>Ga0126342_10001619_pt1 | contig 32414 bp, 25 predicted proteins | sample Cyp1metagenome_FD_92528 | JGI IMG/M metagenome (GOLD analysis project Ga0126342, IMG submission 92528) | Coral microbial communities from Lord Howe Island, Old Settlement Bay, Australia - Cyphastrea 1 metagenome | ecosystem: Host-associated > Invertebrates > Cnidaria > Coral ...
ATAGAAAGCTGTGGAGGGGCATTCAGTGGATTCGCCGTGGGCCAACTGTTCCCTCCAGATTGAGCTGAAATGCCTATCAAAGTAACATACCAAAACCCAGGTCTGGAGTACGATGAAAACATGCATGGTATGCGAAGATTTTCTGAATATGGGAATGTTGCCTCTAGAATACTAGTAGAAAATGGCAGTTCTATGATCTTTCAAACATGCACGGAGTTGTATCATATGTCAAGAGATGTTGTATCTTGTGAGCTGTTTTTCATGCTGTCCATGTGGGTATGATTTTGAATGGATTAAATTCAGCAAAAAAAAACACAGATTTTGCCATTTTTAAACATTTTTTTCACTCCAATTTTTTGGTGTATCCAAGGACCAAGGACCAAGGACTCCCAGAGGAGGTTTCCAATGGAAACAGGTCTGGCGGTGAAAGCCTGGAGGCTGCGCGCCTCCAGAACTGCGGAGAAAAATATCGATGCCAAGGGCAGTGGCGAAGTTGGGAGAGATTTGGGGGGTTACCCTCCGGTGAAACCATGGGATTTTCGTTAGCGACTTCCATTCGTTTTTTTAGCTCGGGGATGACTGTCAGCTTTGCCACCTTTGATTTTTGGGTAAAAAACGCTGGTAGTTTTTTGGCTCGTCACAAAAAACTGGATCTTGCGGGGATGGGATGACAAACCTTGGCGATGAAAGAAACTGGGATAGGATGGTGATCCAATGTTGGTTTAGGCCCCGATCATGCATACCGATAGCGCCGGAGTGTGTGTGTCACCAGTGTGTGTGCGTTTTTTTTTTCGAAAAGGGACCCTGGTTTAAAGTGATGTTCAACTGTTTATGCAATATCGGAAAACCCTGCACGAACTTCAGTAGCCAGCCAACCCCTGAGCTGTTCCCCCCAGAGGTACTTTGAGACTTGTATCTTGACCAGCGGAATGCAGGAATCACAGGAGTGACCGGGCCGGGACATCTGCGACGCTGGCAGGGTGAAGAACAACCACTGTTCAAAACAGAAACTATGATAAATCCAAATATGAATCCAATATTTAGATGCTATATATATATATATATATATATGTATGATTATTTATGAATATCATTGGATTTGATTTGTTTGCAAAGATTTGCCATGGGATTCATGCAGTGATGTCTGAAATCACTGGTGATGTCAGTTCCAATCAGGGATGGTCTACACCCAAAAGGGATGTCATTTGGCTGTTGATTAGGTGCTGCGGCCCTTTTAGACAGGGACTTCATGGATTTTCATCTGTATAATATATATATAGAGAGAGAGATTATACATCATACAAATATATATATATACATGTGTGTTATATACATAGATTATCATCTATAGAGCATGCTGTAGGCATCGAATGAAATGTGTATGAGCAATGGCTTTATTTGCTGAAATGTATAGTAGTCTTCCGGTGGAAATATATACGTTCGGTTTAAACCCAAAATTAGGTTCAAAACTAGGTTGGTCCGCCCGCCTGAACAAATGAGGTAGGTCAAAGTTGAAAAATTATCTTATATGGAAAACACCAAAACCAATGCGGCATTTAAAAAATAAGTCAGGGAATGGAAAATGTGGTAGGTCCTTCTCCCCTTTTGCAGTAACCTCAAACAACTGCCACTACTCATATGTCAAACATTGCACCTGTTCCTTCAACCGAAACCGATGAATTTGTTCTACAAATCGATCATGGTGGATAGCAGTTCCTTAAGAGCAATATTATCTATGATTGCGATGCCCTGATTTTTCACGGATGGGTTAACCCCCAGAGTTTTGACAATGACTCCGTTTTGTTGTTGGTTCTATCATGTTCTATCCACAGTTCTTTTGTCAATTTCCCTGGTGTTTCCTCGTGATATCGTGTTGTGTCTTGCAGCTAGAATCTCCTCGTAGGTATGGCTCACAAATATGTACCGCCCAAAAATGGATGGTTTAATCCAGACAATGACAATTTCGTGGCTTGATAGCTACCCCATGTTGGTTCGCCATAGCCACATGTTAGGTTGAAACGCCATAGCTACCCTCAAGTTTTTTTCAACCTATGATATTGAAAATCCATGAAGATCAACCGATATTGTAGACCATGTCCTACGAATTTCATGGAAATTCCATAGCTTTTTGTAAACATGTACTGCAGGCAATCAGCTTGCGCAGCATCCCTGGCATGTCCTGGCAGGAAGGACGTTTGGTGATCGATGCATCCTGGGCCATGACTGCGGAAGAGCTACTTGGATGAAGTCCCATTGGTCATATCACTGGAACAGAAAGGGTGATTCAATGGGGATAAAGCGACTGAATTTAATAAGAATAATGAGGTAATAATAGTTAATAATAGCTAAGAATAATTAGTTATAACAGCTCATAATAGTTAATAATAGCTCATAATAGTTAATAATAGCTAAGAAATAAGAAATGCTAATAATAGTTATATAATAATAAGTAATGAATCATTTATAAGTCATTTATAATAGTTACTAATTGTTGGGATAAATCAACCAATCCATTGGATTATCCAGGGGAAGATCACTGGAACACGGAGGATTGAATAGGGATATGATGGGTTACTAGTTCATATGGATAAAACGATCACTAGCAATAGTCCAATAGTTGGTCAATGTTGGTCATGAATGATATCCAACAGTTACAGCAACTCCAAAAGGTCGATAGATCATCGAAATAGCATCCTGGATGGCTACAATATGGATTTAATGTCAACGCGCATGATGTTCCTAAACCAATGTATTAAAGGGGCAAGTCCCAATTTGGAGAGTTGATCACTATTTCACCTTCAAGCCTTGGGTGGATATGGATTTAACCATCAAAAACGAGTTTAAGCAACAACATATGGTGTTTCTGCCATCAACAATAGCAACAATAGGGGTAAACCAACAGGATAGGGATATAATATATATATATACTAATCAGCTGAAATAGGAATTAAGCTAGCCATGTAAAAATTCCTCATGTTCAAAATGGTTCGTAAATGTGAATGTTTCAATACCTTCGCCATTTTTGCCAGAAATGCGTTGGAGCTACAGAATCTGTTCATCGTGTGCCCTATACTCAACCCGTGGACGGCTCGTGAGCCAGGTTTCGAGCGTTACTTCACTTCCTCTACGCAGGAGACGAAATCCTACGCTCGGAGCCCCGGAACGGGTGCTGGGCTGACTGGAGACTTCAACTGGGAAACAGAGGTAAAAATTTCCATGGTTTTTGGGAGTTTTTAAAGCACCTTGAAGTTTCAATGAGGTTGCATCTTGGCCATTGAGATTGCAATTTTGGGGCAAATCAATGCAAATCACCTATTTTTGGAAAAAATAAATGCTTGGCATGACCTCGAGCCATGGTACTACATGAGATTTTGACCAAGGAAAGGATGCTTTCAAGCGTCTGAGGGCATGGGTCAAACATGTACACTCTGGGACCCTGGGACCCACACATTTTCGTCATGTTGTAATTGGCTATCCTATAGTATGTTTGAACAATCCAATCTTGACCCGCACTTAATGGACCACTTGATGAATTCGTGGCCAGGCGTTTGTTCTCCTCTCTTGAATGATAGTTGAATATTGTTGAATATATAATATTAGTATACCAGGGCATTAAACGATATGGAAAACTCTAACTGTCACGACTCCAACATGAATCAACCTATGGAATCAGTATGAACCAACCCGTCGTGGTTCCACGTCTCGAAACTCTTGGGTTCGACAACAGAAAGCTCACATTTTGTGGGTCACCAGTGGGATGATTCATCCAGATGCTTGAAAGGAGGGTGATTCGGATATCGACGAGGCTTAGGATGATTCGATAATATGATTCGGATATTGAGGGTGGTTAGAATCTGGTGGAATGATGGGGAATTGAAAAATGTGAGACCATCTTTCAGAAGTTTACGGTATCGCCGCCCACATCGAGGGTGTTCTGACACCTGGTGACCGAGCAACCGAGAAGCCTGAAGCTAACAATGGAAATCACCATGTTTAGGGGGTAAATTAACGAACTAAATGGCCATTGTTAATAGATTGAATAGCTATGTTAGTTTACCAGAGGGTATATCCCTATAAAATCCCATTAAATCCCTATAAAATCCCATTAAATCCCCTTAAATCCCATTTTTTGGATATGTTTGGTGCATATCTTCTGCATGAGCAGTTTGGTGCAGCGAGGCATATTGGCACCTCACACTGCCATGTACCTGGTGGGGCATCTCAGACGGGAGATGGTCCCGGATGAGTCAGGAATCCCTAAGTGATGGTGGGATGACCATAACATACCATAACCCATCACTAAAAATGGGGAAGATCATGATTGAATCATGCAAAATTGGGATATGATGAGTATATAAACTATATTAAACTATAAAACTGGAAAAACATCTGATTGGTGGTTTGGAACATGACTTTTATGACTTTCCATATATTGAGAAGAATCATCCCAACTGACGAACTCATATTTTTCAGAGGGGTAGGTATACCACCAGCCAGTATGTATATATATATAATTATATATCAACATATCATTATATATCTATGTTTATATACATATATCATATATCCATATTGTGCCATTTTTTGACCATCACACATTAATATGGGTGTGCGAAACAGATGGTTCTGCGACAAGGAGGAGACAAGACACCCCGCAGGTATGGTGGGGGAATGTTGATGTTGACCAAGGGAATCCAGGAGCCAGGCTTTTGACCCCCTGCCCTAAGACATAAAAGCCCAGAAGACCGCCTGGCTGTTGATGTTAGGAGACCAAGGTGTTGAAATATATTCAATATATTCAACGCATTCAAAGTCTAAACATATATATATATGCAGATATATAATACAGTTGGCATAAGTTGCTCCTCTGTCCTTAGACATAAAATGATTGATGATCTCTGCATTTACTACTTGAATTATACATTGGAGAGCTCCCCATTGGGACGCCGCCGACGCAGGTTGATGCCTCATCATTCTATGGCCTGACGAACCACCGCTCGCTGGCTGCAGTGGATGATCGAAGTGTCAATTCTCCAACCCTTGCTGGCTGCTATTCAATGATATTTAATAGTATTTCATAGTTTCATGGCATTTGATCGTATAAGATTGAATGGTATTTAATGGTATTTGATGCTACTGCTATTTTGCGGCTTATTTGACCAGACACAACCAGCTATCCTACCAGTCCTACCAGTGCTTCGGTTCCGCCTTATCGTCCAGTTCTAGAAATCCAAACTGCATCAGTTTGCATCAGTGAATCCGAACTTCACCTATCATCTCTCACTTTATAAATGGATGGGTTTTCTTGGGAAAAGTTGGAAAATCCTTGGTTTCCAGCGTTTCCTGTGAAGATGTTCAGAAAAACAAGTTCCCATCAAGATAGACATCTCACCATCCTTGTCATTCCTAGCATCTATCTCCAGGTCTGAAGCATTTTTGCGAATTGTGCATCAAGGACTCTTTTAACGAGGCACCGAATCCGGCGTTGGGGATTCGGCGGATTTCGGTCAATGAAGCTCCAAAGCTAGGGCAAAATTCGAGACATAACTGATTCTTCAAAATGGGGTAGAACTCTCAATGATTGGGGTGTATGGATAAGATCTATCATTTCTGCGATCACAATTAAGCTGAATCCATGATGGCTGAAGTGAGCTGCGACAAGCTGCACGAAGGATATGAGCCATGGAAAGTTCGTATCCCCATTATACTCGCTGATTGGTATCCCCATGGGCTTTAACAAGCCCCAATAAACCAGGTTCAGAACTCAGAACCTCCTATTTCACGAGAAACCAATGACAAGCCCCAAACTTCTCCCACTCCGGTCATTGATTCATGTCATTTTGGCGGTCATTTTGGCTGTCATTTTGGCGCGCAGACCCACGTCTTGCAGCTCTTTGAAGCATCCAGTCGGCTGGACGTGGAGGGCACTCAGGCCATGGGGACACATAATTTTTGTGGTGTATCCAATTGGTGATGTTAATTGGAAAAATGGGTGGGTATGGGTCAATACCTATAGATACATTTTTAGTGGGATGAACATCCATCAATCCCAGCTATTTTGGGGTTCACTAGGTACCAGGGTTTTGACCCATCCCCAGGTTGTTTAATTTTGTCAAACAGAAAAAATACGAAAACAAAAAATACAACGCATTTTTAAAAGGTACCCGGTACCCGATTTGATGTTGTTTTTCAGATAGACCCATTTAGCGACCTGAGAGCTTGGAAACAGCTGTTCGACCCAAGACGACCTTGGGGATTTGTTGAAGGTTCTTAAAGGGTTTACCGTACATAGTTTTCTGGATCTTGAAGTCCTGAAGCTGGTGGTAGTTTTCAAGACTGGTTGGTGGTTTCAAACATGACGGCGGCCCAACTGACTACTTCTTGGCTGAAAATTGACAACTAGCTTGGGTCCGCAAGCTGCATGTTTAATCTTAACCAGTAAATGTGGTGTTCAATGTTTTCTCATGGGACCAATTGCCTTCGCTGCCCAGTTTCTCGAATTGATTTTATCAAACAGCAGGTTGTAGGCAAGCGGGGACTGCTAATGTATGCAGCCTTTTTGGATCTTCAAGAAGTAATCATGTAGATCTCATGCTTGAGATTGTTTTAGTAGGTGGTTTGATGATGTATATAGGCATGGCTGGATGTGCAGAAGATGAGTCTGAAGGCTTCAAAACCATCCGGGTGACCAGTCAGACGCTGGCTTCTCAACATTCGTAGCTTGGTCTCAAACTGCGGATGCACATGTGCCTTGCTTGAAAAAAGGATAAAATGAATGGGGGGTTCTATAAATGGTGGATCCCCGAATGGGATGGCTAATGGAAAATCCTCTTAAAATGGATGATTTTTGGGTGTACCCCCATTTTAGGAAAGCTCATCCCGCCATGACCAGCTGCCAGGCTGTTCGAAGCATGGCCCTGGATTTCATCATCTCCAACTTCCACACAGTTTGTGCCTAGATGCACATAGCTGGCTGGAATATGGGTATAGACACATTTTTAGTGGGATGAACATCCATCAATCCCAGCTATTTTGGGGTTCACGGCACGGTACCAGGGTTTTGACCCATCCCCATATGGGAGGAATATTGGCTAGAAATTTAGAGAGCTGACCATGCTGATCATGGTGACCATCATGACCATGTTTGCTGGTAAACTCAACAATTGTGCGTGAGTCAAGAGCAAACAAAAGCTGGTTACATTGCTGGTGAACCCCATTTAACTTTGGGTCAAAATTAAAGGATTCAAAAATTGATCAAAATTGGATGTCTCTGTTATACTGAAAATGAGCACTTGTTTGTCGTTTGGCCCTTGGCACCCTAATTTTAACCAAATCCATGATTTTTCCTTGGTGAAATCCTCCTACTGTACGTTTGTTGGTGAAATCCCGTTGAATGAAATTTGGATAAATTCGGATAAATTTGGATAAAATTCTATGAAATCAAATTTGGATAATTCCTATGAAATCCCAATTTCTGTTGGAATTTTATTCCACTGTTGCGCTGTAAAAAAAGGGTGTTGCCATCGTATCTCAGGTCAACAGCCTGCGCTGGAGCAATTGGACAGGTCCTTGCTCATTGAGATCATGAGAGGCGGGGCACGTGGCTGGATGAGAGGAGTGAAATGGGATCATCTACCGAAGAGAATTGAGATATTCATGGGATATTCATGATATTAGTGGGATTGTTCATGGGAATGTTCATTATATAATATTATATATATAATTACTGTATATATATATTATATTATGTATATATATATATTATGTGTATATATATATTATGTATATATATATATATAATCAACAACATACTTGGGGGATGTCGAAGGGAATTCGTCGTGTCCGAAAGAAAACTGTACTTCACTCATTGTTCATCTGCCCAGGAGTGGCTGATCGTTTGCATCCAAGTCCTCCACAGGTGCAGGTGAGGGGAGCCGCCGTTTTGCTAATGGCCCATAGCTGTCAGCTGCCATAGCTATGATAAATATTGATAAATTACCAGAAGGTATATAGAAAATGGGAAACCTGGGAACATGGTTGGCAAATATCATCGAACATCCTGCTTTCACACTGTTCGGCATCCTTTTCGGGGGTGTTTTTTGTGCTTCAAGTATGAGGAATTATTGCAATTTGCCGAGATGGGTCCAGAGTCAAAGCTATTTCCGTGTGAACAGCAGGGTACTAGGCTTTGAACGTATGCAGATGTTTCCATAATATAGACATCATCTCCAGCCTCACATTTGTTTTAAGGGTTGACGTTTAAGTTCATTGCTGTTGAATTTCGGACAAAATCTAGTACAAGTATAGCAACCTGACAACCACCTCACAGTGATAGGTATCACATGGTATCACTAGGGCAGCCGCTGGGAATTCCTTGCCCAGACTGTCCAGCTGACATGAGCGCAAAGTGGAAATGTCGCGCCATGACGCGCCTTTGTGGCCGAGGTAGGGGTATCTGCTTCAGGTACTGCCAATGGAATATCACTGGTTGGTGGTTTTGAACCATGGACTTTTATGACTGTCCATATATTGGGAATGTCATCATCCCAACTGACGAACTCCATGATTTTTCAGAGGGGTAGGTCAACCACCAACCAGATCAGCAAGTTGATAATTTATGGATGGATTTACCTGTTAAGAATGGGATTTTGCATAGCCAGGTTACATGATCGGATGGTACTCAGCACAACATGATGTAAACAAGGTCCTATTCAGAAGACTTCTCAGGACACACCGGCGGCAGGGTAGCCATTGGGGACCCATGGTGATTCCATATGGTATCTATACGTTACCCATCTAGATGAATTATAAATGGTATACCTATCTCAATTCACCTTATGGTATATCTCTATATATGGTATAAATCAAGTTTATAGATGAATTACCTTTGTATACATTTACGCCGGCGTACTGTGTTGGAAATGGTGTGTTTGATTGCCATGTTGAATATCCAGAGTTAAATCAGTCGGTGCCAAGGCAGTCGAGTTCTACCCAAGGGACCGCTGTAGCACAATTGTTATCCAAATTGGTCCGTACCCCAAATGTGATCAGGTCATTAGGTTGTTGTTCCCGCCACTTCTTCCGCAATGGGGCAAGAGAAATGCGTAGGTCAGGAACTGTTGGCCCAGCATTGTTCCCATTTTGGCTGCTTAAATCCTCAGTTCTACCAGGAAAAACATGGAAAAACGGTTGATTATTGCAATCCCATTTGCAAAAAAAAAGGAAAAAACAAATTGTTTTGATTGAGAGTTTGCCAAAAGCTCAAACCCACCCCGACCTTCCAAGGGGAGGTAAGACCGTCTACTGCTGGAGGTTGTGACTCACCAAGTGAATCACCACCCATGAGGGGGCCAACAGAACCGGTTAGGGCACGATGGCACCAACGGTTTATGGAATCCTATGGAAGTCACTGAAATTCATAAGATGTCTATCTTAATGGATTGGTTTCTGGGATTTTTTACAGAAAACCACAGAAACCATTGTTTTTATATACTGCAACTGTTTTGTAAAACCACTTCTGGGACTATCCGGCGGTTAGGAGGGAACGGTGCGAAGCTATGCTTATCCGTATTCTCAAAAAACAAAATCGGGAGCGAAGGAGCTACTAAGAATTTCCCAACCACATGATAGGATTATTGTATGGAAATGGGATTGTAATGGAGTCTACAAGAGTTTTTGTTGTTCCAAATTCACTAGGAAGAATGGAGATTTGATATGACACAAGTGGTAATACCCTCCAGCTTCATCTGAGATGGCAGGCTGGATAGGCTGGATAGTGATGTTGATTTATATATCATTATATCTATATATATATAACTATTTGATAGATTATAAAGTTAAATGATGAAATTAGAAATGGATTATAACTATTTGATAGGTTATAAGTTAAATGAGTAAATTAGAAATGGATATGTCAGATATGTTATGGAAATGCTACCGTAGGGTCATATGAGTCATATGCTTCATTTTCTTCGCAATGAAAATGCATGACGAACGAAAGGATCCTGGTTTCACTACAGATCCACTGCTTAGTTTTGTATCAGAAAGCTGCATTGGTTGAATATTGAAATGGGTTTGTCTGAAAATAGGCTATATTCCCAATGAAATAGCCGCTATAGCCATTTCATAGGGATAATGATCAGCAAAACCATTGGGTTTAGGGGTACACAACATTTTCAGACACCCGAATGGCACTTGCCCTTTCTGGACGAGTCATGGAAAGCCAGAACTGATACTGATTTCGTTGCGCCATCATGGGAATATCAGCTCAGACTCAGATAAAATTGCATCAGCTGGTGCTTCTGACATCTTCTGACAACTATTCTATATATGACTGGTTGGTGGTTTTTATTTTCCATAATATATGGTTAAAACATGTTAAAACCACCAACCAGATGAATTTATATCATTTTTGAAGGGCTCAAAGCCCCGCTGAAGTCGGAAGTGCCAGAAGACTAGGAGACGGTCTCACCAGCGATGGGCGAGACGAAAAATCACCAGGTCCGAGGGATAACTTTGCAACATATATACATCAATGATTTGTAGAAGAACACAATACATCAAGTATACATCATAACTATACATCATAATACATCAAGTATACATCATAATACATCATGATACATCATAATACATCATAATACATATAAGAAATCTTAAATATCAGCTTTAAAGGCATGCTTGATTCCAAGCTAGTTCAATCGCATGGGCGCTTGTCCTGGGCGACCCGGACATACTGACGACGTTCAGATCTTGCTGGTGCTTCGAAATGGGCTTGTCTGAAAAACTGGGAAAACTGCCTGAAAGTCAGCGAAACTCCATAACACCAGTGGCTAATCATCATTTTCCCATATTTTCCCCATTGTTTGATGTCAATTTTGGGTTATACCATGGTATACTCAAGCTTCCGACACCCAAATGCCGCGTTTTTGTCGTTGTTTTTTTCATGGGAGCCTCCGGGGGCCGCAGAGCCCTGTGTCTCTGGCCCAGCACTGGCAACGGGGCGAATACACGCGGTTTCAACGTGTCAAAGATCGTCAACTTCTCAGTGGCCCTGGGGGATCGCAGCGAAAAAAGATGTCTAGCAATTGGGGGTTAGTACTACAACTATATGGATCTATATGGGGTATTCCACTCAGACCATGTGTCATGATTTCTGAAAAAGACATTTAAGACATAAATGTTACAAAATGGGTCCCCATTTTCTCCATTGCGTCAGAGCCTGTCAGAGCCCTACCTGCATTGCAGAAAAACATATTACACAGTCATATCCGAAGTGAGGCTTGAGGCACAATATGTCCAGGCAAGGTGTATGCCTAGTTTGAATGAGTTGTTCATCACTTACTCTGCATCACCAACGCAAGTGGCACTTGACATTCATGTTGTCATGGACATGTGTAAATAGTGGAGCTAACTTGTAGCTAACTCTTGTGACAGTCGTAACGGGGTTAATCTTGCGTACCCTCCAAGAAAACGAATGATGGGATGTCGTTAAGAGTGATGATAGGCAAGTTGTGAGTACCATGGGTTGGGTTTTGACTTGCGACCATACCATATCTATCCATATCTCATTTACTATAGATTATAGATTGTTTCCCTGATGCTCAATCTGAACTTGGTTTTGTTGGCATTGTTGGCTAGTCTTTGTTTCTGTTTCATTGCGATTAATATCTACATACAGCCAGCTAGTTGCCCCTTTCATATGGGTTTGTCCGAAAACGAGGCCATTTTTTCCCATTTGAACGGCTATGTCATGGGTCAATCAGTCAATCCTAACCATTTTCCGAGAGATGCATAGTTGGATATAGTTAGTTATGCAGCATATATATATACATATGCACATACACACATACATATGGTCCCGTCCTCCGTCCCTCCCCCCAAAGGGTTGGGTAAACCCCCCACACCCTTCCCCCCACATTAAACACTACGACCCTGCCCTCCCCTTGACCTGCCCCTCACCTGCACCTACCCTCCTGCCAACCTATCCCAAGCAATGCCCGTACCAATCTAATCTTGCTTTGTGATACTCGTTGTACTTGCTATGCTGCTTAAAAAATAAGATCCCTACGTACCAACTACTGTACTATCTTACATATTACCTGCAAACTATCATCTATTGCATGCCTATTTGCAGCCTATTGCTGATAGCATACCTATATACCTAAGACTATATAATATACCAAATACGCAACCTTTACAACCTAATATGAATATATATATATATATACACATACATACTATATAAACCATTGATGCCTATATACAACCTATATATTGCTTATATCGTACCAATATAGCTAACACTATATACCATATACATATATATATATATATGATTATATATATATGCCTACATACCTAACACTATATACCATATACTATTCGCCTACACACCTACCACACATATAAACCGTGTGTACGGTTATACCCAATTTATTAAACATATGTATATATATGTGTGTTATTGTATATCGTACATATTAAACATATGTGTATATATATAGCATACAAATAGAAAACGCATGTGTATATTTACACACATATCATATACATATAACATATTGATATATAACATATACATATAACATATACATATAACATATACTATATGTACCTAGCACTTCATATATACCTGACACTACACAACTAATATATACCTGTTACTGTATAACCTAGTATATACCGTACCTGTTATAACCTAATACATACCTAATGTATTGCAGCATGCCTATATTCCTATATACCTATATTATATACCACACTATGTAGCTCCCAATATACCTCACAATATATCTGTTGACTACCAATTTACAAAACTACTACCCCCACCGCCCCACCACCACAGCCACTACCACAAGAGGGAAAGGGGGGTTCCCAGGGCGGATGGAGGGGGGTGATAGGGCCTGGTGTACAGCTATATGGCTATGTATATACGTATATATATATATATAATATACACTTATAATATGTATATATATATACATATAGAAATATATATATATATATACAATATATGTAGAAATATATATATATAAATATATATATACAGATATCTATATATATATAACTATATACATAACTATATATAACTATATAATGTAAATGTTAAATATCCCCATGAATTTCTCCAGGATTTTTTCCCCATTGACATCATGAAACCATTGACAGCTCGCGACGAGGTCCTGCTGGCCTGGTGACGCAATGTATACAGCATCCCCATACACTGGACAGGTGACCTTTGCGCGACTTGGAGGCTGTTGACGACGTGATATATATATATATGATATGGATTATTTACCTATTAAAAATTGTGATTGTCCATAGTTATGTTAGTTTACCAGCAGCTTACCATCACTCAGACTCGGAAAACCGCCCGATCCAAACAGGAAAGTCTTATCTTTCAACCCCCGATTCATGGCAAGGTGGGTTTCTTGCTGCGCAGGATATCACCCAATTGTTCATCAATAGCTATTGGTTATGCAATAATCGCAGAAACATGTACCGTACTCATGTATTTGTATGTATTTGTTCAATCTGGATTATCGGTGTGTTGATTAAATCCACACTAAACCCCCACTAACTCCCAATTGATGTGCATAACATCTGATGAAATCACAAAGTTAAATAGTAAAATCCCACAAAATCCCATGAAATCACCATTAAATCCCCTTTTGATCACCATAAAATCAAGATAAAATGATGGTTTAATCTTCTTAAATCCATGCCAGGTGTCGAGCCTGCCCAATGTGGCACTGGGTGGGGAGGTGCCAAATTGTGGATATAGCAACGCCAAAAAAAAGAAAAGTATAGAGAAATAATATGATGTATCACTATCTTTTAGTAGGATTATGATGTATCACTATTTTTACTAGGATGTCACTGTGCTATGTTTTGGAGGGTCAGTATAGTTCGGACAGCTGATAATTGGGCGAGATCTCCCGAGAATGAGCCACGAATTGCTGGAAGGAATGTGTGGGAAGATGTTCTATCTTTATAGATTTTATAGTAACCCCCAAAATAGATAGAAAAATAATTGGTCACTATATTTTATTGGGAAATTATTTTTCTATTTGTTGGGGTTGCTACCTAAAATGACAAGAAGCTATCGGCTAAGATGGGGGCATCATACCGCGGAAAGATCATAAGCACCAGTGGGTAACTATGAAACCTTGTGGATTTTTTGGGATAAACCTGATAAACCATGATATAAACCATGATAAAACATCTACCAACTAGTGCAGGATGAAATGTCAGTTCACCGTGTGGTGAATTGATTGGGGCAGATACGTGGGATAATGGTGGTATAGTGGAATATACATACTGTCAGGAAACTGACATAGAATATGGAAAATCCATGGTTTCCAAAGGAAATATATAATCTACAAATAAAGGATTGGTTTTCCATATCAATGTGATTTTTTGTTGGATGGCAACATGACCTCAAAACTCACTATCAAATATGAGATGCGGCTTTATTTGAATGATGTGAATCCCAAAATGGGGAGGGACTCTCCTGGTCAGTGGAATCATAGATGCTGTCAGGGTCAGTCTGTCGGAAGGGAAAAAAGATCCCTGGTTCTGCAAACTCAAGCATATAAGCTGGTGCTATACACTATATATATAAATATAAATTGTATATATATATATATGTACATATATACACATACATTATATTTATATATATACATTATATTTATATATATATACATTATATATATACACATTATATATATACACACGCACATATGTGCATTGTGCTACATAGATACATAGATACATGTTCATATATGCATGTATATCTATCTATCTATCTATCTATCTATGTATACATAATATATATATATACACATGTACATATATATATATATACAAAACAACACATAGATATATATGTATATATACACATCAATGTATATCAATGTAACTACATGCAGAACATGCATACGCTTGCCATTGCCGCGAATCTGTGATTGTCCTCAGGCTAGCTCATTCTACACCGGCCCTAGTGTGCAGACCTATGCCAGCCCGGCAGGCTCGGATCGGTCGGCCATCGGTGGATTTCACCATGAGAATGTCTTCCATATGGTGGGGAAACCCAAAATAGCTGGATGGTCTATTTCATGGAACATCCTATTAAAATTGATGATTTGGGGTACCCCTATTTTCAGGAAACTCCCATATTGTGGTGCATGTTCTTGTCCGGAAATGATATGATCTGCACATAAACATGTGCAGAATACGGAAAAAAAAGTGAAAAAATACTTAGGTTATATACATTAAATTGATCATATAGTGGTTCGCAAGTGGGTAATAAACCATATCTGTATATGTATAATATCCGGAAAAAAATGGAAAAAATACGTTGGTTGTTTTATGTGCCCATGACTCACTTAGCAGCTGGGATGCACACCCAAGTGGGGAACCCAAAGAACGGAAGGAATTTCACCCATAAGAACGGAATACTATGCGGATCTATGCGGATTTAATCAACAAAATACTTTAAACATAGGCCGCAAGCCCTTCTGCCAGCACCAAGTCCATGGCAGGCGTCTATGGCGGTGCCCCCATAGCCGGTGGTGCATATTCTGGCGGCACTTTGACCGCAGGTGCCTACACCGGTGGTACCCTAGCAGCTGGCTCCTACACAGGTGGCACCAGCGCTTTGTCTGGTGCCTACACGGGTGGCACAAGTGCCTTAGCTGGTGCCTACACCCCTGGCACCCTTGCGGGAGGTACCTACAGCCCCAGCAGCGGTGCATACACCGGTGCAGTTGTTGGTGGAACAAGTTACACCGGTGGTACTGTAGCTGGTGCTGCCTATACCCCTGGCACCATTTCCAGTGGTCTTGCATATACCCCGGGATCCATCTCGGGCGGCGTGACCACAGTGTCCGGTGGCAACTACAGCAGTGCACCCGCTTATGGCAGCATGTCTGAATGGCTGGTGTCGACGGGGATTGGGCAGATTTTTGGGGAAGAGCAGAGCAGTTCAGAATAAGTGCAATGTGAGACTTGGGGTGTTCTCACTTGTAATAGCGGTTCCGAAAGAGTCAAGTCGCGTGCAAGTTCCATCACTTTTCTTTGCAGAGTGATGCTACTGTCTTCAGTGTCGTTGCAGTTTTGGGGTTCCGGAAATCTGCGACCTGGGATTTCTCACTACCTCCAAACCATCAAAATCCTGAAGCAGACCCGTGTTTCGCCTGGCTTCATGAGGTACTGGCACTGGTAGCTTTAGCATTGCACCAGCCAACACTTATGGTGGCTACTACGGTGCTGGTACCTACAGCAGTCTGGTCGCTCAGGGAGATTTGCACATGATCGCACATGATTTGAGGGATCATATGCTCAGGCCCCCCTGCAGAGGCGCAAGGCGCAAGCAGTGCCTCTTTCACTGTGTGGAGGCCCAGTGCTGTTTGGTTTTGTTCTCATTGTTGACCTGCTTATGCCATCTTCCCAACCTACAATTGGCTGGAATGTCTGCGGGCACTTGTTCTAGCCAACACATTCATGCAGTGAGTTTCTGCACGATTTCGGTGCCATGGCCATGTTTGTTGTGCCCGTGTTCTTCGTCATGAAAGTTCCCATTGTGGTGAGATCCAGGGCTTGTGAAATTCTCAGGTTCCACCCATGGGCCAGGACCGGATGATCATAGCCCACAAGATCCCCACACAAATGGGGACAATCAACAAAGACTTTGGGATTAAAAACCCGAAAATAAATGGATTTGACCAGCGAACCTTGGGTTTTACCAGCGCCAATTTGAATTTGACCGGCAAAACACAACAAACAACAATGATCAAGAATTGGTGTGTAGCAGTGTAGCCGATGATGGCAATTCGTTGGGTTGCAATTTGTATGGCGTGGGGTTATCGCACTGATGGAAACCCTCAAATCTTAAACAAATCATCTGGGACAGGGTTTTGGCAACAACAGCTCTTGCAGGCCATTCAACTCGTTCTGAATCTGTAGGTTGGTTGAATTGGTTGGTGACTTTCTCACAATTGCAAGCAAAAAAGGCATGAAACTTAGTGGGTAGCCAAGGACCTGCACCATAACTTCACTGGCCGACTTCAACATAAATGGAAAAAGAAAATGGAATCATTCCGGAAAAAGAAAATCGAGGAGCACATAGCATATTTCATCATATTTCCAGTGCATTTCCAGCACAGTAGTTCTTAAAGTGTGCATAATTTGATATGTTTCGAACAGAAATTTGCATGTGATAAACCATGAAAATTGCACAGAAGTATGTCCTCCTGTACACTAACATCCAAGACCTTGCACGTGGCAGGACCCATACAGTGGCACGTTGGGACTCAGTGGCGATCTGGTCTGGGGTCAACTACGATGGGGATTTTAGATGGAAAAAAACTGCCAATCAACTATCTACTATGATGATCTATGATGACTATCTACAAATATCAAATGCCATTGATGACTATATCAATGGCTATCTACTAATATGCAAACTGATCAACTATCATCAACATTCATCAACTATCTATCTACTATGTATCTACTATGATGACTTGATCAACTATCAATCCAATGTTGCAATTAAATGTACTATTAGATTCGATCATGATCAACTATGATGACTATGACTATGATGTATACCAATCCAATGTTCATGATTTGAATCAAGGCCTTGACTCTGTGATTTAGTTGGCATGATCTCATGGGGAGATGGGGCATTTCACAGGATGCAACCTGGCTGGTTGCCACTGGTTGCTGCTTCAGTTCTTTGTTTTGGTTATGTGTTGTTCCATAAACCCCCTTGGGTTTCAATTTGATATCCAGTTACCATCTGGTTATTTAACATAGCCATGGAAATTCACCATTTTTAATAGGTAAACCATCTATAACCAGAGGGTAGTGGAAATCTTCTCACCACAGATGTGGCGTCCAGTTAGGGCGGCACTCCCGACGACGAATTCCATGCTGCTGAATCCCTTAAATCCTTTGCAGCACCTTGGCAGCGGCGGGCACCGGTCACGAGGATGTGGTCACAAAAAGGGACATTTTCTCACGGTAAAAATAGATGTTTTATGACTGGGATATCTCTGGGAAAATTCCTGACAAACAGGTAGAAACTCTGAAGAGATATGTTCAGACTGATTGAAACTGACCATGCAGTTTTAGGATATATTTGTTTTTTCGCTATGGTCCTTTGAGGCCATGGGGTAGAGTGATGTTTTGCTCTTGGCTAAAACCAATTAGCAACTTTTTATCATGATGAGTTAAGTCGCTTGTTTGGACGGTCATCAATAACGGGTTCGTCTTTGTTGTTGAGCAGATTTTGGACGTGCACGATTCCAAATTGATCCGCATGAGAAACACAGTTCCTCAGGCACACTGGTGATACAACACGTGCCCCCTTTTTCCAAGACATTTTGATTATTTGGTTGTTTGCAGGCAGTGTATAGTGTGACGAGCCCAAGAATCAAACATGCCTATGTTTACTCTATATACTTATTTTTAATCTATAAAGGTTCAAAAACTTGGGGCTTTCCATCAGTACCTGTCCTGCTGTCCTTACAGCTACATGGTTGCTGTCGGTTCACCATCCGCCACTTTATGAAATCCAACCTAGACCTGGAAATTCTTCATCACTAGCCCATGGGGTTATGTACTGCAAATTGAAAAATACCCTCTTGATGTTGATGACATGCCTGAAATATCCGTATGTTGTGCGTCAAGTGTGAATCGTGGCAAACACCTTCTTTTTGTTGCTGATGATATCCTATGATGTACCATTCAATTCTTGTGTTGTAATGTGTAGAGACCCGTGCTTACTCTTGAAAGATATACATGTATCAGGTAAACCAGCCAATCCGATTTCCATAGATTTCCTACATCAGAGTCTGGTAGTCGCCCACTTCCCAGGTCGGCCCCTTCGATGATCGCCTACAACTCAGGGCTTTCTGGTGGCTTCGGCACCGGCCTCGGGCTAGGGTGCCCAAGGAGTGGACTGTGTAGGAATGGTGTTTGATCCATTTTGATGTTTCTGGGGCTGGTACCATGGTTTAGCTATGTTTAAAAATGGTTGACCTATGGTTTACCTATAGGTTTACCTATAGGTTTACCATGGTTTATCTGACCTATCGTTTTTCTTCCGGAGCTTTCAGCATGGCTGATGGTCTCAGTTCCCCCTGCTGGCTGCACCTGAACCTTCTCTGAGGCGCGGCCAAACACCACAAATGATGTGTGGGAAAGGGAGAATTAGGGGAGTCATGCCAAGAATGGAATTTCTTTACTTTGCACTGCTTTGTACATATACAGTATACATACATGTGTGTATATAATATATATATATATATATGTGTATATATATGTATATATATATGTATATATATATATGTATATATATATGTATATATATATATGCACATATATTATATGCCCGTATTCCCTATGAAAATTTGCTGATCAAACCATTATCTCATTTTTCGTCTCCAGCTAGTTACAGCTAGCTATGCCAAGAAAAGAAAGGTATCATTTCCCCATTTTTCCTCAATAAAATCATCACTTGCCGTTACGGAAACTCCGTACTCAGGTACTCCTCTGCAATGGACGGCCCCCGGGCTCAGAGCAGTAAAGCTGGATTTCGAAGGTTCTAAAATGATCCAAAATGGTAAAGTACTGTATCTAGTGTTGCATCTTATCTGGGTATGGATCAATACCTATTAATAGCATTTTTAGGGGAATGAACATCCCACCAGCTATTTTGATGTGAACTACAGGGGTACTATTGGTTTTGACACACTGCCATCTGTGAATCCATGGAAATATGATCAGTTGATAACCCCTTTTTGGAATATCTACATGGCTATCCACATGGCTATACCTCAAGTGACAAATGATGGGTGGATACAACCAGCCACAGTCAATGGTCTTGGGCAGCCACTTTTGACCCATTGCCATAGAAATGTATAATAGTAATTTCATCCATTTACCATATATACATCTATATCACATACACATACATGTATTGATATACAAACTATATATATATATACATAGTATATACCTAGTATACACATAATATATACATAGTATGTACATAGTATATACATAGTTTATACATAGTTTATACATAGTATATAGATATAGTAATGGATTCTGCTGGACTTGGCTTCACACTAGTACTGTACACTTTGAACTTTCGGTTCCTTGGTATGTTTCGGCCATGGGGGATGCCAGTATTTTCCATTGAAAATTCTGCCCCTGATGGGGTACAATCATAGTTGCCATAGAAGTACTCATAACATTGAACTATTTTTATGTACTATTCATATCTATTTTTTATCTATTCATATCTATTTATCACTGTATTACTCTTATTTCCATTGTGTTTTTTTCGTTGCCCCGCCGTTCGATCAGCACACCAATGATTAATCGCACGCGTTCGAAGTCGAGGCCCCTTCAAGTTCTACGCCACTCCACCTGGAAAGCTTCCAGAAGAGCCACGTCGACCCCCCAGGGGCCCCCAGTCATCGAAGACTTGTCGTTTTGTTGGCTTTCCAGTCATCAGAATGCGACTAAGTCTGTTTGCAGAACCCCACCTTTATTCATCATTTTACATACTCCCAAAATTGTCAATGTGCAGTACTTATCTAAGTTTTTAACCCTGCCCTTTGGGCTTACAAGGCCACTAATCGGTGGCATGCTCATGTAGCTGCAAGACGAATCTGATGTTCGTTTTAAAATTTGCGTTTAGAGTTGAGGGTTTCTGTGTTTCCCCTGTTTTTGGTAGTACAGCAATTGAATCTACTGGTTGAATCCCAAATTTCATGATGCTTTGAAAGAAGTTTCCCAGTTGGCAAGATTATCATCGACGAGAACCATCTTTCCCCTCATCCGCCTAAACCAAACCTGATCTCTGATTGTTTTTTTGAAACCATGTGTGTGTGTATGTCTGTAATGTAATGCAACGTAACGTAACGTAAGGTAACGTAATGTAAGGCAATGCAATGCAATGCAATGCAAGTAATGTATGTACGTACACATATTGTGTATAAAGTTATATAAATATGTATTTTATATATATATATATGCATATTTATTTAGGATATTTATGTACACGTAGTTTCTCGTTTTTCAGCCCACTATCAGTCAGGTCCCAGCAAAACGGACGATGCCGCGCAAACTGGTTTCTCCCTACGTGCAGGTCGAAGTTTGGGATGACTGGGAGGTTTCAGCAAGAAAAATTGAGGTTTCAATGGGAAAACCATAGGAAAACCATAGGAAAACCATAGAAAATATGGGAAATATGCTGTATGGAGGTTTCTAGCTGGGAAAATTCTGGAATGAAATGGGGCATTTTCCAGCAACCCCATCTTTGATTACCAGAGGGTACATCCAAGACCCCCAAAATTAGGTAAAGTATGGGAGCTTTACATAGTTGACCAATGCTGACCGTACCAAATGTCTTTTAAAGATCACCAAGTTCCAAAAAATAAAAGGGCTACGTCTACCCAGTAAGATCACCGACAAGATGTCCATATAGATGGCCTGTCACCATATTCCGTATTGGATGGGGAGCTAAGATGAGCTAAGGAAGAATAGTTTCCCAACATTTCCCAATTTCCCAACCTTACTTTTTAGTTTCTTTGTCAAGATGGAGCTAGACCGATCCTATACTCGAGGCGTCTCAAGTGAGCCAAGAGAAGACGCGGAAAGCAGCGTGGAACCCGGTCAAATCTTGGCCCCGTCAGCCTGGGAATAGGACCATCAATATCCATCAATTACCCTTTGGTAAACTAACATAACTATGGAAGATCACCATTTTAATGAGTAAATCAACTATAAATTGCCATTTTCAATAGGTATGTTAGTATGTTAGTTTACCAGAGGGTACCTTACAAATTGGCAGATAAAGCCAGCGATTCATCGTTTTTTGGTCGTTTTGTCTATGGAAAAATGTGGTGGAAAATCACCGCCATGGAGATGGCGACATGGCACGATGGTATGGCCCAGGCAGTAAGAAGTCGGGGAAAAAGCACGCATCGAAAAAGAAGAAAAGCAGCGGCTTGGAACCACAGAACGGGATTCTTCAAAGACGGTGTGTTTGTTCTGCTGGGGAGTCAGGAGGGAGGAAAAAACATAGCAGACATTAGCATACTATAAATAGAATTAAATAGATATATATATATATATAGTTATATACATAACATATATATATACATAACATATATATATATACATAACATATATATATACATAACATATATAACATATATATATATTGATTGATATTCAATCATATTCATTGATGATCCAATCTGGCTAGTGGTATTCCATTGGAGACCGTGCGTCTGAAGCTGTTGAAAGCGTTCATGTTGCACCAGTAGTTCAATCCCAACATTAAACACCCCTCATCCACCATGGTCTGTGTGTTGTTTATCCCCCACATCTGCTCACTGGATGAACTTCCAATTCACCGGCTTTTTTTGCAGCTGCAAAAGCAGGTTGTTGCTGAATTGCTGGGACCGTTGCATTCTACTTGTGGCGCTGGTGCCATGAAGCCCATATTCCAGGAATGGATTTGATTGGGATTTTTGTGCAGCTTGGTATTGAAAGTTTGTTGTGGGAATAGAAGTACCAGTTCTGGAGCAAAATATTCGATAATATTGGAATGAGTTGGACGGCCTATTTGGGGAAAAACACATGATCTTGAAGTATGGAAATATTGACATATATAAACTCTACAAACATGATCAAATATATATATATATATATATTATCAATGATATTCAATGATAATGTACATATATATATATGTACATTATATATATATACTATACACACACGCATGTACAATACCTGGCTAGTATGGATATTCACTGTATCCAGGTCTTTCGGGCTTTATTGGCAGTCAGTTGCCCACGAAAATGTGCGCTTTCTTCAGCGCGTGAATGCATGCTATTGTCATTTGAGAATCTAGAAAGATGCCACAGCCACAGAGATTTTCACATCAGAATATGCTACTTGTAGATGAAAAACTGGATTATGCCAGAGGCCCGGTGCATGATCTGTGCCTGTTGTTGGAAATAAATGCACTCAACATCTACCAGGTAATGCTATGTATATTATATCTATATACACATACATTTGTATATATGCAGGCATGTTGACATCGCCATCATGGAAATTTGTGTTCCCCGTAGGGACACCTTTTTTGGAGGCACACTCATTTTGTAGATGCGCTGATTGTAAGTAAAACCTTTTTGTAGGCATTTGAGCGGCCATCCCTACAAAAAGGCAGCTCCCGACCCCTCGACGTCAAATTCACAGGAGGATACATATAGTGTATCCTGTATATTACATATATATACATATATATATATATGTATATCATGTAGTATGTATATGTATGTGTATATATATATACAGCATACATGTAGTATGTATGTGTATATATATAGTTGTGATTATTTTTACTATTATTAGGATTGTTATTATTTTTGGTATTATTATTAATAATTATATAGTATTATTATTATTGTTGTTATTGTTGTTATTATATATATATTATATATATAATGTATAGTATATGTCTGGAAACTGTGTTCACTCAGGAACCAACAATTTAACTGGGAACTTGAAAATGAACAACGGGATTCCTGGATACCTCGTTTTTCTCCCTTTCTTGGGCTATTTTTTGGGGGGGGCAAAACATGACAAAGCCATACACATGCCATCTATGTGCATCTTTTGCTTCTTACAGTTTGTCTTGTTGCTCCACTGTTTTTTCTCTGGCATTAGCTACGCCTCGCAGCTGACGGACTTTCGGCGGTAGGCCAAGGGCAAAGGTCCGTGCCCGTATCATTTGGCAGAAACATGCAGAAACACGTCATCGTGTGCAAGGGTCAATGATCAAAGGTGAAAAAAATTGGCTGGGAAGGCTCTACTGGACGGTTGTCCCTAGTTGTGATGAGAAAGAAGAATGTACCTGAGATTGTGTGTTTTGCCCATTCTGCTGATGAATACCTGCACTTGATCAAAGTGTTGGGTTTAACCAAGAAGCACTTTGTTGTTTCTCAACTTTGGTTTCTGTTGCAACATGGGCGGGTTTTTTGCCTACTAGTTTCAATGGGATATTAGCTAGGCAGAGTCAGAGGGAGGGATCTGTTCCTTTGGATCCATACAAGAGGACTAAAACAATGACAGTAGCAATGGGGTTTTTTAAAAGTACTGTACCCCCAATCTAAAAATATCTAAAATGGGTCTCATGGTTGTCTCGTTTTTAATTGGCAATGCGGGCATACACCAGAAAATCCACTGGGAATATCCCGGAAGGCGTCTTGAGGTGTGGACAGAGCATTGCAGCAGTGCGACCAACACTCCCAGCTAATGGATGTCTACGCAAACAAACTGTTTTATGCTTTCAGATATTCCATGCCAACGAATATCAAACTCCCCCCCTGTGGGCCCCGAAAAGGAACAGTTCCAATTCCAATCCACGTTTCTGGAAGGTATTCTATGTTGAGAGAAGGAATTACATATTTATCAAGTGTGATGTGGATTGCTTTGATAATGTAGTATATCACGTATAGATAATATTAAACAACTAAATTAATCTAAATTATCTATTTGGAATATAGACACTGGCAACCGATGCTGTGGTTGGCATACTAGTAATATTGGGATAGTGGTAAACTTGAGATGACCAGCTGTGGAAAGCGCCGGTGGCTCAAGGACTTCTCTGTGGTGAAAAGACCAACTGAAGGAAAGACAGCTCCACCAATCCACCAAAACAGCTCCAGTCACTGAACAACCTGGTTCATTTTGCTTTATCCACAAATTCACAAGGCGTGGATACTGTCACTACATACTGTTGGCATATCAGTCATTGTTCACATTGTCTTTCCATATCCAGACACAGGATGCCTTGCCACAATATCTGAAGACTTCGTCATGGAGTTAGAAGTCCTGAGCGTCCAGGGGGCGAAGCCCGACCAGGCCAGACCCCGACCCCACTGCGTTTTGTGGCTGTTCTGGTCAGGTCAAAGTGGGGTATACTTAGCCAGGCAAAATGGAGTGAAACATGGGTACCGCTAAATGGTGCTAAATGGAAAATCCATGAAAATCCGATTAAAATTGATGATTTAGGGGTACCCCCATTTTAGGACCTTATGGATGTAACCAATGACTCGTGGATTTGGGTTGGTCCAAAAATGGGTAAATTTTACCCCAAGATTTAGCCAAGAACAACTTGGGATATGCTGATGATGACTAGGAACCAACCTGGCCTTTAGCTGAGTACCCTCTGGTGAACTAACATAGCAATTGAAAATGGACCATATATAGTGGATTTACCCATTAAAAATGGTGATTTTCCATAGCTATGTTAATTTACCAGAGGGTACCCTGAAAATCTGTCATGTTGAAACCATTCCCTGTGATCCAAGGTCCCAGTTGAATCTGGTCATAGATTTGCTGCCATTTCAACACTAGAAAAATTGGGGAGGAAACCAATGTCACACGAATCAGCGTTCGATCAATCACTGCCCCATTAACGAAAAGTGGTTCTGGGGTGCCTTGCAGTTTTTTGGGGAAATACCAATGTACTTGCCATCATCACAAGGTTTAAGGGTTTGGGATTTGGGCAAAACCTTATCATCTCACCTTGGCCAGTGTTCACAGTAAGATCTCATTTTTGTAGCTCAAGCCTCAACTGTTTGTGCTGCAGAATACCTGTAATTGGATGTAATTGGTGTATTCCTTCCTCTCTGGGTGGACCTTGGCTGTATAGTATCAAACTACTCGAATATTTGGATCAAGATTATATTATGCTGTATCACATACTGGATATAATATTGGATATAATACTGCATATTCACTGTATATTTGGCTATATACGCAGTGAATCAGGATATATTAAATGAGCTAAACATCTCTTTGTGTGGATGGTTCCAAGATTGGATTTTCAATCAGCTTAGGCTCCAGTGTTGGTTGTGTCATTCTTCAATGTGTTATTGTTAGATTCGCATTCGTTGTGTGGGTGATCCAAAATCCATGGTTTATTCAATCAATTTCTATGTATTCAAAATCAAGAAATTGCCAGAGGGTCAAGTCCCATCATATCACTTTTTTTTGGTGAAATCCCATCAAATAACCGATGAAATCCAATGAAAGCCCATGAAATAAATCACCATTCAAATCCCATTGTGTAGATCCCACATGATCCCATTATACACCACATCATCATAAAATCACATATGAAATCCCATGAAATCACCTACGAATCACCGATGAAATCCCATTGAAATCCCATGACATCACCGGCCCTGGTGGGCCGCCAGGTCGTGTCCATCCGCGCGGGGTCCCAACGGAAGCAGGCGGCGATCTCCTCGTTGGGCCAGGCGCGATCGAAGATGTTCCCGCAACGGGTGAGTCATTCTCAATGGTAATAATGGTCATTATGGAACCATATAGAACCATTATTATAAGGTAATATGATATGGTAATAGTGGTAATATTGGTAATTATCAATGGTAATAATGGATAATAATGGTATATATTATAGGCAATAATTGATATAGTATCATTATAAGGTAATATATGGTACCATTATAGAAAGTGAATGGTAAACAACTTTTCCCGAATCCATAGCAAGGGTTCCCGTTTCACTCTTGGGGTCTGGGGGTTGAGGCCCGCTTGGCCGTGCCTATGGCGAGTTCTGCAACAGTGGTCACTTTTGGAGGTTTCCAATGCCGTGTAGCCTCGTTTCGCGTGGCAGGCGTGGCACTTTGTGACATTCCAACATGTTTCATAACGTGTCGTCGTTTTGTGTGGCAGGCGCAATACTTTTGAAACATTTTCAGACGGTGCGTTCCAGTTTTCGTGGCAGGCGCAGCACTTTGGACGTGTCCATCGTCATTTCGCGTGGCAGGCGCAGCACTTTAGACGTGTCGTGTTGCGTGTTTTTTGCGAATCGCGTTGTCAGGGTTGCGTCAAGTGGCGACAAGGTGCAAACTCTGGCAGGCGTGGCATTTTGTGAGATGTGATGAAATATTGACGGAAGCCTTGCACGAAACATTGATTTTGACGTAGTAATTTTGAGGTTCATAGGAAAACGTAGGAAAACGTCGATTTTGAAGCTACGAAGTGTGAAAATTGGAGGAAGTCTCGCATTTTTGCTCGTTTTGAGCCTCCAACATGTGACGTCTCAAGTCTCTGGTTTTCCTCTGGCATCGCCGTGTATATGGAGGAAGCTGCAAAACCTATCCTTTTTGAAGGTGTCAAAGCAGGTTGTCATGTCATTTTGTGTGGCAGGCGCAATACTCTTGTGTCCTTTTCAGAAGATGAGTTGCAGTTTTCGTGGCAGGCGCAGCACTTTGGAGACCTCCATCGTCATTTTGCGTGGCAAGCGCAGCACTTCAGACGTGTCGCATTGTGTGCTCCACACTCCACACTTTACACTCCACACTTTACACTTTACACTCCACACTTCACACTCAACACTCCACACTCCACACTTCACACTCAACACTCCACACTCTACACTTTACACTCCACATTTTACACTCCACACTTTACACTTTACACTCCACACTCAACACTTTATACTCCACACTCCGCACTTTACACTCCACACTCTACACTTTACACTCCACACTCCACACTTTGCACTCCACCCTCTTCCGCATTCCACAGTCTACAGTGCACTGGTACGGTAACAGGGGAAAAATGTAGAATTTTCAAATAACTTGTTTCACAAAAGTGTTCTGCATGATTGCATTCGGGTTCGTGGGCTGCATCTTGTTTTTTTGGTACAGGTAATTGTCGGAATCTATGGTAGTCAATGGTAATAATATTTCAACTATATATATATATACATTTATATTTATCTCTCTCATCAATACGCGTCATTAATTAGAAATTAGGGGTTTAACATGGTTTTGCCCTCAACATATGCGGATTTACAGTAATTGATAAAACTGATAAATAATGATAATGATTTTGTTGGGAGTTGCACTAACCATTATATTGGGGTATATCATAATCCATTCTGAGAACCCCTACTGTTTCCACTCAACTGGTTCTATCTAATCATGGATTGTTGGCGGATCCCTTTTCAACAGGTGAGTAGAACCCCAATGTCAACCATGAAACAATGGGCGTTTGACACTGCTCAGGACTTTATCTTTGAAAAATGGTATAAAATGATGCAAACATGTGTGACCTTAACCCCACCATGGGATTTATAGAGTTAACTTATGCTAAGTTGGTAAATGTTACTGTAAAGTGTAGGTTAACAAATGGGTGGTAGATACATGGAACTGTTTCAATGGGTGAAACTAAACCAACAAACACAATTACGGGATTAGGGTTTTTCTGCGGAGTTTAACCAGCCAAAATGGGGAATTTGCATTGAATTAAATAACACAAATGGTATATCATAATGGGTAATGATTATTGGGCATAACAACCCCGCGAGCAGGGACGTTTGTGTTTTTCCCAGTAAAGGTGGTTTCAAAAGAAGGGTTTGATGAAAAAAATCCTCAACACGAACGTATTTGAGAAACACTTGGAGATATTGCTGATTTCGCAGTTGAATCCGGGGTTTGATGCGACCAATGCTACGAAGTTTAGTGGTTTCTTGCGCAAAAAATGGGGATGCGGCGGGATGCGGGATACCCAAAAAAATCCAATGGTGCACCATCATTTTCACGACTAGACCAGCCATACATGGAGGTATTCCTCATTTGCAGAGAAACCCAAAGCCATGATTAGTGTGGCAAAACCCCGAAAAAAAAACTGTAGTTAAACCCCACGTTTGATGTTTCTAGAGAATTGAACAACGACCTCACCACAACGTCACTCTAATTGATGGCTAGTAAGTGAACCATCCCAAAACCATCTTATTTCGGGTTGGTGAATTACTGTGAGTAACCCACAAGGCCAGTGGTTGACCAGACATGGGATGAGACAGGTACAGGTCACTATGATCTGATCCCATGTTGTGGTTCCAGAAAAATGCCACCCCAGAAATCTCCTCAGATTCCGAATCATTTGGACAAAATCATTCTGGGTCTGTATTGGATACACGCCAACCACACTCAAGTTTTGTTAGTGAACAACCTATGTTCAATGAGGTTTTCAGAATCAAAAAAATAGAGCTAGTGTACCATATAAAGCATAGTAAAGCCATAGAACTTGGGATATCTCCACTTACATAGCCCTAAAAAATAGACCTTGTATATGGTAGGTAGCTCCAATAAATTGCTTCACTCCCAGAGTGTCAGGGGACGCCTTTCCGCCTGGCTGGGAGCAACGGTTTCAATCCCTTCCGCATTGACATTCTACAGCAGGACCGCCGTGAGAGGAACATGGTGAGGTGAGTCGGAGTTCAGCAACAAAAATGTTGGTTGAATGGAATATGAATATGGAATATATTGGAATGGATACATAATGATACATACATATCTGATTGGTGGTTTCAAACATGAATTTTATTTTCCATTTCATATGGGATGTCATCCTTCCCATTGACGAGTTGTCCATCATTTTTCTGGATGAACTGACGACCTCCCTGGGACGTCCCATAGCTGGCCGCAAGTTTCAAGGTTAAATTCAAGGTCCTGATGTTTCAATGGTGGGAATGATTGAAACACCTGGTGGGAATGATTGAAACACCTTTTTTGATTTATCATCATAATTATTGTTATTCATCCAGATGGTGGGAATCGCAGCCGCGGCTGGTTTTCTTGTATCATGGATACAAGATCATGAGAGATGATATTTGATGTTGAGGCTGGTGCTGCTAGCATCATTTTGGTTACTGAAAGGGGAATCCGGAATCTTCAATTGGCGGGCAGCGTTGATACTTGCAGAGGTGCCCCTTCAACCATTCGGCAATGAATTGAAAATATTCAAGACTATACAAGGTCAAGTTAGGTCAAGATTGGCTCTGTGTTCTTTGTAGTTCTGAGGAGTGGCCGAATGATGGACAAATGGCGAATGATCTGAAAACAGAAGAAAAAGATTGTGACGAAGATGCCAATCTATATATAAATAACATCATATAACAACAATACATGGAATGATTCTATACAATTTTACATGATAGATTTAGGTGCATGTGTATATATATATATGATAGTATCATACCATAGTGTGTATACATATCTAGATATATATATATATATATGAACATGGCAGCATAGAATGCTACTAACACTGGATAGCCAACAGCCGGTTGTTTTTTCATGGTGATGGGCCGCAGGTTGGCTCTACGCGGCTTGCCCTGAAACCTGGGGAAGGCGAGGTTTCGGTTGGAGCTTGTTACGTTTCTATTTAGATAGATAGATAGATTATTATATATGCATGTATTATAATATATACATATTATATGATATACATTACAATATCTATGTATTATAATACATATATATATATATGATTATATTATGTTGTATTGTATTGTATTATCTGTGTATTAAATGTGTATATATATATATATTATACATGCCTCTGTTGGTTGATCATTGCTCCCTTAATATGGGTGAAACACCACCATGTATAGAAGATATGAGCCAGAAACATGTGGATATAATTGGTAAACGATGGTTAATTACGGTTAGTTTATGATTTGTTTGGGGGTACTGCTCATTATATTGGGGATTGTCATTTTATATGAACTGGGAATCCCATTCCTGGCCGGCCATTGTAATGCAATGCTCATGTGTGCACGACATAATGTACGAGCATGCAGGCCATACATGGGACGGATTCAGAATGCCACATTGGATTTTAGATACTGTATGCATCCTGAGACATGCATTGATTAGATAGGTCAGATACTTCTGCATTTGGTGCAGAACATGATCTTTTATGCACTGATTGAGGAAGTTTTGTTTTTGATCAGCCTGGTGTTGCTGTGCAGCCCTTTGATTAAAACTCACAGAACACAATGGAGTCATTGTCAGGTCATCAACCTCCTGGATAAACTGGGGAAGCGCATGGATTTCTATAGAAATCTACTAGATTGATTGGTTACTATACCCCCTATCCCCGGTGAATATCTTATTACCGTTGATCTCTCCATGGTAAGGGCAACTCGCTTCGGAGGCACCTATTCCATCGACCTCAAAGGTGCTGGCTTGGACGGTGGCAACGTGAACGTGGCCTTTGCTGTGCGTGGCTTGACAGGGTGCAATGTGGGACGTCTAGTTGGAGAGTAACGGGGGACTTACCAACCAAAAAATGGGGGGGTTCACCAACAAAACCTGGTGACTTAAGAAGCAAACCTGGTGAGTTTTGCAAGAAACCTGCTGATTTAGGCAGCACATCATAGCACATCTGGTGATTTCGGCTACAACCCAAGCCCCTAAGCAACAGAATTGCAGGAGCCAGCCAAAATGGGGGTTCAACAAAATCAAATTGGATTGACCAACACGAATGTGGGATTCTAAGTATGACTTACAGCAAGTCATTGAGCACTGGTTCTCCTGGGCTGAGACTTTGTTGAAATTTCTGTTGCTTAATGTCCCTTACACACTTATACAGATACACAAAGCTGGAAACAAAATTACATTGGATGATACTACAGAATGATCAAGATGGTACATCACCAATATGAACACCGAGGTATGAAAGGAAACGACGGCAGCTTGCCACCCAAGAGACAAGCCTTCACGGACCAGCGCGATGACATGAAGGTGCTGAATGTCATTTGTTTTGTGTTTTTTGCTACAGCGTAAACCCCTAGATATGGATAAAATATCATAAAATCAAGTAAATACCGTAAACAACCGGTCACAAATGTGCAACTTTGAAACTTCGAAACTTTGCTGGGGAGAGCTTGAGCCTTGCGGATCACTAGACAACATGATCTCACATCCTCGAGGTAACTTCGAGGATATGAAAGAGAAGATAAGAGAAGCATGTTTTTGGAAAATCAAAATATCAGGTAAGGTACCCGCAGGGTAAGATAGTGGGTGAAATTGTTTTGTCACCTTCCATGGAAATTCAACATCCATCAGCGGCAAGTTGGTTTCAATTTTGCCAGCTGTTCATTTACATTGGAAATTCGATAAACAACTAGGAAGTTACAGTAAAGCTCACATGTTCATTTTCCCTTCAAAAAATAAGGCCCCCATCTGCTATCCATGCCTTTTCTCATGCCCGGAGACTGCTTTTTGGGTTGTTATGTGGATACCAGATATCCATAGAAAATCCGCCCACACCGCTTTGGCGGTGAAGGCGTGCTTATTGGGGGGCAAAACAGCAACACTAAATGCTCAATGACATTTGTTAATATAGCAGTCGCTATATCAGCCTTAGCTGGGGGGGGCCAAAAACGGTTTCGCACCGAGACCAGAATACGGTGGTGTTTTCGACATTTTTCGAGGATTTTTGGGTGTCTGAGCGCAAGAGGGTATTGAAATGGAATTTTGGGTCAT
>Ga0126342_10001620_pt1 | contig 32412 bp, 30 predicted proteins | sample Cyp1metagenome_FD_92528 | JGI IMG/M metagenome (GOLD analysis project Ga0126342, IMG submission 92528) | Coral microbial communities from Lord Howe Island, Old Settlement Bay, Australia - Cyphastrea 1 metagenome | ecosystem: Host-associated > Invertebrates > Cnidaria > Coral ...
TCCCAAACATCTTGGGCTGAGATTGGTTAAAAGATCCTTCCCGTCTCTAGTCTTTGGGGCCTATTTCCCAAACATCCCTTAGCATGAAGCATCCCTGGAGCATGACTGTGGATTATATATATAATTATATGTATATATCCCATGTTCATCATCCCCTAAAATTCCTCACCCTGCACCTCCCGCAAGGCTTGAAGGCCCCAGACCTTCGCTCCGAAAGTCGCCTGGCGGCGCTCTCAAATGCGTTTGATCTTGTTTAAATCACAATGACCCAAATTAACGTATTTCATGTTACTGCTTACAATCAATACTGGTTGGTGGTTTCAACCCTTCTGAAAAATATTAGTCAGTTGGGATGATTATTCCCAATATATGGAAAAATAAAACATGTTCCAAACCACCAACCAGGCTAGTATATTATATCATGGCCAACATATTTCTCGAATTACAAAAAAAAACATCGTTGTCACAGTATGCCATACCCACCATCATGAGCCATGGGGGTTCTACCTACACTGCCCAATATTTGATGTTTCATTCATTAGTCCTTACAGCCTCCGGCGGGTCACCAGTTTCTGGGGCAGTGGTTCAATCCCCGTCATGAGTTGGTTAATAATCTTGATGAATTTAGATATATAATGATATATATCATCTTGGACCCTCCAGGTACCCACAAAATTGCTACAAGTCCCAAAATATCCCAAAATCATATGCCCTAACTACTTGGATTGGAGAAATCATACTTGGAGGGTCAGTGTAGCATCACGCATCGGAACTTCACGGCCTCAAAGTCCTGGCGCGTCATTTTCCCCAGCAGCGCATCCTGCAGCCGTCCAGCCAGGTGCAGCAGCCCTCGCAGCTGAACGGTGGACGCCAGGGTCACCAGCTGGTCGCAGGAGGCCAAGTCACCTGGGATGCCATGGCACGCCGGGAGTTTCCGCCAGATTCATACGTAGTTTTCAAGCAATTCTGAGAGGTTGAGCTCACAAATGGTGTGACCTACTATAATTAGCGATGTATAGCGCACAATATTGCCAACTAAATCGATGTCCCATCGAAATGGCTGGAGAATGAGCCATTGACTTGGATAATCATGATAAACATGTTTATCTGGATGTTTATCATTTTAGCTTTCCAACGGGTGGTAACATGGTTAACGGGGTTTAGTATGCTGATGTTATGTTTGTTTATCCCCTAATGATAAAACATGCCAGAAATATTGCATGCCTGAAATGTACTGTTGAGGTCTATGAATGCTTTATACATCTGCAGTCTGCAATGTTTGCTTTGAACTAGGGTTTACTGTGATGTTTATCCCATGTAAATGGGTGCACCAAGCATGGTGATTACCCGCCTAAGAAAACAGGGGGACAGCCTTAACATGGATACCCAGTATGTAGTGATCCAACATGGCTGGAAAAACCCATTCAGCACGGTATGAGTACGGTATGAGTGTCAAAACCGGGGTACCTTTTTGTTGACACCAAAATAGTTCACGTGTTCATGTATTTTCATGGTACAATATGGTACTTAAATGTACTGAATAGTTCAAAAGATCCACCCCCAAATGTTTTGAGATCAAGTTGGGGTGGGAACATATCCAAACAGCCAGGGTGTTTTCGAGTGACACTGCCAGATGCGAACTTGCGCCGCCGACTTCTGTAACTGCCCCAGGTCTTTTGCTCCACTTCTGCTGATGAGGATCAATTCCTGCGGTCAAGGCAGGCACAGGGTCGAGTTGCCAAAAAAAAACGTACTATATATCTTTAGCGGATTCAAACATCCCAAGTGAATGTGTCGGTCAAACCCAGTTTCTTTTTTCTCAGTTCCACCAAGCCATGGATCCATCGGCAACCCCATGGATCCATCGGCCACCGGCACCTTGGCACCTTCTTCCACCAGTCTTCGTGCCACACAGAGTCCCAAGGCACCAGTTCCGCCGGTCACAGCATAGGCCCCCGGTCCCACCATCAGTGGCACTGAGACGACCTGGGCTGAGTGGATGCAACTCATTGCAGTCCATAACTGCCATAACTGTGCTATGAAAGAAGAGAAGTGACAACGCAGAAATTCGATGTTCCACAGGTTGTGATGTTGTTGATACAATATACAACAAACCAAATTCAGACCAAACAATGAAAAGCAGCCAAATCTTCAAACAGTCCAGTTGCGATTTTGCCAATCTTCTCGGCCCGTCGCAAGACTTGCAATGCATCCGAACAACTCGACAGCCCTTCGAAGACTTCACGTTGCAAGGGAACCCAATCCGTCTCCATCCTGCGGGAATGATCCACAAGTTGGTTTTATAATCCCACACGCGCTGCGGTGAAAACATGTGATGTGTTGCTCATATGGTGATCCATCCCATACTGGGAATCCTTACCATGGGATACCATGCGATACCATAAATCTCTCTTGGTGGACTTATGACCATCCCCGAATATGGGTATATATTCCAAGTTTTGAACATGAATTCAACACCATGAAAACCATAGTTAACCCAGTTGTAAACCAACTTAGCCAACTGGGGCACCACATAGTGACACCCATCTGCAAATAAGAACAATGCTGCAAGTTCACCAAACAGCCCTCTTCCATTTCATCTGTGACAAATGTTGGAAGGATCTTTGAGCAGCTATATTCAGGCAGGTACGGGAAAATCGTGAAAAAAAAATGACAAGCTGATCCAAGCTGTACATGTGGGAATCTCCAACCATGGATAGTTCTCACAAGCAGCAAACCGCTAGGCTACAACATAGATAAACAAGAAGAGCGCGCTTATCTTCTTGACCAGTATTTATGCCTTGGCCATCAATGTGGCTCAAAAGAAAAGTAGGCAGTTCCAGTTACCTCAAATAAACTTGGTGGTACAGGGTTTAATCATGTTGTTGTACTTTGATTGTCAAAGCAGGTTTGTCTGAAAGCAGGATAACCCCCAAATCTGTTGGTTACTCATCATTGGACCCAATAAAATCACATATCCGGGGTAGCTATATTGGAATAACTTCCACTAAAGATACTAAATCTCTAAAGGCATTCATGTGGAGACCTCAAGAAGAAGCTAAGAGTGTAATATCGTATGATGTGTCAAACAAACTTTATTTTCAAGAACATTATATAATTCGATTAACACATGGAGGTTTCCTAAGTCATGGGGCTACCCTCATCCTCCAACTCATGAAACCATGTGTATTGAAAGCCATGGTGACCTAATCCTGGGGATCTCCCATTGTATGAAACCACCATGTACTAAAATCATATGAGGGGTTTCCTAAAATAGGGGTACCCCAGTCATCATCCATTTATAGATGGATTTTCCATGAAACAAACCATCCAGCTATAGGACACCCCATGGATCCCGACGATCCTGCGCGAGAGTCGCACTAAGAGATCCTGGAAGCGATCAGGCTCTTGCTCGCAAAGCGTATCCATCGCCAACACCTGGAGACCCACAGGAAACCCATGGTTTCTTGGCCGTGATGGACGTCATTTCTGGAAAACTTCTGGGTGTGTTCTCCACCCTTTATCCTCTGAGAAAAAATATGAAACATGCCACAAATCAACATAGACCATAAATAATCAGTAAATATCAGCAATATGATATGATATATTTCAAATATATTAAATATATACTGTACATCACCAGAGATTAGGTGATTTCTTGCATGGAGTGTTGTTTTTTGTGATCACTAAACAAAACTATTTACGTTTGTTTTGCAGGTTTGAGAAGTTCACAGTTGGACCTTTCAACCTGGTCAGCAAAATTGGTATGTCGGAACTCATCTTCATCAAACAAATTTTCTAGGATTGAGATACCTATCAATTTTAACGATGATATATTATGAAACTGCGTCGTTTATCGCACAATCTGCTATATACGCTCATCCATGTTCACAAGGTATTTTCGGTACTGTGAGGGTCGAGGATGGGCATTCTGGACCAACATCTTCAAAGCTTGGTGCACCACCTGAGTTTCATCAATAAATGATAGCAATAAAAACCATAAGATCAATAGTTGCATAGCCTACATATTGGCATTCACTAGCATATCATATCTATTATATTGGCTTGTGTACAAAGAGTTTATGTTTCACTAGTCTTTGTTTTCGCATAAATATTCACCAACTTGGCTATGGGGCACCACCCTGGCACCTGGTACTGCACATCCGGCCGCTGCTGCTGCATCTGCTCGGTGCTCCAGATGCCACGCTTCCCGATCTCCACGAAGACGCCATTGGGTCGCAGAAATTTCAAGGAACGCCCGATGAAATCGTCGTGGCCTTCGATGGCTTCTCACAAGGAGCTTCCAGTTGGATCAGTCTTTATAAAACTGGGAGTAGAAAAAAGAAACATATCCTTTTACAAGACTCACAAAAATGGGAATTTCCGGGAATGTATCACGAACATGTTGTGTTGTGACGCGCAGGAAATATTTCTCTCTTGGGAAAGGCATGGTAGACTGATGAAATGGTCTGTTGGGATGAGTTTCTGTATGAAACATGGGCCTGAAATCTTGGAAAATCTCATAGAAAACACCATCTGAATAAATTAGAACAATGTAACAATGATCAACCTGAAAAAGTTCGGCCATTTTGGATTAATAATGGGACTTATTAGCTATAACATGCTCCCATAACAGGCTATAAGAGGCTATAACATGCCATAACCCATTTCCATCCATTTCCCATTCACCATCCCAATGACGCAACGGTCATTCGTCACCACGCAATTTCGATTCCTATCGTTGCTGCAACGGTCCCAGATGTCACAGCTGATTCCAGTCCAAGCTGCTTAGGCTGTTGAGGACCACATCCATCTTCTCTCCGGTCAAATGTCCAGCAAGTTCTTCTTGGAACAGCGAACCATCCCTGGAGCTTGCCACCTGGGGGCAACATGTACTGGATCTCGTAGGGAAAGAGGATAATAGGGTTTATAGGATAATAAAGATGTGATAAAATGGAATGCTGTATACGATGTATAGTGAAATCAATATAGTACAATAGGGTTTTCTTGAAATCAATCAATGGTCAAGTGTGTGTTAAGGTACGCCTAGGTAACGTGGAACCACTTCCAGAATTTCGGTATCCCATGAAGTCCATCCTTGTCATCTTAAGGTCCGCACAAAACGAACTCCCATCTGCAAAAGGTGCTGCTTCTTCTCCTGGGACAAAGATGCCCGCGGAGCAAAACCAGATGCCATGATGGTCATGATGGACTACACAAATCCTATGAACACACCATGAATCATGAGCAAGGAACATCAGGGAACCAGAGATGAGATGTCCAAGGGGAAAAAAACACGGCTGATGCCTGTGGTCTCGGTCATCATCCAAGGCCCAAATGGGATGACTGGCACTGAATCCACAGGTGTTGTCATCTCCCCGTCTCCCCATTCAAATTGCCATGCTATAAGAGGGGTATACGGTATACACTAATCATTTTCAGACCTAAATATCGTATATCGGATTTCTTATGATGTCCCATTCAATCCCACTACTTAGACTAAGTCCCATTGGATCGGGATTGAATCCCATGAATTCCGACGCAATTCCCCTAAGTCTCGTATGGAAAATCACCATCCTTAATAGTGAAACATTATATATACGGATATTTTTTTTTTTTCATGAGCGATGCTTTTCATAGCTCTGCTAAATAACCAGAGGGTATAGGATATATAATCCCTACTGTATATACAATCATAAGCACTCCCCAGAAAACCTCTTGGATTGTGATCTATGCACCAGAGGGTACTTCCACTGTGCCGACCTAAAAATGTTCAACCAGAGGGAAAATCCGATTAAATATTACATAATATTACTATATAAATTCCATAAAATCACCATAAAATCACCATAAAATCACCCAAACCCTAGCAGCCATGGGGTCACCTGCCAATGGCCCCGGCGGCACCGAACTCCTCCCGCCCTGCCGTGGCATAGACCGTGGCACCCAGGCGTAGGGCATATTGCACAGCCGTGAGCCCGACGCCACCTCGGAAGCGGGCGGGGGCCGAAGCTCCACATAGATTGGATGAGGATTTTAGAGCGATTTCAAAGGGAGTTACCCTCTGGTAAACGTTTACATAGCTATTGAAAATCACCATTTTTTCCATGGGAAAGCTCACTATTTCTATGGCAATGTTCAATAGCTTTTTGTATGTTACCAGAGGGTAGTTCATAGGGAAATGAATGGGCAATTACTGCGATTTAACCAACAATTACCTTACTTCGAGTGATCCCCACCCTGACACATTATTCTGAAATAGTTTCTGACATCAGTTTATCTGAAAGTATACATGGCATATCATGGCATAAATATTCGGACATTCTATCTGGCATATAATCTGACATTCTATCTGATCTATCTGACATTCTTTCTGGCATATAATCTGACATTCTTTCTGGCATTCTATCTGACATTCTTTCCGGCATTCTTTCTGGCCTTCTATCTGGCATTTATTCCGGCATTCTATCTGGCATCTATTCCAGCATTCATTCTGGCATCTGTTCTGGCATTCATCTTCCCTGGCATGTGTTCAGGTCCAGGCGTGGCCCAGTGCATCCGGAGCTCGCGATATGGCTTGGATCCGTTGATGTGACGACGAGCTGGCAGAGGAGGAAATTTAAAAGGAGAAGAAGGAGGGAAGACGGAAGAAGAAAAAGAAGAAGAGGAAGAGGAGAAGAGGAAGAGGAGAGACCCTCACCTGACAGGTGGGGATTTCACAAACACAAACTGTGGCAGAGCTTTGGATATACTCTCCAGTGTCGTCAAACATGGTTGGAAAATCCTCGAACTAGATTAGCATATAAATGGGAAACCAATCGTTCGAAATGGTGGGTTGTCCATTGCCATGGAAATGGGGGAACGAAGAAACCTACGGTTTAAATCTTGGGGTACTCCAAGTGCGAGAAACATCCGAATGTTGGCATTTGTGAAAGGTTTAACAAAAACATAAGTTCGTTGCTTGGTTGGCATCAGCTTTTCAACATATTGATTAGTCTATAATGTATAGCACATCCCAAAATTGTTGAAGTTGACAACAAATACCTGCGTACTCTCAAAACAGGTTTGGTTTATTGTTGAGTTCATTCCACAGCACCACTTGGCGTTTCGCAATGGGAGGGGTCGACAATGGCTCCTTGTAATCGGATCATCCCAATCTGTGAGAATGTCACAGTGTGGGCAAAGATGTCAGAATGTCACATGACAACTTGGCGGGAAATGAGTGTTTCAAATGAGTTTAATGTTGTTTTTATTGAACATCTGCAGCTCTGACCAATGAAATCTGGCCTGCTCCTGCGTGCACCAGCAATCGTTGCCCAGCCTGCCGGCAAAAGTGCAACGAATCAAGAGTGTTAGAAGGCCGTTGCCATTAAAGACTCATGTCAAACATGTCCATTTGCAGACAAACCCATCTCATGTTGTTGGTGAACTATGTACATATCCCAGAACATGCATGAAATTAATCCTGCATTGATTCGTATCTTTTGTGGTCACAACCTTCTGTTTGCTGACTAATTAGCATGCCCACTTGGAATTTGTCTAAACATCTTATATACCCTCTGGTAAACTAACATACCTATGGATAATCACATTTTTTTTATGGGAAAACTCATTAAATGGCCATTTTCAATAGCTATGTTAGTTTACCAGAGGATAATCATCATGTTCCCTAAAAAAAATGCTGTCAAACCAGACTTGGTTTTGACAACTCTCGTCTCAATGGCGATGATTAATGACTCAGTTAATCCAATTTTTAGTACCCCGTTAGTACCCCCCATCATCTTCTTGATAAACATACCATAACATACCCGTTTTGAACCACTCCCACATAGACATATTGTTGGCGATAGGAAATACTGGAAATACTAGAACTATTGAACAAACTAACGACCAAATCCCGATCTCCATTGTGCTTGTATACCACCTATTTATATAGTGCAAACTTCCATTTCAATGACAAACCAATCATCATAATCATCCCAATATAACATCCCCAATGGTAAACCATTCAAGTAATACCAGCAATTCCTAAACAGCCCGAAACTGTTTAAACCTGTATGTAATTCCACGATACAGCTTGGTTAATAGTGATTCGCATGATGGATTAATCCCCAACGTATCAGGTAGGCCCATACCCCCGTATAACCATAATGACCACTCAACAATGGCTTTGGGCGTGGTTCAACTAAACGATTATATTACCAGTATACATACAACCATGATAAACAAAAAGAAAAACGTTATACAACCATTGTAAAACCATTCTATAACCATGTTCAACCACAGGTCAGGAATGGCCCTATGAATCAAAGCCATGCATGAAATGATGATGGTCTACGCCATTCTACAACAATGTTTCACATCTTATTCAACCATTTATTGAACCATTCACATCATTCGAACAACTAACGCCATTAACCAACAAAGGTAATCAGAAACATCATCCCATCTGTATACCCTATAGATTCCCCAAGTACTGGATGTCCTATTGGAAAAAATCAGCAAATTATAATCTTTAGCAAATCAAGGTATTACCAAATGAAACCATCCCAAGAAAAAAGACGGAAAAGTGCATGTTTAAAACCGAATGATTCACCTACTATTTCTTGATGTTCCCAGTGCCAATGGATCCAGTACACCTGTCAGTCGGTTCCCAAAAAACTGAGCCATTCATTCACGTCATTCACATCATTCACATGATTCACATCGCTCCCACTACAAGAGAAAGCCATTATATAACCAAGCATTATTTTGTGTCATTTCCCATAGATTCCCTATAGATTGAACATCACGAAACCCATTTTTCAGTGATCTTCGGATCCACCGACCGCACCCCGGCGATGTAACCGCCTTCAGTTTCGCCAAGTCGTTTAGGGCCACCTCCACCGTGCTCCACACCGTGGGCAACGCCGCCGCGTCGAAATGCGACCACTTCGGGGCTGTCCGCGTCAGCAACCGGGGCTCCTGGGGACAAGAAATTCACCAAAAGACAGGGGTTCAGTAAGGCCCTCTTTAAGGGCTTCATGGTGGTTCATGGTGGTGAATAATTGGATACACCTGGATACACATTAAAGCACTGGCTATGATATTGGATCGATTCCTTTTTGGAGGGACAGGATTGGGACATACAGAATACCATCCTTTTTGTGGTGCGGAACAATGGAAGATAAACATAAACTTCACAACCCCCCTGCAGGAGATGCTCAACATATACATATGTCAACATGAGATGGAGAATTGGGGATTTGATAGGAAAATAATGGTATATAGTGGTGATGTAATGGGAAGATAATGAGGACTTCAAGCATTCTTCAATGTCACCCTGAGATAATGGCCTCAGTTTGAAACAATTTTAAGGAGTGATTTCACCTCAATGTTTCAAATTTCAACTCCTTCAGAAGAGAAACTTGATGTATCTTGATGTCTAAGTGTAAACTTCAATCATGCCTCTGAAAGCCAAGATGGTGTTTCTCAAACTATAGGAGGACAAAGGAGAAACCTTTTTCACTATTGGTTTCCCGACTACATATGATGAACAGGCTGGATGATTTAGGGTTCCCAATTCTGGGACCCCTCCATGTACAAATCCCCGGCTGCCAGTAGGAAATATGCGATATCCTTATAGTATATAAGAATAGAGTACTATAACCATCCATAATCCATAGGAACTATAACCATCCATAATCCATGAACTAGGAATCTTTTTGTTGAAACCAATCAGGTTCCAAAAACTGGAACCTAAATTCTCAAACATCTCGGCACCACCAACCACCAACCAGCTCCTTGATGGCAGCATAGGTGCGCAGACATCCGAAGGAGATGCCGAAGACGTCCTCACCCAGCGCGAAGGAACCAGGCGCTTCGCCAGCGTCAGCGACGTCAGCGATGGTGCCGGAACAGTCCAGGCCAGGATCCCCTGGGCAGCATCGCCAGATCTATGGCTTCTTGTTGCTATATATGATTTATTATGTATATATATATACTGAATCCCATGGTTGTATATGGCTGTTTTGGGTTGTTTTTTTTGAAACCAGAAAACATCTATGTAGAGTGGTTTGAAATAGTCAAATAGGAAAGTCATCAAGGGTTTCTTCATATCATCCAAAGATTTCCAACATCATTTTTTTGTCATCCAGAATGGCATGTTTCTTCGTATCCTCATTATATATATATATGTTCATCATATCCATATAATATATCCCTATGATATTCTGAATTCACCAAAAAATGCTGATTATGAAATATTGTGGTTTCCCAATGAAATATATTCATGATTTCGACTATTTCCATGTCATTTTAGCATCCTCAAAAACCTGGTTGCGAATGGGTTCTACTAGTTGGTTGATGGATAACAATAATTTACAATAGTCTCCATTTAACAACCCAGTAGAACTCCCTATTTTGATCATTACAATCATATTCTTTGGGAGACTCAATTCATAGCTCCCCAGTACTCCCCATGGGAATATATGGGAATATGGATACCGTATGTCCCTACTCTATCCCCGTGTATGTCCACCTTATACCCCTGTGATATCCTCATTATATCCCATTGTTATAATAGCACTGGCTGTATATCCACATCCCATCATAATGGATTCTGATGAATAGCGGATTCGGATAGTCTCATAGTGCATGCATTATGATCATCCCTATTTGGTCCGAAAAGAGTATATTCCCCAGTCACTTGGCTATTATGATCATTAAATCATCATGTTATGTTCATGCATTATGATGATCATCATCATCATCAACCACCAGCGTTTCTTTGACAAATCTCAGCCGTCCCGCCTGGATCGCCTGGGTAGAGCCCCATGACGTTCAACACATCGCGGAAGTTGAGGCCCACCGCCGCAACACCTGGGCGCGGTGCCGGTGGGGACCAAGCAACGAGATATGTTGTTAGGGATTTTATACCAGCAAAAAAAAGACTGGATTTTTATGAACTTATAAGATAGAATCAGCTGTGAGAAATAATTTAAAGGTTGCTTTAGTTCACTCTAGGTGAATTCTATGGCGTTTGGTGTACAGTATATATTATATATATATATATATATCGATAGTTGTTGGGACTTATGAACGACTTTATAGCTGAGGGGACACCACCTTGTAATATGGAACACTCCCGAAAGAATGTCGCCCAACTGAATAGATTCAATGTGCTGCCAGCGCCTTCAGATGTATCTAATTAGGAAAAGGGATAGTCGTTCTACCCCGTCTTGATAGAGATAATCAATCTATGATGATCCAACTCCTCTCCTTTCGACCCATGAACATAGGCACATAAACCTCCCATGGTCGTCCAGGTAGAGCTACAATACCTTTCATAAACGCCCAAATATGCCCAAATTCAATCAAAGCTTGCAACAACTCTACCATTTTTCTTCATCATCATCATCATCATCATCATCATCGCCAACCCAGAGAATCTAAAAAACAAACGTCCCGTCACGTTCCTATAGATAGAAACAAAAAAAAAAAACACCTGGGAGAAAACGGTTCCGCAGCTCCAAATGGCGCCGAAAGCAAGTGGCGTAGCAGGTCCACCGTCAGCGGTCGCCGCTGCGGTACCAGGGACAAGCTGGAAATGGCACCACGGCGGAAGTCCAACCTGAGGCACTCAGCGAGACCCTCATTCCTTAACACATCATAAGATATACCAAAATGCCATTGATATCCATTGATTATTATTTAGGAATGCCATTGATAACATTGATTATTATAAGAATCACTATATTATATTTGATAATACATCATAATATACCTGTGGAGTTTCTGTAGGTGATTCTTATAATTAACCATTGACCATCTGATTTGCCAAATTTTGAATCATGCCAATACCCCCGGTGTGAAAATCAATCCAGCTAACTCTCTTTTTAGCTAGGAAATCCTGTGCATTTCTGATATCTTTAAATATTTGGCTGCCATCTTCCTCGACATCTTGTGAATGTGTGAGGTTCTTCTTTAATTTGTATGTCTGATCACTCTTTAGCACGGTTTGGGGGCTCTTGTCTGGTCACTAGTAGCTAAAATTGGTAAACGCCACATTGCTTTGGAAAAAAAAAAACAAATTGTTAACTTGGTGTTTTACAAATGGAAAAGATACCCGCCCGAAACGAAATATATGTATATTTAAATAATATATACATACATGATATTACATGCTGTTTGTAGTATATAAATGTGGTCAATAGACTTATAGTTTCAAACACTATCAAAACATGGATAAATCATGAACTTGTTCGCCAATATTTGTTTTTTTCAGAAACGGTAGAGCGACTGATGCCATCTCCTCGACCTAGTCTTTCAAGCCCCTGGTAATGCCAGGCCTAGTTTACTTGCATGGTAATCCAAAACAAACAACTTTCTAGTCAAGCGAGCAATGTTCGAAATCATCTGTTACGAACAGGAATTTGAGAATCCCCTGTATATCAGGTAGATTCATAACCATCACCTATCAACTCAAAATATATACTCATTTCTATTAGCTTATAACCAATATGTGGAGATATTTAGCGGTTAGACCCAATGTGGTGCCCCCTAGTCTTAAGTCCTTTAACCACAACAAACTCACCAACTACACTAACTATCTATTTAATCACCATACATCATAGAATTCACCGAATTGTTTCAACCGACTCAGCGATTCCAACCTGGGGATTCGCTTGTTGTTGGTGATGAATCAAAAAAACATAAGTATATTTACCAATTTATTCTAATGATATCTACTGTATAAGAATAAGAATACCATAAATTGATAGAACAGCTTCAAATTTCAATTTATTCTTTTTCTCGTAGATTGTTTACCAAAATTATATGTTTTTGGACCTTGCTATGATTCGGAACAACAATTTCATGGTCAAATCTGAACATGGGAGTTACGAACAAACCCGGAAAAACTCATATATAATTATTGATATACAGGAAAAGACAAGCATAGTCCCATTAATTCCTATCATATAAATCCTATTAAATCCCATTATATCCCATTAAATCCCATTGAATCCCATTAAACCCCGCTAAATCCCATGAAATTCCCATTAGTTTCCCATTAAGCCTCATTAAATCCCTATTAATGCCCCGTTGTGTCTCCCCATTCATCGATGATGAATTTCCAGCATGACATCGGCGCGTCACTTCATGGGCCAGGCGGGTTGGATCTCGCTGTGCTTCAGCCTGAACGCATCCAAACAAATTGAAACATGTCTAATGGAAAAATTACATTTATACATATGTATATATATATATATATTAATATTAATATTAATATTAATATATATGTGTATTATAAGAAAAACAATATGTATGTATGTATGTCTGTATGTCTGTATGTCTGTATGTGTGTAATGTGTGTGTAATGTGTGTGTAATGTATGTAATGTAATGTATGCAATGTATGTAATGTATGTAATGTATGTAATGTATGTAATGTATGTAATGTATGTAATGTATGTAATGTATGTAATGTAATGTATGTAATGTATGTACTATATGCAATGTATGTAATGTATGTAATGTATGTAATATATGTAATGTATGTAATATATGTAATGTATGTACAGTAATGTATGTATATGTAATGTATGTACTATATGTAATGTATGTAATGTATGTTATGTATGTTATGCATGTATGGTAATGTAATGTAATGTAATGTAATTAAATGTAGTTATGTTTGTATACATATTGTATTATATTAAGACAGGTGTCTGTTTCACCTCTATGTTCTGTGTTCTACAACGATGTGCGTGTTATACGTAAAGGTTGGCAGTTGACGGAAGTTTCCTGTTGGTGTTCTGAGGCTCAGTCATGTCAGTATACCAAGAAGATCCTAGAAGCACCCATCACGCTGGGAAAAAGTACCGAAGTGCAGCATCAAATGCATATTTTTTCTGGATTATGAGTAAAAGACATGTGCTGATAGGTGCCAAGCTCATTTCAAGCGTAAAATGCGAAGTTTTACGGTAGACCCTCAATTTACCCACAAAAATGTATGAATTCCATAACCTTCGTACTTTTTACCCATCTGTGTGGGCCGTGAGGTTCTGCTGTACGAGGGTCTCCATGTGACCTTCACCATGCACTGTGCGCCTGGGAACTAACGCCTTGGACCCTCGGAAGCACGTCTCCTGCAGAGCGTACCATGCATTATAAGACGGGCGAATCGGGGACCCAACGGATAGGATAAAGCGGATAGGATAGCGACCGATGAGTCATTTTCAAAGATTATGTTTCACTGAAGTCAGTGTGGTACTCAGAGTTTCTGATGGACACCTCTTCTCCATTGGATTTGGATGGTCGTGACTTGGGAGAGATTATAGATATCCCAGCGTTTCCCAGCGTTTCCAGCAAGATGAAACATCAGGGTGGAGATAAGATCCGATAAAAGAGATCCCTCAAAGTGGCTTTTCCCATGGTCACTGCATGCCACTCCCAAGTGGTTTCGTGCTTGCGGCAAGCTTCTCCGGGTTGCATCAATCCATGCATGTGGCTGCACATATCTCCACAGATCTGTGGAGGTAATAAGAAAATGGTGCCCTAGACATGATGGTGAAGCCCCCATGAAATAGCTTGTCAACCAGGCTGATTGAAAGTATTGTTTGTTTCACCCCCATTATATCCCCAGTCAACAGTAGTACGTAATAATACTCAACCTGCATGGGTAAAACAACCATTTCATATCGGCCTCTTCGTCAAGAAGCTTTCCAGCAAGCTCTTCACATTCCCCTGCCTTGGCCATTTTTGGTGGTTCACCATGGTCGCGTGCAGGCCGTCAATGGGTGATGCCAAGTGATGATCAACCAGGAGAAAATTTAAGGGAGACATGCTGCGTTCGTTTTTCATCCGATTGGTGACAAGATATGACAAGATGCACTGGAATCACCATCACCAACAAGAAAAGTTAAAACATCGTCGCGAAAACATCAGCAAATATTCGCCCAAATCATGAAATACCAAAGCCAGCACTTCAGGCAAGCGACTGATACATCAATGAGTTGTACTGGAAAATCAACTTCTAGCCGCGCAGATCTGGCCAACCCCCAAATGCCCGCATGGTTGGGATCAAAGGATGTCCTGGGCGGTCCAGTGGTGCCGTAACGACGTATGACAGATGCCAAGTGATAAAACCACCTGGACACCGGCCAAACTTAAGGATTGAATTATGGACATGGGCAGTTCATGTCATTTTTTGAACATATTTATGTATATATATATATAATAACAATTATATATATATATCATTCAAGTTACAACTCAACTGGTCCAGTATCCCATGTTTGGTCCATTTGAGTCCAACTAAAGATGTTGCCAACATGGTGACAACTCATCTCGATATGATCATCAATTGATAATGATCACAGGAGTGATAATGATAGAGTTGTGGATTTTCACTCTAGATAATGATGTTAACTCTAGAATTGATAATGATATGAAAATAAAACGACCAAATTCTAGAGTAACTGGATTGAGTAGAGCTGTGGATAGCTCTGGCACTAATAACTTGCCACATTACGGGCACCAACAAAAATCTAGCGTTGCCAATCCAAGCTTTGCAACCCGTAACTTTGTGGGCTTCTGGGGCTATAAACCCAGGGTCCCGCTTCATTCAGTTGAGACATTTCGGTTCCTACTGTAATTTCAATGTCCATGGCGCCATGATGCTTTGGCAACCATTAACCCCACAGCAGTTGTGGAACATTGAAGAACTTTTATTAGGTACCACAAGGCTGCTTGCACAGGGGGCTCTGGATCCTCCAACTCCAAAGAACTCTGGCTTCTCTTCCAACTTTGTGGTCAGCTTGCTATAAGCTGTAGATACCACTTATTTGTTGGCTACCCAATTCCTCAACGTGCAAAATTGCTATTACTATTTAAACAACTCCAAAAAATCATGGTCAGTTTACATTTTTTACAGCACATTTACATAGGTATGCATTAGGAATATTGAAGATTGAATCACCATGTGATATATCGATCATATTAAAAATACATATCATATAAATGGAATAGATGATAATATAACTATAAATAGCCAATACGTATCCAATAAAACATAATATACATATATATATAATATGAAACAAAAAACATGACTGATGGTTAAATCACCTGCAACTCATGCTAAATCCATATCAAAATCAGCACAGCATACTATCGAAATTAAAATCACAAAGTAAACTAAACGTACCCATTAAATCCCTCGTTAAATCACCATTAAATCCCATTATATACCATCATAAAATCACAATGAAAATACTCAAATGTGTTTTTCCAAAATTTCAACACCGCAATATAAATCATCTAAAATCATCTATATAAACTTAGACCATGGAAATCTATATCGAAATCTGACTTGGGATATTTTGGGGTCCCCCTTTGGTCATCGTCTCCAAGTCACATCTCCACCGGCTGCGCCCCTTCCGTCACCAGCAGCACCTTCGCCCGCCCCGGTGCCGCCCGCTGCACTGCTTGGAGCAGCGCCAGCGCCTCGACCAAGACGTCCAGCGCCGCAGCACCGGAGGCCACGTAGAGCAGCGCTGAAGCGGTGCCTGTCCGAAGCAATGGGAGATTTGGAGTTCAAAAAAGGGGAAAATTATCCAAATCGAGTGAAGTTTAGATGATTTTTTTCTTGGATGATTGATGATCGTGACCATGATGGTGAGGTTTAAAGGAATCATTGAAGATTTTGGGATTGAGTTTAGTGCGTTGAGAAGAAACTCTTCGAACATATGGGACATGGGATTGAATTCAAACGCATAATCTCTCACCATATTTTGGTAATTTCTGATGCTTAATGATGGCTAATGATGCTGAAATTTTGAAGAAATCACTGTAACGACGACGATTGGTAATTTGAGTTAATGATGTGGAAGATGCGGAGATTTTTATGGTCATTTTCCTATAGATTTTGGGGGATTTCTGAGGGCTAAATGATGGTAAACTCATGTTCAATCCCAAAGAATAATCTGGAAAGTTTTGATTTCACATGATCTAACCATGATTTATTCATTTAAAAAACACATTCCGAAAGGTGTATCACATTTAGATTATGTTAGATCCCCCATTTTCAGGAAAGCTCCTTCGCTCCGCCATGCTCCGCCATGCTCCGCCTGACCGCAATGCATCCTCCACCGCTGCGACCTCCACACAGCGTGCCGCGCGCAGAACGCGTTGCAGGCGGTGCGCCGCGGCGCCGCAGAGCAGCACGGAAGGCGGGTCAGGCCCTGCGGCGCCCCATGTCTTGGTGAGTTTCAAGTGGTATTTGTCCAGAAACCCAAAAAGGTACATAGAAAATAAGATGAAAGGTGAAATCTCAGGAATCTTCGAATGTAACATTAGTAACATGTGAAGAACTTCTTCAGGTCTGCATCATTTTTGAGGGTTACTTATTATCTTATTGTAAGCACTTAGAAAAACATCTATAAGAAACATTAAGCACCTATAGACCATAGATGGTATATAGATGGTATATGGTGGAATCCATGAGAAGTGACTTAAGTCGGATTTTTTGGGTATACTATAGTAATGTCAAGTTAGGATTATATATCTACTACTGTATTGGACTATATAATAATCCTAACATAACTGGGGGATATCCCATTTCTAGGCCATCCCGCCTGCAGCTCTGGGCTCCCAGATGAGGTCATAGGTCACATCCTTCGTGTCGCTTGGAGGACTGCGACTGGGAGTGCTCCGCATGTGGATGCCACTCCTTGGCGTTGGAGATTTTGGACGTGATTTTTATCACATCTTTGAGTTTCTGTAGTTTCTGTTTCATGGGATAGATAGGGCAAAATCGGGAGATATTTTTTGGAATACAGAGAATCTAACCCCCAGAGTATGTTTGGGGATCATCTATATAAATCTAAACACGCATGCTGCCGCATGCTCCAAAATGTCTCGCACTGTTCATTGAAAATAATGATAGATCAGTGCAGTGGGCGACAGTGACCCAGCTCCCATTCTAGTTGGACCGGCCGCACAACGAATTCTACAATAACTTAGGCATACTTAACAGTCCCCCTTCTGATTCTGCCATCATTTCAAGTTATATAAACAATACTATAGATTATATAAAACTTACCCCAATCCTCATCATCATTTATGTATAGCCCAGAAGTTATCATATGTTCCATGGTCCAAAACCATGGAATGAATGGCGTACTCTCATGGGATTCCAAAGAGTTTGGGCTCTATGTATAATCACCTTGGGCCAATCCAACATAGATGTGGAAAAATCAACATGTTTGATAATTCATCCATTTTCATGTGCCGTTTTCCACATCTACATGAGTTACCCTACGGTTTTTTTTTAACACCAAAAAGTTCTTTATGGACGACCATCCCAGAATATCTTGGCTTAATCCAATCAGAAACCCAGATTTTGGGTGGGATTTGTGGATGCTCACCCCCCCAAAATAATAATCATTTTGACATTCACCTGGCCATACGCTGGGGTTATACAAGTAAATAAAGAAGTAAATAAAGAACATATATAAATACCATTTTCAGACACCCCACAGTTTCATGTCTTGTTGGTTTTATACGTGTTATATATAATAATATATACCACTTTATGTGTATATATATATACATACATAATCTCCGATTCTACAATTGGATATATATACATATACATAATGTGGCCATGAATATAGCCATCGAAATATTTCATGAATATATAGCCACTAAATAAATATGTGTATATATATATATATGGCCATTTTATATTCATTTCGCGAAATGGAAATGGAGTGGCCATTCACAGCAAGACTCAGCCTTGCCATCAGCAGTCCATCGCAGGAGATCTCCACGTCTCCCTGGATTCGCTCCGCTGAGCTCGAGCGAATCTTCAGCGTAGCCCAACAGTCTCCTGGAGCGGGGGAACGTTGTACAAGAAATGGATGAAATATGCAGATCTGAAAAAACAAGTTCAATAGATGGTAAAACATATATTGGATGAATGATGAGAATATGTTCTATATATGGTCATAATCATCATTTCCGGTTAACCCTGGTTAGCCCATAATGAATGCCTCAATGAAATCCTGGTTGGTGGTTTCAATCCCTCGGAAAAATATGAAAGTCAGTTGGGATGGTTATCCCATATATCATGGAAAATAAACAATGTCTGAAACCACCAACCAGTATAGAACATTACTGGAAGAATTTCTTTGAACAATGATGAAACTTGGTGCAATGAAAAAATTGTTGAAGATTGCTGGAGCCATTCCCTTTACGCTCGACATACCCCAAAAAAAAGTCATCATACCAGACTATATAACAATGCCTGGTTGTCTGGCAAATCCACCATCTAAGCTATCATCAGCTTTCTGCCCTATCCACAGAAAAGGGTCCTTTCGGTGCATCACATGCCAGAACGCACTCATCCACACTGAAGGGCAACAGGCAAGGTCTATCTGCAGATTCACCGAAGATCCGTTGATGGGCTAAGATCATCAGCTGGAAAGCGCCATCCAAAATCCCCGGGTGGAGCAACCTTGGCACTGAAATGGAGGGCCAGAGAATATATGGAGAACACACACGCTTCAACAATTTGAAAGCATATATATGTATGTATATATATATGTAGAATTATGTAGATATATATATATATATAATATGTATATATATATATATGTATGTTCGACTGTGAAACTTAATTGTTAAATTATGTTACTGATTTTGGTGGTTTCCAAACATGTGGCAAAATAAAGAAGACTCCTTCCCAAACCACTGCCCGGTGGTGCCCGGTGCCTCTCAGCGACATGTTTGTTGGTTTGTGAACCCAGATAACCCACTCTGGCAATTTGTTACATAGCCATGGAAACTCACCACTTTCAATGTGTAAATCGATAAATCATCTATAGTGTAAATAAATATAGGTGTGTCTGAGAACGGGGGACCCAGGTTTGATTTTGGGGTGGCTATTTTGAGACAAACCCATATCCTACCACAAACATCACCAAAAGCCCAGGCCACTGCATGGACTGCTCCCACGCTTCTGTCTCCAAGCGCAGGCATGCTAGGGCATAGCCTTGGGACGTTTCAGCAACCCCGTCATGATAGACCGTCTCTGAAGACGGTCAGTCGTAACGGCCATTCGAAGAGAGTCACCGGCTGGCTTAGATGAGCTGTAGCATGGGCTCAGTGGATATAGCGATGTACCCTGACCCTCAAGGCAAGGTAGCCAGAAGAATGGGTGACGGAACCAAAGTCATCATGAATGGTAACTTGAAGGTTTAGGTCCAGTTGTCCAGTTTACGTATCTTAGACCCCATCCCCATTCCAAATAGTAATAATCTCAGCCAGGGAGCCGTCGACTCCAGAAGACCAAGAGAGGAGGCTACGAAAGCTGGGACCATATTCGAGTTGGCATTCTTTCAAGGTCCTGAGGCAGAGTCGTCCCTCAGCCAGCAAAATATAGCAAAATACGATTAATAGTGGATTTTCCCATTAAAAATGGTGATTTTCAATAGCTATGTTAAATTACCAGAGGGTAATTTTGGGTTTTTAAGCCCTAGTGCTCCAAAGACCTTCTGAGAAAGCTGAGACTGGACTCCAAAATCCTCCCCCAAATTGCCCATCTCAGAAGGTGCATGGAGCTGTAGGGAACTTGTACAGTAACACCAGAATTTGGGCGCTAGATTCAAGTCAGGAATTGAAGGAAGGTTACCTATCATGTAAGTAAAACAAGAGATCAATCTCATATAATATCATACTGTGTTACACAGTGCGGGGACAACCATATCAGAGAGCTGGACTGAATGATTTCCTGGGAACATTTTTGCCATATCTCTGCCCCAAATCCAGTCCCTGGATGAAACGCATGATCTTTTTTGGTGAAACTTAGCAATGAACCCATTGATAAACCCCAAAATCAAGGCTCGAAAAACGCAGTCACAGTTCCTAATATAGAAACATATCAAAAAAACAAATCAAACCAATTTTATGGCCCAAAAACAAACACACCGAATTGCATATGTGTGGTTGATTTTCATAAAGCAAAGTTACAGTAAACACGCGTCTTGCCCTCATTGTAGAACACAATCATAATCATCATTCCGGTTAACCATGGTTAACCCATAATGAATGCCTCAATGAAATCCTGGTTGGTGGTTTCAATCCCTCTGAAAAATATGAGTTCGTCAGTTGGGATAATGATTCCCAATATATGGAAAACATGTTTGAAACCACCCACCAGATTTTTTGAATGCCTCAATGAAATCCCACACCCAACATTCCCAATCAATGTGTACTTTCCAGCATCATCATTCTTAATCCAGCACTTAGATCACTCCGCCGGACTCCTAACTTTAGACTATACCTATAGTAATGTGGTACAGTGCCATGTTTTCCACCCCATGACTGGGAATGGCTTGAATCCCACCTAATGGTGAAATTTTTAAATGGGGGATGGTTTATGTATGGCATTGTTTTACCAACATTACCCTCTGGTAAACTAACATAGCTATTGAACATTGCCATTTATAGTTGATTTACCCATTGAAAATGCTGATTTTCTATTGTTATGTAAACGTTTACCAGAGGGTATAGATCGGTATAGTATACGAATCACCAGAAGCCATCACCATCATCCCCTGCCCTCGCCTGTAGATCTTCGAGCCTTCCGAGGTCTCCGTGCATCGACTCTTCCACTCCACCAGACTCTGTTGCAGCAGAGCTCCGCGAGCGCCGCAGCCTCCCACCAGTCCTGAAAAATGGAGATGCCGATGGAGGTGGATCAAAAATCAAGGTTTATCATGGTTTATCTGACATTGACAATATTGAATGAACAAACACACAATCCAGCAGTTTAGAAGTTCATTATACTACAAACAACAACAAGCCAGGGTGGTCTTTGAGATGAGATGGACGTATCCAAAAGTATCCCAGGAAATCCTAGCGACTCAATGGAGAATATCTGAATTGGGATGAATTGGGTCAATTGTGGGGTTTGGCCTCCAGTAAAAGATCAAATCGGGCAGCCTAAAAGTCTGCATGTATTGAATGGTAAAATCATTGATTCCAATGGTCCAAAGAAAACGGATACATTGAGGTTTTACATTGCTATATATATATATATATTAGATTTTAAGGCATGGTACATTTGGAAGTACCCATCCTCAAAGTCCCAGTAACACCGTGGAAAAGGTTAGTAAGTCAAACATAGACAAATTGGAAACAGTTATAATGCGGCCACAACTGCCATGTATGAGTAAAAGATGAGACCATGCAAAAGTATATAACTCCTCCAAGTGCCAGTCATGATTATGCATACACCACTCAGTCATGTGGTCTCCGGTCAGTGGTCGCATAATTTAGTTCCAATAAACCTTATGGCCGCTGACCAGCCACTTACCAACTGGCACATCTCAAGGCAACTCCAGCTCTTCTTTTGGATTTCACTTAGTTGTATATATATATATATATATATACACAGTATGATATAATATATCCAATGTGATATAGAACTATACTATACTATATATATACAGTATACAGTATATATCCAAAAATTGCAAAATTGGACATTCATCTTCCACCACATTCCAAACCTCATTTTTTTTGTCCCAAATACAGCTGTGGCTCTGGCACCTTTGGCGCGCGCATGGACCGGGACGTCCTTTTGGCTTCGAATTTGGATCTCCTGGTTTCGGGAGACGACCAAGGCGACCACACCCATGGGCTACGGGGAAAAAAGGAAAAACAACATGGCTTAACTTATGTATACCCTCTGGTAATTTAACATAGCTATGGCAAATCATCATTTTGAACAGGTATATCAACTACAAATCACCCATTGTCCATAGCTATGTTAGTTTACCAGAGGGTAACTACAACACCTCTGATAAGAATAGAAGAAAATGAAACCATAGACCTACCATTCATCAAGCTTTATCCAGCATATCCAGGTGCATGTTTTGTGTTTCGTGCTTTAGTCGTGTTGACTCATGTTTAGTGTCAACACATCCACTTTCAGGCCAGGAGGCCCATCTCAAACATGTTTTTTCTACTGCTTGGTGGTTGACCTACCCCTCTGAAAAATGATGGAGTTCGTCACTTGGGATGATGAAATTCCCGAAATATGGAAAAATGTTCCAAACCACCAACCAGATGTATATATATATAATATATATATGTGAGTTCCAATACAAACACACGCAAGAGCAAGCTGAACAATTCTCAGATATAAGTTGACCATCAAAGTACTGGTCATTTCAAATTTTGATGCTTACTTTAAGGGTCAAGGTATATTCAATTCTGAATGAAACTGTCAAGTGTTCAGAGGATCTGGAGTAAAACTTGACACAGTTTTGCTGAGCTGAGGCCACAATATTGATGGCATCCCTTCAAATTTTAAGAATCAATCATGGAGCTTGGTCTGCCATGTTCGATCTCTACAAGTGATCCAAACAACACCATGACTATGATCATAAATCATGTCACAGCTATCTTGATTAAAATGGCCGTATACAATACATATATATATAATTATATATATACATACTATATACATATGTGTTGCTTCAAAGACTGCTGACATTGGTACGTACCTTTATTGATCTCTACTGGTAAAAATTAAGGGTCTATGTCCAGCAACCAACTGAACAATGAGCAGCCCATCCTCTCCAACTTCAACTTCGATCTGGATCTGATCAGAACATGGAAAAACCTGCTCAAAGCTCACATCCTGTCGGGACGAATGCTGACACCAATGTGCCAATAAATCAATTCTGGTTGTGAAGGAAATTCAAAACTGTAGACGAAGAGCAGTTTTTTTTTCTGCAGATGGCAGAATCCTCTAACTCCCCAGGGGTTAGTGGAGTGGCTATGAAATTGGGGAATGATGGAATGAGGAAAGCTAAGGTGATTGCAATTCTTGCTGACCAGCGCCAAAAATCCAAATATCGAAGGACATCGCAAGTGCCAAATCAAACCAACAAACAACATAAGTTTCCCCAGTCCTGGATTCTAAAACTCCAGGGTCAAGAATCAACAAACAAAACACCGTCACCATCCGTCACCTAGAAATCCCCATCCAGATCCCAAACTTTGGTTGTTTCCGCCCCTTCAAAATACATCCAATGGGGTTCTACAGTGATTCTGTTTTCATGTGCTCCCAAAGACCGGAGTGGGTCCTTCCCGGAGCATATCACACATGGGCAACCATGTTTCATCACTTTCACATCACTTTCTTGGTTCTACGTGCCATGTTGGTTCTGTATAAATCATACGTATAGTATATACCCTCTGGTAATTTAACATAGCTATTGAAAATCACAATTTTTAATGGGAAAATCCATTATAAATGGTCATTTTCAATAGCTATGTTAAATTACCAGAGGGTAATCCCAAAAAGAGGGAACACTGTGTCCAGAATGGTATTCCGATGATGTTTTACCCATGAATTTCCATCATAATTTACAGGTTTCCAACTTTTCTTTCTGTAAATAGGGGGTTGCTATATATACCATCCAGGTTTCTTGCGGTACCCAACACATTCTATTCTACACTGAGACTGTACCAGTTGTCCTTCAACTGAATGAAGCGATCAGGGTCCAGCCTTGCAAATCACAGGTGCGAGGAGAATTGGAAATGGAAAACCCCTGGGCCCAACTCTTTTCAAGGATAAAACTGATGAAACTCTCCAAATAAAGTTGTTATATAGTAATATAGTTGTTATCTCTCAATTCTGCCAGTTTCGTTGGTATCCCCAATGATCCCCTGACCTCTGAAAGAAACTAGTATTTGTCGGTCAAGATATGTCAACTAATGACATGCCCCCGAAAAGGATTAGCAAATACTTCATAGGGACCAAATTTGAAGATCCATTACTGCCCGCAGACCCGCAAGGTTGACCCATCTCCAAATTCACCCAGCCAGGGAACCGAGAACCATTCATGGTTTCTTCCAGTTGAACTGCTGCCATTAGCAGCAAATGCGAGGCGGCTGGAAGAACGGCCTCTCCCTGAACCTTAGACACCAAAGTTATTTTGGACTGTTCAACAGTGTTCAACATCATACCATTGAAAATCAGTTCAAACTGGATGAACCACAGTAGATTCTTGAATTTTATGACAAATTGTAGTTGCAATTGCAGCAACAACAATTTGGGACTTATGACGTTCCTTCTTTTATGGGCACTTTGGGAGTCACAGTGTGTTCAAGTTCAAAAATTGGGACCTCAAGGATCATGCATGCACATTTTGGGAAGGTAAATTTGATCCTTAGGAAAAAAAGGTATCAAAAATAAATATACATTGAATGATATAAATATATATATATATATACACATTGGAGCCTGCTAGATTTGGACACAAACAAATTTTGACCTTACCGTTTCGATGATCCAACCTGACACCACCACTTCAATTCCTGGTAAACCATGTCGCACCTTACTTTTGACCTCATCAATCTGGGTAAATTTGTAACATTTCACCAACCTGAAAAGTTCTGTTGTAGTTTTGGGAAAATTATACCAATCCATGCTAATCCTACACGTCATTTCAAGTGACGTCTCAGCGAATTTGTTCTAATTTACTCAGATCGTCCCAGATCCAAATTCTTGTCATTCCAATCATGCCAATCATCATCACTCCACTGGTAACAATATCCCCTAGCAACCAGCAACCCTAGCAATATTAGCAAATATAAACCCATACGCTCAAACACAATCATCATTCTGGAAACAGTAATTTCATCATAATTCAACAACCTCAAGAGTTCAGCCATTTGGGGATGATTCCCCTTCAAGGTGTGCCCCCCTTGATGCTTGTTGGTTTAAATATATATATATATATAACCATTGACTATATGTAAACATATGTTTACCATAGACCATATAATTCACCTAGTTAAACTATAAATATAATCCAACCTATCATAAATCCGATTGAATCAGCTATAAATCCCCATGAATTCGTTCTATTTCTTGGTTAAACGAACATGTTCCCATGGTTTCCAAACACCACGGCCTCACGGAACCCTCAGGTCTTCCAGGTCTTCCAGGTCTTCCAGGTCTCCGCGCACGATGCTGTCGAAAGAGGCGCAGAGCCGGAGAGGCCAACTGAGGCGAACTGGGTTTCCGCAAGGTCTTGGAGAAAATCGCCTGGAGCAAGGTCAACCAGAAAAACCATGAAAAACCGCCATCTATGGACATAGTTTCTGACATACCATCCGGAAGTATATATGGTATCTATACATATATATATATAGATATGTAATCTGACATTCTATCTGACAGTCTTTCTGGCATAGACTTTGACATTCTATCTGACATTCATTGGCATCCTATCTGGCATATATGCCGACATTCTTTCTGGCATTCTATCTGGCATCTATTCTGACAGTCTTTCTGGCATCTATTCTATGATTCTATCTGGCATTCTATGTGGCATCTATGCTGGCATTTTATTATGCCATTCTATTCTTTCCTCCTCTCCTCCTTCTCCTTCTTGTCCTTCTTTCTGGCAGCCTCGGACTACACCCTCAACTGCGAGCGCTAGATCTCAGTGAGCCCTGCCAGAATAGATGCCAGAAAGAAAGTCAGAATAGATGCCAGATAGAATGCCAGAAAGCATGTCAGATACAATGTCAAAGTATATGCCAGAAAGAATGTTAGATAGAATGTCAGCATATATATATGCACCATATCTACTTCCGGATGGTATGTCAGAAACTATGTCAGAATAGAGTGTCAGGCTGGGGATCACTCGAAGAAAGTGTTCTTATTTTTCTGAGGGAACACTCCAGCTTCGAATTTTGGATCATAGCCATTCGTAGTGGGAAAAGTACAACTTCTTGCCGTGGAAATCGTTTTTTTTCAATGCTGGTAAGTGACTGAGCATGGGAAGCCGACTTTGAACAGTCTGCAGACTATGGTGGAATCGTTGCCAGCTTGGAGTATTGAGAACCGCCAGTGTTACTGTTGGTAACCCCGACAAGAATCTGCTTGGTGGTTTGGTAACATGAATTTTATGACTTTCCATATATTGGGAATTTCATCATCCCAATTGACGAACTCATATTTTTCAGAGGGGTTGACTATGACCACCAACCAGAGAAACTATGACCAGTACCTGAGGAACAAACTGATTTCTAACTGAAACGGTGGCCGATCTTATGAGTAACATCGATGTAACCGCGCCGCAAGCCAGCGAAATGCTTGAGGAATTATCATGATACCTTATGGCTGATTCTGGACGTGTTTGCTAATAGTTTGGTATATTGCAGACACAAGCCCAAACATCTACAATATCTCTGGGTCCATTCTGTTTACCGCGGAGAACAACGAACGAAACGATGGTGAATTCTGCATGTTATTGTTACTCCTACAATTGGGGCAATGTGGGTTGTAGCCCCAAATATCTATTACAAAAGAGAAAACATGATGATTCATAGCTAGACTTGCATGGATATATAGTATAGGTGGAACATATGGGATATAAGATTATAATAGATTATATAAGTAGATGGTGGTTTCTTAAATCATGGGCGATCACCAAGTCACCTTATGGGTGTCAATACCAAGTCATGGTCATCCATGACTTAGATATACTTGGATGATTTCACGGTAATTATCCCAGATTTTTTAAAGGAAACCTCCATAAAATCTGGGTAAATTATAATATTTCACCAACCTGAATGAAGGCCATTTGGGGATGATTTCACTTACATGCCAGATATCATTCATTCCCACCTGCCAGCCACCCATGAATTTTCTTAGTGCCGGACTTGCCCGGCACGAGAGCCAAGGAGAGGATGTAGCAATGGTTTCACCTTGGAAAAGCTCCATGGAGCGTTGTCGCCATGGGTGCCATGGATGCCCAGGATGGTTTTGAAGGAAACTCGAAGGAAAACGTGGAAGACTGAGAAAGACCATGTTTTTGTGCTCATGAAACAGAGTTTTCGGATGTTTTTCGCATTCTTGGAAAGAAACCTGCCAGTCCACCCAACCTGACATCTCCAAATCTAGTGGCTGGTTGGGTCTCCCATTGGATTTCCATCATCCCCATTAAACCGGTGAGTGTAACTGCATATTACTATACAGAACATCAACTAACACGTTTTTTGGGAATTGTTGAAGCACGTCCGAAATACCCAGAAAACTATGGAAACACCCGAAACTTGGCTGGTCTGTAAAGTGCAGTCATCGACTAAACTTGGGAGAACTGACATGACAAAGGAGCATGTTCGGAGAAATGCCATAGCCATCTTGGTGTCTTAAGAGAATTTTCTTTCATCCCATGATTTCATACATTTCCGTTTCCATGATTATAATGAGCCTCAGTTCCTGATCACTTCATCCCATCTCAGGCTCTTACCCAGGGCACAGAGTGAGGGTGGCAAACGTCAGAAATCCTTCTGCTCACCGCAGCCCCCTGTGACAGAGCAGGGACGGCATGGTGGTCTCACCAGACTTCAGGACTCCAAAGGTCCAGCATCTTCGCACTCGGACAAACTCGCCAAACTGTTTTCATCAACCCATCCCAAGCAGGTTCCATTATGATTTCAGTTTCGTGTCAAGTAGGAAATAATATTTCAAAAAACATCGAAGAGCTATCAACCACGTTTTTCGAGAATGTTTGGTCAATTGTGTGTTCTGATAATTTAGTCCAACTTAACTCCTCTTAGTACTCTGGCACATTTATTGCATAGCTATGTGCCAACATCAATCCAACTGAAATGATCAAAAATAACGTTTGTTTTTTCAACGGCGAATTGTTTCATGGTTCTAATCATTCTAATCCCTATCATGGTTAAGTTTCCATGTTTGATGTTACAAATGTTCAACATGTATTTCAACCATCCAAACCTCCATCGTTTCCAATTATCCCAATCATGTTTCCATATGATAGCTGAAAATATCCAAATATCCCAATCAGTGTTTTGCAAATATCCCGTTAGATAGCTGAACAGCAATGTTGTTTCCAGCATTTTCCAGCCATCCAAACCTCCATCGGATGACGGAACGACTGAACGGCGCCTGCAAAGCGCGTCCCACAGAGAGCAACGTCTCGGTCTCATGACGCTCCAACCTTGGCTGAACGAGCAACGTCTTCCGGGAACATAGAATGAACAACTGGATCTATTATGTATTGTGCGTCTATATACATGTATATATATATATGTGATCGCAAACCACATATATATATAGGTACTTTATACACTATATACATGAATGATATATATATATATATCATGTCATATAATATATATTATATTATATTATATTATATTGTATTATATTGTATTATATTATATTATATTATATATCATATCATATTATATTATATTATATTATCATTTCTATGATGGTTTAGAACAGGATTGTGGTGGATCCGGTGAATATATATATATAAGTTCCATTGGTTGCCCTATTTCACGGGATATTTGGCCCAAAGTTGTGCCAGTGGAGATCATCCAGGTTGAACAGGAAAAAATACAATCGAAACAACCAGCGGCTTCAGTGCAATGTATAGATATATACCATATACATCCCAGAAACCAGAGATAATTACTATGTAATCAGTGTTACATTAACTATGAAATACCTCTCGGAGTGGATGGAACCACCTTAAGACATGGTATATAGTTGAAGCAAAAAAAATGGAGCCAGGGACGGCGGTCGGTTCCCCTTGCTGCTCCAGCATTGGCAAGCAACGCAAAATTGCAAAGGGATGGACGCGCAGCGACAAGAGAAACGCAGCACGCGCCTTGGCGCGCGCGGCTCTGTGCCGCGATCCTGAAGCAAATTTGCGGCGTGGCCACGTCATGCAAGGCAGACATTATAATAAGAGTTACCATCAGGAATAGACGACATCTGAGCTGGGGACAAGGTTCGAGCAGACGAAGACCGGGCCCGGAGCAGGTGCTGCGCCACTCTTCACGTTAAAATGGCTTGTGACTGCTTGCGATGTAAATGCATGTGCTTACAAAGCAGAAAAGAAGAAACAGAAGTACAATCCAAGGCAGAGACCGACGGCGGCTTGGGAGGTGGCACCCTCAAGGCAAAAGATTTGGCATTCAAAGAAACACAAGGCTAAGACTGTCATGATTCATGTGATGGCGATTGAGGACGCGACCGCTCCAGTATCGGCGACAAAAATTCACCGCGGCGGCGCGGTGCCTGCACGACCAGGACCAGGAAGGTTTGTTTTTGACATGCACTGTCAATGACGCTGCCTTTTGCCGCCGATGCTGCCAGGGGTTCAAAGGCACCTGACAGGGCCTGCACCGCGTCTTGGAGCTCGTCCATGAGGCCTGATTCTGCAAGACGTAGTCCTGTCAGGAAGGGATATAGCAGCCGCCCTACTTCCCAACCCTTGCTGACAAAGCAAGCAGCCGTGCCTGGAGGGGAGTCGGCTCCTGGCATGCAGCAAGGCAAGCGATTCAGGTGCACACGGTGCACTTGTTGGTGCACAATTCCAGGCACGCGCCTCCTCCAGGGCAACATCTGCCCAGCGGCCGCTGAACATCGTGATGTCGCCGATGCAAGCCATTGCCTGGGTGACCGGCGATAGATATACAGGCAGAGAAATGGAGCAAAGGGGCGACGCCTGCGCGGACAAAGGGAAACAAGAGAAAGACGGGTGTAAAGCTTGAAAGTCAGCTTAAAAGCTTGAAAGGTGCTGCGGACAGGTCACATAATGAGGTCGCAAAGGTTCAAAATGCACAACCATGGTAGGTTCATTGCAGGATGCAAACGTATACGGATCGTCTCTCGGGCAATGATGTGATAGCCCAGTTTCAGTGCCCAGTGTTACAACACAAGTACCACGGGATCCTCTACAAAAAACAACAATGAAAGAAATGCTATAGCTGCTATTCATGCCGAAATATCTTTGACATTGTGATATCACATAAGATTTTCGGAATATATCATATTATATACAATCCAAACACTGTATAAGAATTCCTTGTATAAGAAAATGAGGGGCTGGATTGTTTTGCCGCATATATGTTTTGTGGAATATATATGCGAATGGAAGTTAAGAAATTGAGGGCCCCTGGAATTTTACAGGCTAAGAAATTTAGAATTATGTGAAGGAGCCCCTTTGCCCCCCTGCTCAATTTTTCTTGACCGCGAAAAGGTTTAGGAGATTCTATTTGGAGCGGGAAATGGAGCCAGCCTCCCTTGCAACCGAATACCCGCCAAAATGAATTTTGCACAACCATGGCATTGGTTGGGAGTGACAAGCAAGGGGGACAGGACCAACCAAGATTCAAGCTGCTACACGGTCACCAAGGCTGCTGGCAATAGCTTCAGCCAAACACCAGCCAGACTCACTGTAGGTCATCTGTGTCCTTGGCTTGTGTTGCCTTGGCTTGCCCTGGCTTGCCTTGCCTTGGGTAAGGGTTGAATTCAATACATAGCTAAGAAATCCAGCCCCTCAATTTCTTAACCATGTGAGGGAAAAGCACTTGCAAAAGGAAGGACAAGCCAGAAGAGGTTGCTCTTTGGCTGAAAACGTGGCACTTGTACTTCCGTGAGCTTGTTTGCAGAAAGCCACAGTTCGTCAACTTACCAAATCAGCCAGCTGAAGACTTGACTTGGGGAACTTATCTTCCCCACTGCCGGTTCAACTGCGACACCACTGGCATTGATTCTTTGCATGTCTGACTTGTCTTTTTCCTGAAGCCAAACATGCTGGGAAGCTCGGATGTGTCATATTGAATACTACATAAAGAAATTGCTAAGAAATTAAAAGACCCTCGACCGGATAATTGTACATTTATACTGACATACATAAGGCCTTTCCGATAAGAAATTGAGGGACCCTGGCCATCGGCAACCAACATTCTTATATAACGCTCGCGCTATATATATATATATTATATATATACACATCAATATTTGATAATTTTCATGCAGTATACTCTCACTATACATAAAAAAAAACACATAGGATTTTCGGCTTTTCCTGCTTCCGATCCACATGTTGCATCATGTTGCTATGGTTTTCCAGCCACTAAAAGGACGACCGGAAGCGATCTGAGACGTGTGACTCCAGGCTGGTGAGCCATCGATCTCCAGCCTGGTGAGCAGTGCCAGAGATCACAGGGTTATTGTGAATTTCCTGTCAAAATATGATAATGTAATGGTCAATAAATATGTATATTTAAATAACACTACATATAATATATATGTATATATATAATAATATATTGTATATAATACATAGAATAGATTAAATAAAAAATAATATATATATATATATAATATAGTATTCAATATATAATATATAATATGATACATAACATAATATAAAATATATAACATATAATATATAATATATAATATACAATATATAATAGATAATATATATTTATATAATACATAATATAAAATATTACATATAATAAAAATAATATGATACAATATAGATAATATAATGTATAAAATACA
>Ga0126342_10001621_pt1 | contig 32411 bp, 29 predicted proteins | sample Cyp1metagenome_FD_92528 | JGI IMG/M metagenome (GOLD analysis project Ga0126342, IMG submission 92528) | Coral microbial communities from Lord Howe Island, Old Settlement Bay, Australia - Cyphastrea 1 metagenome | ecosystem: Host-associated > Invertebrates > Cnidaria > Coral ...
ATGAGATTGGGTTTTCACATGTTGCCTTCCGAAGGGCAACTTACCCTGCTACAAAATGAGATTGGGTTTTTACATGTTGTCTTCCGATGGGCAAATTCCCTTGCTACAAAATGACTTTCGATTCTTAAAGGTCTTTCAACTACCGAAACGTTGAAAACGCATAAAATGCAATTCCCAAGCTCTGGGTACAAAATGCCTGGCCCATCCCCATTTTTTCATCTTAATTTAAGCCTGGATAGGCCTTGAAACGGGGCACAAGGCCTCCCATTCTGTAGTTGAAATTCGAACGAGAATATATACACAACATTACACATAATTATAGATAATATATGATAATATTAGATATACATCATTGATGGGTAAAACCTGCCGATGAATTTCCAGCCTGACATCCTGACATGATGGAACCATATGGAACCCTGGGACCCGGTCCAACAACTGTGACCCAGTGGAACCACCGACCTGGACCATTGGAGGATCCAGTGCTCGGCCACTTTCCACCAGCCATGGGCAAAAGGCGCACCCAGCACCCCGCGGCCCGCTGTATCGTGCTATCGTGCTGACTGGGAAAACGATGATGAAACATTTGGGAAAAAATTGCCTGCTTCCACTCTTCCAATAAACATGTTCTGGTTGGTGGTTTTAACCATCTTGAAAAATATGAGTTCGTCAATGGGAAGGATGACATCCCATATATGAAATGGAAAATAAAAAATGATTGAAACCACCAACCAGTTGTCAGTTGTCAGTTCAAATTGAACTGACTCAGCTGACACAAAGCAGGGTAGCCCGGTAGCCCGATGTAGCCCGGTAGCCCGGTAGCCACGGTCTTGTCGGGCCAAGATCGCGGCGCCCAAGACTTTGGAGCTGGTGACCAAGTCCTACCCATGAACATGTGACTGGTTGGTGGTTGACCTACCCCTTTCAAAAATATGAGTTCGTCAGTTGGGATGATGACATTCCCAATATTATATATGGCAAGTCATAAAAGCCATGTTCCAAACCACCAACCAGGCATATGTTTTGCCAGTCACAAAAAATGTCTACCAGTCTCGACGCTTCCAAGATCCAAAGATGGTGACCGAACCCATGCAACTGACAATGGCATTGATTCCCACTGACAGTTCACCAAAAGAAATTGGACATTGATGCCATCTCTTTCTCTCATATATGGCTACTTGTAGGTAGTATCATACTTGAATATCATGAGAAATCGGCATGTATGATCATGTATGTATTACACATTATATCATATATATATATACACATATATACATATATAATGCACGTGTGTGTTCGATAAACAAAAACCGAATCCATACGCATACATAATACAAACGATAAGTATACTATGGTACTATATGAAAATCGCAAAAATATACAATATGCATATATGAATATAATTGTGTATATATAAGTATATATATATATATATATATATATTAAAATTTGTACGTTACAAAAAATCATAAACTTACATAGTTAACTCATGATAAAATCATGGATGCACCTTATAGTATTCCCCTTCCATCCCCTTGCTGCCCTCACTTTTTTTCGTTCAGTTCCACCCAACTGCATCGGCGCTCCAAAAACCTCACGAGGACAGCAGCAGCCGCGAGGTAACGATACAAAGTTTTAGCTAGCCTGCTATTTTACCATTACCCTCTAATATAATCAAACATGGATGGCTGGAAAATCCAACAATATCCACCATTAATAGATGTTTTTCCCCTGGAACCAAACAAAATAAAACACTAGTTCTACTAGTAATTTCTCATTGCCACGATTGAATACCGGAGAGTAACACAAGGATGCACCATCCCTTCAATTGACATAGTAGCATAGACCCTGCCCAATGGGGACTGGGATACTTAGCTCTAAATCTAAACAGTTGGTGATTTTGAGAGCCTATGCTAGTGGGGGCGATTGCAAATCATGCAAAGTTAGCCATTGCATCATTGCCCATGGCTCATCATTCAACATTGGTTTGTTTCTACATGATCTTACATGTCTTGCGAACAAAACATGGGACGTAATTGCTACATGGAACCAACTTGCAACATGGGAGCTGGGTTTCCCATCAACGTCCAGCAGAAATGGCTCACCACATTACACTATCAAATGAATCAAATGGCGATCCGAACATAGAAACATAATGTTCATCAATGGTCGATGCACGCACCTATTTTGAAAATCCACTCACTTGATGTATGGTGATTTTGGGCAGCTTCCCTGCCCTAACAGACCAGCGACGTCACCATCGGATCTTCTCGCGCCACGCCATTCGCAACAGCGCAGCACAGAACAGTTCGGGCACGCCATGGCCAAATCCATAGGGAAAGTCATGAACTTGCCGCACATTATATACTTCTGGGTAAATCAGAAGTTTTATACTAACCCGAAATAAAGCCATTTGGGGATGATTTTCCTTATTAACCATGATTCCAGTGAGGTCGCAGTGGGGTCGTTATAATTTGCCCAGATGCTTGGTTTGCATACATTTGACACCAGTTATCTGAACCGTCATCATCAATTGATTGAAGCCTTTATGTAAAACTTGCCTAAGTGGACACAGGGCACTTCATGTTGAGACTCCAGAAAGAACAGCGAATACAGATAGAAAAGTACAATCCTATCAAAATAAAATAAAATAAAATAAACTGCTTTTCTATCTTTTTGTGGACCACTGTAGAGTGGAGAATTGTGGTTCATGACCAGCAAACCTACCCACATTCGAAAATCGTGCTGGAAACCTCTCCACCATAACATCAATCTTTCCCACCTACAGCCCTTCCCTAAATCTGGAAGACTCCAGTAGATTGAGGCAACTCTTCAGGACATATCCCAATAGTATCCTTGTTTCCCTTGTTTGATTGGTTTTGCTGGCCAAACTCCCACATCGCAAGTTCTCATCCGCCCTTCAACTTGAAAACGTCCGGCCTTTCTGTTGTAACAGCGTTCTCCCTATTTTGGCCGTCAAAAATCATCCCCACCCTGAAGAAACTCGCGACACCCCCCGAAAATCGTCCCGTCTCTCCGCCCTCCACGAACCCCACCAAGCAACTTCCTCCACTTCCCCAAAGGCGGCCAAGAACTCTTGCAGCTCGTCGCTGCCATAGTCCGCGGGCAAGGGATCAATGAAGACCTCCCAGAGTGGCCAAGGTCCATCTTGGAAATTTTGGGGATCTAAGCAGGATTTAACTTGATTTAACCCATGAAAAATGGAGTAAAGTATATGAATCCACCACTTTCTTGAGATTTATTGCTGATATACTGTTATAGAATGTTGTAGAATCACCCATGAATATGATTTTGGGTGTGTCTGGAAATGGATGGAAATAGGGGTCACATTCGAATTGGCAACTACTTGAAAGGAAAATGGGTGATACACATTGATAAAGCATGATAAAGCATGAAATTAGGGGTACCCCTATTCTCAAACACAACTTTGCTTGCAGCGCACATACTGCACAAAGCGAATGGGGCGCTCATCCAATCTAGAGGGAAAATCTACCATTCCAACTTCCAATCAATTTAGACATGATTATAATTATCCACCACAAATCCCAGTTAATAGTTATAAGTTATAACAAAACGCTAAAAACCGTATAAACATGATAAACCAACTCACCTATCCAGGAGTATACCACAAAGGCAACCTCTTTCCTCATTCCTTCAACCAGTTCTGCATCTGCCTCTCGATCGCCAGGGCCAGGCTTCAATTCGGGACGGAAGGGCATCGGAATCTCATCCAAAAAGATGAGAAAATCCCCAGGTGGAGACATCTCAGTGCCGAGTTGCCATGGGCTGGGAGCTCTTGGACCATTGGCCCGGTGAGATTCGCAAAAACCAAGGATCGGGATAGACCGTCGTGACCTGTAGAAAACTTTCAGTGAATAAGTTAGTTGCTGCTATAGCTGTGATCATGCTGTGATCAAGACATGTGTCCGAGACAACAACCAAAAAGTCAAGTTGGCAAATTGCTTTGATGCTGCGACATCATTTTTAACACATGTGGAACATCCAGCAATTGCCATGGTCAACCTTCAAGGCAAAACCACTTGAACAGGTAGGGTATACCCCCTACCCTTTGTTGTGTGAACCAAGCCAGAGCAGCCAGCCATTCACCGAGCGACTCTGAGGTCACGCTCCTGGGACAAGATGAGCCCTGGGATCACTCAAACTTCTTCGAAATTTCACTGCCAACTCAAGCCTCTATCATTCCAACTGGTTGGTTTATAGGGATCCCCCTTTTGGATTATCAATATTATCATAATCCCCAACATATTGGGTAGTATAATATAGTATAATGCTCTATAATCATCAACCAGCCAGGGTTTGGAACACTGCTCAACTTCAAAGACAAGACATGCCTGTCTTCTTCTCTACCCAAAGCAGCACCCCCAGCAACGAAACCACACCATTACCCAAGGCGGAAGAGCCATGGCCCATTGCTCCAAGGGGCTGGGGGATGTAGGCGCCAACAATCGATCTTGTCACACTCTGCACCTCGAAAGCCTCGAGACTTACCCATTTTCATAGGGAAATTGAGGATCTAAGCTGGTTGGTGGTATACCTACCCCTCTGAAAAATATTAGTCAGTTGGGATGATCATTCCCAATATATGGAAAAATGATGAAACATGTTCCAAACCACCAACCAGTAAGTAGACCCGAAAGAAAATGCGAATGATATCTATCTGCGCGTGTGTATAGCCATGACATGTCAATTCCAATACCAATAGCATCATTGTAGACAAAAAACAAAGTTCTTCAAACTAAGTTGTCGGAGGGGTCAGCTTATTGTTCAGCTGGTGGGATCTTTCCAGGGGAAGCGCAAGACTCCGGGATCCGGCCAAGGCACACAAAGCTTTGGTGGGATTCAGGTCAACCAAACGTCCCGCAGGGTGCGAGTACCTATAGGCTGCAGGAAAATGAAAGTTTCCAGGCTTGGCTCCAAGAACATGGTCATAGAGAAAACAACGAGAACTGGTTGGTGGTTGACCTACCCCTCTGAAAAATATGAGTTCGTCAGTTGGGATGATGACATTCCCAATATATGGAAAAATCCATTAAAATCCATTAAAATCCATGTTCCAAATATCCATTAAAGTCATAAAAGCCATGTTCCAAACCACCAACCAAGGCCATTGGAGTCTGAACCAATCCACTGCCACCGGGGCACCAACATCCGGCTCTTTGGCAAGACATCCCGAAACGACAAACTTCCAGGGAACCTGCGGGTGAGGGGCTGGCTGGAAAACTTAAGTAACAACTGGGTAGTGGAAGCTGTACTTAGCCTCTTACCTCCATGATTCATGATTCTTGGTGACATCCACATTGAATTATCACTAAGGGTCCAAACTGAATATGTTCAAGCATTTTAAGCAGGTTCTAGTTCTATGGACCTTTTACACCGACTGCTGTTGGTTTCATTCTCTATATGTTCATGAGTTTAAGTCCATTGTTTGCGGGTTGCATCCCCTAATTAACAGGTCACAGTTTGGCGTATTTTGGCAGACTGGAACCTATCTCGGACGAGATTGTTCCTGGCTGCTGCAGGTATGGCCTTCAACAAATGACTCAGTACAGATTTGAAAAAATCATACGAACATTATCGAACACTGTAAAAACCTGTGAACAATCACCAATCAAGACCGCTTGGCTGATGAGCTGCCCACAATGGATGATACTAAGGGTCGTATAATAACCCTCTCTCTATCTAAAAACATATAAATAACCAAGTGGGTGAAATGCTCACAGTCTACCCCAATGGCCAAATCCTCATCATTCTGAACATATTCTACAAAGTGTAGTGGTTCTCGCACTCCTTCTCTTGGATTTGCTAAAGGAATCCCCAAACAGTCAGAATTTTGAAAACTCCCTAAAGTAGCCAGTCCTAGTGGGTTCCCCATTGGGAAAATAACAAATAATCAGCCCGCATATCCAAGTTTTCTTGTTAGGAAAAAGTTGAGGTTTATCCAAACCTCTAATTTATAGTGGATTTCCCATTGCCCTTTTTTCAGTGGTCCACAAGTCCTCAGACTTTGCACCTGGCACCGCCTGGAGTTTCTCAATCATCTCGCTGGAAGGTGCCTGGCACAGCCGAGTTTTTTTCCAGCGTTAATATTTACTTTATGTGTTTCATTTATCTGGGCAAATCATGGTAAATCATAATAAATCACTTACCTGAAGCACGGTTCTTTTGGGATAGTGGTCCCTGTCAGGTCACAGTGAGCTCGTTATCATCCATCCAGATTATATTTATGCTAGAATTATCTACTCAATTGTCCATTCATTTTTTTGCCGGGGCCGGGGCTTCCAACGGTTTGCCCTAGAGCTAGAAGGCGACAACCTGCAAAGTGTAGCAAAAGTGAAAAATGCTAAGAAAATGAACGCCCTGCCATGGAGCTGAAAAGTCAGGCTCGGTGCTGTTCAATTTCAATGATTTACTGTATTAATTGATGTTGTTTGATGTTTTCTGTCAAATTGAAATGCTCAACCCCAAATCAAAAAGTGGAACACTACGAGGGATTGAAACTGCTTCAACACGAAAAACCAAAACATATCTCGAGTTTTAACAAAATGTGGAAAACGGTGGCTAATTACAAAAGTGAATGTTTGTCGATTGCTGAAAAAAGGTGGCTAGGAGCGAAGGCTCGCTCTAATGGACCCATCAAGTTTAATGGGAGATCAAGGACCAAAATGAGAGTTCAGGTGAATAAATGGAACCAGTATTGCAAGAAAAATGCCTTTGGTCACCCCAATGATCTACATGTCTTTTTCTTGATTGGAAACTGCAGCTTGGCTGAAAACCAGCAATCTTGTTTGATTCCATCCGCGGTGTGAAGCTTTCTGCGCTCTTAGATGTATTCAACCTGGCCAGGTAGTGTAAACGAGACCAAGGGTCTAGTGGTTAACACAATACGTTGAGGGTATATTAGTTACGACATATTACGACGTACTTTCATGGGATTTTGATTGAGGCATGCATGTGCGGTCAGAAATTTGAATATCAATATACAGTATAGTCATCCCCAAATAGATGGAAAAGTAAATCCCTACTAATTTGATGCTGATTTACTTTTTCATCTATTTGGGGATGACTATATAGAGACTTCTCATGCGTTCCTCTCCCAAATTCAAAGCGACTACCACGATCCTGCAGGACAGAGATCATGCATTGAGCACCCTGCAAGGTCGCACCCCCTCTCACTGAGACGAGGCCGTGGCAGCAGGTGAAGAATGAACCCAAAAAATATATAATATGACACACACACATATATATATATATATATATATATAAAAGATACCCATTTAGACAGTACTATTGACATATATCAAACCTATACTGTAGATCGGCCATGACCCGATACTAGTAGAAACGTAATCTTGATCAGCAACAATAATCAAAAAGGCCTGGTTTCACCAACTCATATGTGAGTTGGAGAGTTCATTCAATTCAAATTGGATTTTGGTCACAGAACGTGGGGTTAGTCCCCAAAATGGATGGGTTTAAATACCACAACTGTTGATTGTTAAGAGGCCAGTTCTGACATCGTTAAAATAAGTCCAAAAGGTGGCTTGGGTCTTTGATTGTCAGGAACTGACCTAGAACATTATAGCCTACGAACCATCTATTTGGACGTCTATATCAGAAGTTATTTCTGCAAGTGTGAAAGCACCACTGTCATCCCATGCTGGTTGGGCAAGAACGCGACCCCCAGCCAATGGATAATGACAATCTTCGGCATATTCGGGAGTACAAAACAAGACACCCAATATTGTCAACCAGCCATGATGTACCAATTCTGGACCCATATGTTTCAATGTGAAAACAAGTAAAGACTCTATAAAACACCATTAAAAATAACATTCACAAAACATCTGGATCTAGATTTGTATCCATTACTGTACACTAAAATCCCATTTCTCGTAGCATAAGACCCAATGAAAAACAAACACAGCATGAAAAAAAAAAGCTCTAGAACAAGGTAGTTAAAGTCCCAATTAACTCCCATGTCTCGTTAGTATGAGAAAATAGTAAAAGCTCTAGATAAAGCTAAATCCCAAAATAGAGTCCCCTTGGAATCCCCTATAGAAATCCCATTAAAACCCATTGAAACAACTAAATTCCCAACGAAATCCCCATTTCAATCGTCATTACTACCTGTTTCGAGCACGATCGAGGCCTGCAGTGCCGCCAGCCGTGATTGAAACCTGCCGTGCCGCTGCGGTTGTCGTGGCTTGGCCCCGAAATCGAAGCGGGACATGTGGATGTAACCGTTGAACATAGGGAATCAATAGTATACTGTACATAAGGCTGGGTAAATTATAATAATTCACTAACCTGAAATCTTGGGCCATAAAAGGGGATGATTTCCAATACTAGCCATGATTCCAGTGAGGGAGAACAGTGAGGTCGTTATAATTTACCCAGATAAGGGGGAATATAATGATATAGGTGTATATTATATATACACAGTATTGTGGTTATGATGTTTGGGTGTGTCTCGAAATGTTGTGTTTACTGCAAATTCCTCTGATAAACTGATAAACCATGGATTCTGGAGTTTCCTATTTTCGGACAAAGCCATTTTGATGATTAGGCGGTGGTTTTCAAAATTACGACACTTTTGGACACGATACAGGGCGGAAGGAACTCCAGAAAACGAAGGGAACTCCAAGGAGGATTGCAGGTGTTGGTAGCTTCAAGAATCTTTCCATGAGATCAAGTCTCATGACAAAGGGAGGACTTCAGTTGCGAATCATGCTAGGTCCAAAGGAAACCTCACCCGTAGCTGTGACAGGCTGTGGCAAATGTCTTGGAAATCACTTTCAGCCGGTCTAAAGGTGGCACCAATAGATGGTTCAGATCCGCCCTTATATTGGTTGTTGGTGGCCTAAGTCATGTTCATCCCCAAAGGTGGTCACCTCTTTCCTTTCATCACAGCCTGTCAGCTGCTGGGTTCCCCTGCGACTGTACCTGGGCCCCCGCCAGGAAAAAAAAGAGGCCATTGCTGTCATCCCAATTTCTGGAGAGGGACAATCAAATGCGTTTGAAACTACCAACCAAATAACTCAGGGCCTCAGGGCTCCTCAAACTGTTCTAAAGAAAATCATTCCGTTCCAACAACAACTCGTACTTCGATCTCTTTAGATCATTGGAAATCACCAACATTTCCGACATCCCAGGTGCTCCCCTCTCAAACATATCCAAGAAAGTACATACATCCTCAGTATTATGTTCAGTTCCTCCTCAAAAAATCCTCACTGATACTGTGGTTTTGTCTGAAAATATGATACCCCCCCCAATTTCATAGTGTATCACCACATTTCTATATAGCATATTCATACATATTCGAACTAATTATCGATCTATTTGATGGTATACCTCGTTTTCAAACAAACCAGCAAATGCATGGCCACACCCCAAAATACCCCTAAATGCTGACCACTTCCCAGCTAACTGAGGCCGATACTTGGCCGGCGCCATTGATACCGGCACCTTGGTATGGGCACAAAACAAACATGTTTAAGGAGTTTTAGATGTGCCTTGAGTCAGCCGTTAACTATTTGACAAGTTCATGGTCTGAATATTGCCCAATATAGTTGAATATAATGTTCAATATCACTTGAATGCTCGCAAAGAAAATTATGGAAAAATGAAAGCTTCAGAGTGTCGAGAACAAAAGGGAATTGACATCACGAAACGCAGCGTGCACACGTCTGCAATTCCAGTCAGGAATCCATGTATTTGTGCATCTCTATGCCATCTCTATGCCACAAGGGGAATCAAACAATGCCATTTCACAGACAATCACATGTCCTTGTGATTCCTTGCGTATAGATGTCCAACGATGTCCATATCTACAGTATCAATCTGTCATGTCATGTGTGCACACAGTAGCTCCTTGGCTCCCCATTGAATACGGACTATGGCTGACTATGGATCCCCATAGCACCTGAAACTCCCTACCCGGAGAGTTCCATCATTTCCAGGCCCTCTGGGTCCACCACCTGCTGCGGCCCAAGGCTCCGGCTGCATGGCTACATGGGCATTTTTGTTCGTCCTTGTATGTACTTGAAAAGTAGAGGCACCAAACTTTGGAGAACTTTGGCATCTGATGATCAACTACCTGGCTGTTGACTTGGGAAAAACCTCTATATATTGATGCAGCAACCGGAAAAGGAGTGCCTACCTTGCTGGGTACCTTGCTGGGGGACGTCCGCGGGTCATTTCTTGGGGGAATCTATAGCTCTCGAAGGTTGCCTGCAATGGACAACCGCCAAAATCGCATGTGGGTCAGAAATCTTGGAATATCTTGGAATATATGAATCAGATCAATATTTGTCAGGCCTGAATGTTATCTACAAATATTGATCTTGGAATATCTTGGAATATGAAATGCAGCAAGCGGTTTTCCAGTTTTTCCACGCTTGGGTCTAACAAAAATGACCCATAGCTCCATGTTGTGACCTCCAGCGTGTCTGTTCCGAACTGCCGCCGTGCTACCATGATTCATGTCTATTTCCTGGAGCTGTGAAATCGGCGTTTCGCGGCACACATTGGAAGGTTCATTACAAAAATAAAGGCATGTCCACATTCTTCTATATAACTAGTTGGTGCAGGCATGTCGAAAAGGGTCTGGATCAAAGCTGGAGACCCGAAAGTCAACGTGCGATGTGTGATTTGGATTTCTTGGTCGTTGAAATGGGGAATCTATCTACATGTGATCGTTGATCCATACCAGAATGGAGATGGGTCAAGATTGAAGATGGCAAACTTTCAGTTGCAACATCCACATTCCGTGAGGGAAGAAACACAGAAGACTCAACCAAGTGATGATGCAAAAGAAAGGCACCATCCATCATCATAATTTCAGAGATGTATGATGTATTATATGATGTTATAGGTTCCTGAGCCAGCCCCCCAAAATCATCCCAATTACAGTAAACCGGATGAAATGCCTTAAAACATGATGATTCCCCATAGAAGGTGGTGCCCCCCAGTGATGTGAACATTGGTTTAATCCCCATGAAGTAAATCAATAGATTGCAACTCTCTTAGCATCACCATGTATACTATTTAAAATGAAAAACACATAGGTGCAAACAACAAATATAACATGATGTACTAATTATATATGTAAAGCAAAATGCTAATACAATGGAAACTAATAATACATTATAATTGAACGACAGAAGTACAATAATATTATGAAATATGGTATGACATGACAAAAGAACATGCTAATATATATATATATATATATATATACATATATATATACATATATATATATATATATTAATATATGTATATATACATATATATACATACATACACGATTATGCTTTTATACAGTGATATATACAATAACACATATATCATGATATACATATATAGCCTGTATATATATATATATATTTGTATACACATTACATACATAAGGGCAGGAACATAGAAGTATCAATTACCATCAAACTGTATCACCACGACATCTCTGGCTCTTATTGGTGGCCTGCATGATGCTTGGTCAAAACACTACGGGGTCCCAGGGTACCGTGTAGAAATGCCAGGGGGCAAGTTTTCATGGTTCACTCATTCCCTGAAATCACGAACCGCAATATCATCCCGTAACTGGATAGTAGCCATAGTTACAAGCCATCTATATACGGGATTCCGGGATAACCCGCAAATCAGGACTCAACTCAACAGAGTTATGAACCAGTTATAACCAGTGGGATGATCCTCCAATCTCCCATTTTTCATGGTGAAATCCCATGAAATCCCCATATATCCTAGTAAATCAAAATAATTCACCAAGCTGAAATAAGGCTTTTTTGGGGAGGATTCCCGCTATTACTATCATCCCAGGATTCGGTCGCAGTGAGGTTAGCCAGATACAGGATGGTGCCCCCAAGATAGCTAAGATGCCTTATAAATGAGTGGCTTAACTATGGTTTATGGTAGATATATAACTAATTAACTATATATTTAATAATGGAGTTGATAGACAAACTTATAACTGGGGGCACCATCCTGTATATGTACTACACAGTTGACAAGTGTAGCCACTTCCCCCAAAACGGGGGAGCGGTTGCCGCCCTTGAAGGCCCCACCTCGGAGTCGCAAAAATGCTGCAGTTATGGCCCAACTGACATGGTTGAGAGCCATAACTGTGGGTTTACCCTCCTTGAAATTGAACAGAGACCCTGAACATCGTCCTTCTTTTCGTGGAAACTAATCTTCCAAACCCCTTATTTGATCTTATTTGGCAGGGTCTATGCTGGTTGGAGGGGATGGTGATCATTCCAGCAATCCGAAGTTAGGATTCAGCCAACGGACATGGAGGTAATCTCGTCCCCTTGATTCACTTGTAAATAACGCTACATACATCCACAAAAACATGAACAGGGCCAGTACCTCACCAAGATTTCCTTTGGGGGGGGTATTCCTGGATCACAAGTGCTTGGTGGTTGAACCCCCCCCGAAACACTGTTGCCAGAATAACGAAACAAAACCAGCTGCCAGAATCAACACCCAGACTTGGGACTTGGGGTGGCCGGCTCAAAAGCCGCGACATCAGGTGTTGGCATGCGCCAGCTTGCTGGGTTCTTTGTTTCTTTCAACAACCCCCTCTGGTAATCAAACGTGGCAACGGAACACCCACATTTTAAGATTGACTAAATCGTATGTTGCCAGCTTGGTCTTGGAGGGTAACTATGGCTAACTTGCAACTCCATGTCTTTCTCGGCTTCCTGTGGGCAATTCCCTGTAATGATAGATAGAAGCTGCAGACGCATGGCAGCTGCCAAGAACGGACGCAAAAGGAGGTTATAATCCCCATGTGATTCCAATCACATAGAGACTTGATCAATCTTGATCATGCATCAAAAACGTGATTTGAGGCAAAAGTTTGATGGTTTCTCCCGAGATTGACCATGATTCCTGGTGAGGCCGTTTCAAGTCGATTGAAATTGAAATGATCAATTTCACACGCATTTTTATGCATCAATCCACTACAAAACAAGTCCGTGCCACCTGCTTTTGTGAATGCCCAAAAGGGATAATATACATGTAAGTTGTAAGTACATGTTATGTAATGTATATTATTTCTTACACATATATATATACATATATATATACACACTATATCATATTATGCATGTAGGCTATGATATGGTTCCTTTGCCCCAAAGGGAACAAAAAGAGAAAGGTCTGGTGTGTTCTGCACATCTGGTCATCACAAAGCAACCACGAAGATTCACCAAACGTTGATGGAATCTACAGTAGGCACTAGGCAAAGGTGTTGGGAGATCTTAAGGTAACATAAATTTCCATATTCTGTAGCCCTGTACCCTCCAATAAATTAACATAGACCCTGGCAGTCATCGGGGTTGGAAGCCTAGTTTCCACTAGAAATTGATTGTTTTCAGTGTCTATGTTAATTTACCAGAGGGTAATTTCACAATAAATTGAGATCCAAATCCACAATAATGGAGGTCACGGAGGTCGTGGGAGAGTCACGGGGTTGGGGGGAATGGTGGAATGATGGGATAGTACTGGACTGGAAAATGCCTAAACTAAATGGCAATCGAAAATCATATGTATGTGATGTGATGTGATGTGATGTAATGTAATGTAATGTTATGTTATGTATGTATATCTGTATGTAGATTCTCCATGTTTGATTACCAAAGGGTAATAGTGTCAACCCAGTGATAAACCATCCCAGTAACACACCATTCACCGGGCATCTTTTGAAGTCAAACCCGTTTGGGATGGATTGATTTCTGGACATTTCTGGGACGGTTTTTTTGGGGGCTTTCTTCAAAAATGGATAAACATGGTGTATACCATCCATGGCAATGTTGATGGGGAAACCGCCAAACGCATCCCAAACATAGTACGCCTCCCAGCAATTCTCAAGACCCATTTTTCGTACACAACTCCACTGCTTTTGGATGCTTTTGGTAACAGAAAGAAACAGTATATAAACTGACTGACAATAAACTATATATCCATCCCATGTTTATCAAAGTTAACCCAGCCACATGTGTTCCGCAAAATGCACATTCTGATATCTGGTTGAGTTCCACTTAGCAGGAGAGGAACATCTGCCTGATTCTATCTCTGGCTTGGTCTACGGGAAAATTTGCAGAAAACCCTGGTTTTTCACCATGATCCATGAGGATTTCCTCAGGCAATTTCCCTTGAACCAAGTCTGGGACTAGAACTATAGATCTACAGTCTGCCAAAACATTCCTGTACCAAACCCACAGTCTGATCGCCTTTTTTCTTGTAATTTGAGTGTTCCTTGGCAAGTCTTCAGGTAGCGGGCCAAGACCCTGGTTCTGTCCTGTGAAGAATTCATCTCTGGAGGATCTACTGTAAACTTGAACCCTTCATGCCAGGGTTTTGGCCAGCGCTGGGAGTGTGGCTAGCTAAAGGCATGTGCTGCATAGTTCGCAGCATATCTTTTTGACGACATGGTTGCATGCATGTGAGGCGTGTGAGTTTGCATACAGGCATACCGGTATATATGCGCGTGCACAAAGATGTTTCGCAGCTGGCATCTCTACACAGAAAACTGTGGTTTCAGCCTTTCATGCTTGCCCCCTGAGAATGATCCTGTGAGTGGAGGTATTTTTCCAAGTCATCCTTAACACCTTAATACTGTTTCTTTTCCGAAATATCATGTGATGTACTACCTAGCTAATCCTAGCTATAAGCAAATATCATATAGCTACTCGTGTGCAAATATATGTATATATATAATTATTATTAATAATGATAATACATATTATCTGTCCCCATTCAATAAGGGGGTTATGCCATGCCTTCAAAAACACAGCACCCGCACAGCACGAGATGTTTACTCCTGGTCCCTGGGACGCCAGGGGCTGGCGAAATCCCTGAAGCCAGCTTTAGTTCGCTGGGAAAATCATCTCACGTTTGATTACTGGTACCCTCTGGTAATTTAACGTAGCCATGGAAAACCACCATTTTTAATGGGAAAATCCACTATAAATGGTCATTTTCAATAGCTATGTTAAATTACCAGAGGGTAACCATATGTGACCATCAACAAGTAGGGATTTGTCATCAGTTACAGCTCAGTTATATGTGTTTGAATATGTTTGAATCATGAATATTCGTGAATCTTGTCTTGGTGGTTGAGCAACCCACCCCAAACAATATGAAGGTCAATCTTGGATCATTGTCTTTGGGGTGGACAAATCAAATATCTGAAAATCACCAACCAATACTGTTGGGGTTCATCTAGCGGGCAACCCGAGGACAATTTGGGATAGTTTATGGCCAACCCTGGGAAGTGAGGAGTTATCCAGGAAGAATGGCAATGTGAAAAGTTTTCGTGTAGATCTCCCTCTCAACATCTCTTAACTCCCCTCTCAACCAATTCTGGAAGATTGATGAAGATTGGGTCTCAAGGGTTTCTAATAAGATATAATAAGATAAAAAAAGGCGTCCCAGCTAGGCAAATTCAGCACCTCGGCGAGGCCGAAGGTAGCGCCGAGAAGAAATTTCCGCGGCGCCCGGGGCACGTTGCTTCGAAGGGCCCCGGATGGGCCATGGGAGAAACTGGTTGGTGGTGACAAGATGTGAAACGTGCAAGTACCCTAGGATCAACGAATATATCGAATATAGATGTGGTTAAAACCTTTAGGAAAATTATCTACAAATGGGGATTTTTCCACATCTATGTTACCCCAGGATACCCCAGGGCTTTAGGGTACTGAAGTACCTTTTCAACCCTTTTCAATGAAACGATGATTTTTCTTGGGGGTAGCCTACTAAGCAGCCCAGGATTCCCACTGGTGGATTCCAAGTTTTTGGATTCGACTGACACCACCAACCAAGTCAAACATTCTAACTAACATTGACCTTGTTGGCATTCTTGGCGGGTTCCAACAGCTTGGCTTTTTTGCCGCAGCAGGAACTCACCAAGCATCTGGGAGCCTATTTTAAAAGTGCAGTGCCAAGCGTTTTCTTGCAACTCCCCACCAAGCTTGGTCTTGTTTTAAACATACCATATGTACTTTATTAAATATATATATGTTTATATATATATACACAACATACATATATATATATATACACAACATACATATATATATATATACACAACATACATATATATATATACACAGAATATATATATAGATATACACACATGCGTGTGTGTGTGTGTGGGTTTCAAATGGGGAAATCCCAAAACCATGGATGCATGATTTGGGCGTACGTGCATTGCCTATGTCCAATGTGAAATCCTGGGTTCAATCATATCATCCTATTTTCGAACGAACACATGTCAAAACGTAGCAAACAAATACAAACATATCTGCGATGGAAACACCTTCCAAATACACACATATCCAAGAAGTTTTGTTTGTTCTCGGTTGTGTTGCTTTTTTGTAAACAGGTTCATTCTTTCAAACCGGAAAGCATCTGCACATGGACCTACGCTGAGCTCTGCCAATAGTAATGAATTTGCGCGGCTCAATCTGCAAAAGACTGCGTGATTAATCTCACTCCATCCTCTGATCAGTCACATTATGGATTTAGGATTTAGGACTTCCAGATATAGACTTAGATGTGTACTAGATATGCTTTAGGAAGACTTTGTTTGCTGTGTTGCATGTTGCTGGAGAATCAGCTTGAAATATACTGTATAATCCCTTCCCTGCAACATTAGGCACCAAAACCACATTGTTCAGTATTACATAATTATGCTATTTCAAGACCCCAATCTACTCACGGCAACTCAAACTAATCAATGTTAAAGCTTCTCCATAAACCACCGTTTTTGGAATACAAAACGTGTTGTCTTGGGCGGTTGATGGTTCAAATCATGGAAGACGAAATTTGTACACAGTGGATTAACATGGACATCTCACATGACTCACATGACTCACATGTCACCATGTTGTATTCAAGTTGCATTCCAATAACACGAGTTTCTTCTACTTTGTACTCCAAACCACGGAATCAACAAAAAAACGTGGGATCGGTGCGGATGTCAATCACACGTCTCAAAGAACTGGACCTACCTATGCGCGCCGAGCCGATGTCAGATGCTCACTTTCCGGTGGGGCTCCTGAAAAACACCATCTTCCATGCAGTACTTGGATGTGCTTGGCACATGAAAAAATCCCAGGCTGTCCAAAATTATGGATTTCAGCCACGCACACAGAGAAAAACACAGCAATATGACCAACACAAACATCAAGATTTAACCAACCAAAAGGCCCAACACAGGATTGCAAAGGTGATGTTTAACCATCCAACATCAGGGAGTAACCATCTGGAAGCCATTCGCAATGGCAAATTCCTATGTTGAGTAGCCCCATCCCCCAAATTCTTCAATACTTCCCATCTAAAACCCCAACATGAACAGATCCAACATATACTGAATCACGAGTAAGAGATTGCTAAAACAATGAGAATCAATAAACATCATCTATGAACCGAGGAGCTTTCCCCTGCCAGATTCTTGGAAAGTCCAAAGTCCAAAGCCTCTGGAAATCAGCCCCATGGCTGGAAAACTGTTCCATTTTTGGACGATTTTCCCAGAAAAACCTGTATTTATAAGGATTTGCCAGCTATGTGTGACGAATGGATGGTAACCCATGGTAATCCACTTGTACTGGACTCAGAAGCTGTTGTAGATTGTGGGTGGTGGTCTCAAACCACCCCAAAGCAGGACGGTAGTTACTGCTAGTCAACTGTCAACCGATTAATAAGCCCTGGCTGATTCATGAATGAGGTTGCCACATTACCACAGAAAAATGATAATCTGATCCTAAATAACTTCCCTCCCTGCAGTTATAAACAGCTCAGTCAGAGGGGTTCTTAAGCCGGGGCTCAAACAGCACAGAGGAACTGGTTATAACATGTTATAGCTAGTTACTAGTTGGTGGCTTAAACCCAGTCAGGATCTCAAAGGCATCATCATCGATGTGTGCCAATTGTATAAATCACTATTTCTAAAATATGGTGGTTCACCATGGTTAACCGGTTTAATGACCCCCATATCTTTGAGAAAAGTCGGTGATGTCCCTCAAGGCCAGCGCTTCTCGCATTTTTTTCTGACCTCAAACGGCCTGTGCCGACCACTCATCGCTGACATGTGTTCATCAGCCATGACCTAGCTACGATAGAATGCTTGAGCTGTTTGTTGAACGCGGTGCTCTGCACAACAAAAGCCGTGGAAACACAGCTGGTGTTTTCTCACTGTGGCATGGCAAGCAACCGATGATTCTATCACTGCTGGATGGGGTTGGCGGTTCGGCTTTTCGGGGCCCATAAGTGATGATCTTGTGAGGAAATGCTGCTTCTGCTCAGAGCTGGCCAGTGACCCAGTGGCCCAGTGGCCCAGTGGCCCAGTGGCCCAGTGGCCCAGTGGCCAGCGATGATGGCTACACTTTGGCAGCGACTTTGGTCACTCCTTTGGAGTATGCCAGGGGCCACCATGGGCCACTCGTGCCTCACCACTTTGTTGGATGAGTTCACCTGGCAGGGACATGCGAGGAAGGCCCAAAGGTCTGTATAGGTCTTCAATCGTTACATTATTTTTTGCTACCCTGTACTTTTGGGGCATTCGAACATCCCAAGAGTTTCCTCATCGGAGGTTACTCCCGTTACTAAAAAACAAAACAATTCAAATCTCGGACATCGATCAATAAACATGATGATGACGATGGCGATGACGATGATGATGACGATGATGATGACGATGATCTGCAGATGATGACCTACGGATGACGATCTACCGACTGAATATATATATATATCTCTCTCTCTCATTTTTTTGCTGGCAGGGTGCTGTAGGTGGTTGACATGTAAAAATGTGCGGAACAATGGTCACAGTTGTGGAATCCTTCGACTTGCAAGGGCTAGTTAAACGCTTTTGGCATCACACAGGTGTGGAAGGATACCATGTAGATACCGCAATAAGCCGCAATAAGCCGCACTTGGGGACACCTCTACTTGTCACTTCCTGAAAGCTTTGAGCGAACTGGGAAAGTCCGAACTTCTTGGCTAAACTTGCTGGTGGTTTGAACCCATCCCATATGAATGTTCATTGGCTGAAAGTAATATAATACAATAATAATAATAATAATCTTAATAATAATGATAATATGTATATATATATATATATATGTATACACATATTTAAATCTTTGAAACTATATACCCATTCCCAGAAAGGGACCTTCAATTCATCATCGGAAGCCGATACCTCGGTGGCTTTCTGGAATTTGGCACGGAAAAGGAAGTCCTGGTGTGAAAAATGTGGCATCCGCTGATTTATCCGCTCACAAGAATTGGGCATCCTTAGAATTGTGGAATTTAGTGGGCGTACAATATCTTTTGATGGGGAAAATGATGCTGAACATTGATTCACCATCAGGTTTTTGGGGTACATATCCATTTGTTCAGACAAACCTGGAGAAAAAAACGCACACACACATGATTTTGTTGTGAGCTTTTAAAAGAACGGTCAACAAAATCATACATAGGTTGTTTGCGGGCGAAAGAGAACTGGCATTCTGAGTTATAGTTACATATTGTAACCAGTATGTTATAACAATTAGTCAGTTACTTATTACTGGTTAATATATAGATATATATACCTCTTAGTATACCTCGTCTTAGTTAACTTTAATAAGCAGTATAGTTGCTTACTATAACCTCTTAGTATAAGTTTAACCCTCAGCTCGTTTGGTTCACCCCAGATATCCCCAGATGCAAAGCCAGTATTGGTGAATGGGCGTCTTATCATGGATGATGAGAGGCTACAACGACACATAGAAAACGTTTGCCTGTAGTCACTATACAAAACCTCTAGCTGTATGGCATATATAGTAGATAGTACATAGTACATAGTATATAGTATAGTATATAGTATATAGTACCTAGTACATAGTACATAGTATATAGTACATAGTACATAGTATATAGTATATAGTAAATAGTGTATAGTATATAGTACATAGTACATAGTATATAGTAATTATATAGTACATAGTATATAGTACATAGTACATAATACATAGTACATAGTATATAGTATATAGTATATAGTAAATAAATACCTTTGGCAAATCGCGCTCTCTATGTAAAATTAAATATATAGTAATTATATAGTACATAGTATATAGTATATAGTACATAATACATAGTACATAGTATATAGTATATAGTAAATAAATACCTATGGCAAATCGCGCTCTCTATGTAAAATTAAATATATAGTAATTATATAGTACATAGTATATAGTACATAGTACATAGTACATAATACATAGTACATAGTATATAGTATATAGTATATAGCAAATAAATACCTATGGCAAATCGCGCTCTCTATGTAAAATTATATATATATAAGATGATACATAATATACACATTGTAATAGACTGTATGTAAGTAACATACAACGCTGAATATATCATAGCATAGTCTCCAAGTGTCCATCCTCAACTCTCTCTGAACGCCGTGGCGCATGAGGCAACGGCGGCAGAAGCATGGCATGTGACCGGTGCCACATTGGCCTAGCCGTGGTTGCTGACTGAATTTTGGTGGTTTACTCTCTGGCAGTTTAAGAATGTGCTATAGTATAGATGGCGTATTGACTATAGATTAAATTCCATAGCCAGATGGTGGGGATTTAAGCGACTAATATGGGGATCCAGTGGGGCTCATACTGGGTCATAACATGTGATGCTACAACCACCTTACGATCACCAGCGAAGTAACTCCATGCGCCATCCAAGCAGTTCAAGCGTGTTTGACCAACGTTGACCAAGAACATAGAAACTAACAGTCACTGTTAAGGTGAGGGAAGGAATGGCTTGTAAGGTACGTTCTGTGACAAACCTGACCGGCTTAACCTTACGCAGGCGGCTGGTAAGTTCTTCTAAGTGGCTGGTAAGGGGAGGGGTTAATCATCTTGGTGGACACCCAGCTATATGATGGGTTATCAACCAGTTTGTTAATGTCGCAAAAAAGGATGCACATGCAAGAAGGGATGTGAACGAGCAAAACTCAGATTGACAGTGACCGCATCGATTGGCTTACAGCAAACACTAAAAGTGACAACCTGTAAACTTAACGTAGCGCAACAGGAAAGCAATACCCTCTATATAAATCTATATCATATAGTTGTGTATGCAGTGAATGTCATTTCGAACCCTATGAACGAGTTAGAACCCTATGTTGACCAAACATCAGATGTTGGGCATGCTTGTATGTTCACATGTTCTGCAAATCATGGTAGCAAGGTTCAATTCTCAAAGGGTACAACCTCTGAACACTGAATAAAATGAAACATATGAAACTCCATCAACAATGGCAACTATGGCCATGGACAGTGAGAGAAAGCCTACTTAAGACCAGATCTTTACAAATCCCACGTTAAGCCATAATAAAACACTCGTGGGACATGGTATTTCATATGCAGCAACGGCATCGTGGTTCACCTGGTGGTACACCAAAGTGATGCCTGGCGCCTATAACCATTCGAGCGTTGGTCATGTTGGATAGATTGGATAGGTACACCATATATATAGGCTGCTCGATTGTTGCGTTGTGTGCTTCTGGAAAATAAGGTGCCTCGAAATCCCAAGTTTATCATCATTTATCCACAATATATACAAGATCTGGGTATCCACCATTAAAACAAAACAATCCCAATATCACAATCACAATAAGTTACTTATATATATTCCCACTGTATCATATTCCATGACATATCCCATTTCAAATCCATATCCGACGTTAACATCTACGGGCCCAACATCGACCACTTGACCCAAGTCACTAATTTCCATCAACTTGGAGTCGTACTTCTCCTGAAACGTGTCAGAAAGGCCGCAGAATGACCAGTTTCTGGACCGGCCCAATGGTGATTTTAGTGATTTCACCAAACTGAGGTTTCATTGGATTATGTTTTTTGTTTTTGAAGGGAACATTGAAACCAGCTTTAGCCCGGTTTCGGGGATTTCCCAGTTTCTGGTGTAGATTTTCCCTTCAACTGATCCAGTGAAACAGTGATTGACGACTTGCTTAGGAGGTTTCTCTCCAATTGCATATGTTTACGATTGTTTCCATCTTTCTGGGCATGAGTTCTACTAGAAATTCGTGGAACAACTGTGTTTGAAGGTCCAAGAACGGATATCTCATCTTCTGTGCATTTACATGCCAGCCTTCAACACAAGAATTGCTGGTGGTTTGGAGACCGCTGCTGCTTTGGATTCCTGCTGCCCCACAGTGATAATTCACAATGATGTTTCTGAGACTGCAAACATTTCCAAAGCAAACAAAAACATCATATATATATATATATACACGCATATATATATATATATATATATATATGTATGTATGTATAATTTTTCGTATAAAACAAAAAACTTTGGCCCTCAAAGTACACATGAAAACCAAATACAAATAGCACACACACATGCACTAAAATAATGCAAAATCTTCCATGTTGATGGGTACTGTACTGTGTAAATTGAGATGTCAAGGTCTTTTGAAAAAATGGGGTGCATCCTAGCTGGTACATCTGGTATGTGGTCAACATGTTTACAGTAAGACTTGATCTTACCGGTGGTTGTGGGTGGTTGATAAGCCCCTAAAGCCTCATTGGGGGCGTCAGCTTTGGCAGAGTTAAATCCTCATGATGATATATACTAACCCAACAAAAAAGATAGAACCGTCATTCATCACTATTTTGGTCGAATGTCCATAGTTTATAATTAGTTTGGGGTGAAATGCAGTAACCTCTGGTAATGACTAACATAGCTATTGAAAATTGCAATTTATAGTTGATTTACCCAGCTATAAATGGTGATTTTCCGTCGTTTTTTGTATGTTTACCAGAGAGTAACCCATGTTTTTTCCATGGGATCCCGCCTCAGTTCCAGTTCTGTTGGTCCCCGTCCTGCCACTCGGGGACCACCGGCTGTTCGCGAAAGCCACGCTTGGTGCGGTAGGCCAGCACCGTTTCAATACAAACCTTGGCGCTACCCAGCACACAGCAGAATCACATATACCCTCTGGTAAGCATACAAAAAACTATGGAAAATCAGCACTTTCAATGGGTAAATCAACTATTTCTATGGCCATGTTCAATAGCAAACTGTTAGTTTACCAGGGGGTAATCACCGTGTAAAACTTGATGGTCTATGTCTGGGGATTGCGACTAGCCCCTGACCATCCCCAAACAAATGATAAACCGATCACTCAAAAATAGTAAACACCACAGCTGGCTATAATCCACCCAGAAGGTCACAATCATATGCTTCAAATCAGTTACGCAAACATACAATCATCAACCAACCATAATTTGGCAGGCCATTCCCATTGCCTGGTAAAGACGGTCCAACGTTGCAAACATAACAATCTATACGCTATGTATACACATATATTAAAAAAAACACACTGCAATGTGTATATATATATGTGTGCTTATTGAATTTTATTGATACATATGTTTACAGAGTGCTCAACCCAAAATGGACCATCTAAAGCTTTACCAGAATTGGCTGGTACTGTACTGTACCAACCATCCCCAAGGGTTTTACTATTAGGTTTAGCGCGTTTCCGTGCCATAAAACCATCAGCCACAAGTTGATCATCCCAAAGAGGGACGAAAACAAAACCGAAACCAGCAAGCAGTGGAAAGAATCGTATCCTGATCGAACATGGCAATGGAACAAAAAGTGAAATCCGGTGGAATGTTCTCTTCATGAATATCATACATGTACATTTAATACTTGTATTATGCATGATGTTTTGATTCATGTTGGATCTGTTTGCTGCTTTTGCTGCTTATGTATCAAATAAGTATGGAAATCCAGAAGTACATATACCAACCAATAATTAAAAATAACTATGGAAGCCATGGCCCAGGGCAGTAGATGTGTTACATCTTCAAAATGACAGTTCACCATAGTTACGTAAGAAATTACCAACCCATATGTCCCATCATCCCCTGCGTGTGTTGCTTATATCATATATTCCATTCTATCTCCATTTTCCGAATTAGAATCCCCACAGTTGCATACAAATGAACAGCCATCTACCACGCCATTTCTCCAAGGCAAATATAATATGATATAATTTACCTTGCTTTGTCGAGAACCGAGACTTTGTACACAGATGCACGCAGTGCTTACCACCACAGCCATCCACAAGCATGATCAGACACTTTTCGGTTTGCGAGTTCATTTCATTCCTGTCTTTGTTTTTACAATATACGCGAAATAAAGCAGCATGCCCAGTCTGGAGCTCCTCGCGTTAGGTACGAGTGTCTGAAAATGTCTGGCTAAATGCGAACTGGCGGTCCTTCCGGGGGTCTTTCCAAGGCGATAACACCAGTTGTCGTAGACCAAACGCGCATCGTTGACAAACTATACACTCAGATGTTGTCTGTGAGCTCTGTAAACAGTGGGGCTGAGCTGTTCCAGGTTCTCTGAGCAATGCTGCTTTTGAGCTATATGTCATGAAATCGCTGCGCTCGCATCGCTCTGTATACAGAACCTTTCTCGCAATGATTGGGGGGTCCCTAAAATGGGGGTACCCTCCTAATTTTTCCATTAACCATCCATTTTGGGATCCCCCATTTATGGAAATCCAGATGTTTTCCCCTATATTTTGTCCTATATTTTCCCATGTTTTTCCTATGATCCATTGGCAAGACAGCCGACAACTGCCCAGCTTCAGCCCCGGGTTGTCTCAGTCCCAGCCACGCGGTCATCGTCACGCGCCTGCCGAGGCGAGGACACCGGCGGCAGGAAGTCCACGATCTGAGGAAGTCCTATGGCCAGGGTGAACCATTTTGATGGTAACATAACTATTGGTGATATCTATAGATGATAATATACGGGACACTTAATAATATTACATGAGTAATCAAATAGGTTGGGATTATTATAATAATAACTGTATATACTTATATAATAATATTATATGGTAAATATTTATATAAATATTGGGGATATCTATTAAATATTGAAATACCTATACCTAATAATATTATATGCATTTGGCATATGATTTAGACAATGGTAAGATAACAATTGCCATGTTGATGGTAAGATAACTATTCAATGAGATAGTCATGCTGAAGGTAAAACAACTATTTAATAACATGAAATAAACATTGGGGATATATAAGGAAAACAATTTGGATGTTTAACATACCGGACGGGACATTAAGGGGGATTTGACTGACACATCTGGCATATGATAGCATTTAGGGGGATGCAAATGAGTTATATAACTACTGGAAAATAGTGGGTAAACCTACCAGAGCTATGGAAAATACTTGGGGTTCCCTTAAACAGGATCTACTTTCATGTCGATCTTCATGGATGTTCCAAATGGCACGACGAGAATGGTATCCGGTTAGTGGTTCAACCCATCCTAAAGAATATGTTTGTCAATTTCGATCATCATCCTACACACGGAGGAGAAACGAACAAAACACATACAAACAAATGTTTGACACCACCAACCAGCCATTGTCTGCCCTATTCCATGGAGGACTAAGCCAATTCAATGTTTTGTTGCCCCATGTGTATTGCCAACATAACTCATTTTGATCCACATCTGGGGAGAAAACTCAGTTACTAGTATGGGCCAAAATGAGTTGTATCACAATAAACGATATAATATGTATATATATATATATACATATATATATATACATATATATATGTGTGTAGATTCAATACGATTCAATGGGGACTTGACAATCTTTTATAGTGGTTTTAATCATGAAACATATGGGGTGCTCGACAGTTGTGGGTTTCCTATATGAAGGGGGCCCCAAACAAGGTCGAATGTTCGGATTGAGTTTGACAGTTGACGTAGCTGATTTGTGGTGTGTTAGCTGGTTGAAATAAATAGGCCAACGATTGGATACATGGTGGACATATCTATGGTTGAATGGGCTGTGGGGTCTTACAGTAACCAAGCGTGAAATTCTCTTTCCGGGTGAAAGGTGCATAGTTAAGCGGCAACACTTGAGAAATTAAACGGCTCAATGAAGTCGAAACTCCCAAATAAATATCCTTCCTTGAATAAGATAAACATATTCCAAAGCCAAAAAAAAAGTTAGATGGAGTTAGGTGGAGTTAGATGTTAGTGCAGCAGGGAAATGATGAAGACAGTACCAAACCACGAAAGTGGCGGTACGACTACGACAAATAATTACAATCTATTACAATGCGATGGAGGATGTACCACAGACAATTCGGAATCTGACCATGCATTCCTGGCAAACTTCCCAGCAATAAAATATAAGTTACACAAGCAATAAAAAAGGATGAGGTTGCGGGTATAGAATACCGAGTGAGCGTGTTTATTTCTTACAATTCATCCCCATTGCCTTTTTGGATCTGTTTGGCAAGTATCTTAAACGGCCCCCAATGATGCCTCGCAACTATTCCATTTCAGTACCCAGCATCCCAACATCAAGCCTAGAATTTACACCAAGTCTGCAGTTTCTATACATGTTGTTTCTATATGTTTCTATCCATCTTTGGTACTATCCACTAAAAAATGACCACCCTTTCCTTTCGGTAGTTTGCAAAGCAACAAAATTAAAATCACACAGCAACAGTTAATATAACGTATTTCATATGTATATATATAAATATTTATTTATTTATTTATTTGTTATTTATTTATTTATTTATAATTATATGTGATATGCATAATTATATATATATATAATATGTATATACATCCCCACAAGCAAAACAAACCAACTAAACTGTCCACCTACTTAGTCCAAAAACATCTCTTCCAGCCACCCTCACCACATCCTCCAGTGCTGGACATGTGCGGAGGCTCTCCTCAGTAAGGCGAATCTTAAGCATCTACTGGAGGTCACCGAAATGAAGGGGTTGGTTGAATCTTGATCTGGTTGGTGGTTGACCTACCCCTTTGAAAAATATGAAAGTCAATGGGAAGGATGACATCCCATATATTATGGAAAATAAGAAATGTTTAAAACCACCAACCAGTGATGATAGAATTCCATGACCAATGCGTGGGAATTGGTGGCAAGGCGACTTGCCCACATCAGAATATGCCCACAGCGCTCTCGCCCTGTGCTGCTGCACGTGTCCACTGGTGTTGGAAGTCTTGAGCTTCGAGAACTGCAGCGTGGTCTCGACGCCCCATGAACGTCTGAGCGCACACTGCGCCCAAAGCTGCCTCCCATTTTTGGCTCGAAACTCTAGCCCCAACAATGCTATAGGGTCAAAATATGTCTGATTGGGCAATCAGTGGCAATACGGCAATACTAGGATATCATGATTGGGAGTGCAACCCAGGCAACCTACAGCAATATTGGCCATTACTGTAATGATCTGTAATGGCAATCATTGCTTGATGGTCTATTTCCGAAAATACACCGATGATCCAAGTCAACAAACCATGACATGATTGGATAGCCAATGCTGGGGCTGGTAATGTACCTGGTTGAATCCAAAAATATGTTCAGACTTCGTGGCAATGCACATTACCAGTAGGAGGTGAATAAGAACATGTCGCCAACATACACCCTTTTGAATTATATAATCATCTTCAAAATTGAAGCAACTCTCAAACCTTGGGATGATTCCCGTTACTACTGTATTCCAATACTCATCATGAGATCACTATGGGCGAAAACATCTACAGAAAACCATGGTTGCTACCATCAAATATGAAGTCTCAGCCGCATTTGCTTCCTTAAACCTGGGAAAATCAGCCATTCATTCCAGCCATTGACCCCTCATTACTGTTTGGTGGTTTGAATCCATCACAAGAAATATGCTGCTCAAGTGTGCTCATCATTTCAACTCAAATTGCATATGACATAGTATTGAAAACAACAATCAGATTCTAAATAGATCTACCCTCTGGTAAACTAACATAGCTATGGAAAATCACAATTGTTTATGGGTAAATCCACTATAAATCACAATTTTCAATAGCTTTTTGTATGTTTACCAGAGGGTATATCCCATTAATATCCCATTGAATCACTATAAAATCCCATCAAGTCACTATAAATGTTCCAAACCACCAAGCCATGGCCCGCGTATTCCACGTATTCCTATCATCGAGTGACGGCCATGCGCTTCAAAGAATCCGGGTCCCTGAAGTTCACGCAGAAACTCCTCGAAGAATCCCACGGTGTTTCATTAAAAAAATGCATGTTTCAACTATGTTTGTTCTATATTGAATGTACAAATATATATATATATATGTATACATATATACATATATATATAGTATTTACATGCATGTGAAGTCAACTGAAGTAATTACTCAAGTATGCATGTCGTGCTCCCGTAATGTATAAATGGCGCCGTGGCAAGCACTAGCACTGCTGAAACCTCCAGCACTATGGCGTGTTGGTTGGGTGATGCCGTGATGCTGGCTGCTGGATCCTATCACAAGGGAAACTTACGTGTTTTTTTTAATGAATGTTTGAGATTAACTATTTTTTCATGGATTTGTCTGTATCAAAATGCATTAACCCAAGCTTCAACACACCAAAATCAAAATACACTCACGAAGCTCAAAGTTGCCCAGAGTTCTCAGACGATATGACCCCAATTGTATATCTTGTAGTGGTCCATGAGTGCGTGGATTGGGTTCTTGGGATTGGGGATCTGAAAGTTTTGGGAAACTCCCCAAAAGTTATTAAAACCAGGACACACCATGGAAAATGGATGAACATGGATGGCTTCCGGGCATGCAACAAACCATAGATGGTGATACAATGGGAACACAGTGGGATACAACATGATCCAACTATCTTCCAACATTTTACGAGTACATATGACAGTAGACATATTGGAAGGGCCCCAAACGATAAGTAAAACAGTTTGTTTTATGATTAGACCCAAAAAAATGTAGTTATGTCTAATTATAGAATAAGTATCGTAACTGCTGTGGAGACAAATATATATACCATCAGCATCGCCCTATGGGCAAAATCAAGGTTTTCTGGCAAAATCCAGGTTTTAAACTTTGTGACCCGTATTCTGAATGGGACCATCGAAAACCGGGTTTTGGGATATCTTCAAGACCAGTGTGGGGACAATGGCTCCATCAAGAAGCCATTTTGGCTGACCCAATGTTGGGATGGGATCTATCGGTTTCATTGACATTGTATTAGCATTTGATATCATTGACTATGTCAAAACTTCAATGGAAATATGATCGACCATGCTCAATCAATATAGGTTTTTCACAGCATGCTTGCATATGTTGGCACCCTTTGTTGGTTTATCTCAATGTCACAGGGAAATATCAATCCCATTTCCTCACCCGGCTCATGCCCTGCCCTTCTCTTTTCATCGACGGTGAGAAGTTGGAAGTCAGCAGGGAAACTCAGAGATTCAGCGTCAACCTGCCAGTGACCATGTGGAGATGGCAGAAAAAACAACTATGATAATTATACTCATACATCTAATATAAACATCCCAGGGGATATATGAACTTTAGGTTACCACCACCTTTATGTACTATATAATATATTATAAATTGATCATTTGGTTGCAGTCATTCTACATATACAGATTTGACTCTTTCCGATTTTTAATTGGATTTCGTCTGGTCCTCCCATCCATTTTTGGCTGAAGCCATTTTGGCTGCCTGCATACCTGGTGCCCGGCCTCAGCCACCATGCCTTTCAAAGGCAAAGATGGTTCCCTGCTTCCAACCTGTGACGTTGAGTTGGTTTGCAGGGAATGGAAGGACAACCCTTCAGTTCGGCTGGTGTGTGCCAACCAGGGTAGACTTTTTGAACCCTCGAAGCAAAGGACAAGCCCCGATGAGGAAATCACAGTGAAGATCAACATCAAAGATTGCGTTCGCAATATGTATGTGCTGATCCCTTGTCTCAAGAGAATGGCAAAGCATGACCATCATCCTGTACCGTATGTGAAAAGTCTGGCCCAGGAGAAACTTGCCTTTTCATTGGCTATATAAGGTTTGGGGTTGGTTTTCTAAACCTGCATTGATTATGTTGGAATTGGACCAAAAGATTTTTTTTAGAGCTTTGTATTTTACAAATTGAACCAACTCCAAACACTGGTATAACATATATAATATGTGTCTAATTTGGAAAAAAAACATATCCAAGACCCAAGATATTTCATATATTATAAACCTGTGACCCTGCCACACATCTTAGGGTCAAAGTCCTGCGGAACAAGATGAGCCTGGTCCCGAACAAGGACAAGGTGAAGTTGGACTCGTGGACCTGCAAGTCAATGCTGGGTTTTGTCAAGATGAAGACCCACAAGAACTTGGGTTCACACGACCTTTGACTTGAAACCCGGGTGTGTTCTCTGGTTTGTTTCCAATCTGACTAGTATAGGATCCTTTTGAATTTAGCTCATCATATGGTTGGTTCCAGTAGCTGGTTCCAAGGGCACCCCGGAATCATTTACCTATAGCTCAAGCAGTGCAGCACTGTTCTTATCTCTTTCCAAAATTTGGCTTAATGGGACATGCATTGGTTGGAAACCTTATGCCCTAAAAATCCCAGGGTGATTTCATATTTTCCCATGGTTGGTTGGTGGCTTTAGGATCTCCATTTCTTGAGCCTTCAGCGCATCCTAGACCCCGACATTCAGGCAAGGCTAAGGGGAAAGAAACCATGTAATGATCTGCAACTCAATATATGTTTATTATATGTGATAATCCAGTTTTCTTTACACAAATGGGGTTCACTTGCTTGATCGATCGATATCTATATATATATATATTCAAAAATGTTCCCTGCATGGAGTGTCATCGTGAAAAAATGTAAAAAGGTTTGGCAATCTTGCTGTCAAAGGGTTTACCGAAATGAGCTGTGCAGTGCATTTTATCGGCATGAAAGAAGATATATGAAAACAATCTGAGGATGTGTTGTGTTTTCTTTCATATCCGTGCACATTGTTTTTGTAATACGAATTGTTTTGTTTTGGCATGCTGGGCACCACATGGTACAATACTGCTCATGCCATAGCTATGTATATCGGTGCATACAAGCATGTCCACTTCTGAAATCAGGTTCCAAATTGAATACTTACACATCCACGCCATATATATAATATATAATATATATAATATAAAATATATATAATATAAATAATATATAATATATAATATATATATATTATATATTTATATATATTTATATATAATATAATATATATATATAATATAAATATAACCTATATATATAATATAATATAATACAATATATAGAAACATCTGTTTCAACCCTGCAGCCCAAAAACCAATGGTCTCCGGAAGATGATGTGGAGTCCGAAGGGTTTGATGAAGAAGGGGGTGATGATGATGGCCTGATATATGACTCGAGGGACTTTGAAGAGGAAGATCAAGAAGATGCCTGGTTTGACCAGTTTGTTGCCAGGTCACTTTCTGAGGTGGAAGAGGGAGGAGGTATGGAGGTTAGCAAGGAGGACAGAGAGAAACAACCGCTTGCCACTCCACGACCTGTGGCACGGCCACTACAGGCTCCACCAGCAAATGATGTGATGATGATCGAGGATTCCCCAGTGAAGGTTGAGGTGGAGGATGGGGGAGATGCAGAGATGTTTGCTCATTTGGTGGTGGCCCCATCAAATGAAGCCTCAAGGGAGGAACGTGCTGCCGCTCTTCGAGCTCAAATCAAAGCCCTTGAGGAGGAGATGGAAGCAGCCAAGTCCAGCCCATTGCCGCTACTTGGTTTGTAGAAAACAAGGAATGTATTCCAAAGACTGCATATATAGGAGCAAAGCAAAGTTGTTGGGGCTGGGCCAGGGTTGGGTAAGTTAATTGCCATCTTTACCAAACTCACACACCCACCTTTTTAGTTTTTTTTTTGCTTGATCAATATATGGGCAGAATACTGCAACGCCATCAATTTTCGCAGTGATTTGTGTTCATAGGCAATTGTAACTCACTACAAGTGGTATATGCTCCTCATGTGTTTCCATGTGGGGTGTGCAAACAACATGTGACATGCTCATGTCTTCCCTACAACGGGTGCCATGAGGCTCCCAAAGCCAGCCGCTTCAGCCAGTGCGCAAGTGAACATCGACAATGTGACAGTGGATGAGACCCTCCCGTATGGCAAGGACTGTGATGGGACTTTGCCTATGGACCTGACCAGTGGGATTAGTGTTTCTGTTGCAAGCTTGCTTCAAAAAGAGGATGAGTCTGCAGCAATCCAAGCCCCCGATGACGTGCAAGAGCCGGTCGAGGTGTTGTGTTCTTAAAGTTCACAAAGGCCATGTTGATATAATTTATTGTGGTGCAGTGTTTTTATGTGTCCATGTGTGAACTGCTTAATATATATATATATATA
>Ga0126342_10001622_pt1 | contig 32411 bp, 29 predicted proteins | sample Cyp1metagenome_FD_92528 | JGI IMG/M metagenome (GOLD analysis project Ga0126342, IMG submission 92528) | Coral microbial communities from Lord Howe Island, Old Settlement Bay, Australia - Cyphastrea 1 metagenome | ecosystem: Host-associated > Invertebrates > Cnidaria > Coral ...
CAAAATAAATGCAAAAGTGCAAACTGAAATGCAACCGGAATTGCAACAATCTAATGATGCAGATACGTCTTGCAAAAAAAATGCAACGCTGGGATCGCCAATCTTCCCGTTCAAAAAAAATGCAATTGGGACAGGGGATTGCAAAAAAAAATACGAAGCAACCACCAAATTGCAAAAAAAAAAAAGCGATGTGACAGACAAAGTGCAAAAAAAAAGATGTGACCGGCAAAGTGTTAAAAAAAGAAGGGATGGAACGGGCAAAGTGCAAAAAAAAATGCAATGTGACAGACACATTGCAAAAAAAAAGCGATGGAACGGGCAAAGTGCAAAAAAAAAGCAACTGGGCAATTAGTTGTGTCTCGCATTTGGGAAAGGCAGCCAACGGATGAAACCACAAAACCACGACTAGCAGCACTTGTTTTTTTTTGTGTGTGTGTGTGTCTTTGTGTGTGTGGATCTGCATACTCCTCTGCTTCTGAAGCAATGATCAGGACAGCACGACGTGTCCAATACCCAGCAATTTTAACATACCAACACAAAAACACCACAGGTGCATGACTGACATTTATTTTTTTAGTTCGTTGTGAGAAAGAAAAGAAAGGCACCCATTTAAAAAAATGGAAGCCCATATAAATCAGTTGTGCTCGCAGGGCCAGCCGGAATGAAGTGTGCCAGGATCTCCTGTGTTGCATTGCTGACCCTCATCTCCAGTGGTGCATTGGTGTAGGAGTTCCACAGGAAGATTATTCATGCGCCAGAGTTCCGTATGCAGGTTCTTCAAGATATCAATGCAAGCGTCCACACGCAGAAGCGTCACTCGATAGTAGGTCTGCACAGCTACTGTATTACGAGAAGAAGATGGCTAAACATGCCGGAAAATAAAACATGCCGAAACATGACAAACTTAAACAGGCCGTGTAACTGAAACATTGCGCTATGCAAGTGCTAGTGCAACTGGACTGACCAGACTAGAACCATCGTCTGCAAAAGCTGCTCCGGTCGCCTCTTTCCGCGTTGATCTGATGACCGCGTGATTGATTGCGCTATGCAACTGCTACTTCAACTGGACTGACTATGCTAGAACACGCAGGTTTGTTGTTTGCAATTTCTGCTTGGGCCAAAACGACCAAAGCAGAACTACATGATACGAGTACCGTGAAAGATAGTGTGTGAAAGATGGTGTGTGTGACAAAGTTGTGTGCGAAAGATGGTGCGTGACAAAGATGGTGTGTGACAAAGATGGTGTGTGAAAGCTGTGTGTGACAAAGATGGTGTGTGAAAGATGGCGTGTGGCGACCAAGAACCAGCACGATAAGAGAAGCGCCACGCCTGCCACGCAAAACGAAGGTGAATGTGACCAAGTGCCACACCTGCCACACCAGCCATGCAAAACGAAAGTGGATGTGAGTAAGTGCGACTCCTGCCACACCAGCCATGCAAAACGAAAGTGGATGTGAGCAAGTGCGACTCCTGCCATGCAAAACGAAGGTGGATGTCTCCAAGCGCCATGCCTGCCACGCAAAACGAAGGTATATGTCACTGAGCGCCACGCCTGCCATGCAAAACGAAAGTATATGTCACTAAGTGCTACGCTTGCCAAGTGCTACGCTTGCCACGTGAAACGAAGACACATGTCGCCAAGTCCCACGCCTGCTAAGCAAAGTGCCGCGGCATCACCGGCGACTAATCCGGTCCAAGCACGCCACCAGAGCCAGCCCAGTGCCCTAAGTGCCACACGAAGGTGGATGTCTCCAAGTGCCACGCCTGCCAGGCAAAACGAAGGTGGATGTTGCCAAGTGCCACGCCTGCCACGCAAAGTTGAGCGGCGTCACCGGCGACCAAGCGCGCCCAAGCGCGCCCAAGCGCGCCCAAGCGCGCCACCAGAGCCAGCCCAATGCCATAAGTGCCACACTTGCCACACAATACGAAGGTGGATGTCACGAAGTGAAAGACGATGTGTGACAAAGTTGTGTGTGAAAGAAGATGTGTGACAAAGTTGTGTGTGAAAGATGATGTGTGACAAAGTTGTTGTGTGACAAAGGTGTGTGTGTGAAAGATTATGTGTGACAAAGTTGTGTGTGACAAAGTTGTGTGTGAAAGAAGATGTGTGACAAAGTTGTGGGTGAAAGATGATGTGTGACAAAGTTGTTGTGTGACAAAGGTGTGTGTGAAAGATTGTGTGTGACAAAGTTGTGTGTGAAAGATGATGTGTGACAAAGTTGTTGTGAGACAAAGTTGTTGTGGGACAAAGGGAGGAGGCGGGACACAGAATCAAAAACAAGAACCCCACACAAAGATGTGGGGAAAAAATGAGGATTAAACCAGCAATCATGGGGGTAGAGAAGAAGATGTTTACCAGAAATGTGGCATACAATATGTGGTATACAACCAACAATATGTGTAGCTAACTTGGTTGAAATCACTTACAGAACTGTTGGGTTTATGGTTTAGAGATACATTGAATTAGAAAATGTTGGTTATAAAGCGACAAACACAACTGGGCGGGACCTTGTACCAGACAACTGAATATCAAACCGACTGGACGGATAGGATTTCATGGCTGGGATAGAGTTCGGGGTTCATGGGATATCATGGGATACATGGGGATTTATCCATCATTGAATGCGAATAGCAAATATGTAATTTTTTGTGGAAATTGACCATGAAATGACTCGGCGAACCCAACTGGATGTGTACTTGAGCACAACTTCATTGTTACCCAAATGTATGATCCAGCTACATCCAGGGGAAGCCATGAAGATTGGGATTTGACTACCACCAATAGTGTCGATGACCAAGAACTCATTGGTGGGTGATTATGCTTACATATCCCAATTTCCAAGAAGAATGGGAGTATTCACCAACAATACTGGCGATTATGGCCACCAGGCACCAAAAAAAGGGTGGTGTTTTAAAATGTTTTATTTCAATGTCCCATCAAACAATAGGATGATAATCCATTGCATTTTCGTGGGACCAAAACCACCAAGCTAGAAATTTATGAATGTCGCATTAGACCTGACTACAAGACGACGCATCGACATGTCTGCTGATCAGACCACCAGCCACATTCAAGCACGGCATCCGGAGCACTTTGTCGCAAAGCGGCCAAGGAGGAGAATCCGCCATGCTTTGCACCGCGGATGATTCAGCGCTGAAGCTGTGGACGGCCGTCGAAAAAAGTCTTTCGGGCCATGGACGAGTCCCTGCGAACGGATGGGAAAATCCAAAGTCGATCAATCCGATGCAGATGTTGGTGCCAGTTGGTGTCAAAGAACTGCAGCTGGACCCAAAACGACTTCGCAAAGGCGGCACGGCTGCTGTAGCTGACAATGGATCTGAAGGTGGGGAGGGGAATTCGAATTTTGGCCACTAAAAGCCAAGAGAAGTTGGGATTTGATCACCAAGACTGTGGGGTAGAAATTTGCAAACATGGTGGTACCATGGGGTTGGACAAAGTAGAGAAGGATTGCAGACACCCTGGTAACTTCAAAATAAGATGTGGGAAGTTTATGAACAATCGTTTCAATTTGAATCGAGAAAATGTGTTCCCCACTTGGTGATTTCAAACCTATGTGTTGCTTTCCATTCTCTAAGAATGGTATGAGGATTCAAAAATGGTTTGTCCACGAATAGGGTAAGCAAAACCAGTGCTTTAGTACATCGGTTTCCCACTTTTGTGAGGTCCATAAATCGTGATATGCCTCATTTCTGAACAAACCCATTTTTCCTATTGTTGGTTATGTGATGTTTCCTGTTTTCTCAGTAGATGGCCAGCAAATGGTTGGTCCCACACCATTTTGGTTGATACCATGCCCATAAGCTATCTCGGTATCAACCCCCATTAAATCAAGACAATTACAATTGTTCTAGCTTAAATCCCCATATTTGCAAGCTATCTATACCCAAGTCATTGTCCATATTTGGTCCAAGTCTAGACGGTTGAATCCCTCGTTTGAGCTGGCCAAATACCAAATATAGACAGACAATGATATTCACTAAGTGTTGGATATTTTTATGACAAGCAAGTCCCCATATTATATTGTTGGTTACATGTATCGCCATGAAATTTTCTCCTTGTGTCCCGTCATATCGCTGTAACATTCATAAACGCATCCCACGAATCACTATATGATGGATGAATTTATTCTTATAGACATTTATAGATGGACAAACAACATAGTGTATAGATATATGTATATATATGTAGACATACATATACATAACTAGTTTTAGGGAAAATCCCCATGTTCTACATATATTTTGCTGGCTTCAAACCAGCTGTTAGGTGTTTGTCCCCATGGCAGGGGCGGCTACGGGCTGAAACAGTTGCAGGAGGTGGCCTTACATCATCAACTCCAGGTGCTGCGGCGTTTTGGGGTCGAAAACCCAGGCTTTCATGGGGTTTTTACCTTACAAAAATGTTGGATTCTGATGCTTTTAGGTGGATAGTTGATGGGATATATATATATACTTCCATTCAAGCATTATAAGAAAAGTGTGAGTCCCATGTGTGGCTGGTGAATTCCCAACGTTCACTGGCACAGCTGTAGCGCCATGGAAAATAACCATTGATTTCCATTAAATGTCCCATTAATAGCAGTAATACCCTCCAGTCATCGAAAGGTGGCGTGCTGGAACATCCCCCATTTAGTTCAATGATTTTCCCAGCTATAAACCTCCATTTAGTTCGGGGATTTCCCAGTCACATTTGAGTACTGGAGGGTATTGGGGCCTTTTTTTGAGAGAAATCCAAGTCTACAAGAATTGGAAGCAATGAGTTTTGCGGATGGGGAATCCATCTCTGAAAAATTTTGAGGTCGTGATCATGTTTGGCGCACGCCTTTTATAAAGGTGCTGATCTCTTTGGAAAAGCCAAGCTGTTTCTCATGTCAGTGGCGCAATTGGTTTGGGCTCAGGGCATGATAGATGATTCAACGTTAATGGCAGCCCGAGAAGTGAAGAAAGCTGCAATCACCCACAGGCCCCATTGAATTTACCATCAAACGACGATATTGTCCGATTTAAATCATCAAACTTGGATGTTAGTCTTTCAGGGAGTATAGAATTAGACACGTGATGATTTACTACTCCAACTGGTACCCAACACATAAATCAAGGGTTTTACCAATCATACTCGTAGACTGATGATATTCCTTACCGGGGATATCATATGCTTATAGACGGTTCCCCATTTGATCATCAATCAAAACTTACAGGCGGAAAGATATTTCAACTACCATAGATGAAGATAGACTGATGATTCAAACATACCATCATACTGATAATTGTCAGTCCGTATTCTGGGTAAAAGCCATCAAATCCACCACTTCTCAGAGGATTCCCCCCAAAACCACCCCCTGGCCATGTTCGCCGCCCCCTTCCTCGTTCCCTCGCATCGGCCCTGCGTGCCGCACACGGAGACGCGGCAAGGTGAGCTGTGCGGCTTTTGGAAATGAGGAAAATGACCAAAAATGGCTATGTTAATGGGGAGAATGAGGGTAAACCACGGGGATTTAGGGCTGTATTTTCAGGCAAACCCACTGTGGAGATGAGAATTTTACAAACTGCAATTGTCTAAAATTGATATTTATCCAATGTAAATGAGAAGACTGTACCATTCACCAATTCACCAACAATTTTTGGGATTTCAGCAATTGACAAGAAGATTTCAGCGACAAAGATGTTGAGTATCGAAGTGGATGTTGATTTGGCCATGGTCCAAAAGGATTTACCCTTAGTGAATTGAAATTCTCCGAGCAATCATGAAAATTGCCAGATCTCTGGGACCTGTTGGTACCCTGGTTTTGAACCAAAACCAAACAGAAAACAGCAAGTGAAGTCGAGCAGAAAGATTGCGTAGTTTGATTGATATTCCTATGGCTCCTGCAAAAACACAAGAAAGAGTCTATGCATGTCATGACTAGAACGAGTGACTGACGGGAAATGATAGATTTGTACATCGTGGACCTATCTAGCCTGTTGAGGCCTTGTCAAGATTATACATGAGGTTGTGAATGACCCAATCGACCGTTCAATATGAGGAAATCATCTCCACATTTGTGTTGCAAAAATCCCTATCTTTGATGCATTGAAATCCTAAATTCGGTGAAACTCTGCATGTTCGTGGCTTAAATCCATTTAAATCCCTCGTTGTGTGCTTAAATCCTCAGTTTTCCTCATACCAAACTCCCCATTTTGGTGCCTTTCAACCCCACATGCGCCAGGTCCTTCGGGTTCATCCAACTGGGCTCTTCGGCATGGAGGCACTGGGGAGCGGGCGCAAGCCTTCGAAGTGAGCGAAAGAAGGTAGGAAACCAGGACTTCATGGGCATCTTACCCTGAAAAATAGCGATTATTGTTGGTTTTTTTTATGAACTATGATAGCAACAAAAATGATGATGGTTATGGTTTTATGGTGCCCAACTCATAAAGAGGATAGTCCAGGAACTTGGACTTCTTGAGGCTTATTCGTCAGTTACGCATGGGACCATCCTCCAAGCTGGATGTGAGGAATCAGTGGTTTATGACCATAATGTGGGTGTTTCCCAAGGAGCCCAAGTTCTCATCCAAGTGATTTGCCATTGCTTAATGGTGAAGCCTCATGGTTTGAGCTGTTTTTCCCTTAGGATACACCCATAGAAGATCACTAGTTATACCTGAGGTTGGCAGCAATAAACCCCAAAGACTGCAAGCGTAGGATGGCCCAGATGGGGAGGCATAGCCAGGGTAGCTAAGTGACTAGACATCTTCGCCAAGTCGATGATGCTACCATCGCTCTTTTGTTGCTGAGCTACATCTTCATCTTATTGTGATTTCAAAAAACTAGAACATCTCATTTTGTTCAAACACACCTATCTTTATTTTTGATAAAGCACTCAAGCAGCCATCTTGGTTAATCCCACCATTTTCGCTTCACATCCCAGTTTCCTGGTGCTCTCATCCCACAGGTACCGCCATTGCCATGGCTGCATGCCGTGCCCGTGCTAGACCCAGGTCTGGTGGACCTAAAAAGTGTTGGGGGATGGGCAATAACTATGCTTCAAATTGGGGTTATCATGTGGTTATACTGCCATCCATTACGGAGATGTGATGTAATCTATATAGAGTATAGCAAACTCACTGGCTGGCCTCAGTGTAGCAAAGATTGAGGAAATCATCCCAACATGGCCTGATTGTCCGTGAGTTATCGATCATTTCCTTGGAATAAGCTAGGGGTACTCCATTGACAAACCCTAATACGTGTCAGGTCACGGTATTTTCTCATTGGATTGATGGTTCTTGCTTTGAATAGATTTTGGTCATCAAAAAATTAGTTTGAGCAGTTCCACCGCCGGGGTCTTGTACCATCTTATACCTATGTTTCTCGCGGACATACGGAAGGATGCAGAAGGATAGTAGCTGATGTAGTTGATAGATCTACAGTGCTGTCGATTAGGAAAGGGATGCCTCTTGCAACACCTTTGTGCCCCAACTCAAAGGATTTGGATCGACTCATACCATGGAGATGCACTGGAACCACACTTGATGTTCTCTGAATCAAAAAAGTGGCTCTAGTCTCCAACACGATGTAGAAGAGTTTCAATATCCACAAAAGAGTCAGAAGAAATATGTCGTGTCTTTCTTTTTGCCCACCTCTTTGAGGGTTTCTACACGCCATTTTTTGACAGGTCCCAGGCGGAAGCGTTGGTGGAGCAGCTGAGGATGGCTGTGGGGCGAGGCGTTTTCACTGATGGGTTGGTCAAAAAAAAAGCCTGGGATTTACTCCATTTGTTCTGGTGATTTTGGGTAGGAAAAGTGAGAATAAGTTTTGTTGCTTCATTGATTTTTATGGATGTATCCATTTTGTCGGATGATTTGGATGGCAACAGTGATGATTTAGCTGTTTTTTTCTGGTGAGTCTGGATGGCAAAATGGTTATGGTTATTTTGATGGGAAGTTTTGCTGATCAGTGTTTTTCTTTGGATTCGGAAACTAATGATTGCTAATGGTAATTGGTCGATTGGAACACCGGTCAGGAATTTGTTCGATGAGAAAAATGGGTATAAATACATATTATATATATATATATGAGAAGTTATCTTGGGGGGAGTTAGGATAGGACATGGTTAAAAATTGTTCAGAGCCAGGTGGTTTTTGATTTTTCAGACTAAACGTCCTGGATTTTGAACATTTTTAGACAGTTCGTCAACGTACCACTTCTGGTGATGAGTGAAGGGCTATCAAAGCTTTGCAATGAATTCCCCATGTTTCTTTGGGTGTACAAGCCTATTCTGAAAGCAGCCACGTGTTTCCCGCTGCTACGTGTCCCAAAAGCAATTTTCTGCGCTAATCTTTCTCCAAATTCTTAGACGTATCTGAAAAAGTTAAGTTGTCCTCCAACCAATCCACTACCATGTTGCAGAATTCATTATAAGATTCCCCAAATCGCCAAAGAGTGACATGAAATCCTCTCCAAAACTTGAGTGTCCCAAAGAGTTTCATGGGTTTGTCTGAAAATAGCGCACCCCAAATTCCAATGGTCTATCGGTCTATAGTCAGTTTCCCTTCCGCAGACGTCCTGGAACCCCTAAGATGAACTGAACGAAGCTCAGCATTTTCCGTATTCCAAACCTTTTTTGGGGCATATATACCCCGTGTTCAAACCAAACCCAATTACTAAATCATCATATTGCTGGGTATATGCCCCACAAAATCTCCCAAATCTGCCCATCTTTCCCACAAAAATATCCCAATGATATACCAAACACTTGGTTTTTTGGGGGGAATTAGCAGACCCCCATCATATTCCATGATATCCCAACCATAAATTCTTTGGTTTTCCATGGATTTCCATGACATTTTGCCCATTTTGAGGCGGCTCCGGCTCCCTCGACGCCACGTTGCAGCAGCTGTGACCGTGGCTCTCCACGTTGAACCCTTGGGAGGTAGCCACCACAGCCTGGGCATTGGCCAAGCTGCAGCGCCAGGAGCGGCTTTGGAGCGAAAAAAATATTGTGGATATAGGTGATGTATCCATGATCATATGCTCCATTTAATGGGATTTAACTGTTTGCAATGCTGATTGAACTGCGTTTTTTAATGGGGATTTATAACACTGATATAGAAATCGTTAATTTACGTATGAAAAATAGGGATTTTCCATTAATACGTTTTCCATTAATACGTTAGTTGACTAGAGGGTATGGGTGATATATCCATTATCATATGGTTGAATCGGGAGAATAATGGGATGATCATAGGGATGTTCATGATTAAGTGTTCCAGTTACTGTATACCTAGATATGCAGGTTATATCCCAACCTCGGGGGGTTGTAACCATAGTTTTTGCCCATTACCCCAACTGCACCGCCAAGTGGCTGATATATCTGGGAGATAGTTGATGGTCTGCACATGTATATGTACCTATATTTTTTGGATCGATTATTTTGGATACAGATGTAGATATATAGCTACCGATCAACATATGTGTGTTGTTGATTGGTAAGGTGAAGCCCATTTTACTGATGCTGGTGTTGACTGTATCCATAAGACGCTCACAAAACGTAGCATGAGGACATGCTGATGTTGCTTTAAACATTCTACAAGACTTTCCATCCTCTACCTTTGACAGATACGAGTCTCCATATTTTTTGGAGGAATGAGTAGCTCTACCAGCAAGCACAAAGATATATCCATCAGCATTCGCGATTTTTATCCCAACCAATGGAATATGGTGGTCCCCTATGACCTTTCGATGGGTTGACCACACCCACCATCCTCAACCGCAAGTGCTCAAAGCCGCTGTGCTGCGCGCCATGTGCTGCGCATTGCTTCAGAATTGGCATGGACCCCCTCCAGGTCGATGCCAGGGTTGCAGGGTGGTGCCCCACATTTTTCTCGCTTTTTGCTGGTCAGAAATGGACCGGTTCACCATCAAACAAGCAGGTTTTAGGACGGTTTTAACCCAACAAAAATCTGGATATGTTCTGTTTGGATGGCAAAATTCCCCCATTTCTCTTGTTCAAAATGGCCAGTCATGCGAATCGTCTCATTGCTTTTCCCGAAAGATCCCCATGGCTCAAAACATCTTTTCTCTCAATGGGATGGTTGAGAATCTGCAGGAAACCATCATGAATCATAAACCACATCAAACCATAGATTTTCCCATGGATTTTCCCATCATTTGCAGGATACCATCAATTTTTCCCATCGATTTTCCCATCATTTCTGAGTTTCCAGGCGACCTCCCCCAGCAGCTCCGCGGCTCCCCCTGGCGCACAGCGCTGTCGTTGCTGCGCAGCCTGCCGGAGGAACGCACCACGCCCGAGGCACGGCAGATCGACTGGGGGATGGGGATGGATGGGACCTGGGAGGTGTTCACCCAAAAAAAAAATCCTGTTTTTGACCCACAAAAATTGGAAGTTGAACCCAAAAAGTCGGATGAGCATCGACCATGGAGGTTTCACCAAACATGGGATCCATGGGCCCAGGAAAAATGGGATATGAATTAACCAAGCTGAGGTTCGTTCATTGACTAAATGAACACTGGGCTGTAAAATGAGAAACTCCGAGCTGTTTCAACTCTTTGGTCCTCCGAGTTGAATCCAATCCCAGATGGTGATGTTCATCTTGCCATGGGTCAAGGTCTGCTCAGAAATTGGGCTCCATCCCACATAAATTCATGATTTCCGGTACACAAATTCAAAAGCTACATCGATGAACTGCGCGCCAGGTTGTATGTTTGCCCTTTCCCTGTACACTATAATGTGCATTGTGCGACAGTTGATTATTTCCTCAATTGTGCAGTTTTGCGATTGGATTGCTGTACCTGAGAGGGTTACCATTGTCAGGTCGGCGTGCCGGAGTGTCCTTGTGATAGGTGATTCGAACCTGGAATTTGACAACTCACCTACCAAATGAACCATTGATTTGTCATATTAGCGCCATAGAACCACCACCAAGGCCCCCCCTGTTTTTTCAACGCTCGGAACAAGGTGGCATCATTCAACGCCACCATAACTGCAACATGGCGAGTGCGTCAGTGCAGAGGTGCAGGGCATCTTCCCAGGAAGATCCCAGGTGATTTAACGAACAAAATCCCCAATATCTGTCGATTCCCAAGGAATATCGGCATCAAAATACTGGTATCTCAGCCGACCAAGTTGCTCCCATTTCTTATTGCTCACCCCATGTCTTATCGCATTCCATGCATCGATTTTTTACATCACATACTACCAAAAAAGGTCGTAGATATTAGCAGTCCATCACATATGAATCTTTATATACATGTATACACACACATTACATCACATCACATCACATCAGATTACATTCCATAGCATATCATAGCATATCATACATTACATTACATTTTCCCAAACAGTCGCTGAAGATCTCAAGGAAATCCATCTGAGCTTCCCCCCATGTTTCACGCACGCTCCAAGGCATCTCATCGCTGGCGAGTCGCCTGCGAACTGATGCGCACAGCAGGTGGGAGGTGACCCACTGAGGTGTGGTTTTAGTGGGAATAGAACCAGAAAAATGTTCGGTTTATGGAGTAGAAGAGCTAAAAGACCAGCCATATTTTGGGGAATATGGAAGATGATATGGATATGTATATATATATATATTACCATCATGATTGCCAATGCAACCAAATGTAATGGGAGATCTATCATGGTGATATGAGGAGGTTTTTTGGTTTTGAGGGGAACTTTTTATGGTTCAATGGTGTGGAAAAATCAGTGGATACAACGTCTTTTGTCCTGCAAGAGTGATTCTACAGCGGGTGATCATTCCCAAATGGCAGACATTTGGTTTACCATAAACTCAGCTTGGGATCTAGAATCCATGCATCTGAATCCATGCAAAACATCGCAAAAACATCATGGCCACCCCTGGTTCCAGGGCAGTCCGTGCAACGCAGCGTGGTCAGTTTCAACGCCACCATCTCTGCCGGCGATTGGCGCAGAGCCACCCTACAGCTGCAGGAGATGAAACGCCTGGCCCTGCCACCTGGCAGATGGTTTTCCGAAAGAAGCCCATGGGGTTTTCCGCGTCTTTTGTTGACGTTTACGATAGGCTACCCAAATGAAAGATGTATATCTTCTGGAGTTAGATATCATGTTTTGTTTCCATGTATGTAAAGGTCACAGTCAGGGGATGTCATCATTTTTTTGCCAGGTACATTGATAAAGATCTTCAAATCCAACGTGTTTCCACCTTTTTCCCCTTGTGAAGATTGCCATTTTTTGGTTACCCCGGTATCCCCACCACGCTGATGATCACTGAGGCAACCGAAAAGCAGTAGTTTGAACGCCCTCATCACAGCATCGCCGGCCTGGCAGAGATGCTTGGTCTTGTTGGAGGTGCAGCTTCCGCTGTCAAGGGGGGAAAATGTGGTTTTAAGCCACAAAAATATTGAGATATAAATGGAGATAATGGGATATATCCAGCCAAATAGGTTGTTCATAAGTCAAAATAAGTGTTGAATTTATGGTAGATATAAATCAACCTATAACATATTGTGGCTGGTGGTGTTGCAGTGGTGGGAACCCGAACTTGCATTCTGGACATTCGTGGTTGCAAATCCGACTCCATAGGTGCTCTCACCATGTTTTCTAACATCACCACAGCCACTTTCAGACATCCCGCGATAATCGTAATTTTCCAGTGCTCAGAGTTCAAGAGTTGCGAAATGCTCAGAACCCCAAATGCAACGTAATTGTTTTTAGGAGCCCCGAAAAAGTTTGATATGATATGATGATCTCAGGACCTGTTGAATATCCTTCTGGGAGAATCATGTAGTATTCAAAATTACTGGTGTCTTTCTTGCCAAATACACATGATGTTTGATCATGTTTGGTTAGCTTAAATCCACGTCTTGGCTGGGCTGAATCACCATGGCAGGCGCCGGACCTTGCCGTGGGCCCTGCCGGGTTGGGCGCAGCGGTGGCAAAGATGCCGTGGCCTTTGGCGCTGTGGCTACTGGAGGAGGTGGCGAAGTTTGGTGCCTTGGAAGCCTTGGAAGCCTTGGAAGCCTTGGAGGATGGGGAAAGCAATGGTTTAGGGGCCTTAAAATATGGATATTGGCCCCCTAACCCATTGTGGGCCATATCCCATAATGGTTTAGGATAGTTTTATGGGAGGACAATGGAGTATGATAATGGGACTTGGTGGGAATATCCACGATTTATAGTTTAATGGGATCCTTGGGTATGACTGGGGAAATATTGGGGGTTTAATGGGAAGTATGATGGTGACTACAATGGAATATGATACTGGTGGGAAATCTGAGCAGCAAAGCTTTCGAATATCGGGTTAAGGGGAGTTCAAGGGATTTACACCTATAAAACCAACCATTGATGGACATAATATGAGGCGAAATGAGTTGACAGAGGGTTTCGATACCCTCAATTGTAAAAGGATTATGGTGATTGTGGTGGTGGCTGAATGGGGACTTCGGGTAGATTTAATCTACAAAATAGCCCTAAAAAACCAACAATTGCCTGGTTGGCAGTTTAAAATCGTGTGTGTTTTCCGCCACAGTTTTCATGGGTAGCCAACGTACCACACCACCCCAAACGGATATTTTCTGGGCAAACCTAGGACTTGAGCCCAATCTGATGATGGTTGGTGCAGCCCTTGAGGGCTGCAGTTTGCCGTTCGCGTTGAGGCAAGAGATGGGATGGTGGCAAGGGGCAATCTCAAATTTCGTGGTTAGAAAAGTAGCTGTGAATTGAACTGTCGAAGTTTCCTTTCCACAGTTTACCAGAGGATAGATTCGGATAGATCATGGTTCCCTTTCTATGACATGTCTATCACAGAAATCCCTGGTTTCAGGTTGCTGCAAGAGGCCGACAATCAGCTGGGCCTCCGGAGGGATGTGGTCGTGTTCAACATCGCCGTTTGGTTGCAGGGCCAAAGGGAGACCGGGGCTGGGGACATGGTAAACATGGAGAATATGACCAGCAAACATTGGGTGAATAAGTAATAACGTGGGAATGGTTCAGCAATATTATCAGTATGAAAGTGGGTCAGAATGACATCCACAATAAAAATCCCGCTACAACGGTGGTGTCACGCTTCCCAGGCCATGGCCAACTGCGAAAAAGCGGGGGCTTGGATGCAGGTGGCGGTTCCCCGTGCTGGTGGGACTGTTGCGTTTCCATGTACATTGGGTACCTGTCAAAAGCCATGGTATTCTGGTGAATCCAAAAAAAATAGTTGGAATATGTTGGAATATGTTGGATGTTCCTATGATCACCATCATAGTTACAAATCATAGTTGGAATATGGGAAAACACCTCCAGAATTGTAGGAACGTCATAGGTTTTGATCCGCCCCCTTCTTCCCACAGTGACGTCAGGGCTTGGATCTTCTACAGGAGCTTCCCACCTTACCGCTGCATGCAGATGTGCCTGGGGCAAAATTTGCAGTTGAGCTATGGGTGTCTTGTTTTCATCCATAATTTTGAGGATGGAAATTGGATCTTAAAAGCAAAAATGAAGAAATCTGGATTTTCAATCAAGAATATGGTGGAATTTCACCATGAATAGTGGATCGGAGCAACAAAGATGTGGATTGAAATAGTGCAAAATGGTCCATGTAGCAATTAAGAAGACGGAATGGCTGATTCAACGGCACTTTCCACACGTGGGAAACCTCCACAGCAAAGTCAAAGGGATGCTTCCATTCAAGTCTCCAGCTTCGGTGTGTCAGGTGATCGAGTACAACTCCAACATCTCAGCCTGTGGGCATTGCATCCAATGGCAACAAGGTTTGCAGCAGCTTAGCTTGAACTTGGAGTGCCAATACACACAGAAATCGTTGGTCGTCTGTTGAATCCGATATTTGTTTGGGATAGAACTTGATGAAATCATTCAAAACGTTGAAACTGTCTGGGCTATTTTTGATGATCTGGAATCCACTGTGAAGCATGGGCTTTCAGCCTTCGTCATATCAACCAAACAATGTTCAATTTTCAAGTAGAAACAGCCCAGTCTTGATCATCACCATGAATGATGGTGAATTTTGGTGGGAAACCATCAATTTCATGGCCTAAGGCTCCTCCGGAGCGCTGTGTCGGTATCTCTTGAGCCCAGCGTGACGCTCGGCGAGAATTGATGAAGCGGTTGGTAAGGGGTGAGGAGAATTTTCTGAGGCACCATGTTCCAAAAAAATCGGGAAATCTGGGTATAGACAGTCAGTATAGCATTCGAGCGAAAAATATAGGTCCACATAGTTCCAGGCCAGCTGAAACCCCCATTCAATGTCCAGCTCAGATCGTCAGGATCACGGTGAATGCCAGCACCACGGCGTGTGAGAAGGCGTCGCAATGGTGTGAGGCCATTCAGCTGCTGCACCTCGAATCGGTGGATGAATCCCCCATGGGAATTTCCCAAAGCAAAATGAAGATGACTACACTGCAATTTTCAGCAAGTCAAGTATCATTCAAACACGAATCTTGCAAAAACCTCGACATCTTTGAACGGTGATCTTTTTGAATGATCTCTTTTATAAAGTGCCATTGAAAATCATCAAAAGTCTTCAATCATGATCAACAAAAACATCAAAAACTGTTAGTCTTCCCCATGGTTTTGGCCGTTTTCCCCATGATTTCCCCATGGCCTCATCCGCGGAAAACCCAGGTCCTTCGCTTCCGACGCTGTGACCTTTGCCGCCTGCCTGGCGTGTAGCATCCCCTGGCCGCGGGCAATGCAGCTACTGAGCGAGGCACAACGCAGGCGAGGGATGCCTTCGGAGAATAACTAGATGAATTGGATAGAATAATTAGATATAGTATGTCTGTAGAATTTGATATTAAGATTATTAGATGTAGAATTAGATATGTCTGCTTTCATATACCTTCCATGATTTCATATACCTCCCATGATGTTTGGGAATTAGATTGTAACACATGGGTAATATACATCCCATCATGTATGAGTGTTGGGATAGTTGGGATGTTTTATCATCACAACATGAAATCATATCCAAAAAAAGATATCATCATTTTGAGTCGATGGAAGATCGCTTGGTTGCAGTCATGACGTGATTATCTTTTTCGGGCGTTCTTATCGCTGAATGTTGTATCTACAGGATGATTTGGCGATGGGTTGATGGAGAAATCAACGATGTTGCCTAGAGTGTTCTATCAGTTGCCGGAAAATCCAATGTCCCTATTTGAAACCATGGATTTTTGCAGTGCTATTGGGAGCAGTCCAAGAATACCGGAGGACAGTCCAAAAACCTGGTGATTCAGAGGTCTGTGTTGGCATCATCCTTCATTTTCCCACCAGCCAGGCGTTTGGGCAGTTTAGTGTCTTACAATGCAGCAGTCAGCGCCTGCGTTGAGGGCCGCCAGTGGCAAATGGCACTGCAACTCTTGGTACAGGCAGAGTCTGTCGACGTCATCACGTTACCCGGCATGAAAAGGTTTGTTTTTGTTGGCAGATGTTCAATGCGACTCTGAGTGAAAATTAAAATTCAACTGATTGATAGATGTTAACACTAGAATTGCCAAATCTGTGGTTGCACGGGTCGCAATTTGACCACCCATTTGCTGGTGAAATATGGCTGGAAAATGTTTGGCTACAACCGGCAATGCAGAAGCTACCTTGCCAACGGATGGTCTCTCTATAATTGCGCCAACGAGCTACCCGTGGATTTTTTGCTAACAAGCTACCTTTGTTCTTTTACCTTTACTGAAGCTGTGCCAGTGTGTTTTCTCACTTTCAAAGGGTGGGACAACTATTGCCCTCCAAAAATCTAGCCATGTTGGTGTTTGTACGACAGATTGCCCATTCCGAGGTGTTTGTAAAGGTACACCCCATTTTAAGCCTCATTAATTACCATGATGACTAAGTTTGTATGACCCTAACAATCCCCATTTTCAATCAGCAAATCATGGTAAAGCATCTACAAATATTGATTTCCCACTGTCAAAATTATTCCCAAAGAAATATGTCCAGATCTTGGATCCATGGCTACACTAAAATTTGCCCATTGGATCATTGGATGGATCCAGAGAACCCAGATCTCAGGTACAACGCCACCATCTCCGCGTGTTCCTGGCGTTTGGCCGTCGCCCTGCTGCGCAGTTTGCGTACCGACGCGTCGCTGCGGCCCAATGTGTTGACCTATGGTGGCTCGGTGTCGGCTGCTGAAACCACAGAATAGTGCGGAGAAACCATGAATTGTTGGGATATGTATCTACATAATTGGGGAAGAATGAGCAAAAATGGAATAGTTAGACAATATGTATACAACCAAGCAAGTAGGATGGTTGCAGCAACTGTGAAGTGGAAAGCTCAAACTCTTTTACGCCTCAGATTCCCCTGCACAAGTTAAAATAGGACTAATGCAAAGCAAGCGAACTGATGCCAGTGTTGGGTCATCAAGCTGGGCCAGAATAAAAAGGAACCACTAGTGCTCCATAAACAAAAAACGCAGGTGGCTCACTTTTCTTGCTGACGCAATCCCTATTCCTACTTACCAACTTACCACGCATTATTGGTTACAACCCTGTTTTTTGTTCTGGTGCACCCCCAATGATTTCTTCAAATCATCACCAGGTTGCTTCAACCCCACATCTATCCCCAGCTACGACAGGTGCTGCCCTCTTGGCCTGTGAGCGCCACCCCTTGGCCCTGATGACTTTGCGTCAGCTGCTGGGAGAAGTGGAAGAGTTGGGGCATCAACTCACGGCCGATCTCACCAAAATTTCTGAGGATTCTGGTTGATGATCAGTTGTTTTCAGTTGGAATCCCTAAATTTTGGCAGATATTTCACATAGTGAAAAGAGCACCAACTGGCAATTTCTGGGTGCTTTTTGGTGTCCCGTTGGATCAATGGGACCGCGGTGATCCTGCCAGTGACTGGGCGGGTGAAAAGCTGAGCTCGGCCTCTGCCCGGGAGGTTGCTGGAATTCCATCTGGCATAGCAGCATTTAATTATTGTTTTCATCTGTTTTTGGATATTTTAGTCAGTTTGCCGATATTATGTTTCCGTCATGAATTATAAATTCAGATGATATTTTTCCATAATTATGATGGTAATTTGTTGCATTTTGATGAGTTGAATCGAAGCAACTTGGGCATATACACACTTGAAAGCGAACGGTAAAGCCCAGTGACCTTGATGTCTACCTCTCTGACAAGGCCATTCTACAAAATTGAGTCCCCCATCAGTCCATTGTTGTTTGGTCCGATTGGTTGAGTCCAAGATGGCTGCGGGGTATCGGGGCCATCACCCCAGCACCCACCAGGACTTTCTGCCTGCCTTGGCTGATCGCAGCATGACCATGGCACCATTCATGAAACCTGTGGGCTTGGCGCGCACCGTGTGCCCCGGCGGAATGACATCAACTCTGGAGGGGGCCTGGGACCTTAGGAACTTGCTGCCCTTGAAACAATATGTCCTTTTTGATAAGGTAAACTCCAAGACCATCCAAATACAGAGATCGAACCTAGGAATCCTAGGGCTTGACTTTGAGGGTAGACACTGAGGTGGGCCTTTGCACGATTGGCGTACAGGCCTGGGCGTGCCAGGTGGTGATTCAAAGATTGGGCTCAGGTTCCCACAACCGTGAATTAGTTTTCGAAGTACGACCCCATGTGACTTCAAATCGTTCTTCGGAGTCCACATTTTTTGCAACCCCTGCATTTGGGACATGTGGTGAAGTTGACGTTTTAGGGGGTTCAAGCAACTTGTGTGGAACGGAAAATCTTTTGCAACTTGTGCATATCAGCTGAGTTTGAGCAGGCAACTGGAGTTTATCCGGTTAAAGCAACTTGCGTTGTTTTATTTTCAGGCACACCAAGACCTATCAATGAAAATGTCATGGTCTTGCCTCACTTCGAGGTTTGGTGCATCCCTGGATCCATGTGAAATTGTCAGGGAGGAGCCGTTTTTGGACATCGTGGCACAGTAGTTGTTGCAGAAGCTGCCTCAAGCCAATGGCCAGGAGCGGGATGGGGATCCTCAAACATCACGACACTTCCGACACGTCCAAAACCAGTCGACTACCTACCTTTTGTGGGGGATGATTGGGGTTTCATGTTAAAAAAGGGGTTAGGATGGGTTAGCCATGTCTGGCTCCATTCAAATCATAGTGTTGATTCAGTTTTTTGCACTTGGGGCCCCAGGATCAACGAGAAGCCAAGCTACTTTCACTGCTTGTTGGTTTGTCTCCCAGTCGTTGGAGAAATATGCCCCGCGTTGATCAAGACAAAAAGCAACGGATCAACTGATTGCCTTTCTGAGACCCAAACATACATCAGGCTACAACCACTTGCATATTTTCATTGTAATCCCAATAGTCCTATCATCAACTGATGAATATTTGGATAGCAGCAACAAGTTGATGTAAATTGTCCTATGGCACAACGTGAATTTCATGATACTCATCGATATATTATATAACTATAAAACTTATATCAATCTCTATTTGTTTATTTATTCATTTATTTATTTATATCACTTATATCACTTATATCACCTTCTCACTTATCTCACTTATGGCCTGAAACCCCAACCTGACCATGTCAGGACTTGTCCAACGCCGTGTGGAGCTTCGCCGCGCTGGCCACGGACGCTGTCGCGCAGCCGCTCTTCTGCGCCGTGGCCACGGCCGAGGTCCAACTGCGCGCGGAGGAGCTTTCCATGGATCAGGAAACCACATGGTGATGGTAAAAGTATGAAAGAGACGTTGATATATTGTTTTATATATATATATACACATATATCAAAAATATATAGATATAGATAGATAGATACATAGATACATAGATACATATATATACATATATTACACTACATATCTAATTGAGATGTGCCAAGAATTTATGCGTGGTTTGCAGGAAGTGGCCAGTACCTCCTGGGCCTTCGCGGTGATGCTTTTGTGCCTCGCTCCCAAATCCTACCAGCGGTCGTGGTTCAAAGGAAACTACGGTCATTTTCTGTGGTTTCTATGCGTATAAAACAATGAAAATGATATCCCTGCCCTTCTGAAGAAATATGCGGTGATTTTTTGGGAATTGCCAATATTTTTTTTGCTGATGGTGTTGTTTCAATATTGTGTCTGATGTTTTTGCTGGTTCAATGGTTCAAACTTGAGTTGGGAATAATCTATGAGACTTGTTAGCTAGGAAATTTAAGGAATGATTTCCTTGCTTGGAATTCAGCAAAGTCGTTTCGATGGAAAAGTCTTCATCATGGTGGTCCTTGCATGTGTTTGCATCTTGAGGTCCCACTGTGTCAAGATTCCCTCTTCTCGGCATCATGGTAATCTTGGAATCAACTCAGAAAAGCTTGCACTTTTGGCCCAGCAATATGCAGTTCCTCCACTTTTTTTGGATTGACATCCCAGCTGTGCAGGTTGGAGGAGCCCTTTATGGTTTCAATGGCCAAGCGTTGCTGAGCTGCAATTGGTTGCCTCGTCGAGGTGATCCATGCAGTGGCATTGCCCATCAGGTGCCATCCATCTCAGAGACGACTTTGAAGCGCAGGGGTTGTCCAACCTGGCGTGAGCAGCGGCAAAACTCCGCTTTCATCACCCGGAATTGATGGAGACTTTAGGATGGCAGGGGATCGGTGGCAGGGTGGAACTCACGTTTGCTTCTGATGTTTTGGACATGGCTCAAATTGCAAAGATCGAGATGAATACACACAGCATGTCACGGGGCCCAAGCTATGATCCTACCCATCGTCCCATCTGTAGCTCTGTGCAAGGAGACCGTGGATGCGCCAAGGCATCCGAGTTCAATGCGCAAGCGATCTCCAGCATGGCGTGAGCATTCGCAGAGGCTGGGGCTGTTAGGGCTGAGCTGATTTTGTTAGCTTGTCAGGTAGAGGTAGAAAATCATATAGGAGGTGGGCTCAACTCTATTGCCGGTGGGACCTGCAACTTTCCTTCTCTATCTAAAGTCCTAGAGTGGTTCTCCTGCTAAAGCAAACATGTTTGTTGAAGAGTTTCATGATCGAAATAATGTTTGAAAAACAACAAAAAAGAGAATCATAGTTGGATTCTGATTTAGTTTGTATGAAACTCGCCCAAAGAAAGCCAGGTTTTGGGATGCGGATGTGGAAATCCCCCGGTTTCAGCGGCACGGCCAGGCATCGTTCAAGCACTTGCCCCTCTTCTCCGCCTTGGCTCCGGTCGCAAAGGCCACCCTGCCGGAGGTGCTGGGTTTTTGTTGGTCCACTGAGGATGGGTTGGTTGGTGGATTTTTGGGGCCAACAGGTCTGGAGTTGATGAACTTGTGGGAGAATGGAAATCATGTTGCTGGATTTCATCCAAAAACTAGTGTTGTTTAATAAAAATATTCGCGTTACAAGCTGCCCAAAAAAGGAAATGTTCCCCTCTCTCTGCAAGGCGAAGATCATCGAAGGGACTCAGCTCTTTTGGGCTGTGGCCACCGTGGAATATCAAGATGAGGAGAAGTGGGAAGGGTCTGTGGCAAGATGAGTTGTTGGCCAACGGTGATTACGAGAGCGATGTGAGTGAACATGATTTGTGATTCAATCCCACTCAAACAGACTGAATCCTTGGAAGCACCCGTGGAAGATTTAATGGCACATTTAAAAAAAATAAGGTTATTACTTCTTCCGAAAATACGGGAGTGTCTCCAACCTGCATACCCCCAAGTCGATGCTTCCATGCAAAAGGAATACATTCTTCTGAGATTTTGGGTAGATGATCGATTTTTAGTTGAGTCATTCTAGATCCATTTCCATCAGATGATTTGGGTCATTTTTTCCACCTGGCCTTTGGCCCCCCAAAGCCATGAAGGATCTGCTGCACTGCCTGAGTCGCTGGAGCTTGGAGCAGCTGCACCACTTTGCCCCACAGCAGCTGGCGGGCGTGGCATGGGCCTGTGGCAAGACCAACACGGGATCTCCGGTGATAGGTGCATCAATGGTTCTTGCCATTTTTGGGGATGTGTTGATGTTTTTTTAAGCCTCCTCTGAAGCTGTTTCAGAATGATGTTTTTTGAGAATCTGGATGTTTTTGACCGAAACTATGAGCTTTCACTCATCGTCATTTTTTACTATCCTTACCTATACCTCTAAGCATTCCCGAGTAGATTCAGATATATTGTAGGAATTTGTAGGACATATTTACTATCAACTTTCCACCATTTTTCCTATCCACCATGGGCTTTCCCCCACCCGCCAGATGCCATCACCTCCCTGGTCGCCTCCCATGGCATTTCCTTCGCTCCGCAGCAGCTGGCCATCACTGCCTGGGCGGCCGCGGCGCTGCGGCGGAAGCAGCAGCCGTTCTTCGACATGGTGGCAGAGGAGGTGCTAAGGGATGAGGGGATTGAAAACTGATAGATTTCTGTTGTGGATTTTGGCATATTGATGAATTAGTTCCCATAAAACTGGATCCATCTTGAAACTTGGGGATGTAAAATTGTGATGATTTCAACCCAAAGTCTCACCAGTCATGTGGGAAATCATTGGATTGGTTGAATACAGATGTCGATATGTTGAGTGGAATGTTGAGTGGACGGATTGATGTAATTGGATTTTTTGGCGTGACTTTGGATGGGAAAAGTGGGATGTTTCAATGATTGATGAGTTTGCGTTGGGAAAATTGAGATTTGAAACTGTATCACTGGACTTCTTGAAGATGCTGAGTGGAGTGATTACAGGATTTTACCAACGGAATCATTCGGTATCTTGAGATTCATGGATTCAAAACCAGGATGGGGTCAACAACGATTGGGGATGGATTGGTTGAATGTTTCAATGAATTGGTTGTAGCTCTGGTTGTAATGTTCAGACCATGACTGGATCTATTTGAGAAACCCAAGGCGGGATTGGGAAGTGCACGACGGAATGAATCTTCTTGCAAAGATATCGCTTGAACAAGAACTGGGAAGGTTTGGGATACATGTTTGCGGGATTTGTTTCAGATCTGACCTTTGTAGCGAGATGATGTTTACCGCATTCAGTCCTTTTGCTGGACAGGTCTTAACGTTGCAAGATGAGCTCAGCACGCAGGATATTGCAAACCTGGTCTCGCCCTCAGCGCTGTCATCAAAGACTAGTCCTGCAGTTTCAATTTAGACCATGCTGATAAAAAGTACCAACCACCATCCAGATGAAAGCATCTCAGATTTCTTCACCTTGGGGCATATTTTTCTGTTTCAAATATCCATTACTTTTGCTCTAAAATTCTTCAAGAAACTAAAAATCCTTGAATCATCAATCGATTTACCCATCAATAAATTGATATTTCATCTAGTACCCTCCCATCATCCCGCATAAATGGAGGTTTTGGTGGGAAAATCATCTATAAATTGTGGGTTTTTCCCATTTTGCCACCACCAAGGCCTGGTCCCCCGCCACCACCGCCTTCACCGCCCCTCCCTGCACCGCCGCGCTGGCTGCCGCGGCGCAGCGATTAGTGGAGGAGATGGAGCCGCAACACTTGGCCAACAGGTGGGGTCGGGTTTTTTTTGGGTCAGCAATGGATTTTGGTGATTTTTAAGCACAGAAATGTGCCCGGCCCTGTTTTCTTTTAACCAAAATGGGGGATTTTACGATCGACTTGTTTTGTCAAAGTGGAGGGCATCCAACAAAAGGATTGGTTTCATCAAGAAGAATTCAACCCACAACAAGGGGGATATCAATCAACAAATGTGAGGGATTCTTGCCACCAACATAAGTGCGGATTCTGCCTTTTGATTTTGTGATCCAAATGAAGATGGATGGTGTTTGGCTGGGATGGTGTCGAAAAAACATGAAGACGCAGATATGTCCAAAGAATCGGGTATCCCTCAAATTGCCAGCTCATGGATCAACATGATTTGACTAAGGTCTTCCGTTTTTGGAACCAGCTATACCTTGCAAACCTCCAACACAATTCCAGACTGAATCTGTGATCCAGCAGGTTGTGAGCATCCGCCAAGATGGTCACCACGGACCTTCCTCTGATCCACGTCCTGTGCGAAGGCAGCCTTTGAGTCAAACAAGAACCAAGTTCTACGGTTCCCCCAAAGATGTTGGAAAAGAATGGTTTTTCCCCCTGGTTTTTGGTTGATGGTATGGCTATATATTAATCAAGACGGATTTGCCCACGTGATCATTGCGAGTAAATGCACAGATGCCCATGTGTTAAGTACTTGGTAAACAGGTGTCTCGGGAATGGATGTTTACTCCCGATCATTGCTACCCAAAAGTGTCCTGTCACCAACCATACACATTAAATATATTTATTACATGCATTTAAATGTGCACTAGCCAGTACCTCTTTCAAACTCCATCCCAACTCACTATCCATTCAAGATCCATCCTCCTGCCAGGGGGCCGAGAGGTGCCGTTCTAAAGGGAACATGGGAACAAGGACCAAAATTGGAGATGAAATATGATGTATGGCATGTATGGATATCGATATCGAATATAAAGGTGATGGTAATGATGAATCTGATAGTAAGTTTGCCAATAAAATTTGATTTCTGGCCATATATGATCAATATTGCTTGTAGTTGATGTAGGGGAAGCGTGAGATTTGAGGCAAAGACTGGAGACATGTAAGATTGGCAGAGCTGAAACTTTAAAAGCAGCTGGAACTCGGAAAGATCGCCAAATATCAACAATTTGCTTTCTTTCAGAGCTCGCTTGTTTCACCCAGAAAATTCACCCAGCTTTCGACCGTACGATCCACCGAGGTCGCTCCGTTGCTTCAACACATGCAGGAGTTCAGCTTGCAGGTCATGGGCGATGGCTGGTTGCTGCCAACAGCCAGGGTATGGGGATGGGCACCAATGCACTCCCCAAATTCAGCATGTTTTTTTTGTACTCCAGCCATGTCGGGGGATTAATAATTTCAACCCATATCCATGGGGGAATGTGTGGGTGCCTGGTGGGTCTTTACTTTCGACATTGTGTAGGTATGTTGGGGTGTTGGGGAGTCCTTGGCATCCCATTTGAAAAACACCCTGGATGTGGATGTGTTCAAGTCGTTTCAGGTATTTCAATCAGAATATGTTTGTCACAGAGCTCACCCCGGCACCAGGAATTGGGCAACATCGCGTGGTGCTATGGGACTTTGCAGCTACATAATCCAACCGCTCTTGCCTCAGTTGGGGGACTTGGGATGCTATTAAACCATGTTAAACCCATTTGAAAATGGTATGGGGCCCAACACTAAATCAACACTCTAGCGTCTCTGTTCATATTTAAGATGTTCAACTGGGTATCATGAGTTTTGCCCCCATACTGCCCCATACGGATGAATTTTGCTGAGTGATCCCAGGTTCTGGACGCAGTGGCATCTCGAAGTGCTCTGCTGTTGAAGGACCCGGGCATCAGCCACCAGCCATGACAGCAGCGCACCGTTGGCCAGGACCGTGAACCTTTGACAGGCGGGCAGCCACGGGGAACCGGAAGTGCTTGGAGGGTTGTTCACTTTGTTGTCATTGATTAATATCTATTTCACATTGGGATGGATGTTGATGTCCATTTTTTGCCAGGCGAAGGGTTGGATGGTGCCCATTCCGTGGCCACGACCATTCTGTGTTTGGTGTTGGGAGCCTTGGACCTTCAGTGATCTTCATGGAATGAAGATCGAATTTATCATGGAAAGAGTGGCTTTGGATCGGCTGGAGCAAAACTGTTCATCGTTCAACATTTTACACCTGGCACTACAGAAAGCGCTGGAGACAGTTCTGTATCCACTTCCTTGTCAAGGGTTCTGAGGGATCAGATCATTCAAGTTTTGGATGGGTTAGACGGTTCTGAAGGGATTTGTACATTTCAATTCTGTGAATTCGAGCTGTCAAGTGGCCGTTTCCCAGGCAGGCATTTACAGACTTGAAAATGTCGCTTCCTTAGTCTTAGCAGAAGATGCTAGATGCATGTGAAAAAAGTGAAATCCAAGAAAATTCCATGACGGATTCCTTTGCAACTGCCCCTACACAAGTTTGTAGTAGTATGTACCCTTGCCAAGCCTGAAGATGTCTGAAAAGCATTTTGGTGCTCTTTATTTCTCAAGACTTCAGCCGTCATAATAAACGGAGGTATGAGGTGGGGTTCATAACCTGTTTGAAGTTTGAATGTATGAAGCCGTGAGCCTGAATTCCCCCACGAGGAAGCACGATTTCCGTCTATGATTGGAGCTATTTGGTCATTGGATGTAAGGTTGCCATGGTCAGATTTCTAAGGTCTGACACAGTCCAGGAATATGCGACTGCGCCGGGTTCCTACATGATGTGGATGCAGGGAAGTTGTCTACTGAGTCTATTCTTTCTTTGACAATTTCCTCATCGTATGATCACAAGTTTTCTGTGAAACTCCATTAATCAATGAAGTCTTTTCAGGCTCCAGCATTTGGCAGCCGAGATGGACGAGATGTCAACAAATGTGGAAGCCTGAGCTTCAATTAGTATGTCCAAGTTAGTCTGTCCGCTTCGATGTGTGCACATTTATCAGGGGTATAATGTTTCCATATGCTTTTGATATGTTTCCATATGTTGATTGTCGCCATACATGTTGTTCCAGGGTTGGAAAGCCATGAAGTTGAAAGGTGGCATTGCTAATAACGCAAATAGCAAATCCATTTGACCCTAAGGCCATGGACGCTGAGATGTCACCTGTCAAGGACCATTCTTGGATGTCAAGGTTAAGCCAAATCCCATCGACATTGTTTTGCTTCTTAGTTGTTTCCGAGCCTCCGCAGTTTTGCTCTTCAGGAGGAAGATGATGACAGTTCACCATCAGCTGGGCAGCTTTGAGACGACACAAAGTTGTTTTTGGTTTTTGAAGCTGTACAACCTAGATTTTGCTGACCCTGTCCCTGTCTTAAGTCCATGCTTCCATCCTGAGGTTCTGCGGGAGAATCCGCATGTTCAACTCTTGTTCAAGCCGCCCTCTTGGGTCGCGCGAAAGCTCAGTTCAAGACGGAGTGAAGCAACTTGCAGCTGGGGAGTTTCCTTTCCATGACGCCACGTCCCCCAACAAGTGAACACGGAAACCATTTGGATGACACTATGCAGCATTTGGCCAGATATGCCCAGACTCAGACATGATACTTGTAAAAGAAAGCATCATGGAAACATTGGCCCCAGGTCTATTGCTGCTCATTGATGTTACACGTAGCAGCTGGATCCTGAGGTTGGTGGAGATACTCCCGGCAAAGCAAGGTGCAATCCGATGAGCATGTGGAGAAAGATCCCGTCTTCTATCTGTGGAAAAATGGGAACATTTGGAAAGATGTGCTGATCACCCCTTTGGTGAAGCCCTTTCATCCAAGGATCAATGCACATTAGCCCTGTGTTTGAGGTTTATCACACCCACAACCACAAAATCTGTTCCACAAGATGCATGAGAGAGGAATCTTCGTATGCTATGGGATGCTATGGCCATTTACTTTCCAGATTTTGGAGCTCGCCCTTAAGATTGAAAGTAAGTTGCACCTTTCATTGAGATGTATGTTGTGGATGTTGTGGACGGCGAACCATTTTTACCTGGCTGTTGCAGGTCCATGGCTCGCTGGTTCCAGGCGCACCTGGGATACTTGGGTGGTGTCTGATTTTCACGTGGATTTGAGAAAAATCGGTAACCCTCACTTCCACATGCTCATGTTTTTTCCCATGAAGCTGGTGAAGTATCCGTGGAAGGAGTTGAACCATGGCTCCCACGAGCCCTAGAGGCCCGAAGCTCTCATGCCATTGCCTGGGATCCTGAAGCGGACTTCGGTTGGCCACTGAGGTCCAGCTTGAGTCTGCTCGGAACATGTTGGCCAACTTGGATACAATGCTGATAAATAGGGTGTTTGTTGTCCATGGCTGGTGCAAGTGGGAATTGTCTGGAGCCACACCCGATTTGTAGGTAGTAGGGGCCGACTTTCACAGGCGATAGGAACTTCTGCTGATTTTGTTGACCAAGGCTTTGTTCATCGCTTGGACCGTGACACCTCCGGGCTCCTGCTCTGTGCGAAGCGTGAGCCTTAGACTGCGTCAGGCTACAGGTTTCTGGCAATACGCTTATTGAAGCTGGGGTTGCAGTTTTTGTCGGCGCACGGTTGTGTCAGTTGCATCTTGGAGCTCCTTTCCCAGGACTTATGTTGGATACTTTGCTGCCAAGTTCCAGTTCAACAACCGTCGGGTGGTGGCCTTAGACCTAGGACTGAACAATGGCTCTGAAGCCGACTAAGTGATTAGCTGGACAATTCCGTTGAACTAGATGTGGGATATGATTTGATGTACCCATTTTTCCCCACCATTTAGCCAAATTTAAGGAAGATCCAACAACAAAGGAGCCCTGTGTCTTTCCACTTTGTTCACCAGGAACCCATCCTTTTCTTGCAAGGGTCTTGGATTGTACACCAGCTGTCGACTGAATCTGACAGATCTGCTTTGAGGTGCAGAAGAACTACATAGCACTGTGCCAAGGGCGGTTCCAAAAGGCGGGATGTAGAGAGTGATATGATTTATCTTTAACGGTCACAATCATCTTGTAGGTGGTCCAAAGTGACAAACTAGTATTGCTTCCATCTTATCACCCTTCTTTATGGAAGTAGCACTGATTTAGAAGCGTTAGCAAGGGTGATGGAGTCAAGTATGAGCTGCTACGCTTGAAGGGCTTTCAACATATCCCTATGCTTCATGCCCCAACGGATTGCAGGCGCCTCTGACGATGGACTTCCCCCTTCGCACTACCGAAATTGCACCAGGTAAGTCTGCGAGCATGGATTGCTTCGCACTTGATTGTGAGATTGTTTCGTTTATTGACGGAAGTGATGTGAACAGCACTGATTGTCATGTGACTCTGGCACTTATCAGCACACAGATGTAGACGTCAGGTATTTCCAGAAGCCGTGTGGATGAGAACGGCCAGACAGCTTTGACAGAGGCGTGACCTGTGCATCGGTGAATTCCACACTCTCCAGTCCACCTCGGAAGGTCTTGAAAGTGGTCCACCTGAGCGATTCCCAGGAACAGGCTGGAAGTGAGAGCCTTTTGTGGATTTCAAACATGAACGGGCAAAAAAAAAGTATAACAACTGTAGAAAATGCAAATAGGTTCAGAATTAATTTTTGCATCTGGGAAAATGGGAGAAGTAAACTGTCATCCTCAACGCTTTGGATTTATGAATTTCCTGCAGGCTTGGAGCCTGCTGTCCCTCCGACTGCATACAGGTGCCACAGTGCCAAAAAACGGCGATGCTTTGGAGAATTTGTCTTGGGGGCAAGCGCTCAATCCTCGTTCCAAGATCCAATCGCTTTCATGCTCATGCAGGCCGAACCCATCAAATCCGAGCGCATTGCAGTCATATGGGCCATCCGTTGGCTGGAGACGAGGCCTTTTTCCCATGACACCAGGATCCATGTCCATTTTAGCGCCTGCCTCAATGTAGCTAGGCTTATGGTGGAAGGAGCCCAGCACCTTGCCGGGCACCGGGGCTTAGATGGCGTGAAAACTCGTCATTGAAGCAAAAGAACTTATGACTTGTGTCGTTCCTGCCCCGTCCTGGATGCTGAAAGTTTTCCATCAAGACTGCAGCTCAGGTGTTTCTACATGCTTTTCGATTGCAGATCAATCTCAACATCTCAGGAAGCTCGTTTGATTCTCATTTGGCGGAGTTGAAGGACACAAGTATCATCCCAGGGATTCGTAACATTGCCGCAGTCTCATGTGACTCATGTGCTGTTGCATTTCTACCGTTGCACTTCTCATCCTGCGCTGGCATGGCAGGCGCTGCATGGGACATTGACGAAGAGAGTCCTTTGCCTCCAGACCTTCAAGAGGTGCTGGGTCTCTCTGCCGGTGGGACACAAGTGGCAAGGCCATTGCAATTCTAGGAGTATCGGAGTGTTGCGCTGATGTCAAAATAGAACAATATACATAGGCTACAACCCGCTTTTGAACCTGTCATCAAAGGATTCACCCTTCCCGATTAGGTCTTGGAGCAGTTGCAACCAGAGAGCTCGGCGGATTCGGCGTCAACGCTGTTGCAGAGCTGCAGAGACAAAAAGATTCGCACCAGGTTTTGCAGGTTCCTGCGATTTCTGAACCTTTCTGATAGGAAATGGGCAGAATCAATGTGAAGAGGGAAGAAGAAGTTCGGATTGCTATTAGCAATCTTTCAAGGGGATTAGGAGTGGAGATTCGTTTTCAAGGGATTGCTATGGATTGCCAAGAAACGGCAGTCCGAGCCAGGCCAAACTGAACAAAGAGCCCGGGCCTTGGCGGGATTTTTCTTCTGGGCCAAAAACCACGGAGTTGAATCAGTTTCTGTGAGAACAAAAATTGGATATACTAAATATATACACTCATCTTGGCCATTCTTGCTTTCGTATTTTTTCATTGTTGGTACCTGCACTATTCTGAACATGCAGGGACAGTCAAGGTTGACTTGTCCGATTCCCATGTGCGCATGTCTAAGGTCAGTACCTTGCAAAGTCAAGGAGTGGATGGAGTTGGTTCTAGAGGCCCCGTCAATTTGCGTTTTTTGTATTTCTCACTGGCATTTGTTACGAAGCTTCGAACCCACCTTTCTCCATGCGAAGGTTCCTCGTGAAGACCAATATGTAACACAACAGCTCGACGCCTCAACAGTTTGCTTCTGCTTTCAGAAGCTGCACATGAATTTACGGGATAAAAACCATTGTCTCTAGTCAATCAATCCTCGTTCACGTTGTCCATTGTGGCATTGCCTTCTTCCCCTCGGCCTTTCGATTTTCATTTTCATATCCTTCGGTTGAAAAAGGATAATCCGCCAAACCAGTGAAGGCCAGATGTGACCTTGCTAAACCGCCCTTACCAAGACTTGGGCCTCAGGCCGAGGCGTGCAGAGCGCAACCGGAAGCAGATTTCTGCTGCAAGGCATGGGCACTAGCGATATGCTTGCGCAATGTGCAGCAATGATAATGCAGTGCCAGCATAAGGCGAGAGGAGAGTCCTGGAAGACAGCTGTGAAGCATCGAAGCGCAGGTATAGTTACGAGACATGGCTGTGTCCTCAAGACACCTCTTCCGGCCATGTGGGCACAGACATGGTTAGAATAGCTGCCATTGCGGTTGCCGATATTTTTGCGGAACTTCCCCAATGCTGATTAAGGCTGACAGTCACACTGTCGCAGCTGCATTTGCCTCATCAGGCAGCAACAGAATGGAAAATCCAAAGCCACAAATTCATTCAGCTCTTTTGTTCTCAAGGCACAGCAAGTGGTGGGATGCCACCGGGTGCCGATCACTTTCAAGCGGCAGCTGCATTTGATCGACGTCTTGAGCCTTGAGGACTTCATGTCAGTTTCGTTTGAACTTGGGAAATAGACCATGCATGCAGCTGTCACCTCCCGTTGTGCTCAGGACCTTACGGTTCCAGCAGGTCGCATCACTGGCAGCGCCGAATTACGGCGCCGTGGGGGGCTTTGTTTCTTGGGTGTTTGCACCCCCTTTGCTGATGCCATCATGTGGCACAGGCGCGTTCACCAATGGTTTCTGAGGCCAATTGATGCAGCTGGGCTGGGCGATGCACAGCATCAAACTTTCTGAGCTGTATGAGGCTGCAAGGACGGGCACGTTGAGGCTTGGCCCTTATTTGCAAGAACCGACATTGAATTCAACCAGCAAGACCTGGAGCCGCAGCTCATCCCAAACACACCTTAGCGCGAAGCCAGTCATTCAAGAGGGCAGCTGTAGTTCAGCCAAAGCAGTTTCAAAAAATTAGTGGTTTAGTTTGTCTTCCAGCACAAGATGGTGAAGCGCCTAGGCTGGTTGTATCCAAATTGGTTTCATCTCTGGATGAGACAGCGGGAGCGCCAAGTGGCTTTGCATGCGGATCACAGGGGTCAGCTGCTGCAGCTGAGGCAGCCTCAGGTGGCTTTGCAGAGCCAATGCTGCGGAAGAAGGCCGCCCTGGTCAACTATAAACAAATGGAATTTAGATAGGGCGTTGCCTGCCAAACCGATATCATTTTTCCCGAGAGCGTCTGAGCGCAGGATTCTTCCAATAGTGGGGGTCTGTCTCTCATCTTCTCATCTTCACATCTTCTCATCTTCACATCTTCATCTCATCTTCACATCTTCTCATCTTCACATCTTCTCATCCTCACATTTTCTCATCTTCACATCTTCACATTTTCTTATCATCTCACATCTTCACATCTTCACATCCTCTCATCTTCACATCTTCTCATCTCACATCTTCACATCTTCACATCCTCTCATCTTCACATCTTCTCATCTTCACATCTTCTCATCTTCACATCTTCTCATCTTCACATCTTCACATCTTCACATCTTCTCATCTTCACATCTTCACATCCTCTCATCTTCACATCTTCTCATCTTCACATCTTCTCATCTTCACATCTTCACATCTTCACATCTTCTCATCTTCACATCTGCTCATCTTCACATCTTCACATCTTCACATCTGCTCATCTTCACATCTTCTCATCCTCACATCTTCA
>Ga0126342_10001623_pt1 | contig 32407 bp, 32 predicted proteins | sample Cyp1metagenome_FD_92528 | JGI IMG/M metagenome (GOLD analysis project Ga0126342, IMG submission 92528) | Coral microbial communities from Lord Howe Island, Old Settlement Bay, Australia - Cyphastrea 1 metagenome | ecosystem: Host-associated > Invertebrates > Cnidaria > Coral ...
CGTTCCGAATCGAATCGGAATCGAATCGCGCTAGGCGGAATCGAAAACCAATTCTCTCGAAGTCAATTCCTTCTATAAAAAATCGAATCGAAATCGCCAAAAACGAACCGGGACCACCCTGTATATACAGAAATGAATATAAATGTATATAATTAAGACAATGTTTACTTATCTTATATACATAGTGCCCGTATACATGCAATATCATGCAATTGGGCACACCAATCGCGGCATGGGCGACTTGGCGAGTCGTCTGAGGTCCCTGCTGTTCCTGCTCTTCTGTCGCCAACGGCATGTTTCGTTCATTGCGCGCAACCGCGCGCAAGGTAGGCTTCTTGTTGATGGCTTCTTGTAATAGTATGTAAAAAAGTGGTGTACATCTGCCACGCATGAATATCATGAATGCAGCCACGCAAACAATTGTTTCCAATGTTGGGATACATGCAACATATAATATCATATAATATCATATAATACATCCACGCTAACTTCATCGGGCTTCACAAGAATCTGTGCCTCATGCGAACAACTATCCTACAAAGACTATCGGCTGCGGCAAACCTTGAGAAAATGAAGCAGGAAGAATCTGGGATTGTCATTCCACTGGATGCGGATCCTTTGCAATACCGGTAAAGACATGTTAAAACACTGCTCACACGTCTGGGCTGCGTGCTGTGTGGTCAACCGAAGTGTGACGGTAACATAGTTTTCAATGCTACTCACCTGGCCGACAACTTGGACCGTGGACACCTGTGGACCTTCTGGTGATCTCAAGTTCCCTGCCATGCCATGGCCATGGCATGTGGCTGATGTCGCCATCGCCTTGGTGTTTGAAGGAACCATAGAGTCCACCAGGACGATGCCAATCAGCGAGACACCAGGAACTTGTGGCTTCTCATCCAGAATCGTGTTTTCACCTGAGGCGTCTCAGACGCAGCGTGTCGATAACTTACGTGTCCACCATGATGCATATCTTGCCATTCCCGTACAGTTGGCACAAGTCCGTTATGTGATGTACCAGCACAATTTTGATAAACAATGGTAAACGCATGCAAATGCACATACCCAACAGACGCTACTCCAATCCACGGTGTCATTTGACAACCAAAAAAGTCATCTGAGGCGAAGTCTGTCTGCATTTCTGGTCATGTAATGCCACCTCAGTTCTGAGCAACTGTCCAACCCAACCAGCACTGCATTCACCTATCCATGTGCACAATCCATCCAGATTCTGACGGGATATTCCGATAAGATGACTGTGTGACTCAGTCTGGCAGCTTCGTCAGCAGGAAGGAATTTTTGTAAGAGTCGGACTGTTCACTATTAACCATTATTAACCAATATTAACCATTATTAACCATTTTTAACCATTATTAACCACTATTGCCCATTCTTAGGCGTTATTAAGTATGATTGTATGATATATACAACTGATTCAATGGGTTCAAAGGCTTCTCAATGGGTTTTGAGGAGCCGACATGTTCATTGACGAATTGACTGGAGGATTTCGGGCATTGTAGCCTGGGGCGGGCCAGAAATGTCCAGAAAATAACTGGGGGATGGCCCCAGTCCCTCAGCCCTCAGTAGCCCTCAGTAGCCCTGACCTTGGATCAGGAATTGGAAGAGGCGACGTGCTGGCAAGTACACCATGGGTGCAATGAAAAGGTCCAGCGTGCTGCCCTGCCGCGTGGCCAAATCCCAGTGCAGAGGCCGGGCATTGCTCATGAATTCCAAGGAAAACAAAGCACAACTTCCTATCAAATGCATTCAAACGCCATCATTGTCTCCATACTACAGTCATACTACAGTCATACTACAGTCATACATCATCATACATCAATATATTGCAAGGCGGTGCCTGTTTCCCCCATAATGAATTTCTACCCTCGTGGCCGCACCTGACTGCTGCAGGAGACCAGGTCTGAGAGTTTCCCTCCAGCATCGCACTTCGACCTGGCACTGGATGCCGCGGGCACACGTTTTGAATCGCAATGAAAACAATGAAAGGATGTAGTGCAAAGAAGTGCACCCACCATTAACATCCATTAACAACATTTAACAACTACACATGTGCGTTCGCAGAAGTACATCTCAAGAGAAATTGCCATGCGGCCTCAAGTCCAAGCATATCGTCCTGTTTCCAACTCTGGCATTTTCCTGTGAAGGAGACAGAACCATGCCTCAGTCAGCCCAGCTCATCACTTCAAACAGGGTCCAGGGGGGGGCATCAGGAAGATTTCACCTGGTATTGGTCAGGGTGGGACATAAGGGGACCAGAATGGACCAGAGGGCGCTGGGACCTTTACCGTTCTCAGGATTTCAAACACATAATATCGGCAGGCTTATTTTTTAGGGTGGGGATATGCTATAAACTATTTGCAAGCTCCACAACAGGAAGAGGACTGCTTTGAAGCGATCCCCTCAAAAACAGTCCAAAGCGACAGCTTCCCCTTCAAACATCTCTCCCTCTCTCTCTCTCTCTACCTCTATACAATTCGCGGACATTTAGAAAGCTGATATGACATCTATTTCCGGGCCCCAAGCCAAGTGTGATGAGCTCATCCAACTCATTCATGATCACACAGGGCTCAAATTCAAGTGAGCAGGCCCTGAGCGAAGTTGCGGCACATGGAGCTACAGTGCTCGTGCTCCAAGAGCCCTACAGGATCTCAGAAAGTACAAAGTAGTAGGTGAGGCTTGGGCCAATTGTCCGGCCGGAGGATATGACAAATCGTCACCTGCCATTGCAACAGCCCTTTTTGTCCGCAACCTTTCTTCCAACAGTGTGACTGGACGGAGAATCAAATACGACATTCTTGTGGCCTGGGTGGGCGACGGCCGCTCCTATCACCGCGAAAGGGTGCAGTGTGAGACTTTCAGCGTGACACAACGTGACACAACCCATTCCCTGTTCGTCATTCATATTCGTCACATTTCGTCACATTTCGTCACATTTCGTCACATTTCGTCACAAGATTGTGTTTATAGGGGCTGCAGCAAGTATGCAACCGGGCTCAGCCTGCCCAGCACCCTGAGGAGATGGTTCAGAGACGAGTGGATCGTATCCTCGTGCTGTGATGAAATCCAGCACACAATGACACAATGCGGCAAAAGTTTTCTATTCGCATTGAAATTAAACCAAGTATATAAACGAAATTGATCCCAGGACATTTGAGCATTTAGATTTTCACAGGCTTCGGCACTCAGGGCAGGGCGAGTGGCAGCAGTTTCAATCACCGGACCAAAGTAGTAGTCATCAGGCGCAATGATACGAATTGAGCCACCAGATGGCACCTGGCAAAAATGGGCAAAACCTATTCCTATTCACAGTGCTTTCCGGCTGAGGCACTTCCCCGGCATTCCAGGAAATTGGTGAATCAACAGCTTGAAGTGGGCAGCTTTCGACATCTTTGCCAATCCAGCCTCCGTGATTGTTTGCAGCATGATGGTGAAGTTGGTGTACCTGATCTGCAAGATAACTGCAAGTCTGTGCGGTCTGTTTGAGCCTTGGTAAATACATGCCCCAAGAACTGTTTCAGAGTCGGTTTGAGGGAAACACATGCAAAAAAACTGGAAACTGCATTGCATGGATAAAACTACACAATCAATAAAGTATACCCTCTGGTTATTTAACATAGCCATGGAAAATGGTCCATTTATAGATGGTTTACCATGTTTACCTATTAAAAATGGTGATTTTCCATGGCTATGTTAAATAACCAGATGGTAAAACCATACAAACATATTTCCCGAGTTTCCTGCCAATTCTCCCATCAGCCTCGCTGCCTTCTTCCCCAGTCCCTGCTCCAAACTATGCGCCGGGCAGTCCATAGCCCATATTGGCCGTTGACACCGACGTCAGTTTCAGCTCTGGGTAGATCACCCAACCAGGGGCCGTCCAAACCTGTTGGAGGCGAGCCGTCCTCCCCACTCGGCTGGTCAAATTGGATGTGTAGATATTTGGGTTTGTCTGAAAATAGGGCACCCCTAATGGTTAATCATGGCTATAATTGGGGGCTGATGTTTGATCCTTCCGAGGGTGGAGGAAGTCGCTTTGTGTAGATTTGCCTGTCCTTATTGATATGCTTCAATGTCGCACTTTTTGCAGAATTTTGTGGGTCATGAGTCATGTGGTATTGTATTGTCACGTCTTATGTCTCGATGACTTGAAAGAGCTGCAAACTCTGGCCAGCTTCTACCATCATGCCTCCTTTCCCAAAAGGGTGCTCGTCATTGCCTCACTTCAAGCTGGCTGTGCAATTCAGAATGTACCAGCCTGCACCCTTCACACAACAAGTGTGCCATAGGTGCCACTCCGGCCTCTATTTGAAAGAGGTTGAGCAGTGGTGTGCTTTCTCCATTTGTTGCATTCATGATGAAGAACTCAAAGACTGGGCCTGAAGCAATCAAGCGCTCCAAAATGGAACTTGACACTAGTAGTGTGGTAAAACCACTAAAGAAACATCCCAATTTGGGTTTATGGTTGGGCATGCCCCTATTTGAGATGATTTAACATGTCCCCCCACCGGTCATTTATATAGTTGGATGGCTTATGATTGCGTTTGCCACATTGACGTCTTTGATCTTCGGGCATGTCAATGAGTGTCTAGAAAAAATCAGCACGATTCTGATCAAATCACACACACAAACAAACAAAGCAGCAATGGATTGAGCCAAGGGAATATTTATATACATTAACAAAATTCTTTTCGGCAACGTTTTCAATACAGTATATACACATGTTTATCATCAAACATCATCAAATTATTCAATATTGATGTTTCATCATCATCATCATCATCATCATCAAACATCATCATTGTTTGTTTTCCGCAGCTTTCCCGTGTCCGATCGGCTCGGCCTGCAATCAACGGCCGGCCGCCCAGAATTGGCTCTTCATTGCGCAGTCGCAACCTGAGATGGCACATGATTCGTCATCAATCTTAGTTGATACCGATTGATATCCGTCTATTGGATCTGAAATTGATGTGATTTAACATGATTTACATATATGATTTACCTGAAAATGTCTCAATTCCCATGGTTTTAATATGATTTACCTGGCGACTTACCAAACTTCCACTTGATTCAGTTGATGAAATTCCCCATGAAATAGTCGAACTGTGCATGGCAGCTAAGTCTGCAGCTCTGTGGGACTGACCACCTGGCAGGAGACCCACTCCGGGAGCCGCGTTACCTGGACGTGGAAACAACATGCGTGGACGAAGAAAGACAGAACCACGATGTGCCCTTGAAACCCCTTGAACATGCCAACGTTCCTTTTAGGCCATGATGGAGCTTGATGGCAAAATGTCAAACAGCAAACTTGGCGCTGATGAGTTCCGGGCCCCAGAAATGAGTGGGGTTGGGAACTGAAGGCTCAGCAATACAGGATCCTTACAGTGCGGTCTGCCATGTTCCAAAGGTTTCTTCATGTTTCTTCACAAAACAAAACCACTTTTGTCATAAACTGAGACCTTCACCGTATCAATGCACGCCCCATCTGTCAGGCCACCAAAGGTGGTTCCAGCCGGTGGGTAGATGTGCACCGTCTGCCTTGCATCGGTGGTTGTAATGAATCTTGTTGCCATCTTGACTGTGCTCAACGCAGTTGTGTCTGTATATCCTTAGCTGCCACACTGGGGAGGCAAAGACTCATCCTCAGCCAAATTTTGCCAACATGGCACCAATCTGGCACCAAAATCCCTTGGCGCCATGGCATTTCCGCCCTGAGATTTGAACCGTTCGGAAATGTATCCTGTAGGTGGTTGAGGCCAGGCCCACCTCCGGCTCAGGTGACGCCCGCTGAAAAGCATTGGTTCATAGGGAAGTAAAACATCGATAGATCCATCATGCATCTATCAATCCATCCATCATCATCTATCTATCCATCTCCCCCTTTTCTCTTTTTTTTTTCTCTCTCTCTCTCTCTATCAGCAATTAGCAGCTATACATTGTTAACACCCAGCAGTATCCAACTATTTTGGATCATTCTGGTGTGAGAACCGATCCATCTGCGAAGCTGATGTGAAGTCTGATGCGGCAGCATCGGGCAACCCAGCCGCAGGCATTGTTTGGCAGCAAAATTGTAGCGTTTTCGTGCAATTTTGCTCCGCCCTCAAACCCTGCATGTCTGCCTGTGAAAGCGTGCTGACCGCAAAGTAGCGCCTCATTGTTGGATTTTGTCAGGTGGGCTCAGCCGATGCAGCACGGGCATTTGGATGATGATCTTGAGCGACGAACTTTCCACTTTCTAAACCCGAGACATGCCGGTTTTAGGTTCGATTCATTTCGTATCTATGCAGGCTACCGCAGGGAGGATCATGGTGACAACTTCTGAGATGCTGACAATCTGGAGAGAATTGGAAAGGACGGGATAACCCGATTGAGGTCCACCATGGTGCCATCTGCATATTGCGATTCAATGCGCCAGTACTTGTCCTGGCAAAGGCCGTGCGGCGTCTCAAGGGGGTGCCAAGATGATCCAAACTTGGAGGATGCCCCGTTGAATGGCTTTCCCCCCAAATATGGAACTTGATGGTAAACTGACAAACCATGGGTTTTTGGATTGGTTACTTTGACAGGTACAGTACCAAATACGACCAACACTGAGCGCCAGCTGCCAAGCCGCTGGTGAGGTCACATCTGTGAAGGTTTCACGTGGATTGACCACCAGGGCTCTGAACATGTAGCTGGTGCCATTCCTGATAGAATTGACAGACTAGGTCGCAGCCAAGGCAGCAAGTGATCCAAGTGATCAGCCTATTGTTAATCCGAACAGGTGTCCATGACTAAGCCATGCCCACTGCTGAGTCTGATATCTGAATATCATCTGCTAAGAATGAAGCCTCAACTCTCGCATGAACGGCAAGGAAATCCTCAGATCCAACATGCATTGATATCAACCTGTCATACTTCGAATCCAACTAATAAGGTCTTACCTGCACCAACCATGTCTACCAATCATGATGAAATGCACTGAGGTGAAAGCTTCAGAATGTTGCCATTGTTCCCATTGCAGCCTGTGCCCTTGGGAAATCCTGTGAAACCAGGCCTTGGAGCAGTCAGCTTGCCAAGAGCTAAGTGATTTGCATTGATTTTCGATGGCTCACCCATCACCAATGGAACAAACCAATGCGGCTTCACTAAGATGTGAACGTAAAGGTGTCCAAAGTGAAGCTCTGGCCTTGCAATTCATCGCCCACTTATATATCATTCACGGACTATGCAGGCAATTCATTGAGATTAAACAATGCACCGGAAAGTGATACGAGAGTACCGGATCTTATGGGCCAAATTCTGTGAAGTTTGAAGAAACTCATTCAAAACCGTTTCAAAATTCTGCCACCCCTTGTCATTTTTTTGGGCAGTTTCAACAAGTTAAACAAGGCAATAAAGGTAAAACGTCTCATAGTCCAAAATGGATTCAAACAACACTTGAAAACTCCGAACAACTTCCCGTTGGGTTTGCTCGTGCTTGTGCTGGCTAGATCTCAGCTACTGCAGAAAAGATCTGACTCTACGGCACACGCTGTGGCGTATTATGGTTTGTTTATGCCGACGGCGACCCTTATTCATATTCTCACCGGTGTGCAGGAAGTGCTTGGTCGGTTTGTTGTGTATTGTGGAACTTAATTCACTTTGTGGGAATCATGATGACTCATGTAAGCCCTGCTTGGCTACGCAACGAGCATAAATAATCAAGGTCCCAGAAAGGGGGGAACATTCCTCCAAGCCCGTGACAAATGCTTGGGAAGAAGAATCCTTGAGGAGCTGTTACCACCTTAAAGGCTTGAAGCATCTTGAAGCATGACATGAGACTCGCAGTCTTCTCTTGAGACTGAGGAATGGTATGGAATGGTGGTGAACAAAGTCAACAACTCAAACCATTGGTATTTCATAGCACTTCATCCGGAACAAATGTGTACGATTGTGCAATCCAGTGCTTTTGATGCTTGGGAGTGGGCAATGGCATGTGCTGCATTTGGCTGCGGAGGGAGCCTGCGAAGAAAGCAGTTGATTCGTCATGCAGTTTGCACATCCTTCAACCGACATGTCGACAGCAGGAGACCTATAACAATGTGATGCTTTTGTGAGGGTGAAACAAATGTGAAGACATGACTTTGATTGCAATAACACTGCAAAGAAAACAAATGAAGGGCATTCTAGCCACCCTGCGAACCTTGTACTCAGCATGAAGCTGATGTCAATGTGATTGATGGCTGCTTCACCATCTACACCTTTCCAGTTGACGATGGAATTGTCATCAAGCCACGCTTGAAAGGCAACCCAGCAGTCTCAGCTGACCGAGAATGAGTGGACACCATTGGAAACACGGAACTTTTCTGCTTTTTCTGAGCTCGCTGCCATTCCCCTGGTTGTAGGCTTTCAGCATAGGGTTCAGCCTTCAACAGCAACAGTCAGAGCGCTCACGTTGATGACGGCTTCTGTATCATCTGTATCTAGTATATCTGATATCATCTGATATCTATGTATATCTACTGGAAGTCGGTGAGTATGAAACACTTCGGGAGGTGTCGTGGTACAGCCGGCTTTCGCCAGGCTGTTTCTCAGCTGCTGACACCACTTGAATGTCAAAGCCATAGACCTCGTCCCAATGACGAAAATCCAAAGCCGAGCTGCACGAGCTGCAAAAGGTGTGGTTTCATGTGGTTTCCGAGTCTTGGCTTTGTTATCTTTGTTCGTGTTACAAGCGAAGTGAATGGAGTTATTATGAGTTCTTGAATGCATTGCACGGTGACGACATGATTCTGTGATGCTTTACGCGCACGATTCTGCCAATATGATCAACCATGTATGAACTGGTATAACTGTCATTGAATAATATTGACATATTGAATATATCTCATGCATCTCCCATGTAGATGCCTCTTTCGTAACTGTCTTGGCCCTGGAATTTTGCTCAGCCATGTTGAGTCCCTGACCCAGGACTCGGACATGAGAGGCAACATATTCGTGTCGTAGATCCTGACGACAGCGGCACGACGGTGCTGCCACTTCGCCCACTTGGGCGAAGCCCAAGCGAAACCCAAGAGCCCGACGTGAAGCCCCAGAAGTTACGGGCAGGGGTGAACATGGGGTTCATCACCTGTCCCAAAAATGATTGCAAACAACATCAAACACCATCCAACAACATCAAACAACTCCACAAATGTGGACGGGCGCATGGCTCACATGACTCACATGCTTATAGCCGCACAGAAGAACTGTCTCTTCAAGGAGCCGGCCGTCACGAAGAGACCATAGTCGCCGAGTTCCCAAGGTCCAGTCTTGGAGATGCAAAACATATCATCAATCACATTCAAGCACATATCACATCAACTCTACCATGGATTTGATGATGATGATGATGATGATGATAATATATAATAATAATTTTGATGCTGATGATGATGACGACGACGATGATGATAATTTTGATGATGATGATGATGATGATGATGACGATGATGACGACGATGAGGATAATTTTGATGATGATGATGATGACGATGATGATGATGATGATGATGATGCTGATGATGATGATGATGATCGTGATGGTGATGGTGATGGTGATGATGATGATGATGAAGATGATGATGATGATGATGATGATGAAGATGATGGTGATGGTGATGGTGATGATGAGGATGACGACGACGACGACACACACACACATATATATATGAATGATATTGATGGCCAAAATCATGTTGCAGTGCCCTTGTCCAAAGGCATCAAGGCTTTCAATAGCTTTCACGAGGTACAAATGGATGCGGAATACCCCATCCACTGTGCTTTCAATCTCCTCTCGATGAATCTAAGATCCTGGCAACCTGCAGTCGTGCAATGTTTTCCATGCTGGAGTCTGCTGCACCCATGCCTTGACCTTAGGATCCGAGATGATCTTAGCAGCTCGCAGCTCGTTCCATAGTTCCATCTCCAGACATGTGACATTGCGCGACACTGGACGGGAGCAGAATTGTGCAGCGGCAGAACCGCAATCACTTAGCACGGTAGTGAAAAACTCTCACATAGCACGCAGATTTGGATAGATTTGGGTACATTTGGCAGATTTTGGTGAGGAGACGCTGCCCAATCCACGATTGATTGTTACTTTCCAATCCTCGACCAAAATCTCTTTTCCCAATCGCTGAGAGTTTGGCTGTTTTTCGTCTTCCTACTGACGCCTACACTACACTCGCCAAGCACCAGGCAAAGTCCGAAGGTAGGGAATGGCAACATCAATGGCACCCACGTCGCCCAACCAACCTGGACACGACTCAACATTTGAATTGGCCTCAGGTCTCCTGTGAGAAACAATGAGAAACATTGACATCCATCGTGCCTGAGCAAAAATGATCCATCAATATCTGACATCCATCACGATTGTGGACAGTATTGATATGTAGTGATGACATTTAACATCATTTAACGACCAACAACATCCAAACACCACTAACCTTTTGGGGGCAGTTGGTTGCACCATATTAGGAACCCCTATGAAAATTATGACAATACCATGCGGCTGCTCGATGCTGCTTGCCTGGCCATCACAGGCATCCAGGAAGCGGAAGCCAATCTGTGGCGCTCGGAGGAGTTTGTTGACATGGGAAGGTCCTACAGATATCCAACAAATTGTGCTTTCAATATGTTTCAATATCAACCGTAGTAGAACTCACATATCATCAAATATCTAAAATTACAGCCATATCAGCTATGGTGTCAACATGCTTTAAATGTCTCCAAGCACAGTGAGCAATGATCAAAATGATCATCTTCTGAGGCGGCAACTGGAGCGCGAATTTCGAGCACCGTTGCATCTGTCACTGCCATGGTGGTGCCAAGGACGAACGTCACGATCTCAGAAATGATGGCAGCACTGAGGACCGAGGTTCCCCATGGTCCTCAACATTATATATACATTATCAATAGATATCAATAGCTACTTTTCCATGCTTTTCCTATGTCCATATCTTTTTCTCACATTTTCTTCATGTTTTCCTAGTGTTTTTCATGTGTTTATTTCATTTTATTTCCCCAACTCGCTGAGGATCAAACGTTCGCCGAAGCTTCCACTCTTCTGTCCTTTTCAGGCATGACATTTTTGACATTCTTTTGGAAAACGGGCTGCATCGATGGCTGCCCTCACCTCTCTCAGTGAATCGTAGATGTACCTGGTGTTGTCCATTCTCTGGGCCAACCTCAGCAAGTCCACACCGGAACCGACTGAACGACACATGGTTGAAATATGTGGATTTTTTCTGTGGTCCCCACTGGAAGCCTGCTGTCGTTGCCTCCTCCACCACCTGCGCTTCAAAGCGTGATGTGTTTAGACTCCACGATTTGCCCTCCAGTCATACTACCAATCATATTCCATGTCATATTCCATCAATTCCATCAACAGAAACACATTCATATTCACATCATGGTCCACCAATCACATATCAGATGCTCTCAATTATTCTCAATTCACATTCTGTTTTCATGCCCAGAGAGTTGCTCAACGAATCGACGCCTATCGTCCTTTTGTGTCCCTTTAGACTCCCTGCTGGTCCGCCCTTCACCGAGTGAAACGAAGTGAAACGTTGGTGAAACGGTGCGGCTTCAGGTGGCTTCAGGAAGCTGAGCCGCACTGGAGCGAAACATCTTTGTATTTGTCGCACTTGCCACAGGGCTGTGAGAGCTCGTTGGTGTAGGTCCTGCATGTCCGCAGAAGTGACGTCATGAACCACTTCACGTCCTCAGCTGTGAAGGGATATGGACTGAGGCAGCTGTGAAACTGCACGCACAGGAAGTACGAACGTGACTGATGACGCACACAACAGTGAGGATACACTGGGATTCATGAAAATCATGAAAGTATTGCAAGTACTAGCTTGAGTCATTGAGTGGGTGAGTGACCAAGAAGGTGCGTGCTTGTGCGCAGCTAAGACTGATGCCAAGCATCAAGATCATGAGGGCTATTGCCGGATCAGTCACTTCACTCACAAAACTGGAAAATGCTCAGCTGATGACCAGTTCATATGGGGATCCAGCGACTTAGAGCAGGAGACCCTACTCTGCTACACTGAACGTCGAAAATCATATAGCAAAGTTAGCAAAGCAAAGCAATAATCCTCTCTCACTATTACCAAACCTTCCCCCAATGAAGTGCAGGGCGTTCTGCTTTTCATCTTTTCTAAATTGAATAGGAGAAGCTTATAGTTAGGACCACCCAATTCGAGATGGACATCATCAGGGATAAGCATTGGAGCCATCTGCAAACAAGATTTTGGAAATGGCAGTTCTATAGAAAACATAAACGCATGCCTCAAAGTTCATATACAATCGTGCAGAAACAAATTTTGGGAAGGAATAAGAGTAAGTGTGATTTCTTATATTATCAGTTTATCAATGGACAAAAAATCACCTTCCGAGAAACGAATTACAGGAGTTCCACACCAAAGGTTAGATTTTTATTGATCGGGGTCAATTCTTACTAAGAGGGTGCGCAGGAGATACCCGTAAAACTACATTTTGGAAACTGCACCTTTGTACTCTATTGAAACCATTCAAAAATCCTTTTGGAAGACTTCACATGACGTTTTGCTCAAACTTGTTTTGGGAAGGAGATGCCAAATTAAGTATGATTGTTTATCAATTGGACAGGTTTAAAACTCAATTCTAAGAAGGGATTGAGTAACACTTGCTTCGGACCACGCCCATGTGTGCCCGAAGTCCCAACGTTGCCTGAACAAGTCCCAATTCAAATATTCAGTGGGGTGTTGAATCCAAGCATATCCAAACACTTTCCGGCGGAATGACCCTGTCACAGTAGGATTCCATGACATGTCCTTCTGAGGTAGCTGAGGTCATCAGTTTTGGTGACAGGTTTGTAGCCAAGCTTCCTGATCCAAAAGGCTCTTGAGCAGAGCTTCTTCGAAGCAGGGCGCCAGCTCATCAGTTGCGACCGGTGCAGACAGTGCTCCCCATAGACATTCGCAGTCAATCCAACTGCATGAGGAGAACCAAGAAAAGTTGGATGTAGATCCTGCTGGCTGACAAGCAGTCTTCCATTGTCCAACCCATTCGACCTGAGCTGCAAAGTTGGCCGGACTTTGAAGCACTAGATGCAAAGCAGCTTTCGAGCAGCCTGCACATTTAAGTGAGTTATGAGCAACTGGACTTAGTGATTCCGCTTCTGCGGCTGCATCCCCGAGACGGCCAGCTGAAAAGCTGTTCCTCAATGCATCTCAGACACATAAGGCTGCAAGTTCGAACAGCTCACCGTCTGTCCGCTGACAAAAGTCAGTCTCAGCAGAATGACCGCGACATGTATCCTCGAACTGGCCTGGGCTGGGATCCAAGAAGCATCACAGCCCCAATGGACTGTGAATGATGTGGTTGTAAAACTCATGCATCTGTGCGAGGCAAAAGAACGTTAGTATGGCATAGCTCAAATCCGAAAGTAAATAAATACATACATACCTACTTCTATCTATCTATCTATCTATCAATCAAGCTAGCTAGCTATCTCTGTCTGTCTGTCTGTCTGTCTATCTATCCCAGATCTACATCTACATGTATATGCCGCGTGTGGGTGTGTGTGATTTTACATGTACACATGGAAATCACATGTATCACGATCACTACGTATCATCACATGATGATGAAGAACAACTATTGGAACAACGCTATCATCCCATCTTCAAAAATCTTTGGCAAAGTCGCGGCCATCTGATTCAAGGGGCGTGGGGCGGTATCATTTTGGACTTGAGCCGGAAAATATGATAGTCATGCCATGAAACTTGGAATAAGCCATGGAACAAAAAACAACTATATAAATGAATCGATTCAATACCCTTCCTTGTAAAGTTCAACTGCACCAGTCGACATGAGCATTGTGAATTGTCTTTGACATTCCTTTTTCCACTGCCATCTTATCTGTCTTGTGAAGCAAACAACGGTGAGATTGTCAATCATTATCTTTACAATTTTGTTGCTTAAGGACAAGCCAAGTGTAACATACCCTCTAAATGCTGCACAGCTCCTGCCTCTCCATTCAACATGGTTGCCATGCGGAACACATTTCTCAGAGGGTCCACAAACCTACAAGCAATTTAGCATGTCAAACTTGCAGGACTTTCAATGACATCCAGTACTTGTGTTACCAAGCAGCTCCCAATACCCCAGGCACAAAGGAGTGAGACTTGGATTTTTCCATGATTTCACCCTGGTGGATATCATTCGCCTATTGGGTGCACCCAATAGGCAATGCCATGCGATGCCTAGCGTTCACCACATCCACCGTGAATGCATAGCGAGTGTCGCCCTGGCAGGTGATGCAATCTAGAAACTACATGAAACATCATGAAACATCATGAAACATCATGAAACATCATGAAACAACATGAAACATCATGAAACTACAGTCCAACTACAGCTATCTTATGCTATCTTCATCAATTTCTAATCAACTATTCCTTCATCATCAGATCCATCAGATCCATGGATGACCTTCGCAGATCCGGGCCACTGGCCTTCAAACCATCTGGGATCTCAAGGTACAGCCTTGCTATGGCTGCTATGGCTATGGCAATGGCACTCGCCACGGATCATTCAAAATCTTCGCCACAGATTCGCTTTTTGAAGGATTTGGAGAATCTCTGAACTGGATCGCTGTGAGAAAACAGGGAACGCATTGCTTACAGAATCAAAAATGCACAGCACTTCAAAAGTATAAGATGCAGAAACCCAATTTGTCCCCTCTGAGCTCGAAGCTTGTTGCGTTCTGCCAAGTTATTGTGATCCACCGAGCACGTTGTATCAGCAGGAAGCCCAATCGAGTACTGTGGCATGTACACAGTTTCTGTCAGTGGGCAAATGTAGGTGAACCTCAGGAGCCCAAATCAGATCCACAGCGAAGTTGTGGAAATTTCGGAAACGTCTCCCAGTGCCCTGAGCTGCAGCCTGAGCTGATCTGAGCTGTCAGCCCTGGCGGAGCTTCTACCAGCAATACTGCTGGAACCAACTCTGTCCTGGTGGCCGCAGGAACCCATCAACATGAAAAGCCGAGAGTGATTGAAACTGAAGTTGCTTCACTGGGCTATATCATGCAATATCCACTTCTTCTGTTGATGCGCTTCTTCGCCCTGAAATGTTGGCTTTCTATCTTTCCCTCTCTTTACTGTTCATCATGCCCTGCAATTCACCTGGTTTACGGCGCCAGTGTTCACTAGCTGCCCAGCCCAATCAAACCATGACTTTGCAGTTACAGTAATCCAGCGGGAAAACATGGAAGACTCGAAGACTGCTATGTTCAACACATTCCAACACTAGATCTTCACAGTGCCCCTGCAGTCCCCGAAGCAGTGGCTTGGAGGAAGGGCATCACCTCAGTGGAACTTCACTGCCCTGCTCTCCACAGAACGGCTGAGTCATCTGAGTCCATTGCCTCGATCGTCGTCTCGAAGACGAAGAGGGTTGGATTCTGCCAATCTTCTGCCACGATGTTGAAAGGATCAACCTCCGTGGCCGAACGTGGTCACACGGCAAATGCACATTTCTTGGTGCCTGGGCAACATCTCACTGACGACATGATACTTGTGGATTTTTCCTGTGAAATCTCCTAAATATATTTGATTATATTTGCATGATAATAATACTAATATTAGATAATATATATATATATATATGCAATATGCATATAATAGATTATAATAGTAATAATACGGGCAAACCCCGACGCCGACGACATGTCTGAACATCAAAAACACTGCGTTTTGTGGCACAAAATGCACATGTCCAGGATCATGGCTTTCATCTTGCAACGCACAGCTTAGCTACCTGTGCGTTGAATGTTACAACAACATAAAACAACAACAACATCATCATCAACATCATCATCATCATCATCAGCATCATCCTAATACCCTTTTTGATCTTCCCAATTGAATGTAAAGTTTAACGGGGGTGGGAATTTATAATCCTAATCCCCTTGTGGATCTTCCCAATTGAATGCACAGTTTAACGGGGGTGGGAATTTATATTCCTAATACCCATGTTGATCTTCCCAATTGAATGTATTCCTAATGCCCTTGTTGATCTTCCCAATTGAATGTAAAGTTTAACGGGGGTCGGACTTTATATTCCTTCAAAATCCCTAAGAAGTTGTGTGGGCGAACTGGGGGATTTGCGCGTAATAATACTGCTGCTACTACTCTGCTGCAGCTACTACTACTAATAATAAAAATATAGGTTAAACTCCAATTCAACCGGCTGTTTCTTGATGGCCCGGTTCGGCATCTCGCCTTTGTGTTGATCAACACCTGGGTCTTGAAGCCAGATGCTCCCTTCGATGCAATGTATCGCCAGCTGTCTGGCGCAGGATTTCCAGTTCTTCGGTACCTCGCTTTGGCGCGGCACTTTTTTGGAGCGGTCAATGGATGAATTTCAGGGAAAAATCCATAGGAAACCCATGGTGAAATCACCCTGGAAATCCATGGTGAAACCTGAGCTGGGCATCCAAACTGCTCAATCCACCATGCATTTGGCACTGGCCTTTGCCGCATTTTCCGTCAAGTGATTGGCAAATTGGAAAACTCAATGTACACAATGGTTCAGAGAAACGGACAGCAATGACTCAGCAATGGATGTAATATGATGTAATGAATGCAATGTGAGACAATTCAACTGCACTAAGTCACTAAGCCACTAAGCCCTGCACGTTGTTTGGGGTATCTCTGCTACAGCCGCAATCCCGTACCTTGCAACGGCCGCATTGCTGCATCTCATCCAAAGTTGGCCTTTGGAACTACTGCACTCAGTTGAAATCCCTCTAAATTTATGAATTTATGATCTATCCTCCTTATCCTCCAGCAACTTATGATATGGAAAACATTGGAAAACCTGCAATTTGTAGATCATTTTCCTAGGGAAACATGGGAAAGCATTGGTTTTTACGTATTACCCTCTGGTAATTTAACATAGCTATTGAAAATGGCCATTTATAGTGGATTTTCCCATTGAAAATGGTGATTTTCCATACTTATGTTAGTTTACCAGAGGGTATTCCATATCTATGTGAATTTACTGGAAGGCAAATCACTGCAATGTTCTGAGCCAGCTGGCTCGAAGTTGGCTTGCGCGGTTGTGGTGAGCTGGACAACGAGCTCCTGAGGAACTGCAGAAGAACTTGAGAAAAACCATGGTTTTTGAATCAACATATCTAAACAATATTTGCAATCTTGGTAGAGTGTGCCCCAAATGGAATTTCAAATAGGGGATAAACAATGGATAAACAGATTGCTCACTATGGCTCATTATGTATAGTCACATTGCAAACATCATTGAACATGCAGCCCGATTCCCCACATTTTGGGTGAAAATTCTGGGTGCCAGACATTGGGAGTTTCGTACTCCACACTGGGCTCTTTTGCTCCAAGCTCATTCGCTTGCGTGAGCTCCTGGGGGCCACTGGGGGTCAGATCAAGAAAGGATGGACCTCACCGCACCACGTTATCCTTGTATCAACTTGGGCTCTTTATTGAGATAAAATAGATAAACACCTGATAAATCATGGAAATCAATGGAAATCATGGAAATCCATGTTTGACTCATCCCCATCTCATCCCCCCCAACTCTTGGACGAAAAAACGCTACAGTAGCTGTAGCTACTTAATGTTGTTGGAATAGCTACAGTGGCATCGTTTTTTTCACGCCTTGCTGGGGCTGGGCATCCGCACTCCCTGCGTGCTGAATTGAAGATCTGAGGCGCGCCAAGCAACCCCGAGAGGCGCTCGGACTCGAACGTAGTCGTCGAAGGGGATGAGCCTAAGATGCGCCAAGAAATTGGAAAACCAGGAAGAATACGAAGAAAATCGAAGAAATCAATTGGAGAGCTCCGATTTTGCGGCTTTGATGCAGCATCCGTTTCAAATAATAAAATTTGACTGCTTCATACAGCTTCCAACCAGCGTCTGCACTGAGCTGAAAACAGAGGCGAGATGAAGCGGATGACGATTGTTTGAGGCCCAGGCTGGCAAGGGTTTTCACAATTATTCAACATGATATCAACATGTAATTACTACCATGTACTAACTATATACGGTATTTATATGAATTTATACAGTAAGTAATTTTCTGTAACTATATGCAATATTTATACAGTCATTTTCATGAATTATGAAGCCTTTTCATTATCTGAAAGGTCTGATGTGACCAACGAATACGGACAGCCACTGATGCTGTCTGCCCACGCACCTTTCGCATCAAAGGGACCACCACAAAGGACGAAAACCTGAGGTGCTTGGCACAAAAAACCCAGCTTGGTCAGTACCCTGGCCCAAGTACAACTGAATTGAATAATTGAATAGCGCATCAACAAAAACATTCAAGTACAGTACACTTCAGGATGCTGTAAGAAGTACAGTATTTTTATCAAGAGATTGCCCTGTGTTGGCTAGTGCTCAGTTCCTTTGACAAGCAGCTCGTAGGGATAGAGAAAGAATCCTTGTGACCGTGCAGTGTCCTTAGCCCAAACAGCAGGTGACAGCTGTGTCCGGGGAACCCTTCTCAACCAACATCATCACTGGATATGTCTGAGGAGACTTCCTTGGCGACACCATCTGGCCGCAAGGTGTCAAAAGACCAAACGTTGTCCGCGTCTGCAATGTTGTTCACCGGATTTTGCAACTGGCACGGCCGGGATGAATCATCATTATATACCCTCTGGTTATTTAACATAGCCATGGAAAATGGCCCATTTATAGATGGTTTACCTATTAAAAATGGTGATTTTCCATGGCTATGTTAAATAACCAGAGGGTAATATTATATAAATCGAGTACAAATCGAGTCTTTTGCAATAGGAAAGCCATGGTTAAACCCTATCCCCTCAGACATGCTCACGTTACATGGGCACCTGCAGCTGGAAGGAGTATTGAGTGCCTCCTTGGATGGCACCTCAGTGAGATGCGATGGTGCACAAACTCCAAAATCTTTCATAAATTGTGAGCTACTGAGTATGGATGTTCCACAAACCCATAGCAATTCATAGATCAAAATAGAAAACCTCGGAGTTTTTCTGCATCATGTTTAAATGAAACATGCGGAGTTCCAACTGATATGGGCAATTCATAGTCATCCTTGGGAGTCTTGGGAGGCATTCCAAGGTGTTTTCAAATAAGCCCATCACCAGGCTCACTAAACACCAACTCGAAGGAATTCGAGTCGGAACCTGGCTGACTTGCAGCAGTGATTGGGTTGGTTCAAGGGGACCAACAACAGGAAAGCAGGGTTTAAAAACAGCAAAGATCGTAAATGAACGGTCAAATGATGCGTAAAAGTAGTGTTTACATTGTAAACAGGGGTTTACGGCAACTTGTCCATTCATCCAACTGGGACGACGTGACTATTTAAGTCTCACCCGGCCTATGCATTCGCACGCTGGGAGCTCAATGGGCTGAAAACCCAGACCTGGCGGATGCAGGTCATTGGGGGTGAGATCAAGATAGATCAAGTGGAAACACTTAAGGAACCAATCCTCCGGAATCCTGAAAGGAAAAACATGACAAAACTCATCAAAACTCTGTAAGACACGTGAAGGACTGCAGAATTTGAGCACTTGGCATCGTTTGATGACCACAAAGCCAGGTGGGGCCTTGGCAAAAGACTGGTCAGAATTATTTCATCATTCATAAATAACAAATGGCTCCAAAAATCTGAATCTGTCAACAGCTGTAGAACCACCGTGAAACATGTTGAACTTGGGCGCCATGAGAGAATTTTCGGAGCTCCAGGGTTTCCCTGCAGAGTCCCCTCCAGGGTCCCCTGCTAAGACTCGCAGGCGAGTGTTTGGCACGTTTCCGATTGGCTGTTGAGGAGTGATATCAAACCGAACAGTGTTGATACCTCGGAGCTGGACAGCTGGACATGAAATATATGAAATACATGAAACATCATGAAACTATCTGCTTTCTGATGGCTCCGGGTGCCAAAAAAAGTCTCCAGACTCCAAACAGAAGCAATCTTGCTGGGCGTAAGACTTCCCAGCAACTGATTCTCTTGCGACAGCGCAGCCTGCATTGGCCCTGACCTGAATGCCATGGCCACTTCGAGGGGAACCCGAAACAAATCCGAACTGTAATCCAGTCCTCACAATAACAGTGGACTTGGTACTCCTGTTGCTATGCTACCAGCTGCCATCAAAGAATGACTCGTGATTTTGGATGGCTGACGCTAACCGTATCCAATGAAATCCTGCTTTGGAGCATTGCTTCGCTTCACCTTGGGATCCAAACACTTCCATTCCGCGGATTCCACGTGTTGCAGCGACCGGTTTTGAAGCATCCTCTTCCCACAACTCGACCTGGGCACATTGAGACGGACCAGGAAGAGAATGTTCACATGCGGCCTGTATCGGCCTGTTATATATTTTTTGCCAAAATGTTAGGCAAGATCTAGAGATCTTGTAATACCCTCATTCCATGCAAGCTAGCATAAGTTACCCAACATCATCTAATCATCTAGCAGCACAATCCAATACAATTATATACAATTATAGCATATTATAGCCAACTTACCATTCACTTGCCATTCACGTACCATTCACTTGCCATTCACTTACCATTCACTTGCCATTGGATCACTGGAAAACTATATGGTTAAATTCCTGAGATCAGGACTCTCCATGATCGCGCGGCGCCCGGCTCCGATGGATTCACCACCTTCAATCTGACGCCGTAGGTCGTTTCTTTGAAGGGTGCAGTATCTGCAATGGGGCAGATCCATCGCCTCGGAAAGAGTCACGAGGCGACATCAGCAATAAGAAGATAAGGCGTAAATGCCACACACACATATGATATATATATATAAGTAAATAAATAAATACATATTTTAAGATATTAATATGTTTATTACACACGTGAAGTTTGGGTGTATCTAAGTTTGCAATGGAATGCCATATCACTATATCAATTGACTTCAATTGATCATCCAATATGACCTGATCACAGCATCCAACACTAAGGTTGCGACCCAGCGAGGCGATCTGCCTCTGGCCATGACCTAAAGTCAGTCATCGGTGATGGTCATCTTTTGTGATTACTTATGGGAGTTATGGGGATTTTGATGGATTTTGACCATATTTCACCATATTTCTAGATTGTTCCAATTGTTGTTAACGATTCTCAAATTCAATAGTTATGAATGAACATCATAGAATCATATATCATATTATACAGATCTAGTAAACCAGGTGCACAATTTTGATCCGTTCATATCCTAATCATATCCTTATCATACCCGTATGCCATCCTTATCATATCCATCCCCAAACCCGTGTCATCCCGTGTCCCATCGCATCCCCAAATCCCAACGGTTCTGGGTTCAGAACGTGCAGGGCAGCTCGTTGTAGGTTGGATTCGGCCTGGCAGGTTGGAAAACCAGCAAAACCGGAAACAGGACATCGTGTGAATACAGTATGACATCATTGCAATTCAACTCCAAGAAGTCCAAACAGGAACTAAATCATGCTGAATTTTAATCCCATCCTCCTATATATACATAATATTAAGCACCCCCTAGATGGTCTCAACTCTGTGTAAATCTCCTATTAAGCCACGGTTTCTGCGGGGTGTGTTTTTTTAAAAGTGGGCTGCAGCTTCTGCTGAGGCAACCGACAACTGCGGAGCCGCGCTGGCCACGATGGTAAAGCTGGTGGGTGGAAGGATGACGATCATCCCTGACATGGTTTGACCAGGCCTCAGCACAGGGATGGGAACTCATGGGAACTCATGGGATAAAACATCAGGCGCTGCGGCAATAAAAAAAGGTGCCCTGTGAAGCGGACATAATGGTGTTGCCAGGCTTGAACTCCAGCACGACCTTGACATGACTCACAAGACGCTCAAGCCACTGTGGAGCAATTTGTGTCAACAATTCTTGAGATAAGGAAAACAAGTGGACTGTTTCCTAGAATCGCATGGAATGATCCGGAAATATCCGGAATGCCAGGACAACTATTTCTTCTGGGGTGACTCTTGCACCACGCGGTATCATGGGTCAAGTGAGACTTTCGCCAACTTCCAGACCATCCATCTGGCAGCGGCATTGTATTGGCACAGTGAGGATATTGGGACGCCAATGGGCGCAGTACGCGCAGCAAGCGGTGGACATCTCGGGCTTTGTCCTTGGGCATTTTTACGTTTTGACATGTTTTGACTAGCCGATGAAGCGGCCAGATTCCCAAGTTCCAGACGCGCAGTTTCCGGTCTTGGAGGTGTGAGTACCTTTGCCATGCTGGAGCTCTTTGACCCACTGGCCTTCGTACAGCCCACCATCTGGCCACCGCATCATACCATTCCCATGCTTCTGGTTGTCCAAGTATTGGCCAGTGTACACGCGCCCATCTGGCCAAGTGAAACAACCCTGTCCACTCATTCGGTCTTTGGCCCATTGACCACTGTACTCTTTTCCGTCAGCCCAGCGGTACACCCCTTCCCCATGAAGGGTATTTGCCTCGAAGTCACCTTCATAGCTGGATCCATCGGGCCAATTTAGTCGGCCTTTGCCACTCTTTTGTCCCTCTCGGTGCTGCCCTTCAAACCGAGCACCATCTGGCCAAAGCTCAGTACCTTCACCGTGCTGCTTGTCATTGCGCCACTGGCCATCATAACTTGCCTGGTCAAAATGCCGGTAGCTGCCATGACCATGTGCACGGTCGGATCTCCACTGGCCCTCATAAACTCCTCCATTGGGAAATCGAAAGGTTCCTTCGCCATTGGCTTGGTTGTTCCTGAACTGACCATCATATCTGGCACCATTGGGCCATTGATGGGATCCATTCCCATGTCGTTCATTGCCAACCCATTCTCCGGTATATTTCTCACCATTCTCAAAGACAAACTCAGGTCTCAGCTCAGGTAGGGCAGTCGGTTCTCTTGGGAATTCTTCAATGTTTGGAGGAGGAGGAGCAAGGAAGTTCAACTCGGAATTTGAACAGTTTGAGTCGCAAATCTCTTTTCCTGAACAACGCTGCGTACCACATGACCAAAACATCCCTGCTTTAGGGTCAATCAGGTTCGCAGTTCCATCCCCAACCCAAACCCAGCTGACCCTGCGGCACTGTACAACTATAGGGCTTTGCAGGCACAGCAAATGCTCCTCTTCCCTGATTGATCAAAACCGGCGGCACATATACAGAATGATATATATAAATTAAAATATCTCCCTCTACTTCTCTCATCCTACGGTATCCCTCACTCTCTGGGCTCTCTCTTTAACCGTGCCTCCCTCTCGCTCTCGCTCTCGCTCTCTCTCTGAGACTCCGGCAAAAGCAAAAACACAACCTGCAAATATCATCAGCATCACCAGCCCTCCAAGCATCAGGCCCACTGCTCCACATTGACATCACCGCGTTCGAACCTGGGAGGATCAGTCTACAACCGGGCACCGGGCACAATGGACGAGGCCGAGAGCCGAACGCAACAATCTGCCCTGTCGGCATGCCCATGACCTCCAGTTGGCAACATCCTGTGGTAGAAATCACTGGTTTTCCATGGTTTCCCCATTATTTGGTTAATATATGTTAATATTGTGGTTAATACTGTGGTTTAATTTTGTCTGAAGACTTTGAGGATAAGACACTGATCGGCTTGTCGATGAACACTGTGAATGGCTCTTGCGGTAGCTGATCCTGTGAAATAAATGTTTTTGCATGATCTTGTCCAACTTTGACATAGATATCATAGAATATCATAGATGCATATAGATGCAGCTTGCATTGCAATATTGCAAATGGATACTGCCAAATGCTCCTCATCGATACGGAATGAGGTTGCGGTCCAGTACCTCCATCCATTCAGATCAGTGTCTCCGTCGCTGCATGATGCTGGATGTCTTGTGCCCAGCACCACAGGATACCACAGGAGACTCCGGAGGCACATGTTGACAGAGGACGGCGGGTTCCGGATCACCCTGCAGAAGAAGTGTTTGAAAGTGGAAAGACACTGATTTGTTGGATTTCGGCAGTGATGCAAACAAACCGCTGGGATACACTGGGTGAAAGGCAGAGAGAACTGCGGAGTGGCTTGACTTCCCAAGTTGATCATTGGCGTGGTGCCTGCAGAAGTCATCGCACATTGACAGTTCATGCTGAAGGCAAGCTATACAATTTTCAGTGCAATCAGCATTCAGCAAAGTCAAGGCCCCGCACCCACATCCAAGCGGAAGCCGTTCGCCCTTAGATTTCTGGTCGTTCGGCAGTTCCTGTTGATCATTTTTGGAAAATTATCTGAATAGTGAATAGTCTCTTTTATTTCGGTTCTCTGTTAATTTCCCTTCCTTTCTTTCTTTCCCTTCTCTGTGGCTCCCTCTTTGGGGCTCTCAGTTCAGTATTCAGTGCTGCACTCTGATGCTAGTGCTCCTTGAAAGGACCTGAGTTGAGAAAGAGTACGTACTAACAGCCGAAATAATGCAATATGATACAGTAGAACATAATCAATGCAGTGCTAACAACACATCACAATACTTCATAATATATCATAATCAAATATAACATAATATATCATAATATAATGTGATGTAATTTCATGAAATATAAGATCTATCTATCTATCTATCAATCAATCAATCAATCAATATCTATCTATCAATATCTATCTATCAATATCTATCTATCATTATCTATCTATCATTATCTATCTATCATTATCTATCTATCATTATCTATCTATCATTATCTATCTATCATTATCTATCTATCTACCTATCTACGTATCTATCTATCGACCTACCTATCTACCTATCTCTCTCCACAATTTGTAATTCATAGGTTGTGTAGTGGCGGAGTGGACACTTGCTAGCACCAACCAGCTACATGTTGCCATGCTTTGGCTTCCGGCCGAAGTCGGCAGGTCGTTCCGATGTGGGGTGGCCTCGAGGCAAACTGAACGGAAAACGGCATGTTCCCAAGCCGATCGCATGGCCGGCACTTGATCACTGCACCATTGCGTCGCCACTCGACTCGGCTCCCAGCGTAAATTGATCACAATCAGTTCCTGGTATTCCGATCTTCCATACCTTGACTGTCAAACTGCTTGTGCGGAAATGGACTTCCAAACAGCAAATGACCACGTGGCCGTGGAAGAACATTTCGCCAGTTTGCAAACAGTTGCCCACGCTCGGAAAACTCAGGCAAATACGTTGGTCGGATGTGCCACGACGTCGATGTTGTAGTCAGTGTTCATGAACCCAAAGGTGCGCAAGCCAAATGTGAACACAGTAATCACCTCAGCACACACTGCTGGAGGAGGCCAATATCTTGGATCTGCACAAGCCAATCTGCCATCAGAATGGTGCCCTGTACGCTTCTATGTTACTATGCACGTCCATGATCATCCATGAATACACTCATTCACCCATCCATACATCCATCCGATCTACAATAACATACGTATTGTATATCTGATTGCGCACACACACACAGATACACAAACGCGCACAGACAGACAGACAGACAAACAGACAGACAGAAACATACAGAGACAAACACAAACAAACAGCCAGCCAGCCAGCCATCCATGCATGCATGTATACATATATATATATATATAAATAAGACTACGCATACGCACATTGCATGTGTATATATATGTATGTATGTATGTATGTATGTATGTGTGTATGTGTGTATGTATGTGTGTATGTATGTATGTATGTATGTATGTGTGTATGTGTGTATGTGTGTATGTGTGTATGTGTGTATGTGTGTATGTGTGTATGTGTGTATGTGTGCATGTGTGCATGTGTGCATGTGTCCATGTGTGCATGTGTGCATGTGTGCATGTGTGTATGTGTGTATGTGTGTATGTGTGTATGTGTGTATGTGTGTATGTGTGTATGTGTGCATGTGTGTGTATGCGTGTGGGTATGTGTGTATGTGTATATATATAAAAATATATAATTATATAATATAAATTATATATCAATAACATGTGTTTGTGTGATGCACATATTCTATTCTATCACATTCTATATCTCTGCGATTCTGTGTGCGCATGTTACAATCGTATCACTAAATGTACACACCTTCCCAGGCAACCAGGTCCTCACTGATGCTCTACGCGCCCGGCATCTGGACTTGATTCGTAGGTGAGCGTGGGCTGCCAGAAGAAGCCAGTGATGTAGCCTGAAGGCATCAGCTCTCAGCTCCCACACAACGATGAAGCCCTGCTTGATGCTGACAAAATTTCAACATGCCGACCAGGACCTACCTTGAACATTTGAATGTCTCTCAAACCTTGCAAACACATCAAAAATAAAGCGGCAACCAGTTCCATTCTGGTTAAAAAAACAATGCACCTCGAGATGTGAAGTCATTGCCGTAAGTGGGGTCCTTCGCATGAGGCACCTGTGAGACCAGCACGGGGATGACGCAGAATGAGTCGGAGAAATGTGGGAACGGCCAGCTTTCATCCCATTTGGCCGCAGGAAATCAATATAGTCATCAAATCCTCTTTCCTGCATAGGGATGGGAAAGGTAGACGACCCTGATTTTACAATACATTGACATAAACTGGAGGTCCCTGGCCCCTGACTGCGCCACATCAGGCGGTTGCTAACATTTGCCACTTCGTTAATCTCTACTACATCTCTACGCTGTGTTTTTTTCCTGGAATCCCATCAGTACAAGCGCACCGTGTAGCCCAAATCTATTGATGACTTCGTGCCCTCGATGATGTCATCTGGGTCAAACCTGCGGTGTTCACCAGGCTTCACAGATGCGGCAGTGCTGCTTGTCTCAGCATTCGCTCTTCCAAGAGGAGGGCTCTGTGGTGAACACGTAACTATTCTCCGCGGCGGTCATTCTGCCAGCAGGCCTATGAGGCGGGAAGCATTGATTTGTAACACGACTTCAGGATAATATGGGCCAACTAGCTAGGTCAAAGTTGAACAATAGGCTGAATCACACAAGGTCGTTGATGTGCCATTTCTTGAAGCACTCGTCGTGCAACGTTGGCTGACTGAGCTGCTCGCAAAAGCAGCTTCAGAGTCAGCGAGTAGGTCGATTCTAGGCATGGCAAATCTTGCAGCAAGATCTGGCAGCTGGCAGTCTACTGGTATCAAAAATGTAGCGCTAAGGAGCGCACGTTTCTTAAGCCGCGTCTGCAGGATCAATCTTGCCTGGTGCCCAGCATTGAGCAATGTTGATGTTGTTGTTGTTGCTGCTGCTGTTGCTGCTGTTGCTGCTGTTGTTGCTGTTGTTGCGGTTGTCGCCGTTGTCGCCGTTGTCGCCGTTGTCGCTGTTGTGGCTGTTGTTGCTGTTGTTGCTGTTGTTTCTGTTGTTTCTGCTGTTTCCGTTTTTTCATGTTTTTTCTGTTGTCGCTGTTGTCGCTGTTGCTGTTGCTGTTGCTGCTGTTGCTGCTGCTGTGTTGCTGTTGCTGTTGCAGTTGCTGTTGCTGCTGCTGCTGCTGTTGTTGTTGTTGTTGCTGCTGGTCGTGGTGGTAGTGGTGGTGAGACGACTTCAATCACATGATTATCATGGTTATCAATCAAGATGAAAATATGACAACATGATCATGCGATGATGACGGTGCTAAATCGAAGAAGTATCCGTGCATAGATGCACATAGACACTCCAATTCAACTGGTGTCAAAATACCAGCCACAATGCGAGCAGACATCGTTTTCATATCAATTAAAAACTGCAAGAGAACAAAGAGATCCAAAGAGCACCTCGTGCTCATTGAAGCGGCATTCCTCAATCCGAGGAAAATCGCCAGTGGCATCCAGAACATTTTCGCAGGTTGGTGACCTCAAACTTGCAGCGGTGCACCGCGGTGCATCGCGGTGCCGTGGATATCGCTCGCACCATGTCTTTATCCCTGCTCCAGGGTTGCACAGGTTAGAGTCTAACAGAGCAGCGCACGCTCCGCTCTAATGGCAATTACTTTAGCTTTCATTTTTGATGCTCGTGATGGTTTATGATGATACCGGCAAGTCCTGGAATGCATGTTGTTGGGCTCTTGCTTTAACTAATTCCAACCACATAGCCTACATGCATACATATAGATACTTGGATACATATGAACTATATTAGGGCACATATTATATGATATGTTCTGAAGCCAGCAGTTTCTTTCCCTTTCCGATCTCAGTTTCGCACTCCACGAAGAAGGCTCGGTTGCAAGTAATGCGGATCTGCGTCAGGAACAAGAGGTCCAAATGCTTGTTGAAACAACATGCGCAAACACAGACAAAAACAGCAAAGATCGAACAACACAGTGCATTCATGTGCATTCCACATCCTCACAGAATCCTCACATCAATTTCTCCATCCGTGGATCCCAAGAATCATCGGGTCGCCTGCATCTTTGCCTGGATGGTCCTTGCATGTGCAGCTGGTGCCAGGAAGATCCAGAAAGCACAAATCAAGCACAAGACATCACAAGACTCTAGCTATGAAGAGGCAGCTGAGAACCCCACTCATCTTCATAGGCTGAAAGATCAGAAGTGGTGAAAACGAATCGTGCTGGTGCAACTCCACCTAGGCAGGGTGCTAGCTTTTCGTCGTTTGGCTGACTGGGTTCCACCTCCCTCCAGTTTGCCACAAACCAAAATGCTGCTGAGGAGGGCACATGCCATATGCGCTTGACGCAAGGAGTCGGTTCCTAATGCACCATGGCCAGAGCCAAAGCCATGAAAAGGATCCTCCAAAGATTGACTGACACAACAAAATATGACAAAATGCCAAGCAGATCCAAGCACTGCACCATCAGCAGGATACCCCACAAGGTTTGGATCTGTCACGGGTGGGGACCTCATACCACAACTGGTCCAGGCAGCTCAAAGTCAAACTTCTGCAAAGATAAAAAGAACAACTGCTGTACGCATCCGTGTCAATCACATGTTACTGGGGCTTGCAACTCGAAGTTAACATCGCAGTTGGAATCGTGCGAGTCAAAGACCTAGCAGGAGCCCATCAAAGTCCCCTAGTACCATTATGCAGCATACAAGTAGCGGCCAAGAATGTGCATTGCCCTGCATTGCCCTGCATGCACAAGGCCGCAAGCAGCTGAGTGTAGCTCCACTATATTCACATACGGAGGCGTGGTGAAGAAAAAGTACGGCGCCCTGACATCGGTCACATCAAAGGACTTGACACAGTTCCTGTGTCCTAAAATATCCTAAGATAGGGCAGATAGGGGTGCTCCATGGTGCCCCTAATTGGACCCCATGAAAACCACCATGGAAACACGATCTGCGCTGGGAGGCCAACGTTTGGTCCTGCAGCTGCCGCTCCTCCTGCAGCTAACGTGATTTCTGATGTGAATCTACAAGATTGCTGCAAAATGCTGCAAATGGGTGTGTCGGAAAATGGGGTATACATGGGTATACCTCTAAATGGCTATCTTAATAGAGAACATGATTATATTATAATCCAATGGATTTCGGGGTACACTATTTTCAGACAAATCATGACAAATCCATGTGGCTGTAGGAACTAAAGCAAAGGCAACTTTTTTTCACGTCCTTCTTTGGTCCATCTATTGTATCTAGCGCATTTTGAGCGGCCCCCTGCAAGGTGAACAGCAGCCCGGCACACTGCAGGTCAGTCAAGGTCACAGAAATGTCACAGAACCTCACTCAAGTCACCATCCTATACCATCCTGACCTCTCTGTAGAGTTCAGCGGAAGGCCTAGAGGATGGCACTTTGTTCCTTGGTCCCCCACAAGAACTCCACCAGTCGCCAAACGACAAAGGCAGGAAACAAAATCAAACAAATTGATCAAATTGGAAAAAGACATGAAAGTGCATGTTCCTATTGCTCCAAGATCTTGGAAACATATTTTCTTGAACTATTCCCTTCACCATCCTTCACCTGTGCCTTCCCCAAGCTTGCGCAGCTTGTCTCCAAAGTCAAGCTTTGGGTCTCTGCTTGAGACACTGAGCTTATTCTTCCCCACGGTCCCCGAGGCATGTCACATATGTCACAGTGCCCAAGGTGCCCAAGATGCACAAGGTTGTCACAGTGTCATTGAGGGAATGACGGGGCAGCGAAAATGGCATTTTCATGAGGTTCACCTGGACCTGATGCAGGGACAGCAGCTCCAAACTGATGTCCTGACACTTCAAAACGTCTGTGCTAATTCATGTAATTCATGATGCTCATCGATGAGATTTCTCGATTTGTTGAGTGCACAACTTCCAAAGTTAATGAAACGAAACTGACCCGAAAGAACCGGGACAATCGGAACTGCTTGCAGCTGCCAGCCTCTAATGCCTGACTTCGCGCCACCGTTTACAAGTGGAGATCCTCAGAATGAAGCAGCTCAGGCTCAATCCTGTGCCAAAAGTCATCATTCTGCACGATCACCCTGGAACCACTATGAGCATATATACATGTGCCCTCTTGCATCAAAATTGTCAAGCAAACTGATTGCAGGAGCAAGATGGAGCAAGGCAAACTGGTTTTGCAAACATGCATTGGATCATTGGCAACCGTGTAAAGAGGATAGTAAGGAGGGCGATTTGAAAGCGGAATCCCGAGGGCAACACCTAGAACGTGGCCCTGCAGTGTAAGCCAGCAGAAGAACAGCGCCCGCAACTGCTTGCCTGTCCATGTAGGAGCTGCCAACTAAATCCGAATGCTCCATGGCTTTGTTTCTGAACCTGTTCTACATGTTCCATCTGCCTCAAAGTCTTCAGATGTCTTCAGAACATGTTTCCACATATTTTCCAGCCACCCTGTAGTTTTAGAACGTTTTAGAGGTGGGCTATCAATGGTTATCACCACATGTCCCCCAAACGACTGGCAGCTTGCTGGGACGCCTGTGAAAGGCCGCGTGTGCAACACATGGCAGAGCACCATGCGCCTCAGTGATTGAAAGGGGAGACGCAGCTTGCAGATAGAAATAGCGGAATTTCATATTGCCGTTGCAATCTATGGAATCTATGGTAGGGAATCTATGGGAGATGGTCCATTTATAGATGATTTACCCGTATTTATCCATGTTTCTTTCATGGTGGGCTATGATTTTCAAATATTTCCCACATGACTCACATGACCGATTGGGAGCTGTTGGGTTCTGTTGGGCATATCAACATCACCCTTCAGAAGCCGACCAGGCCGCAGGTCGCAAGATGTGCTCCCTTCAATGGCCTGGAAAGAGCTGGCTTCTAATTTAATGGAACTAGTCGAGGCCAAAAGGAACACCATGGAACCGAAAACATGCTGAGCCCCAGGCTCAGGTCGGCACGCAGTCTCCCCAAAGGGCCTTCCCTTCCCCTTTCCTTCATCAATTACTGTAAAAGGATCTGCGGAATATGGCATGACGTGGCATAATATAGCATAATATGGCAATATAATGCAATATGGAGAGTGGAGGCATGTTGACGCTACGTGCTTATCAGTGTCTTGTGAACTTGTGGTCTTCAGTGCCTGTTGCCAGCTTTCGTTCTGGCTGTGCATTAGCAAATCGGATCTGTGCTACACAGGTCTGTGGTTCAACTTCACTCTTTGGTGATTTGTCGGGCTGCTTCTAACAGCATACCACAGCACAAGTAGACATCTATGGACATCTATCTATTGATACAGGTGAGTTTTCTCTCCAATTCGGACACGCTTGCCCCAGGTACTTCTCTGGAACACGTTGTTTGAGCAAACCACTCAGTGCAGCAGTGGTGTGAGTAGCTCACGCTGGTCTTCCGTCTTGTCACTTTACAGACTTGATCCGCATATCAAAAATTTTTCTCAGCTCTGCTGCAATCCTGTCTTGCTCCGTTGGATCGTAGGGTCTGCTGACTTGAAACCTCAAACGTTTGCTGCACCCATCTGGCCCAGCTGGTTCTGCCAGAGGCGGTGGCGGAGGAGGCTTTGGCATCTCTGCCATAGGAACAGGGCCCATCCGGTCTGAGTAGCCACCCCTGAAATGCGGCGGAAAATCATCATCAGCATCTGGAAGGAATGGATGCCTCGACATTCTCTGCTGTGGCATGGGTCCAGACACTCTTGCGAAACTATTTTCAATCGCAGCCAATGGAGAGCTCTCACTGAAATTGGTGGGCTGAGCATGCTGGGGTATCTTGGGAGCCAGTTTCTGCACGGCAGGCAAGGAGGTAGATGGAATCGCATTTCTGCTGGGGCTGCTGGGACTAGACACCCTGGTAGGCGTTTGTGCTTCAGCACGTCGCCTGTACTCGTCCAACCGAGCTCTGCTTTCGGCCACTGAAATCCTTGGGGACATCTGACTGGGATGTCGTTGTCCCGTTGCTAACCCAAGGCTCACTGTCCGACAGCAACACGCTGTGGCCAAGATATCTGACCATGAAATACTGATAGCATCAACTTGAGACAAATACCACAGGAAATCTCCCCAGTTCATGGGCTGGATCACCCTAGTGCTGGAGATCAATGGGGTC
>Ga0126342_10001624_pt1 | contig 32406 bp, 25 predicted proteins | sample Cyp1metagenome_FD_92528 | JGI IMG/M metagenome (GOLD analysis project Ga0126342, IMG submission 92528) | Coral microbial communities from Lord Howe Island, Old Settlement Bay, Australia - Cyphastrea 1 metagenome | ecosystem: Host-associated > Invertebrates > Cnidaria > Coral ...
GGGTCGACTCGTTGGTGACTTCAACGTGGTTCTGTGCAGACACAAGTCAAGCATAGTGAAGCAGATGGCGGGTTGAGGGGGGTCGTTGGGGGGGGGCTGAGCATATATATATATATATATATACACCATCTATATACCATTTAATGCTTCGTATACCATATATATTAGCTAGATTTCTTCCAACTTTGAACAGACCCCTCGTTGTTTCCTGCCAGCTCCTCGTCGCACCTGGTCCCAGTGGTCCCGGTCCCGGGAGTTGTCGCTACGCCGCGTGGCGGGCGTGATGATGGGCCGAAGGATCTCCTGGCGCCAGCAAGGCGATGCAAGGCCCGGTGGCCCGATGACAGCAGAGGATTGAATCGGTCAAATCGTCATATCCCATGACGGATCCATGGTGCTGGTATATATGCTAGCATGACTGGGGGATATATATTGATGGTAAATGTGACCATATATAGCATACATGGATCCTATGGGTATGGTTATAATATGCTATACGAGTTAACCATAAAGCCAAAATATATCAATTAGTATTGCATCCCCGTCCTTGCAGGCACGAATTTCTGCTGGTGAGTCCCCAATCCCAGGTGTGGGGTTCAGCAACCAACTGAAATCTTCCTCGAACCGTCGAAGCAAAGCAAATTGGAATTTTGCGTATGCTACTGGCTCGTTCTGGGCCGAGATCTTGACATTTGATGTTGTTGGAAAGTGCTCAGAAAAGTGCCCAGAAATCTGCTAGGCACATCCTGGGCTCAATGGCACATGAGCTGCTACAGACAGGCTCCAGCCTTGATCGACACAGCGCGGCATCGATGGCAGTTCCATCAGAATTTGTTTTGGCGAAATGTAGAACCGCAATGATTGAAGCCTCGTTCACACAAGTCCTGAATGCAAGAACACAAAGTAAGCCTAAGCAGCGCGTTGTGTTTTGAACTATTTGCCAACGTTCCCCAACAAATGACCTTGTTAGTCTCACATTCTAGATTCCACATGCTCCCATCCCAGCTTTTGTTGAATGGGGGTAAATCCTCCGAACAAAGACTAAAGACCCATTCACTATAGTGAGTTTATGCAGCTCTATATTCACCATCTTTCCGCTTGGCCCAAGATGGTTCAATCCCAACCATTTGGGAGATGCTTTTGTGGCGAGGTCGGCCACTGTGGTTGCTTCTATTTATTTGGGTTTATATGGCGGTTACTCGAACCACTCACCAGTAGGTTTCTCCATGTTTCTCCCATGGTTATCCGATTCTTGCTGCTGAACTATCTTCATCTCGTGTTCAAGCTGCTTAAATCCACATTTTCGCTGGGGAAAAACTCTAAAACCAGCTCCTAAAAACAGCCAAAACCACTAGGTTGATCCTCATGGATGTTCCAGTGATATGTGGGACATGGATAGAAACCCAAGTTCTAATATGGCGACTATCCATGGCTTGCGATTTACGTTGCGAGCTACGCCAAGTGGAAAGCTTGCCCCTCCGGTCTCTCCAGTCGCACGGGCTCCGTCTTCACCGCCTCCGTCTTCGGTGCCGAACTGTGCGTCGCTTGCGGCTGAACTTTGGCGGCTCGGACCTCCGGCGATATGTCGAAGATGGTCGATGTTTGAAAGGTGTCGGCTCTGAGCTGCTTGAGGCAATAAATGGCAATAAATGGTAATGAATGGCAATTGGTTGGGATGCTTGAAAGGTGATTTATACATCTGGATGTACCACTTTTTACGGCAAACATCCTCTGAGGTGGTGAAAATCTGGTAATGTGGTTTAAACAATAATAAACTACCCATTGGGGAATGGTTTACACCACCTATTCATGGTGATCTGGGGGATGGTTTATTATTGTTTTACCCATATTAAGCCCAATGCCATAATCCTACCATTTGGGATAGTTTATGCAACCCATTTATGGTGATTTTAGGGATGGTTTACTAGTTGGGGTTGCCACATTTATGAAATTGAAATTGAGTCCCGTAAGAGGCTTTCATTTCGACCCAGAGAAGCCAAAGCCATGCAGCCTTGGGATAGACCGTCCGGCATCTACCGCTGGAATGATAATAGCAAAATGAAGGTCTTCGGCAGCTTAACCATACTTTAACAAGCACATCTCCGGCACCCTGATGTTCACATCCCAGCAAAATCACCTTAATGGCTGATTTGTTTGAAGGTGAATCATATGATAAAACAAACCCTGCTCCACATGTGCCTTCCTTCTCTGGGCACCCATTGAAAATCAGCTTGGGCAATTGAGAATCCTCTTGATATATTGGCACGATTTATGTACCCATTGAAAGTTGAGAATTCCATGGATTTTCGCCTGTACACCACTTAGTATCCAAGGTGCAGTAAACCCCGGCATTGCCGAATGGAATTGATCTGGATTCTATCACACGAAGTCAAAAGTAGTAGTGCTTGCCCTTGGAAAGAATGTATTTCTGGACCTTTGATGCCTGTGTGGCCAACAAAAAGTGGGTTGGTCATAGTTTGACTGAAAAATGCAGGTGCATCTCAACAGGAAAATGACAATCAACCATGATCAACCACCAAATCTGGGGTTACTGGGGTCCCCTATAGATACCATTTTAGGGTGAGAAACACCCATGAATCTCCAGCATTTTGAAGGGAAATAATTGGATTTGCTTGAAGCCCTCAACAAAATAAAACATATCCCCTATGTTTTTTTTTTTTAATGGTGTATTTCTCATGGGGAAAGGGAAATCATTAAGTCATCTTAATGGAAACCCGTGATCTATGGAAAATCCATCATTTATTAATCATTTACCATATATCATCATTGTCCATATATCATTATAGTTATATGATATATAGTCATCTTATATGTGATTTTCCCGTTCAAACCACCATTTCGATAGGATTATAAATTATGATCCATCACCATAGGGGGATTTCATGGGTTTTGACCCATCACGTGGCACACCAAGCGGCCGCAACCGTCACAACGGGTGAAGGTTGGACTGTGAAGCCTACTTCATTGGCGGCCTGCGCAGTTTAGCCAAGGGAGCAAGGTTTCAATGGACATCAAAGGAACACCCGTTTATAGCAGATTCATATACTCTATATATACCCTCTGGTTATTTAACATAGCCATGGAAAATGGCCCATTTATAGATGGTTTACCTATTATAAATGGTGATTTTCCATGGCTATGTTAAATAACCAGAGGGTATATATATATATTATAAATCCAGAAAGTGGGAAACCTGGAAGTACCACGTGAATATCATCTATAATCTATAACATCCTGGAAACATGTGTTCTATCTTTGTTGGAGGGCTAAAAAAAACGCGGGGAATTCAAAGAAATTGCATGGTATGATTCACACCCTATAGTTACTGGCAGTACCTTCACACATCCGAAAATAGAAAAAGGGCGATTGCTTGGAGGGTTACTTTCCAAAGATCGCAACTTGATAGAAGCAGCAAGTTGCATCCCCCAACTTTTCCTGCAGTTATGCAAGATGTTTAGGGTTTGCTGATTTGACAAGCCCCTCATTGGATTGATATAGTCTGCAATTCCGTACGCCGGTGGCGTTGAAGGAAGGTAGGTTGATTTGGGCTGACCAAAAGATGGGCTGTTGGCCGGTCCATCTATGGTCCAAAAATGGTTGTCACACAGCATGCTTGTTTCCACGAGTCCGAGTCCCTGAGTAGATTCAATCAACGGATTGGTTTAAGGGAAATTCTACAGGAAACCATGGATTTTCTATGACTTTTCCCATGAAATATAGGGGTTTCCTGCAAATAGTCCGTCAAATAAACCATCCCAGAGGAAGAGCAAGATCTGCCTCTGATCCTACCAAGGTCGGTGATCCAGCAATTTCTACCTTTCAGTTTCACATTCCACATGTTTGAGGCGTTTGAGGCTTAAACCCCACCATTTTTTGTAGCTTCATCTCGGCCAGAAAACATCTCAAACCTTCCCCGCCTGCTGCGAAGCTCTGGGCTGCATCAGCTGCAGTGCCCTGGGATTTCATTTTGATCGATACCCTCTGGTAATGGAAAAACACCATTTTAATGGGAAAACTCACTATAAATGGTCATTTTTGATAGCTATGTTAAATTACCAGAGGGTACATATAAAATACTATAAAATTATAGACATCTAGGCTGTTCTGCAGATTCTGCGGGTATCTGCTGGTTCTTGTTTGGGGTTTTGCGATTGAAGGGTCAGGAATGGCCGGAATGGCCGGAATGGCCGGAATGGCCGGAATGGCCGGGACATGGGTATCTCTGACCAATGGCCGCTGGAGAATGACCCTTCAAAATTAGTGCTTCAAAAATAAACTATTCAGGGGCTCCGCTCTCATCATTGCAATGGCGAGTTAGGCCATGTTTGTTCTCTGAAACTAGAATATGTTTTGGCTGATTCACAGAACATATCCTTGTCTCCTTCAAGGATAATCCCGGGTGAACATTCCTGATCTCGTCCCTTGAAGCCTTGAAAAGTGGTTTCCCCAGCTATACCTATAACTCCAGTGGCTATATAATTGTGCTGATTACTGTTAAAAATGTGAGGTTTCTTTACCTAGCTGAATGGCCAATGTTTATACATAGTGTTAGATGCTCTGCGAAAGGTAGTTGGCGAAATATACCCATTAAAATACACGCTATACACTAAAGTAACCATTCAGTTGGTTGACCCAGTAACTAGTTCCCCTTTGGTTGATTCACATAATAGCCTGCAATGGAAAATGGCCCATGTACAGATGATTTCTGATGAGTTACCTGTTTCAGAAAAAAATGTGTTTTTTTTCCCATTAGCTACCTGAAATAATTAACCAGATGCATCGTCAATCTTTGGTACTCCACCCCAAAAAAGAACCAAATCACAGTTAATCAGATTTATCATACATTTGTTTGTTGTTTAAAATTTTAAGTGTATAATCAAAAAACATACTTATAATTAACCTTTTGCTGTTGATGGTTATTTCCGTGTCGCACCTTGATGCCACTTCTGAGCCGTCAGTGCTCATGACCTGCCATGAATCAAGAACAAAGGGATCTTTTAATGGTGATTTCATGTGGAGTTCATGCTGATTTCATGGGATTTTAATGGAATATTAATGATATTTATATAATGTGATATGGGATAATATTAATAATAATATCTGATAACTATTGATTATTCATGGATTATTGATGGGATGATTATGGAATGGGATGATTCTGGAATATACCCGCAACGTTGTCATCAAGCGTGGCTGGAAAATCCCCGAACTTTCTATGGAGGCTTTAATGGCAACGTCCTCTAAAAATGAATCAATGGATTCGTTTAAGGGACATGTTACTGGTTTAAGCCCCTTATTTCATGGGCAAATCGATGGTTTCCGGTTAAGATTTTCCAGCACGCCATGTTTGATTACCAGAAGGTATGGAAAATGATGATAGGCCACTGGATTTGGTCATTATTTTTTCCTCACATAAATAACCTGCGTGATGGGTATTATTGGACTATAACCCACAGAAATTGGATATACCATGGACGTTTCTTCAAATGGTTATGCAAAGAAATGCATATTGAACTACCCTCTTGTAAACGTTTACATAGCTATAGAAAATGGCCATTTATAGTGGATTTACCCATTAAGAATAGTGATTTTCCATAGATATGTTAGTTCACCAAACGGTAAGCTGCATGGCAAGAATAGCCAAGAGCTTGGAACTCGTTCACGCCAAACCCGCCAAATGGATGTTCATCGCCCCATTCATTTGGTATTGTAGGTTTTGACTTATCCCCATATGGCCAGGAAATAAGTGTCGAGATGTCACCTCCCATTTTTCTATGATTTTCTATTAGTACTAAATCATATATTGATGTAGTATGTCAACGCATGTTTTTCCAATTCATTATGTAACGGCTGTCTCTTTCAGTGCTGAATCAGCCCGATCTTGTGGGTCTTCACAAATCTTTCGTGTTTGTTTAATAAAGCCTACCGGAAAGAAAATCATATCAACACAAGGATGAATAGTGATCACCCATCTGCAATATGTTAAGAATTCGTGGAGCGTCTAAGCCAGAAAACAATGATTGCCGGTAGTTAGGTAGTTTTCGCACACTTGAAGCAATTTTTTGACAAACCCAGGTTCTAAAATATGTTTTAACAACCTCCGTACTCGGTTGAGGTCTTATGTGAATGACACCACGACCCTGCCATCGCGGCCAATCGTAAATACTTTGCCAAGAAAAATGAACAATTGAAGCCTGATATCAGTTGTACACGCACATATATATATATTTATATATATACATTGCCTATGCATGCCTGTGTATATTTATACATTGTGTGCATATCTGTACATTTATATGATCCCCCTTGCAATTCAGTGTGAAGGTCGCACCCCCTGATTCTGTAAGTACAAAGCTGGGGCCTGACCCTCAGACAGGGGCGCACATCATTACAAAATCAAAGGTACCAGACCTTTCCAAGCATGGTTACCATTACAAAATCAAGACTGAACATGTATTTTTACAGAGCAGTTAACCCCCTAATTCAAGGCAAACATTTTAAAATCATATCAAAATCATAAAATTTGGTACCAAAAACACCCTTTGATTTTGTAATGGGCCTGATTTTTTAAGGATTCAGGTCTGGTCCCTTGATTTTGTAACATGATCTTTTCCCCTATACCCTCAGGGCTTGATTTCATAATGCGCCATGATTTTAAAACGGCGAGTATCAAAACCCATGTTGTGAATATTTCAAAATTACTCAAATATAATACAAGATAAAATCACCTTATAAAACGAAACCTTAGCATGGAAACAAATTAGACGCATATGGATACTTACAAAATCAACCCCAAAGTTGTGTAAAATTGGCTCAAAAATCTCTCCAAAATTTGTAAAAATGGGACCATTTTGGCACCCCCCCAAGGGGGTCTGGCACCCTTACAAAATCAAGACCATCCATCTTGCCATACGTCCACCTATCTTCCATAATGATGTTATACCCTTCATCCTTAGGGGTTAGGATATGATTTTGTAAGGTGGGTTCCTTCCAAAATCAAAGGTGAAAAACCCTATGTACTGGGGGTCCGACCCCCATGATATTGTAAGGGAAATTGCAAGGGGGGATTCTATATGTATATATTTCGTGTGTGTACATGCATATGTGTGTGTTGCCCATGTTCAGCAACACTTAAGCCACGTTAGATGGCCTTCACCAAGGTGTTTCCAATTCTTAGGTGGGTTTGGTTCACGAAAATAAACCACATCTAATTTGAAGTTGCTTGTGTTTTCGTTTTGTTAGTAAGAAAACTCTGATGTATGTATACAGCACCCGTACTTCGGATGATACATAATACTACTAATAATGAATATGAGCCATTAACCATGATAAAGCTAATTACAAACCACAAGTTTACGACGGTTTATTGTATATGAGGATGATGCCCTACCTTGGGATGTTGAATCATAACTATCAACAGGTCAAGTTTTAAATGCCCTCAGCTCCGCTTCGCACCTCTTCTGGTTCAACTTCTCTCACCTTTGCAGTGGCCTGAAAGAGTTCAGCAGCAAAATCCACGTTGAGATGGGAAAAAGTTGGGATTTTACCATGGGCATTGTAAGTGAATGCGGATGCTATTCACTGAATACCATATCTGAAATTAATTTCATATTCAGAAACACGAAGATTCTGATACTGGGAATTTGAACAGAATATGGGATATATAAATATATGTATATATATATATATAGCTGAAAGAATCAAATAAAACTGAATAGTGCATAGTGGATTTTTGTTGCAAGGGAATTGTAGCAAACAACGTGATTTCACTATCTGACTGGAAATATACAGTAACTGAATTTGATACAATTGGGAATCGAATCGATACAACTGGGAACCATTCACCAGCAGAAAGTTGAGATATGAACGATACAATTATATACTTCATAGGCAGTAGACAAACAAATTGTTAGATAGGCAAATAGGTAGATAAATACATCGACAGACAAACAAACAAACAAACAGATAGATAGATACAGCATTGCACACACACACACATATTATATATATGTATGCAGAGAGGGGGAGAGAGAAAAAGGTAATGTATACAGTATACATAATATGTATATATATGTATCATATATCTCTCTCCCTCTTGCCCAATGTTCTGTGCACAGTTCTTACAATGATTGCTGTTCAAACTGGTCATATACCAGGAACAAGTTTGGACACTAAACAATAAATCCCGAAGCATATTCATTGCAATTTTTGATGCCTCCCCAATATTCACCATCATGTCATCAGGGTAAGGTCTTTTGAGATTGCTATGAAGCATCCAATCCAGTGGGTTACGGTACACCGGAACCATACGGCTGGCCTTGGCTTTGGCTTTACGTGAGGTCCTCACATATTGGACAACAGGGAGCATGGTGCAATGTGAAGCATCCTGAGTCATCCTGGGTCCTTCTTTGGATGTACATCCCAGTTAAAAGCCTTATAAATTGACAACCGGCTTCATCCTATCTGTAGCCGTCTTCGAATGATGGTCATGAAGCTAGTAAGTGGGAAGGGGTTACATCTCAAATTTGACCAACTCACAATACTTGAATGAACATGACATGCACAATTAACCAACCCTTGATTACCTCTACATTTTCCACATTACTATACATGGGAACTGCAGCCGTGAATGAGGCTGCCATGCGCAAGTTTCAATGATCCATCACCCGGGTGTCATGGTTTTACTCTGTCCTGCTGCAGGACAGTCATATGTAGCCATATTCCTAATATTGCTTGAATGTTATATAGCCTAAGATCAGATATTGCTAGTAATATTTATGCTACTTATTATTTTTATATGTTTACATTGGTAAAATTAGTAGTTAACTAATATGAACTAGCACCAGTAGACTCATTAATTAGTAATATTATCCTACCCCATGCAAACTGTGGGGCAAATGGTGGGCGTCGCGTCTAATACTACTATTATACTATTATTGTACTAGTAATGTATATCACTAATATTACTAATATAACTATTACACTATTAGCAATATTACTGATATGTTACACTAATATATTACTACACTAGTATATTACACTAGTATATTACACTAATATATTGCTACAGTAATAGTGTATAGTATTAGTGTATAGGCTGAACTTGATATATAGTGCATTTTAGTAACTCACTAATAGTATTATTATACTAGTAACGTAGTTCAGCCTATTAGTGTAATATTACTACTATTACTAAAACTATAGGCTGAGCTCACCTTTTCGGTCCTGCGCTCGCTGACCTCCACTTCCGCCTCGCTGGACCTTGAAGGGCAAGGGGCATCATCACAGATCATCTATTAAAATGGACCATGATGGACCATTTTTTCATAAATATGTTAAATAACCAGGGGGTAAGTCTTGCTATGTCATACTATGTTTTATACTATGTTACTATGTCTTATACAATGTCTAATACCATGTTTTACTTGAATTTTGGGATCTGGAACTATCCAAACCTTTGGGGTGCCAGAGTGGTGACCCATGGCAACACATGGTGCAGCCCTCATTTGTTGGTGAAAACATCATTCTTGCGGGGCTAGCAAAGTTTAACCTCCAAGTAAAAACACCAACATAAATAGTATATTGGGAAATGTGCGCACCGAATCAGCCCACTCCATCTAGAAAATAAGCTCTTGACCAAGCGTTCATCCATGCTAACCAATGTTTCGCCTTGATACAAGTTTCTTTGGTCAATCCTCATCGTTGCCGCGAAAACCTTTGAACAACCCATCAAAAATCATTCAAACGCGCATCAAAACCCAAACCAAACCTATCCAAAAACACGTTTAATCTGTTCAAGCTTCTACTACAACACCAAAATTGCAACGAAAATCCATCAAAATCCAAAAAATCCGCCCCTTTTTGTAATTTGCCCACCTTTCCCCCGGGCTGTGTTTCCGCACGTGGACAGCCGCGAGGAGCGATTTCTGGATCGATTCCGCAGTCGCCGGAGGCGGCGCTTGGCGCCACGGGCCTGGGATAGTTAGCCCATTTGAATTACTAGCAGTTATCGATAGTCAATAATAGTTTGTAACAGTGAATCATGATCGTTGTTAATTGTGTTAAAAATCATTTATCTGAACTATCCATAATGGATGTCAGATTTGATTTTGAGGAAATGTCAGTTGATAGTAAAGAAAATGATCAAAGGAAGTTTCGTAGAGGAAACTCCGAGTTACGGAAAGTGAACATCATCATTAGCCCAGAGATCATTGTGTCCAGTTGGCATGTGCCTTAGGAGATCATGAAGTCACATTCTCACTAATCCAGAAATCATTGTGTCCAGTTGGCATGTGCCTTAAGAGATCATGAAGTCACAATCTCACTAGCCCAAAGATCATTGTGTCCAGTTGGCATGTGCCTTAAGAGATCATGAAGTCCCATTCTCACTAGCCCAGAGATCATGGTGTCCAGTTGGCATGTGCCTTAGGAGATTTCTCACTAGTCACTAGTCCAGAGATCATTGTGTCCAGTTGGCATGTGCCTCAAGCTCCCTAGCCCGGACATCATTGTGTCCAGTGGGTACTTGGGAAGAGGTAGAGTAGAGGTAGAGTGGAAAAGACTAGAGAAGAGAAGCGTAGAGGCGGAAGTAGAGCAGAGTAGAGGTGTTGCGTCTTGCGATTGTATTGTGTTTTGCAAGTCGTTCTTGGCAGATCGCATTGGAACTGTTACATCACGGATGCGATTTGAATGTTAGGATTTGCACGAAACATTGTGTTTTCTCGAGTAATCAGTAAACGGAAGTTTCGACACGGACTTGGAAAAGACAATTCGACTTGCAACACACTACTGTAAAACACGTCGCTGTGATGCGCCGGGTCCAATGCACAAAGCACCTCAACACATGCAAAACACAATAGCACAGCATAAACAAAGAAGAGAAAAAGTCACCTGGAACCCTCAGTTACATTGCGCGCGCAGATCCAGAATGATTCCACGCTAAAGCGACGACGCGTAAGACCGTCGCGCTCGCAAGCCTACTTTTCTCCGCAACGAAACCTCCGTTTACCCGAAAAAACACAATGTTTCGTGCAAACCCTAGCGTTTCGAAAGGTACTTGGTCTTGGAGGGAAAAAAAACAGCGCACGGCTGTGCTGCCTGCATTTGCCACGCCTTGCTGCATTCCGGTGGCACGCACAGCTGTGCAGCTTGCGTGTTCTTGTTCGTTTGGCCTTTCAGGCAGCAGGACTCAAAGACGCCTGCGGTTGGGCTGCTTACGTGCTCTCTTGACAGATGGCTGCTCGTGACGTCACAGCTCTTCGCGCGCATGGAAAAAATGCTGCGGCCCAAGCGTGCTTGAACGTTGGACCCACAGGTAACAGTCAACAGTCCAGGAGGATTGAGTGATAGCACATGACACGAGAATGATAACACAATCGAATGCTGAAACCACATCGAATGGAAAGGCAATTCAACTGGCCTGAACAAGAAAGTTAGTTTGCAACTGCGTCACTTCGACTGGGCTGAGAAAAAATTGGACAGGTGGAACTGAGGCGAGGTGAGCCAACACGAGTTCAAAGGAGTTGAGAGGAGAAGAGAGATGAAAAGAGAGTTGAGGAGAGTCAAGAAGATGTGCGCAGAAATGAAGGTCGTTGAAAAGAGTTGCCAAGAGGTGAGAAATCGTTGGAAGAGTTGAGAAGTGGTTTCACAATTTGCGACAAGAGGTCAGAAGTCCTGGAAAGAGCATGGAAGTCTGCCGCAGCTCCTATAAGCAAACCTTCTTTTTGGATCCTATAGCGTTACACTTCTTAAACCTGGAACTTCCGCCACCCGCCTTGCGCGGGTTCTACTTGTAGCTAATAATAGCTATCCATTTATCTTAACTATCATTTTAATGTCAAACCATCTCCCTTGGGATTGTGAGCCCGTATTTAAAATGACCATTGTGGGCACACCATATTTCAGACAACCCCCTTATTCAATGTAGCTAATAAGTAACAATAGCTCTCCCTTAAATTAACTTAAGACGATCAACCATCTAACAAGTTGGTTGATAATGGTTGATAATGGTTGATGGTGGTGATTTTTAGTGGTTAATGGTTACAGCATGATTGTTGCTTGATGATGCTGTGGATGCGCTGATTGCCTTTTCCAACCAAAATGGTGTTTTCTAGATTGCTAATATTGATGGGGGAATGGCGAGTATGCCTGGTTAATACGGCTTGAAAGCCAAACTCAGAAATGTTGGCATTTTACAATGCCCACGGGATTTTACCACAGAGACTGTGATTGATTGGGATTTTACAAGATGTCTCTTTTTGGCACCAAAAAAAACGATAGATTCCCCAAGTAGTGGATTTCCCATGGGAAAGCCAAACATCGCCATGAAAATTGTCATGACAATTTAAAAACAATTCGAATTGTCCCGTCAACATGTTGTTGTCCAGCATTTTCCTTGCCGCCCAAATGGGGAAACATATGGAAAGATCCCAGCAACGAGGAGAAGCAATGCACCAACCAAGAATGAGAAAACCACACAACATTACACAACTACATCCATTCCTATACATGTTTCATAGTAAATCACCATTTTTCAGCTGGATTTCAGCACCTGAAAATCTGCCAATTCCTTTGTGGATTTTTTCACCCAAGCATCATAGATCTGAAAGCTGGCCGCACAGTGCTCCAAATGCCTGGGGATTTTCGGCGTGGAGTTGGGCAACAGGATGCAGGATGTGTATACCCTCGGAAACTAAGGTTTGAATGGGAAAATCATAGGACAAAAAACAGGAAAATGGAGGTTTACCCTCTGGTAAATTAACAGTTCGCTATGGAAAATCACCATGCTAAGAACGGTAAATCAACTATTTCTATGGCCATTTCCACAAGCAACCCGTTAAATTACTGGAGGCTAATTTCTGTCTCAAAAAAAATCTGGGGAGAACTCTCCAATAAACATTGGAAATGATGCTTCAACAACCAGCGGCTTTCAAGGAAAAAACCCTACAAAAACATACAAAAACTGGTTGGTGGTATACCTACCCCTCCGAAAAATGATGGAGTTCGTCAGTTGGGATGTGGAAAGTCATAAATTCCATGGTTCCAAACCACCAATCAGAAAAAAAAAACATGGAACCATAAACCCAGCTCGCGTGTTCTACTAATCCAACTCAGGGAATCAACATGATAACGTGTCAGAAAATAAGGCGACTCGTGGCATTCCATCATTCCGTTATTTGATCATCATGAATGCCACTTTCAATGGGATACGCTGATGAATTCAACTATTGATTTCGTTTGGAACAAGTTTTGGCACACATGTTCAGCAAGACTAAGTGGTGGTGCAGGTTGCAGTAGGTTAGTTTCAACATGGTTTGGTTGGTTCAAAAAGTTAAAAAATACGGTAAATCCTAGAAATACAATTATTCACAAGAAAGAAAGAAAGACAAATAAAAAGACATAAATACAAATAAAAAACACTAAAGAGAAATTAAAAAAATACATATACAAAAAAATGCATAGATAGAACTCAAATGATTTTACTTCATTCTATTTAATCTGTTCAGGCTGTCGCCTATCAAAACTGACTTTGTTTTGACAACGCTGGCCACGCGCAAACAATCTCAGATTTTTCCGCAACACATCGCACCAGAAACACATGTTCAGCACGTTTGCGATTTCCTTTTTTTTCTGGAAAAAAAAAACATGTGTTTCTCAAATATTTTGCTTTTTGGATGTTTTGTCACAAAAAATAGCAGAAAGAGAAAAAACAATGATCTCAAGAAACATTTTCTCAATCAAAAACCAAATGCAGGTTATCCCACTTTCGCGAAACCCAAGAGATAAAAAAAAGCAAACAAAAGAGGGAAAAAAATGAATTTTGTTTTTTCATTTTTTTTCATGTTTTTCACTTTTTTTCTTTGTCATTTCTTTTCATATCTTGTCATTTCTTTTCATGTCCTGCATTTTCCTTCTCTTGAAGAGAACAGAACATTACCAATCCAGACCACTTGCATGTCGACCCACTACTACTTAGTTTTGCTAACATGTTGTATTTATTGGATCAACATCACCTAACTTGGTGGCTGACTCTGTACATGTTTTTTCTCACCAGCGTTGGTGGTGTTTCCGGATTTCAGCCGCACCAAAGAGGTGTCGATTGTCACGGCGGCCACATCCCCGAAAAGGATAAGCTATGCGGTAGATTCAGAATGGCCATTTGTGAAAATGACTAAAGCACAGTTGATATCTCAAATGCAAATCATATCAAATCATCACATTCCCATTATACAAATCACCAGTGTTATTGCTAATTTCACCTATTTTTTACGGAAGAAATCAGTTTTCCCAGAGAAAATCGCCATAAGTTCTGGGTAAATGACCATTTTACCCGAGGAAATCAGCACGTTTCGTAGCCCTTTCCCTGCGCCTGCCCATAAAGGCCACAAAGTGGGGAAAGAGGCGCACGGCGCCAGCCGTGCCCAAGCAGGCCCTGCACTTGGGAAAGTATCCACTGTGTCAGGGGGTAAGTGTAGTGGGATATATTATGGGATTATTATTATTAGTGGAATATATTACGGGATTATTATTATTATTATTAGTGGGATATATTATGGGATTATTATCATGGGATATATTATCACATAATAATAATCCCATTAAAAAAAAACTTATAGATTATTATTATGGAATATTATGGGATTTAATCACCATTAAACCCTATCAAATCACCAGAAAAATTGAGACCCGTCTTGCCATGATGTTCCCATGGAATTCCCATGATATCTATATCATATTCCCATTTTTATGTCCCATTAAATCAGCTTAGATCACCATTAATCTTGGTAAATTACAATATTTCACTAACATGAATCTTGCGGCCATTTGGGGATGATTTCCCTTATTAATCATGATTCCAGGGCTCGGGAGAAAAGTGAGGACGTTATAATGTACCCAGATTATGGGTAATATAAGATGGAAGTTTTTGATGGAATGTCCAAGTGAACACAAAATGGACATGTTTTTAAGTGTGGAACAAATATGGAACTATTAAGGAAATATATCGTTATGGTATATATTATGGGATAAATTGTGGACCACAGTAATGTCGTTAAATGATATGGAAATAGAATGCACATATTATCTGGGTAATTTATATTAAATTATAGTAGTTCACTAACCTGAATCTTGCGGCCATTTGGGGATGATTTCCCTTACTAACCATGAATCCAAGGTTCGGTCGTAGTGAGGTCGTGATGAAATTTACCCAGTATTATGGAATTATTTTGTGTCATCTTCCCATTACTTAGATATTGTGGAAATAGAATGGAATCTAAGGAACCATTGTGGAAACGTATGGTTAGAGCATCAAGAATGGAGGCGCTATGTGCTATACGTATTGAATTGGCACTTATGGATTTATGGATTTATCTAAGTGATACTTCGAAGCGTTTAGGAAATTGTGGTTTGCACTTCAGAAATTGAGGTATAACGTTTTGAATGGGATTTATATGGGATTTAGCCCACAACTAATGGTGATTTAATGGGATCTAATGAGGATGTACCCTCTGGTAATTTAACAGGTTGCCATTTATAGATGATTTACATACTTACTAGACGTGGTGATGTTCCATAAAGTTTATGGTACACATTTAGGCACAAAATAGCTTGAACATCGGCCATTTGGGTTTTTTTTTGGGGAAAATCTACAGGGTCCCGCCAAGAAGGATCAAATAGGGGTTTTTGTCATGGGACTCCTCTGGGGATATCCTTTTTTGCGGCATCTCAAAAGGGGGCTGTCCTGGAACCAGTGTGGGGGTCACAGGTCACTGGAAACATGTTTGAACAAACAACATGTTTTTTGTTTCATATCACTACTTGGTGGACAGTTAACCAACTAATGGATATCATAACAATGTGTTTAATCCCAATTATCCGACGAATAACTTAAATTACTTTATTTGACGCTATCGGAATGTACCACATCGTGCAAAACTCGATATTGCAATAAGTGGATAAACAACAATATGAACAGCATCAATACCAATAGAATGTTGACCGGGAATATCTTCATTGTAGTAGTTGCATTTGTGAAGTGATACATGTTCCTCTCTATAGGTAAGACTCGCAGAATGTGATGAGAGAAAATGTACGGTTGAAGCCTGAAGGTAAAACCATGATTTCCGGTTAAGACTCTGCCTTAAATCAACACATTGTGTCATTGAATGTCCATTTTAAATAGTTTCTATGTGGACAGGTTTCAAACTTTAAACTATAACGGGATCTAAGATGGTTCCTTGATTCTTGGTGAATCTTCGAATGGCTGGGTGTTCCGGACACGTCATCACCTCTGAAAATGGCCATTCATCCCAGATGCCAGAAGCAACTCAGTATGAAACCCAAAATTAAGCCCTCATGCCCCAAACATTCCCAAACATGGGATTTAGCGTTTCCACCTTAGATTCTCTTACGCCCCTGAATGCTAGAGCAAAAAAATGTTACAGCCCTTCGGGCATCCCTGATTCCTGCATCAAAATGTCCAACACTTCCTCTAATTTGAAACTATAGTGAACCCAAAAAATGCAAAGTTCTTCCAGGATGCTGTGAATGATATTGATATACGTCATATGTCCATATATTTCCAGCTTTCGGTGCTATGGCTTGGGCTGGCTAGAAGTGGAATGTCCCCATCATTTAATGTGGCGCCAAAAATCCATATAAACCCATATAAAAACCATCAAGTTCTGTTGTATGCTTTACATCTTTAAAAAAAAACACAAACACATATCTAAAACATATCCAAAACATATCCAAAACATGGTAAAATACCACCATAATTCTTTGACATCTAAAACTAAAACCACCATCTCTGTCTCTGTAACGGTTTCACCAGGCCACAGCGAGGCCAAGAAGATTTCCAGACTTGGCGCTTCCACCCAGGGTCGGAGCTCCTGTCTTTTCGGGGTGGCTCGAAATCATGGGCCCTTAATAGTAAATGCTATGGCAAATGATCCTTAGTTAATATGGCAAAATGATGATGAGTGATGGCAAATATCAATCCCTGGATTTTTTTACTAAGTTAATATGGCAAATGTCCTTAGTAAAGGATTACTTCTCTATCTTTTAGGAGGTTGTGAAAAAATTCATGTGTTGAAGGCTATACATATTAATCATTTTTAGCTAGTATGTTTAACAGTGTTTGCAAACAGAGTGATCCCATAGCCTAAGATTTTCCAAACCCACAGTCTTGGGCCTCCAAAATGCATAGATCCAATGCCAAATGTGGACATAAGCAACCTGACGAATAAACATAAAGGTATATCCAGGCAAAAATATTTGGATTTACCCGCTCATAATGGGTGAATAGGCCAGTAAGAGTGAAGGATTCATTTACCCGTGCAAAAGTGTGGTAGAAAAAATATAGAGGCTTTATAAATGGGAGGAGAGATTCAACAAACATAACTAGCCATATCTATAGAATCAGCAGAGAATGGGAATTAATGCCCAAACATAATGATATAATTGATATAACCAACAAAGATTATAGAACCAACAAAGATGGGAATATAATTGAGATACGCGATGTGTGTAATGCCACGAGAAGCCTTGTTTGAGAAAGGTTTTTCTATGTCTATGCAGAGAATCTGCAGTCGTTACCATAAACAGTCCACAAAAACGGGACCCAGCCGGTATGTCGCTATGTGTCATGTGGCTCCCTCGAGGAAAGCACGGTATAGGTCGCATGACTCTGCTGAGCGCTGACTCAAGCACCTTAGGACCTTGACTCTCAGCATTCTCACCCTGGTGTTCATCCTGCCTTGCAACGTTTCGCTGCGGCACTGGTTTCCAACTATTGGAAGCCGGTCATGCAGATTCCTCAAGAATTGATGCCCCAAAATAGTTAAGGTGGATGTTCTGCGCACCCGGTCTGCAACTGAAAGCCATTAGTTCTTTCATGCTGGGTATTTGTGGCCACAAAAATCTTCATAAACTGCCATGTCTACAATTTCAGGCTACCCTCCTGTAACTCAAAGGAAAACAGGAAAAAAAACTGTTTCCCTCTGGTAAATTAACAGTTCGACCCTGGCAGTCATCGGGGTTGGAAGACTAGGTTCCATTAAAAATTGGTGATTTTCAGGGTCGAACTGTTTATTTACCAGAGGGTAAACCACCATTTTTCCTATGGTTTTCCAATGAGAAACCACAGCTTTTCCCCCCGTCCAAATGTCGGTCCTTCACGTGGGTTTCTCTGTCGATGATCTCGGTCTTAACCTCGGATCAAGCTGGATTCACGGGGCCGCATCAAGCCATGTCGAAGGGTAAACAGGTTTTTTTTTGCCAAATCAATGGGAAAATCATATGGTTTTTTTAGCCAAATCAATGGAAAAATATGGAAAAATCATATGGTTTTTCATTGAGTCTAATATATTCTAGATTGAAATGGTTTTTAAAATATTACCAATGTTTACCGCAATCATTTCACCATTCTTCCACCATTGCAGTTCCAATGGAATGACTGTTTGCAGTTTGCCCCCAATCTTCCACCAGTTTCGGCTGCCTTGGAAAACTCCTCTGGGATGATGCTGAGTGAGTGGAGGACTCATGGAGCCCCAATGGTGCCAGAAAACCAGTGGGAAAATCATCGAGTAAAACCAATGGGTTTTCTAAATTTACCCTCTGGTAATGACTAACAAATGGGATTTTATGGTGATTCAATGGGATTTTATAGGGATTCAATGGGATATTAATGGGATATACCCTCTAGTAAACGTTTACAGTTTGCGAACTTGAAAATTGCCCAGTCGAAATAGCTGATGACTACCCATTTTCATAGCATGGTGATTTTCAATAGCGAACTGTTAAATTGCCAGAGGGTAAAAACCAATGGCTTTAGAAACCCCAATGGTTTAGAAACCAATGATTCTATATAATTAAATATGCTAAACCCATTCCTGGGTTTCTTTTTACTGGGTCCCTATCAAAGTTATCAAACAGCTCCAGCTCCGGTACCGCACCAGTTCTCCATGGTACCATCCTCATGGTTTCTCGCACCCAGCAAAATCTTCATCCTTATCATGATCATCAGAATCTTCATAGTAATAGAAATAACATATCATGATCATCATAATAATAGTAAAATTCAATAACAAATAATAGTACTATCATGATCATCAGAATCATCCTCATCATGGAAATAGAAGAATAGAAATAATAGCCAGTAAAAAATCTAACAAATAAAGTATAATTCAACAACATACTATCCAAATAACACTGAGATGTACTAAGTATAACAAAGTAACAACATTTTTTTTTTGGATAAGTAAGTTAACTTAAAAAATTCGTCACTTTACCAGCTACACCAGCCTGGAAGAACCTCATCACACTCGCCAAGTAACTCCGCAATGCCAGGGTGAGGCGGGACAATCCGAAACCTCAGACCCAGGTCCTGTTGGGGAAAGATGGGGGAAAACCGGTGGTTTTGCATGGGATCTTTGTAGTGACGAAAAAATTGAATTTTTAGAGTGATCCAATGGGATTTTTAGAGTGATCCAATGGGATTTTAACTGGATATAATGATGAAACATGATGAAAAATGTGGAAAAAAACATGTGAACTGTGGACTGGTGCTTATTATGATGACAAATGAGTCAAAAAACCAGGGGGGTCCCGTTTCCAAAACGGGGGAAAAATGGGACCATGTTCAATGGTCAACCATGTTTGGGGTCTCTCGTATCTAATCCTGAATGATCCTGACTTCCCGGGATGTATCCCTGGTAATCAAACATGGCGTGCTGGAAAACCCACATGTATTGCCAATAGCCCATTTATGTGGAAGACTTTCCAGCTGGCCATTTTCGAGTATCCAATTATCTGAAAATATTGTGATAATATATCATGGTTTTATGGTCGATAATCGAAATAATGTAATATCATCACAATATTTATGTAGGACCCTCTGGTAAACTAACATGACAATGATTCAATGGAAAATCCACCATTTTCAATGGGAAAATCCACTATAAATGGTCATTTTCAATAGCTATGTTAGTTTACCAGAGGGTATCATTATTTTTTTGAAATAATGTAATATCATAACATTCATCAAATCCCATTAAAAAACCCACGAAACCCGATGAACAAATCCCGTTGAATCCGATTGAATACTATCCAAAGTCTCAATAAATCCCAGTAAATCCCAATAAATCTGACTAAATCCCAGTAAATCCCATTAATATAAATATAAATCCCATTCAAATCCCAGTTAATCCCATTTAATCCCAATGAAACCTCAATTACTGCCACTAATCCCAGGATTTCCCCGCGTTTCGCGGGCCAGGGCACTGGGTGTGGCCGCCGATCGAGATCACCAAAGTTGTCGCAGAAGAGGGACCTGGCTCGAACAATGGCTGGTCCATTGGGTATCGCCCCGAAAATAAGCATGAAATACAAAACGCCGAATACAGAAATACATCATATATATATGCAGTGTACAGTATATATATATATATATACATATAGTATCATATAGTCATATAGTCATATAGAGTATGTAGTCAAGTCAAGTGTTGATATGTTGAAATATCTTGAAATGTGATGGATTCCATCAAGTGATGTTGAAATCTAAAGTCAAGCTCGGGCCAATCATCTCTATGCCCAATTGTTTGAACAAAGGAATAGAATAGGTATAGAAACCTATGGGAAAATATGGGAATCTATGGAAAATATGGGCAAACGATGGGGGCAAAAATGGGAACATATATCGGAATCCATCGGAAACTCGAAAGAAAATATTGCGGAACTCATCGTTTGTGAGTTCGATCGGTCATAGCTCACGTTCGTGAGCTCACCAAGCCATGACCCCATGGCTGAAGTGACTTGGATGGGAAGCTGCTAAGCACTAAGAGTTCCAGAAATCTGGCTGAATGATACCCTCCAGTAAATTAACATAGACCCTGGCAGTCATCGGGGTTGGAAGACTAGTTTCCATTAAAAATTGGTGATTTTCAGGTCTATGTTAATTTACTAGAGGGCAATTCCAAGTTGAAACAAATTTCAATATGCTTTGGAGATGCTGAAGGCAAGATAATTCACCAATCTGAAGCAATGTTCTTTTCCAATAATTCCTCCCACACACGCAATATATCGCATAATCATCAATGGTGACATCGTTGTGAGGTCCTCATGATGCAGCCAATTACATGTGTATGATCATATGCCATATTTTACTATAGTGTCCTATATTTTCCCATATGTTCCTATGAAAATCCATGAAAATCCATGAAAATCCCATATATTTCCCTATCCTGTCGTTGTTTTTCCATTTGGTCTATGTTTTTCCTATATGGTTCCCAATGTTTCCTATATGTTTCTCCCATATCTTCCCCGTCTTGGAGGATTCCTCCAACTTCTCCGAGATGCCGGTTCTCCTTGGTCCGTTTCGCTGCGCACTTCAACGGTTACATGTGCTGATAATTGAACCTTTTCGATCGTTTCATGATCATATATAACAATATAATAAAATACAATATATAGTGATAATATAATATAATTAATAATTAATATGATATAACACAATGAAATAGAAAATAACGAAATATAGAATATTCATATGCATATATACATACATAGATAATGTCAAGTTAGGACTATATATATTATTATCGTGTAATTAAACCCTCCATGTTTGATGGTTACAATGGGAGGACCGTGATATTTGGAGGATGGGAATGCTGGTGACCTGCCAGGATGCCAGGTGTCTATGGGAATACCCTCTTTTGAGGTGTCCCAAGTCATGGGGGCACCCCCAGTCAGCCATTTTTTTGTTGGGATGTTCCATGAAATAAACCGTCCTGGTTGGTGGTTGACCTACCATCTTGAAAAATCTGAGTTCGTCAATGGGAAGGATGACATCCCATATTTTATGGAAAAATAAAAAATGTTCCAAACCACCAACCAGATTAGGAACAGATCTTACTCAAAAATATGACATTGGGCACGCCCACTGAATGCCTCCAAGAAGGGACTCCAAAACAAAAATAGATCCCGGCCAATCCCAAGGTTTCTCGGGGGTATTTGAGAAATTGATTAAGAGGAAGGGATGGGAAGGGTTAACAATCCCTGGAATCAACACGTATGAAGAAGATCTGGAATTCAACAAACCCAAATACATCCATCATGTTGCTGGGGTGCACATAGCTGTACCGTCCATGGTTGATCTCGGAAAAGCTGCACAAACACAGTTAGGCCTAGCTGGACAGCCATTGCCTACCGTTGATGGGATCAATGAACTGGGAAGTGGATAGAGATACCATGGAGATATCATGGGGTTATAACTGGATATATACCTGGTTGGTGGTTGACCTACCACTTTGAACAATATGAGTGAGTGAGTTCGTCAGTTGGGAGGATCATGACATTCCCAACTGAATGGAAGGTCATAAAATTCCATGGTTCCAGTCACCACCAACCAGATATATTGTTATTCCAATTGTTAACCATTATTAACCATAGATTAACCATTAGATTAACCAGGAAAATTCCATGGTTCCAGTCACCACCAAGCAGTTATGTCATATTGGCCCAATATCCCCAGATATCTCCAGACAAATGATCAATCATATCAATCCCAATCCAAAAATGGGCCCAAATTGATGCATCTTTTTAAGCATAGGGGACATCACCCTTCACCAAGGGACTTACCGAATAGATACGTTGGTACGCCGAAGCTTCGAAAACGCCCTTATTCTGGGTCAATGTCCAATTTCAGTTGGGTACATTCCATTTGGTCATCGTCAGTTATCTGGTTACGAACTGGTTCTGCTAACCTTGTTTATAAATACCCTCTGGTAAACTAACATAGATATTGAAAATGGTCATTTAATTATAGGTGATTTACCCACTCAAAATGGTGATTTTCCATAGTTATGTTAGTTTACCAGAGGGCAACTAGTCCGATATAGGCCAGAGTATACTGGATTTTTGACTGATCCCTTTTCAATAGGTTAGTAAAACCCCGATCTTGACAATGACAAGTTAGTAAAGCAACAGATAGCAATAGTAAACCATCCCCAAGTTTACCATTTTTCTGGTATTCCAACCATCAATCCATCTGGGTGGTTTTTTTTTACATTGCGTTACTCACATTAAACCAATGGGTTTTTGATGGTACCCCCTGGTAAACTAACATAGCTATGGAAAATCACCATTTTTAATGGGAAAACTCACTATAAGTGGCCATTTTCAATAGCAAACTGTTAAATTACCAGAGGGTAAACCAATGGGTTTTTGATGGTACACCATGGTACACCCAGCATTTCAAGCGTCGTCCAAAAAGTCGCAACAGGGCGTTCCAGCGCCAATTGCTTCAATCGCTGTGGCCGCGCCGCCGGTGGCGTAGAATCTGGGGCTGTTGCAACCTCGGGGCGAGGGTAACCTGGTGGATGTTCCCCTAACATTAGACACCCCCCAGAAACCATGGTTTTAGTAGGGGTCATAGTGGGTTTTCATCTGTGAACAAGTTCCCCTAGATCCATCATGAATCGAGAAATCGTACTTCTTCTGCAACAGAAACAGGATAGGTATTTACTTAATCAATATGATTTGTTGTTGTTTCAACTCACAATTACGATAGTAGCAGGCATAACGGGAATGAAAGGGGGTGTTAAAAAAATTAGGGGCATGAGATCAGTGGATGTTCTCCTCAATCGGACTCTTCAGAAATTAAATTTTAACACATGAGATATATGTAATCGGAACACAAACAGAGAGTTCTCCAGCAAAACCGTCGGCAGGTGGTTTTACCAGCGAAAAATTTGGCGTTTGATCAACAAAGATGGGGGGTCAGCCAACGAGCTGTGCGATGACCACAAATAAGTTGAAACAAGCAGCATGCATTGAGATGTCACGGAGATATCATCTGAATATCATGTGGGATCCACAAAACAAAACCATCGCCAGTTCTGAATACCACAACACGGGACCATGATGTAAATCACGACAAGTAATCAAGTAGGGGTATACCGAGTGATCAACGGATCAACCCAAGGACGGGACAAAACCTTTCCCATCCTTTCCCCCAGTCATGATGCCACCATATTTCGGGCTAGGCCCGGGGGTAGGGGTAACGAGAGGTATCTGGGCAAAGTAGAATAGCTCACGCTTTGAATGATCATCTCTCCAATTTTGATAGACCCTGAGAATCACCCACTGTATTTCTAAAGGAAAGCAGTTTTCGAACCCGTATCTGGCAGGTTCTATGTCAATTAGCCGGAGGGAGGGTAAGGCAATATTAGGCTAAAGTAACCATCATTATTGTAGCTTAAGTCCATCCAGAATGTATGGATGAAATTTTGACTGACGATCTAATTTGCATCGTGCATGCACTAAACCATCAGAAACATCACAGCATACCTAAATGTTCGTACCCCTTGGTGCTACAACAAATCTTGACCATCTTACTCACCAAGTATAAGTCAGGCTGCAACCTACCGTTAGCCCTTATTGGAACCCATCCTTAGCATGGATTCTGCACCAGTTCTGGCATTTCTCTTCAAGAGAGTCTCTAAATTATCTAATCCACTCCCAGCGATTCAGCATGACTCAGCATGTTTCAGTGATTTGTGGCTGTTTGCTTACATCAAGTCAGAAGCATTGCTACATATAGCGGTTGATGGCTTCAAACCATCCGGGGATACTGGTCAAGCACGACAATCATCCCAACCAACCGAACAAAGAAATCTCTAAATCCACAACATTTCCAGCATTCTTGCAGCTACAAAGTGTGACCCCATGATGATCATGATGGTTGGTGGTTTACCCATTCTTGACATCACCAAAACCATCCAAAACTAGCGCCAAACACGACAAGAAGATCATGAAAAACATGCCAAAACCAGCGTCTCATGGTTGCAGTAACCAGGATTTTCATCAGAAATTCTCGATTGAACATGGCATAACATGGCCTAACATGGTATCTTAATGTGTATATATATATATATCTTAGTATCCCCCATTAGACACAACAAAAACCCATGGTGACCTGCACCCAGGCGGCACTTGAAAGGACCATTCTGTGCAAAAATCGTTGTGCCATATGCTTCCTGGCACTGTCGGTGCGACGGGTAAAACATCAATGGCATGTCAAAAGGGAAACGATCTACCCTCCTGCTCAACATTTACAGAAAACGAACTGCAAAGATCCACCATGCTATTCATGGGAAAGCTCACTATAAATTATAAATGGCCATTTTCAAGTTCGCAAACTGTTAGTCATTACCAGAGGGTATAAATGGATATAAATGGGGCAGTTTCCAGCAAGCCAGTGATTGCCAGGTGCTGATCCTTGGGATGATCCTCCTTTTTCAGGACGCCCAGCCTGTCTCCAAATGTGCCTGGTTTTTCTTTTTGGAGCTGAGCATTTTCAGTTGAAACCCCCATTATCCGGATCCACAATTCGCTGTTGATGGTTATATAAGATACCCGTAGAACATCCCATCTATTGGCTGAACTATCATACTTCACGAACCTGAAAAAAGTTAAAATCAAGCGATTTTGGGATGATTCCCACTAACCATCAATCCAGTGACGTCACGTACTATTCTACCGATCTTTTTTCGGGGATGCTTTTTTTTGCAACAGAGTTCACCGAAGTTGACTCTGCATAGCTTCCAATCATTCTAATCTTCAGCTAATTTCAACAAACGGACTCCTCATGCATCCTCCCGCGTCCCGCTAATTTTCAGTCAAAGCTATGAATTCGGGCGTATTTTCGGAGAAGCGGCAATCCTTCCCTCTAATATTCAGCACACCCAAACGAGGCCCCATGGTTTTAGTAGCGAATTTCCACATCATTGGGACCAAATTCACTGTTGGGGGATGGGATCCCCTTGGTCCTCCGCAGGCATTTTCCATGCTGGATGAAAGATGGAGAACTCTTCTCCTGCGGGGTTTTCTGGGTGGCAACAATCACTGTGATGACTTCGCGGTGCCAACCATGATCAACCATGGTTCAAGAAGTAAAGTGGCGATTGAACATAACTTAACATGAATATCCTCGATGACCCATCATCATGGGGTACCAAACAATCAACGGATTTAAGGGACAACTTACAAGAAACCGTAGTTCCCATAGTTTTGCCAAGAAAATTTAAGGCGTTACATGGGGTTACCGAAAATGCTCCCTTCAACTTCCGGAAAACCCACCAAAGGTGAACAATAGAGAAGAAAGAACAAAGGTGGTTCCGGAACCAACGAAATGAAGCTGGCAAATACTGACGGAAGCAGCTTGCCAAAATTAAACTTTGGCAACATGCCAACCAAAAACAGTGGGAAAATCACCATTTCTAATGGGTAAACCATCATAAATCAGCTGTATTTGAGTCATTTTCCATAGCAAACTCTCAGATAACCAGAGGGTAGATCGTGCGTTTTTTCCCATCTCAAGAGTTGCCGAATGATGATGACCGTACTGGGATCACGCAAGGTATAACCACAGACCCAACCGAAAAAAAAAAAAACGCGTTATATACTACATATATGCGAACATTATATCTATCTATCTATCTATCTATCTATAAGTGCTGCAATTTGGACGTGTAGATATTATACATATCTTATGTAGCAAACCCCAAATTTCTTTGCTGTAACCATCATGGCCCAAAAAAAGTCAGTTGCTGTCATTTCCTGGCAACTGCACGGCCACCCGGAAGAGACATGTGTTCCTGGCGCTGCCGAAGGTTACTTTTCTATGCTGTTGGGGTATACCCTCTGGTAATTTAACATAGCCATTGAAAATGACCATTTATAGTGGATTTTCCCATTGAAAATAGTGATTTTCCATCAACTAGCAATATATATCTGGTTGGTGGTATACCTACCCCTCTGAAAAATATGAGTTCGTCAATGGGAAGGATGACATCCCATATATTGGGGAAAATAAAAGCCATGTTTGAAACCACCAACCAGATATACAATGCTTACCCTCTGGTAAACATACAAAAAGATACAAAAAGGCTACAGAACATCTACATCAACTATCAATGGGCCATTGTCTATAGCTATGTTAGTTTACCAGAAGGTATGTATCGAAGTTGCTGTATGTCTATGCTCATGTTGTGCAATTTATTTAAACAAAAAGCAGTCAAGACTTGGTGCTGCAACATAAAACCGTAGTGTTTACATTTGTCTATCCACAAATTTATGTTTCTGAGAAGCTTCAATCTGATTCTGATTCCAATCATCTATCATGTTAATTTCTATCATCTTTCAATCTATGTCAAATCCTATCATCTATCCCCTTCCTGCAATCCTCGGGTAATTCATGGCCCTATCCTCCGGAGTAAAATCAGTTGCCAGGTTGGATCTCCCTCTGAGACTCGGCCGAGCTTGATCCGACAATGGTAACACAGATTTCTCAACCCCGAAAAATCACCAAAAATGGCAGCTATCATCCCCAAATGGTATGCTGTGTTTTTTTTGGGGGGGGCTGTCACTGCTCTGTTTATCTCCCAGGTTGGCCCCGAGGGGCAAACCCTTTCCCCAGTGCCATGGGTCCCGCCGCTTGATGCTTCCGAGGTGCGCTTGGCTGCAGGTGGCATTGGCAAACTCGTACAAGGCGCACACGGCGCGAGTATATTCAAAGGTCGTCAGCCACAACAGCAGGGAGATAAAGACCTCGAAGTTGCACCGGTTCTGCAGCTTGTGACAGATATCATGGGGATATCATAGGAACTTAGCCTCCAGGAAGTTAACATAGACCCTAGCAGATACGGGTTGGAAGATTAGTTTCTACTAGAAAATAGCGATGTTCAGGGCCTATGTTAATTTAAATAATATACCAGAGGGTATCATGAAGTACTTGGGGTTGCAGTTGGGGTGCTCTTTATGGGTACAACTTGTAGGGCCCATGCTGGAATAACCATCCCGCTGGACCTTGTTTTCCCGCTTCTAAATGGGAGAACCTCCAATCAATGGGAATTTTAGGATCCTTAAATGGATGTACTATATTACTATACCATATTTCAGGCCATATTTTGCTGGGATATTCCCTGAAAAATAGGCCGTAATATATGGTAGGTACCTCCAATTTATTTCGGTTCCTGTTGCATGGCCCATTGATCCAAGTGAGCTTGTGGATGTGGGAAATCCCATCCGGCACTGTCAAATTTCAATCGTGTCTATATCATATATAATATGCAATGCACACACATACGCAAAAAATAGTTAATAATAGTTCGAAAACGTTTGAAATTATATGATATTATATGTATACACAGATTATGGAAAGGCATTTGGTTGCCCTCTGATTAAAACACATGTCAGTTAACTAATTTATGATTACCACGGCGCTCTGGCATTCCACATGCTTGGCGTCCTCTCCTGCACTACTCTAAGAACTGGTGGTTTCAATCCCCATCTGCAGGTCATTTGGGCTCATCCATGTTTGTGGCTGATATACAAACAGATTGTAGATCCAAAAGTGCACAGTACATACAGCACACACTATGAGAGTTGGATTGGCCATTGCCTACCGTTGATGGGATCCATGATCAGGGAAGTGGATAGAGATATCATGGGGATATCATGGGGTTATAATAACTGGATATATACTTGGTTGGTGGTTGACCTACCCCTCTGAAAAATGATGGAGTTCGTCAGTTGGGATTTTATGAAATTCCCAACTGAATGGAAAGTCATAAAATTCCATGGTTCCAAACCACCAACCAGCCTAAAATCCTAGACTATCACACCACACACTATAATTACTAGACTGGTACTATACCTACTATATCCCATCAAGATGGGCATTTAACAATATTTAACACATTATCAAAAAACACATCGAAAAATCTCCAAAAATGGCTTTGAGTCAGGTGTATAGTGTACCCTACCAAGCCCATCACCAAAGCCGAGGTGCTAGGATTCCAGAAGCACCTTGCCAGACTTGGGGATCTTCCAAGGGAAAACAGAAAATGCTGCGCGATGGACCGATGCTGAAAAGATCCGGAAAGTCTTTCCAGAGGTCAGATGACATCATGATGATATCTATTGATATCTAGCTTTCCAACTCTACTGTTTTGGGCTTACTAACGGGGTTACCATGATTTTTCCAAAATTTCATGGCGTGATCATGGCTTGACATTGTTGCCATCCTATTTCAAGATGTTACTTGGATTTTTTTAAGATCTCCTCAGAAGACTCCCCAGTGGATTGATCAACGAACAATATGAACAGGTCGGAAAAACCACGGTTTAAAACTCGCATGGACCAACAGTAGTACCAACTATTAATCGCAGATTAATACCACCATAGAAACCCTCTGGTTATGATTAACATAGCCATGGTTTTTCGATGGCCCTAATCACCCTAATCGAAATAGATGCTTTACCGTTCTTACAAATGGTGGATCTTTCCATGGCGGATGGCGAACTGTTAGTCATAACCAGATGGTAAGTTCTTGAAATACCATGTCTAGAAATGTCGGTGTTGGTCAACCGCCACTTGGTCAACCGCCAACAACGCGGGCCCCACCATCGCGGACCAAGTTGCAGAGAGGCAGGCGAATCAAGACGATCCACACGTTGTGACGACGGATCTTCGACCTCCAAAAGGACGGGACGGGACATCGCCTGGGGGGCCCAACGGGATGAGTGATATCAGTGTTTCGGAACTGAACTGCTATATAACTGATTAGTAACTGGCTTGGAAATGGCGTAGTAATGATTTTATGGTTTGATAACTTGATGATGATTTTGATGTAGATGTTGCTGGATTATAAGTATCGATTGTATGGCTTAATCATGATTTTGATGTAGATGTTATCGGGTTATAAGCAACTTACTAATCACTATTCGTGAAGACTGGTTAGCAACTGGCGAAAACTGACCAAAGAATGGAGTTGTTTTTTTTACCAGCTGTTAACCACTTAACTAATCCCATGGCCCATCTAAGTAGACATGCTAAGTAGACATCCAAAGACCAAAGGCGAGGCCCATTCAATGGTGGATGCTTCCACTTCCAACGGAGAACATTCAAAGGAACTAACAAGCTATTCCCACGCCACGTATGGGTGGGATAACTACAATGAAGTCTTTTCCTCAAGTTTCCAACCAACATCTGAATTTGCGGCAAGTTCATAATACCACTCTCCCAGCTTTGACAACAATCAACTACTATAGAAATAGTCAACATGTTCAGGAGTCCATTGAAAAAGTTGATAACAGCTTTGGGGGCAAGGTCCACCGCCTACCCCACCACCTCACTCACAAAGGATACAAACATTAAAAGCGATATTCTATGGTTATTAGACATGGCAACTGGAAAATCACCATGTCATCCATGTCCAACAACTCTAAAGTCTGAATCATCACCAAACTGGAGGATTTCAATGGATTTCAATGGAGTTCAGGATGTTTATCGGCAAGAGAAGAAAAGAGATGCGTCGTTGCCCAAGCCGCATCAAAGCAGCTTCAGCTCGCGCTTCTCGGCGCCTTGGCTTTGTTGGATCGCTGGACTGCTATACGGATCGCTGGTAATTTGGAGTTATTTCACATCATCCAAGACTCGGGGGTATAAAGAAAATGGAAACTGGTTGGTGGTACACCTACCCCTCTGAAAAATATGAGTTCGTCAGTTGGGACTATTATTCCCAATATATATATATATGGAAAATGAAAAATGTTCCAAACCACCAACCAGGAAAGTTAAAGGAACAAGTTCACAACCCAACAGCCATGTGTTGTTGCTCTTCCCTCTTGTGATGTGTGTAGCCTCAGCTCAATGTCTCACTTTCCAGCTCCACATCACACCAGAGTGGCACCATGGTGTGGATAGACTTAACATGTTTCAACCATCCTTTTGGTGGTGCAGGATTCGCAACCATCCACAGTAGGATTGATATTTTGTTCATCTTTAGTTTCTATTTATTCGTGTTCAGTATACCCTCTGACAAACTAACAGTTCGCTATGGAAAAAAATCTTTAAGAGGTAAATCAACGATTTCTATATTTTCAATAGCAAACCGTAACAAATTACCAGAGGGTATATCATATCCCATTTTAAATGATTATATACCCTCTGGTAAACTAACATAGCTATTGAAAATGGGCATTTATAGTGAGTTGTCCCATTAACAAGGGTGATTTTTCATAGCTATGTTAGTTCACCAGAGGGTACCCATCATATTTCCATGATATACCCATTATATCATGATATACCCAAGGACTTCGACGATGTCACCTGGATCTATCCTCGATGGGGCCTTTCAGTTGACGCCGACCCAGAAAAAACCCGCCTGGTCACAGTGAGCCTCTGGAAATTTAACTGTTTGCTGTGGAGAATGACCTATAACCTATAACCTCTATATATAAATATATATGTAATATATATATATATATTTATCTATCTATCTATCTATTTATTTATCTATTCTTTTATTTATTTATGATAAAAATGATGATTTACCGAACTTCATAGCATGGCGATTTTCCGGTTGGCTATGTCAAATAACCAAAAAGGTAGATGGTGATGAAAAGAAAGTGGACATCCACAGGACATCTCCCCAACCAGCTGATTTTCAGCTGGTACCCTCTGGTAGTTTAATATAGCTATTGAAAATGACCATTTATAGTGGATTTTCCCATTAAAAATGGTGATTTACCAGTTCGTTATGTAAACGTTTACCAGGCCGGGTAACTTCCCTTGGCTCCCCGTTTGAAACAACATGTTTACCTTGCCACAGCCCGCTGCTCACTCTGTTCACCCCGATGTGTCGTGGTCTAAGACGCAAGTTCAAAATTTCTTGGATGATTTCCTCTGGCACCATCCTTTCCCTGAAGTCGATATCCTAGGCGATGCGTGAGAAAAAAAACATCCCCATGATGCCATGGGCCCATGATCAGGGACATATGTGGTCAGCTGAAGCCACGATCCAGCCACAAAAATCCCCGTTTCTCACCTCATTGCTGGTTTCTGAAAAGGCCAATTTCTGTCAATGGATTGGTTTAAGGGAACATCTGCAGGAAACCATAGATTTTCCCAGTAAATATGGGAGTTTCCTGTAAAATTTCCCTTAAACCAATCCATTGATAGTGTTCAATAGTTTAGTTCAATCATATCACGTTGTAGTTGAGAACTTGCAATCCCCAGGTGTCTACAACAAGGCCTTTGCGGAATATTTAGAGGGAGCTTTCCAACAACACCGCCTTCGGCCGGCAAACCTCAACTAGACAGTGATTCTGCTGTGGCACCTTCATGGGTGCCACAGAGAATTGAACATAACTTAGCCCAGTAAAGGCCAGCAACTTATATAAATATAATGTATAATAACTCTTCATTAAAGGATTGAAATTTGGTAACAGCTGCGGGTGACACACCACAAACTATCAATTTCCATCCCGATTCCATCCCGATTCCGATAAAAAAGACGAATGTAGGCTTCAGGGATCGACA
>Ga0126342_10001625_pt1 | contig 32401 bp, 25 predicted proteins | sample Cyp1metagenome_FD_92528 | JGI IMG/M metagenome (GOLD analysis project Ga0126342, IMG submission 92528) | Coral microbial communities from Lord Howe Island, Old Settlement Bay, Australia - Cyphastrea 1 metagenome | ecosystem: Host-associated > Invertebrates > Cnidaria > Coral ...
CTTTGGGGTTTCCGGTACGACACAACGCATCCCAAAATAAATCACTACAAAATGCATTTCCGATTTTTGAGTGCCAAATGGAACGCCGCTACAAGATACAGTGCACGCCCTTTTACTACAAAAGCTGGTGCACGGGTCCATTTTTTTTTGCTTGAATTCTCCACGAAACAGGGGATGGTATCAAGCACGTGTTCACCCTTTTAGTAGTGGAAATTTATACTCTCCAAACATGTTGTACAGGGTATGCTGGCTTTGCCAAGGATTTTGGGTGCCTACTGCGCCTGTGGGGCATCCCCCAGATAAGAAAAATGTGACTTCCATAAAGTTGGGGTGCACGGTGCCAACCATGTTTGCGGGTTAAATTCCAACTTTAAAACATAGTAATGTAAAACTAATCACTGATATATATATATACACACACATATTTCACCACATTTCACCAGAAATTGAGAAGACCATTTTTTTTGGAATACCGTTAGGGATCTCCCCACATCAAACATCATTCAACTTGGAGTCTTCAACTTCAAAATGTTCATCTTCAAACCAACAAACGACATTAAAACCATGAAACCACCATTTCTGCCCCCTCCAACTTCCCGTTTTCTCTCCCTGGCGCACCGCTGGATCGATGTTCCCGCGTCTCCGGCCGCATTTCCGTGGAGGCCCGTGGCATGAGCACCGGCATCGGCACCGGCATCGACGGCAGCGGCACCGCAGGGCCACCCACGGGCAGCACCGGCACCGGCACCGGGCTGGGCCCAGAGCTCAGGGCGGAGACCTGGACTTGGGAGATGCCATGGATACAAATTGATGTAGCTAATGGATATATCTACAAAAACATAACTATAGTTTCTGTTGATATGATGGTGTTATAATTGGAGATAAAATAGGAATGTCATGGGGATATACATCTGTATATGTATCAATTTAAATATATATATATATATATATAGAATGGATATAATGGATATACCAGGTAGTGCCCGGCACGCGCCGGGGCGGAAGTTTCGAAAATAGGACATGGCGATAGGAACCAGATTGCTTATAGGAATTCTTGGTGAGTTGGAAAGAAGTGAATTGAAAGGAAATGAAATGAAATGCATGAAATGAACGAAATGAAATGAATGAATTGAAAGGGATAAAATGAAACGAATGACTTGAAATGAAGGAATTTAAATGACATGAAATGAAATGACATGAAATGAAATGAAGTGAAATCAAAAGAAATGAAATGAAAATGAACAAGGAAATCAAAATGAAAATCAAAACAAATGAAAATGAAATGAAAATAAAAATGAAAATAAAAATGAAAATGACATGAAATGAAATGAATGAAAGAATGAATGAATGAAATCAATAAACGAATGACTTGACATGAATGACTTGAAATGAATGAATTGATGAGTGAGTTGAAACGAATGCCTTGACATGAATGAATGAATGAATGAATGAATGGATGGATGGATGGATGGAAGGAATGAATGAATGATTGAATGACTTGAAACAAACGAACGGAAATGAATGAATTAAGATGAATGAATTGAAAAGAATGAATTGACATGAAGGACTTGAAATGAATGAATTGAAGTCAATGAATTGAAGTCAATGAATTCAAATCAATGAGTTGAAATGAATGAATTGAAATGAATGAATTGAGATGAATGACTTGAGATGAATGACTTGACAAAAGTGGTCCGAAAACCTTAGTTTTTTTACGTTTTTTATGTGAAATTAAGCTATCGCTACAGTCTCGTGCACCTTTTGCCGACCTCATCTTCCACAAGTGCTCCGGTCCTCGCAGTTTTTTGCAATTTTATGTGATCAGCTACTTGCTGATGATGTGGTTGACATATGAAATCGAGCTCTCGCTGCACCTTTTGCCGGCCTCGTCTTCCAAAAGCGCTCCGAGACTGACAGTTTTTTTACGATTTTTGTGTAAAATCGTGCACATGTTGTCGACCACTTTCCCCGATCGAGCCGCGAAACCATGGAAACAAAGACCCTCCTTCGGCGACCACGGCAGCCACTTTACCCGAAAAAATACAGGGTTTTGCGCCCAAGAGTGTTTTCAAGCCTGAATTCATGCGTTGCCGATCTCTCACACTTCCCAACTACTTGCATGATGATGTGGTTGGCATGATGATTGAGGTGATGATGTGGTTGCCATCATGGTGAGAAAGCTAGCCATGACAATCGTTTGTAATTCGGAAGTTTCCTAACTAAACTTCCCTGGATAAGTAAAATATATTTGCAGTTTGACCAGGTTTAGTTCATATGGTGATAATTAAAAAGGTTTCAAAATGGAAATCCCAAAAATGATCTATATAAGTTATTGGTGATGATCAATGGGAAAACCAATGGTTTGGGGGAACCGTATTTTAGGAAAACCTCCAACTGATATAACTAATGGATACAAATTGATAAAGTTAATGGAAAGCTGTGCATATACGATTAAATATCTGGTTTTTACTGGGTTCACTTAATATGGTGATAGAACTGGTTTGAGAGAGAGAACTTATATTATATATGTATATCATAACTTATATCATATACACGTATGTATGTGTATATATATATAATTATATATATACAATCAGGATAAAGCCTAACAATGATATGTATTTTGGGCGATGGTGAAACCGCAACGAAATTCGCTTGTGGCGACCCAAAAGATCCCAAAAGTAGGGACCCTTCGGGCCATGAATGGCTGGTATGTGTCAATAACAATTAACTATATACACTATACTACACTAATCCCTAAAAGGGGTCGGTAATTCACATCCCCTTGAACCATTTTAGGATAGTTCTTTTGGTATCCTAACATCAGCCCCACATTTCGACCCGCCCAAGGCTGCGGCCTGACGATTCAAGCCCTGCGAATTGAAGCCACCACTGTTGGTGGCTCCAGACAGCCTGGGAGTTGCTGATGGCTGGATCCAAACTTCCACTTTGCTGATCCACAATTTGACTTGCAATGCTGGATCCTGGATATCCATGGATATCCCTTACTTTAAGAAACTGCCCATGGGTTGCTTCGTCAACTTCCAAGTCGCCGACCCCAAGGCTTGCTGTGAGGAGCGCGAATTGCTCCGAGTTCGCAAGGTGTTGTTTGGAGAGGTCGAGGCTGGGACCTCAACTGGGATCTCAATGGACCCACATGAAGCAGTGTAACATTGCGAGTGGTAAATAGATTCCTTGGGTATTTAAAACGTTAAGTACCACTAGCAAGTTTGAAATACCTCGCAAAATCTAGCAGCTAGCAAAATACTATAAAATACTTCCATCCAGTACTTGGAGTTCCATTCCTAGTGGTGTCCGTATATTCTGAGCTCTGTACTGTCAGAGTCTTGCTGATACGGCGAGCCTGCGCCCAGGCAACGGGGATGACCAACTCCACTCCTCCAAATCCCCCCAGAAATCACAGTTTCACCTGTCACACCGGGTTGGTCTAAAAATAGGCGCTGGTGAAATAGCCCATTCCCTCCACTGGTGAAGCGTCCATTTTCCCATTCAATCCTCTGGTTTTATTGAGAAAATCAAACCCCAGGTGAAAACCAAGTGGTTATGGGTCAAAACCTTAATGGATGGTACCAAAATATGGTAAGTTCATAGGTTTTGACCCATCACCAACTTACGGCCTCTTCAGGTTCTTCAACCCCTGGGCCAGTCGCCACCTGAGCCGTCAGAACGCTCCAATTTTTTGGAAGGTTTATGACATGAGGTTTACCACGTCATATGAATTTGTCTGAAAATATGGTACTTCCAATTCCGATTCTCATCGTTCTCCCTACAATGGGTACTTGTGGCTATTCCTTATTTTCAGACAAATATGATTGATCCCGGCCAAAATGGTGGCCTGGTTCTAATTTGTTTTTGCGCGAGTTAATGGCTTCATGGATGTCCTCAAGTTTCCGCGCGGCCAGACTGAGGAACGGCACTCGGTCCCAAAAGCCGCACAGGTCATCATCCTTCCATAGACAACCAATGGGGCAAACTTGGGGTACAATACCAATACATCCATGAAAATGGGTTTCGTTTGGTGAGAGTATCAGAATATATCAGAATCATCCATTTCGGGGAGGATGTTGACCCATCCCAGCCGACTTTGGAAAAGCATCGATATTAGGTAATGGCAGAACACGTGACACACCAAGCATTTGCCAGGTAAGGCACGGATGTCATGATTCCGTTTAACAAGAACTGTTGCACTGTTGAATGGAGTTGAACATCAACGGAAATTATTGTTAGTCCTTTGGTGTGTTCATCTACTCAGAAAATATTGTGTGTTGACCAATTTCCAACGGTGTATGTTGATCTGTTCCATGCTGCGGAAAAAGAACCAGTCTATCCCCTGGGTATGGATCAAAATTCGGCACCCGACAAAACAGGATGGTTTATCCAGATGGGCTTGATCAAGAACGGGGTTTACACCACCTTATGCCAATGTCAATTGCAAAATTGTAAAAAAATCATCATGTGGGTTAACCCAACTCTCTAATTTTACTTGGCTAATCAGAATGGTAAATCAGATATGGATTAACAATAATACCAATTATGGGAGTATTTGCTCAGTTCAATAGGATGGTTAATCAAAGATCATCTAATCATCTAATCCCAAGTTTTTGACCATGGCACATATGATTTTGCAAATCCCCAGCGACCTGCTCCAGAAGGTGTCGCTTTGGCCCTTCCACGCCCGTGACGATGGCTTGCGCAGATGCCGCCTTGGGGGCTACGGTAGCCCGAACAAGATACAGTGCTTAGTTACATGGTATATGGAAATGGACATATATGGATATATGATATATGATATATGGGTGTCAACTAACAATACAAATATCATGGGAAGATCATGTCATCTATAAAATAATCGATGATCATAGATAGTTAGTTTATAGTCATCCGTCCTGGCTGCCATGGGAGTCGGCTACTGATGGCTATTTGTCGATCACTTTTAATGGATTGATGACCATCCCCCTGTATGGGTATACAATCCAACTTTCGGCCATGGCACTTGTGGATACAAGTAGATAAGATACTTACTGATGATAGTGAATGATAGTGACGTATATTCATGAATATAATTCTAAAAGGTGCTCTCATAAATACCAAAAGAAACCGAAAGATCCATTGTATGGCTGCGAAATTGACCTCCAGAAGTGGATATGTTCACCTAAAAAGGACCCGTTGCTTGTCAAAATTTGGAGATCTTGAGACACATCCCACAGCACAGCTGGTTAAATCCCAACTCTTTGGGATCGAAATCGGAACCGGCCTGTGCTCCACTGGAACCGGTCTGTTTCGAGAGCGCCTTGCACAGCTCGCAATGGCGCAGTGGTGAAGTATCTTCCAATCATCTTAGACTATTGGATTACTATTGGTTTATCTATTGGTTTATTACGTTTATTTATTGGTTTATGTTGGTTTATCTATTGGTTTATTATGGTTTATTATTGGTTTATATATTCATGTTTATATCTGATATGGACCATTGTCAAGCTACATGGGTTTTTTATTCTGGTCATGTGACTATTGAAATCCTATGGGAAATTCGAATCTTGGCCAGATAAGTCCCACCTAATGATCGTCCCCAATACGGCAATACGGCTATTCATGCTGAAAATGTAGATGGCCATAGGGATGATTTGAAGAGTGAAACGGGGTAACATGTGGTGAACAAAGTCCATTATCTTGAGAGATATTCCATAGAGAATGTCAATATTGTTTAATAGTTCACAAACGGAACGTTTAGATATTTCTCAATGTCTATGTCTCAGAAGTCAGTAAGCCCTGCATTCCAGCGATTACAATTCGGTTCTCTTTGTAACCTGCAGTCCACAAGTGTTTCATCAACCTGTGTTGCAGAACAGGCAGAACAGTTTTTGCCCTTCCACCCCGTTCCACCCTGCTTCTTGATCCAATATGATCCAATCATCACCCAGACCCTCCTCGATGCCCAATGCCGCTGCCAGCTTTGCTTTCAAGGCTCGAATAGACCTGGGGTCAAGATCTGGGATCCCCTTGAGAATGGCCATGGAGAAACCCAGTAAACATAGCTCTGGAAAATGGATGAACAGGGCCCATTTATAGATGACCTCTTAAAAATGGATACCATTTTGCTGGCTTTCCATAGCAATGTTCGATTACCAGAGGCTTGATTTCTTCCAGTTCGGATCCGATGTACCCAGCCTGGGCGGATTGTGTAGTCTAGGTCCATAGCTGCAGTCAATGACCACAATCAGCAACTTCCACCGCAAGGGTTCCTGAAGGGATCAAGTCGTTGGAAAAATTGTTGATTTACCCCGTGTAAAGCGAAACATCTTGGTTAAGTGCCCTACTCCCTCTTTTTGTAGAGACTTGTGCCAAAGAGAATATGTATATATGTATATATACATACATATATATATATATATATATATTTAGTTAGTTATTTATTTATTTATTTACAGTGTTCATACATATATATATATATATACATATGTCTTAAGCTCTACGGCAAAGTGTGGGCCAAAGAAAGCGTTTCCAGTAAAGGGAGAAAGTTTGCCAAGGAATAGCTTCAAGTTTGGAGTGCGAGATGTTGGAAGGTACCCTCTGTCGTACAGCTGGTTCCTTTTTATTTGAAATCCTGATATGGGCGGGCGAGCATTCTTACTTTGATGGCTTGAAGACTTTAAATTGATGTTTTGCAGAAGCCCAATTTTTAAGGGTAGAACAAACGTGCATTCTACTTTTTGCCATCTTGTCCTGGATCTCCCCAATCTGGGTTTACCCCTGATAATAAAAATGTGTGGCTTTTGGGGTACCCCATTTTCAAACAAACCCGTTTTTGTCCTGATTATCTTCACACAAAATGGATACTGATAGGCTGATAGACAATGAATAATATGTATAGCCTATAGCAATAATCATGAATAATAAATGATAATATTGATAGTGATTCCTAATCACTATCAATAATAATGGAGAATCAGAATCATAGTCATAACAATCATTAATAATAATGGATAGATCCCATGATCAACCATTACTCACCATCATTAATAGATGGTTCGATGAGAAAACTCAGCTCCAGACATCCTCAACTTTGAGATCCTCTGGCAGCCATCCCTCCTCGAGCTGATTATTGGATACTGGGGGTATACATAATCTCAGATGCCCTGAAAAATAAATGGAAAGATAGAGAAATTAATGATGAATTTATGAATAAATATGAAATAAATCAACTTGAATACACAAATAGGCAAATCATATACAAACAAAAAAAGCAGACACATGTCTAAATGAAAACATGTCTGGTCATGAAATATCAACTTTGGAAAAAAAAAAAAACGTTCTGGCCTCCTTGGAGATCATCGCACTCCAGGAGGTTTTGGCGGTCTGGCAATGGGCGCAGGACCAGTGAACTGGCAAACGAACTGGGCCACTTCAAAGCAAAATAGCAATTTTGATAGTTAAAAAAATGATAGTAAATTGGTTGTGGAAAGTTTACTATCAGAAAACCATTCGTTTAGGATGCACTCATGAAGAAGGCTTGAGAAAAAGTCGGAGACCATTTTCAAGAAATGAGTGGATGCGAAACAAAATGGGTTTAAATTTCTCCAACCCTGGGGTACCACAAATTCTGATCATGTTTTAAATTTCACCGTCCAAGTTCGGGTATGCACCCAATTTTTGAACATGTCCCCATTCGCATTTGCAAGGCAGCATCCCCATCAGAACTTTGAAACCTGCAGAGATTGAGCTCCAGACCGCAGTTTCGAGGGGAGACATGGCTATCGCTGTGGCCGTGGCCGGGAATACGCTGTGTTGTACGGCTGGCTCAGCTCATCACTAGCCGTTGACTCTTGGGCTGCCAAGTGTGGAAATGCTGGTTCCCAAAGGTTGCGATGTTTCTATTCAATTATCACAAACAGCAGGGAGCACAAGTGGCATCGGTATCTCTCAGTGCTGACTCCATGGGATTCTTAGCACCAAAAACCGAAGTGGCTGAAGTGGCTGGTAATATCTTTGGTCTGAAAAGGCTTCGGCTGAGCATTGACCGTTGCACCTGCCACTGGCAATCGCTTCCACTGGTGGATGAGGATGTTTTTTTCATCGACCATCATGAGATCCCTGCCATTGGTGGTTTCATCCCAGAATGATATGTGCAAAGTATGTGTGTGTGTACACGTAATTATATATATATAATTATATATATACATTCACATGGATACACATAGTATCCTGCACAATTGGCAATATCTACATAGCATTACCCCCAATATTGTGTTTATAATAGCTTAATTCCCAGGATGCAACCAGCCTCAAGTGGGTCTTTGTGACTGTCCAAACCCTTGAGAGTTGTACATGGTCTGCCATTTAAGCCTTTTAAGGGATGAGGAGCCCAGGAAATTCTCCGGTGTGTCACCGTTGAGCAATGGCTACGAGAAAACCTTTCGAAAATCCCTGAGGCGCAAGTACTCCTTGAATAGTCTAAAATCGGAGTTTCATGTGATAAATCTTTGTCTGAACGGGAGTTTAGACTGCAAGAAACAGCACGATGCAGCAAGCATCATTGGGGCCTTGTGACCATCAACTTCGTTGCCCATCCCGACAATCCCAGCGCCCAGCATCATCGCCATTTTCAGGTCGCGAGGGCCGCGAGGTCGACCACCATGTTTTGAGATCGCCCGCACTGGAAGTCACGTTTTCAACTTCCAGTTGGTCATTAACATTGGGTGCAAAAAGGTTGGACCGTTGGACCGTTGGACTGGTCAAATGATGCTGCAGCTCAAAAAAACATCAACCAAAAAAACACCTTCTTGGCACAGCAACCTCCAGAAGTACTGAAAAACGGCCCAACCTTTTGCTGCAACTGGATCAGTTGAGGTATGATCTCGCAGTGATGGGCCCCGTTCCCACTTGTATCTTAATATAGATTTTGATATAGAAATCGAAATGAAATAGATATAGAGATAGGATAGGATAGGATAAGATAGGATAGATAGGATAGGATAGATAGGATAGATAGGATAGATACGATAGATAGGACAAATAGGACAGATAGGACATGTAGGACAGATAGGATAGATAGGATAGGTGGGATAGATAAGTAGAATAGCATAGAATAGGATAGGATAGAATAGGGTAGATCGATAGATCGATAGATCGATGGATCGATGGATCGATGGATCGATAGATCGATCGATAGATGGATAGATGGATAGATGGATAGATGGATAGATGGATAGATGGATAGATGGATAGATGGATAGACGGATAGATGGATAGATGGATAGATAGGTGGGTAGGTAGGTAGATAGGTAGATAGGTAGGTAGATAGGTAGATAGGTAGATAGATAGACAGGTAGATAGGTAGATGGGATTTGAAAAACAACGAAATAATCAATAAGGGCTTGCCTACGGGACTGTCTCAGTGAAATGGGGTGAGTTATCAGCCAGTCAGACTTTGTCAAAGGGGAAACCCCTTTTAATCCCATGATATGACATCATGCTCGTCATTCAACAAACCATTATATAAACGATATTAGTAAACTCGGGTATCCCCGTTTCAGACCCATATTCTGATATGTTCTCATCCGTGGTTACACCTAGTGTAACAATAAATCCAGACATGACCAGCAAAAACGATGGGTGTGTGTGTGTGCATATATATATATGTACATATGCATATACACATGTGTGTAATATGTGTTCTGTTATGTCTAAATACATGTACATTACAAATATATATGGAAGTGTTCAATTCATCCAATCATCCAAGTCATTAGGCCTGACTTAGCATAGCTTAACCCATGGTGACTTGGGGATCCCAATTTTAAAAAACCTCTAATTATACCCTCTGGAAACAACAATGGAAAAATCTATTTACATGGGCCATGTTCAATAGCTATGTTGGAATACCAGAGTATCCATCATTGTCGGTTTCTATCCCCATTCTAATCATTGATATCCCCGCTGACTTGTTGGTTCATATTACCCCATTATATCCTCATTATATCCTCATTATATCCTCATAATTATATCATATCCCCATTATATCCCCATTAATATGGATATCCCATTAATATAAATTCATATGTTGATAATCCCATAGTTGGCCATGATTGTTGATATCCCATTAATATGGATTGACCAACCATTTTCCTCAACTCAGTCCGGGTTCAGGTTCACCACCGAGCGCACAGAGCGCACGGACATGCGCCGCTTGATCTTCTGCTTGTTGTCGCGCCGCTCCTCACCCTCCTCGTCCACCTCTTGGTGTTCCAACGCGCGGATCTCCTCCTGCCCAGCGGTGGAGCCTCGAAAATGGGAGATACCCAATTCATGGTATGTTTTGTGGCGAAAATGTCGACAAAGCATTGGGGTTGCGTCTTTATTGTCAAGCAAACCCAAAGGTCAACCAATGGTTCATTGCTAAGTGAGCTAGGGACATATCATCCATTTCCTGGTGATATATCTGTGATATGTCCACAGATCCCATCTTCCACAAAGCAACCACCGATCCAAACCACAAGTTTGTATTGGTTGAAGCTTCACTACCAAAAGCATCTTACCAAGCAAAACGGGTGGATGCGTCACGAAAATGAGTAGACATATATATATATATAACCAACAGGAATAAGTAGACAATACAGCCAACCAACAAAAAGAAATTGGATATGTCACCAAAAAAAGGAAGAAAATGTGCGGCATTACCAATAAGAATAGGTCTCTCACCTGCGTACAATTCAGTTTGCCTACCCCCTTTGGATGGCATATGCTCCACCCCGCTGCCTCTGGAACATCTTCATCATGCAACTCCTTCACCTCTCGAAGGACCTGTGCTGTCCATTGTTGAAGCATCGGAAGTTTCACTGCCTTTATTAAACCAGCCATATGTTCTTTTTGGTTGAATCAAACTAGATTTTGTTTCATAACCACAGATGTCATCCCAAGTTGGTTACTGCTCAAATATCCCAATATCCCATCAGATTCCCATGTTCATGCTGAATTCACCCATGTTTAGTGGTCTCACCCCATTTTTGGTGGTTAAATCCCCTGGGATTTCACCAAAAAATCTGAGTTTTCCCGGCTCGATGCAGCTCTTCATGGTCTGGTCGCGATCTCTTCCACTTCACGATCCACCTTCCAGGCCAAAGGCGGCCAAGAGTGTCCATCTCCGGAGCTTTCTTCATCTCAAAATGTATAATTCTGTATATTATATCTTGATATCAACTATGTGAATATATCATATGAGTATATAATATCATATATGATTCAATGATCTATTAACTTTTGCAGACACATATTATTTTTTGTTAAAAATATCCCTAAGGAATTCTTCGTTGGAAGCTTTGGCAGCACCTCCAGAGGTTCAGCCACATATGGTGTTTGCCTTAGCAAAAACAGGGGCGCAGGGCTGCTACGAGTGCCATTGAGTAGCCCGAACTTCACTGTCTCACTGACGATGTGATAAGATGTGCATGTATTGTGTATATTACTATGTACAAGAGAGGAATAGATTGATTGATTGATTGATTGATTGACTGGCTGATTGAGTGATTAACAGATAGAAAGATAGATAGATTGAATGAGTGAGTCAGTGAGTCATTGAGTTATTGATAGAAAAAGATAGATAGAGATACTACATCACTAAAGATAAAGAGAGATACAGAGTAAAACAGATACAGATACTAGAAATATAGATACATAGAGATATAGAGAAAAAGAGATATAGATACATAGAGATATAGAGAAAGAAATATATAGATGCGTAGAGATATAGAGATATAGATATGTAAATGTATATAGTTATATAGATATAGATACAAACATACAGGCATATAGACATGTAGACATGTAATACATATTTACATTTATATACATATATATATATATGTATGATCCAGTGTCTCGTGTTCATGCCCCCCCCAGATGGTGTGGGGGGTCACCCGTGTGGTAGATAGACAATCCTGGCCTATGCGACATGGACCTTGTAAAAACAGCAAGAACAAGAAACAAGAGAAAGAATAAAGAAGAAGAATACGAACAAGAAGAATAAGAACAAGAACAACAAGAAGAACAAGAAGAAGAACAACAATAAGAACAAGGAGAAGAACAACAAGAACAACACCAAAAACAAAAAGAACAACTTTCACAGAGAAACCCTTACACTAGAGCAGAAGCCTTTGCACACAGAGCAGCTTTACAGAGACGCCTTTACATAGAACATCTTTCACACACAGAAGCCTTTATACAGATCAGTTTTGCACAGAAAAGCCTTTGCATGATGATATCCATATATATATATATATTGTGATTGATTGATTGATTGCTTGGTTGGTTGGTTGGTTGGTTGGTCGATCGATCGATAGATAGATAGCCATAGAGATAGATGTAGATGTAGAAGTAGATGTACCAGTAGATGTGGACATAGATATGATATATTTTTAATATATATATATATATGTATACAGCGAGACTGCTCGGACCATCTGTTGGTTGCGGTGTCCAATTTCACCCATGACTGGTAGGACCTGGTAGGAGTCCCGACAGCTTCTTAGCTCCGGCAAAAGCTGAACCAGCAGCTTGGTCTGTGGCACAATGATGTGCTGGATGTTCACGATCTGAGGCAATCTCTAAGGGGATCACCATGGATTAACCAATGGCTACTTTAATGCGTTGTTTCTACAAAACTGGGTTGATTGTACCCTATGGTAGTTTACAAATCTGGTAATCGGACATCCCCATCTTTTGGGATAAGAAAACGATCTATTAATCGACTGGTCTTCCATTGGTTGGATTATCAGACGGAAGGGCATCAACCCATGGTTCATTGGCTTGATTTGCTGGTGGTGAACCGGATCCAGTGCTGGAAATGGGACAGCCACTACATTTACATCTTTCAGGGGCTCCAATAAGGCCAATAAGGCAAGTAACCGACCAAGGATTTGACACTTCAATAAATTTCAGAGTTCCAGTAACTCAAAATAATGAACCGAATGTGACAAGGATTCTTGTGCCCGGTCGGGCATGCCCAGCTGTTTTTCTTTGGATGGCTCGGAGCAACCACCATGAGGCACTGATCAGAACATTTGCCGCCTGGGCATGCGCCACGTTCGCCCTCACGCGGTCGTTCAGCGGTTGCATGGGCATTTTGTAGTTCCTTTCCAAATCTCCCTGGCGCGGAAGTCACCGAGGTAATGCTGAAAGGTAGTTGCACTGAGATCAAGGCCATGCAAAATCAAGTCCAACTCTCATATTTCGTGATGACCCGCGAGTGTCAAATCCATGGAATGCCAACTTTTGCAAGTGTCAAGTGTCAAGTGCATGGAATCCATGCCTAGTGCCCACCATCCGAGGCCTGTTTGAAGAACTCCTCAGAAAGAGCATTGGCCTCGGTTTGGCAACGCAATGGCTGGAGAATCGCCAGAGTAAATGGGAGGCATCTCTGGCTGCAAAACGCAAACTTTGCTTCAAGGGCTCAGGCCTCAAGGGTGTGAACCCCAGCAGTTTTGTGCGCACTATGTAATGTAATGCAATGCAATGCTATGCAATGCAATGTAATGTAATGTAATGTATGTATGTGTATATGTATGCGTATGATTTTGTATGTGTATATGTATATACATATTATATATATATATATACAGATAGATATGATAATATAGATATAAATAGTATGTGTGCATTTATCTGCTGGCTTTTGGCTGGGGTGCTGCTATGACCAGCGAAAGCTGTGGCTCCCCACCCAATGGGAACAAATATCCCACGGCTTCAAGGAGTACGAATTGTCCGCCACATGAACCAGCAAGTTCTGGCCAGCGGGGTCTGGGGTCTTCCATGTTCTAAGCCGAGGCATCCTCTATCAACTTGGCCAGCTGGATGCTGACCAAAAACATCAACATCTTCAACCCATGCCAGCAGAACCCGCAAGGAGTACTTCACGTCTGCGTTCCAAAAGTAGTCCTGCAACGGACTTAGCTCATCATTACGAGGCGAACCAGAGAGAGATGGTACCCCCAACAAGACATGTAACTGTGAAGCTTCCTTCCAGACTGCAGTGATGGAGCACAACTATCACTTACAACTGCACTTGATGGGGGTCATAGCTACTAATGATAAATTATGTTTGTATATGACTGTATATGCTAATGCATCGCATTGCATTGCATTTAAAATACATCACATTACATTACATTATACAATATTACGAGTACATTAGGCACACTTGGCTTGTAAAATCTTATAGATTTGTAAAAGTAAAATAGAAACACTCGGTTGAAATGACCCAGTACTGGGAGAGCCCACTGGTTCCCGTCCTCAACCTCCTTGTTCGCCTTCACCAGGACCTCATTCTCCTCCTCGACTGTCCTGCGAAGTCGGCGCAGGATGCTTCCTCTATTTGAGGCCAAATTTATCCAAGGTTTATTTTTGCAAGATGAGATTTGCTGAATGGGTCCAGATTCATTGCGAGGTTTCTCAAATTCAGAAATTGATTGAACCTTGGAAACAGGACGCTGGGATACCTGGGTTACCTGGGTGTGTGGCAAAATCTTCGAATTCCCCCCTTGGGCTTGTCCTGCTGAGTGCTTGCACCAAATCAAAGAGTTCCTTGCGATTCTGGTAGTGACCCCACCTGAAGGTGTCACAAAACACCAAACGCCGGAATCTGCTGGGGAAACTGTCACCAATACTGGGGGTCAAGTCGAGTGTTCAACCCGACCCAGCTCAGTCAGCTCAGTGTAAGGCTACACCTCTGGGGACTAGTCAAGATGTGTATCATTTTTGGGGATAAAAAAGGGATGGAAGGACTTGGTCGCCCTACAATTTCCAACAGCTGCCACGAATGGACACTTCATGACTTCTTTGGTACTGTAGGGGGCCTGCCTGGAGGCATTTGGGTCCTCAACCGTTTCTGCTTTTGGCGCAAAAAAGAACACTCGATTGAGTATCCCAAAGCCGTTGGTGCCAAAGATCCCCCCATCTGGGCTTCCCCAGCATTTCGGCCAATAGCTCCAACTGAAGCCTCCGCAACGAGAACAAAGGCTAGGGCCTCCATATCCTCCATCCATTTTCGGTGAAACCTTTAGAACTCGCTCCCCAAGCCAGAGGAGCCAGGTCCCCACGCCCTGGATCAGTGTGCAAAATGGCATAGATGATCACCTGCGGCTGTATTTAAAGCGGAAAATCACCATGCTTTTGTTAAGAAAAATGTAGGAAAATCATCTATAAGTCTGCAATGTTCGAGTGATATGCTTGCTTGTTTTAGGGTACCCACCAATCAGTGCGGTTGTGAAACCAACCAGGATTGATATGTCTGTAGGCTGAAGTGCCAATGACAAATGCATCTGGGCGAAACCTTATACAATTTGTCTGCTCTTGGACTTGCATTTTCGCCAATGGCTGGAGGCCTACTGGTGACACTACCACTTCCGGCGGGGGGATTTGTCCTCATCCTTGTTCATATACTTCCCCTTACCTTTGTTATCCCCATTCTAGTAAATTTCCCAGTGTTGAAATCATGAAGATTCCCTCTTGGAATCTTTCCCGCCAGAAGCTTGTCAAAGTTTCGATTCCTGCATTGGCAGTGCAATCAAAATTATTTTAAAACCTTGGCATACGGCACATTTTGGGTATGGCTGAAAAAAGCAGTGGCCAAAACATCTACAAAATTCGATTAACTCGGTCATTTCTTTGAATTAAACACCATCCCGTTTTGGCAGATCTGCAATTTTGAGCTACAACCATTTGTCTTCCTTCCCCAAACCCCCAAACCCCAACCCCCAACCTGCCTGCCGCACATCTCGCTGCATGGCTTTGTTGAAGTTCAAGAAGATCGAAGTCTCAGGCTCTCCCGTGATGCGGAAGAGCCTCAGCATAGTTTTGGGGCCACTTGGAGAATCATTGGATCGTAGCTAACTCAGAAACCATTTCTATACAGATCCTCCAAGGATGGGCCCTGCTCCTAACAGGTTCGGCCCATAATTCGAACTGGGATGGAGCCTGGAAACTATGGGAATTTAGGCCAATGAGGAAAAGGTGCACCCCAGAAATTAGATGCTTGGTATCAAAAATGACCTTAAAATCTGCAGGTCCATCCGCAAAGTCTCTAGTTGGTGCTGATGAATGTGGTGTGACACGAATTAGCACATGGGCGTGTCAAACTTTGAGGGTCAGGTAGACCTACGTTTGGTCCTTTCCAGTAGTAAACTATCCATGGGTCCCAAGTCCCAATCTCTCATTTGTTCTTCTCAATCCCCATTGTTGACTCCCCAAGCCCACATCCCTGCATCGTTGTCATCACCTGAGCAGCCCAGCTTGGCACAGGACATGTTCTGCAGACAGCTCAGATCGTTGTATCCCAGCGCAAACTCGTGGGCGGACTGGGCCAGAAAGCCATTGGTGACTCCTGGCCATGGCCATGGGCTCTGCATGACTGTAGCACCACATAACATAACATGGAAGAAAAAAGTTGGGTTTTCGCTATAGTTTGTTTGGGCTTTATAAATCGTTATAAGATGTTCTAAGCAACTTGTAACTAGATGTAACTAGTAGATCTCCATAGATCTCCCACAGGGCGGGTTTTTTCCACTCCACGAAAGCATGGCTGGAAGCACCAGAATTCCCAAGATCATGCGCAAAGGAGGCCACCATCAGCGCCTGGCATGGTCATCCCATGGGAATCCTTGTGCGTATATGAATCCCTAATGGATTGATGACCATCCCATAATATCCCATAATATTTAATATGGATTAATATGGATTAATATGGATTAATATGGATTAATATGGATTAATATGGATTAATATGGATTAATTAATATGGTACTCTGATTTTTGACCATGGCACATATCGTTATCATTTTTGGCGTGGTATTGGTCATATTTGCCGCCGACCCAGTACCTGAGACCATGGAGGAGCGAATCAATCCTTGAGCACTACGCAAACATCTGAGGAACTTGCGAATCGCTCATGCGTAGCAAAGTAGCGTTCCGCCTCACATCGTCACAGTTGATACCAAACCAAAGATTTGCCATGGAGTAATGGTTTGGGTCGAAAAAACGGCACGAATCCTTACGGTTTCACCAAAGATTTGGATTGGCTCCAATTGTTCAATCATCTGGGAAGGATGTAATCGGCAGGCCCCTCTCAACACTGCAGTAAAGGGTCAATTTGGATATGGATCCAAAAATCGGAGAACAAATATTGTGAAATGGGGATGGGTCAAAACCCTGTACCCCTGGTGAACATCAAAATAGCTGGTAAATGGATGTTCATCCCACTAAAAATGGTATTAATAGGTATTGATTCATACCCAAATGACCCTTCTTTTCTGCTGATTTGTTGGAAACAGGCCGATTTAAGACCTAAGGCGCCCCACGGAAATTCGATGGAAGATACTCCGCAGAGTGAAGGCCACATCCACAGCGTGGATCCAGTTGTGGTACTGGACCACCTGGCAGGACATTCAACTTAGATCTATCTCAATTCACTTGTATAATCGATATGATGTTTTTGCTCATATTCCTTCCTGTTGTTATTTTTCTTATTACTATTATTATCACTATTGTTGCTTATTATTGAAATATATTGTTATTATTGATCATCACTGTTAATGATCATTATGTATTTATCATTAGTGTCATTCTACTATTCCATCCGCCGAGAATCGTATAGACTCCCCAACTCACAAAGGTTCAAAATATTTGAGTCATTGTGTGTTGAGTGTCCAGTAGTGTCCAGTAGTGTCCAGTACATCAACGTAATATTTGAGTACCCTCTGGTAATTTAACATAGCTATGGAAAATCACCATTTTTAATGGGTAAATCCACTATAAATGGTGATTTTCCATAGCTATGTTAGTTCACCAGAGGGTATATCCTATCCTTCTGTGACTTGATCATCCTTTCGCCTGGTCATCCTCGTATTGGCTCTCCACGACCTGCGGTGCGCAACGCAACACGGACACGTCCAAGACATTCCGTTTTCCGAATCGATTTTGACCATCCAAAGTCGGGAGTGCCTGAAATGTTCCCTTCATCCCATCCTACTGGCACCGTTGGTGGTTAGCCATTGAGAAATCATTGGGTCAGCAGCACCTTAATGAACTCACAGTGGCACTTGTACTTCGTGACGCGCACCGCGTGGTACTCGTCGAATCTTGGTGGCCATGAATTCGGGGACGTTCCCAGAAATGTAGATAAAACATGGATGAGCTCAATTTGACTGGGGAAAATGATGCTTCAAACCACAGGATTTTGTGGTACCATGATGTACCATGTGCCATGTTTTAACATATTTTAACTAATAAGTCACATGGATAGTCTTAGCAATGTCTTAGCCAACCAATGTCTGGTGTTTGCTACACCAGGAAGAACCAAGGCTTACCCACGTCATTTGGGTCAAACTTGGGCCTTCAATCTTGAACCATACCAGACCGATTGTGAGTGACTATCGGATCCTATCAATGATGACAGACGGTGTCGGAATCTGTTTAGGGGAATTGCAGCTCAGATCAAATCTGCCTAGGCAGAAACCAGAAACTTAAAGGTCTCGGTTCGACTTGCAAAAGTCAAAATTAGACTATGACTAATTAGACTATCTTAGTATTGAAACCCAAGGTTTTGGGGATTCCCCTTTTTAGGAAACCCCCAAATGTGCGACTGTGTCATGGCACACTAAGCCACCAACCCAGGCGAAGTGTCGTAGATCACGATCAAGCACCTTGCCAGAGATTGTCGTTGCCTCAGGAACCCGCCCGGGTTAGTGCGATGATGCCTGCACTTGGTAAACGGATGCAAACAGATACTGCAGTAGTTTCGGGGACAGAACATCCAGATTTTTTTGAAAAAAATCAACTTGAGAGCAAGCGCAGGGGAACGAAACTAGGTGAAGGAGGGAAAATAATCCGCATAAATTTACGGGGGCGTGTGACATGCGGTCCAAAGCGGGTTTCTGGTGATTGCAAGAAGGTCATGCCGGAAGTTGGGTTCGTATTTGTCCCGTTAGTTGCAAACCAAAGCTGAACGAAGGGGTGTGCGTTCTCCAAAATCTACGAGGACGTTATTCTGCATAATACATTCGTTTAGCGAAGTGTTTTCTGACTCTGTGGTTTGGTACTTCCACTTTTAGGGGGCAAGTTTGCCATCATTGGTTCATTGGTTTCAAACTGCTTCAACCGAGTTGTGTTTTGTTGGGACACCTTAGGCACCTGGTGCTGTTTTTTTGTACGTGTTGCTGGCATCAAGAGGCTGTCAGAATCTGGAGGGATCTGGACTCTACCGCGCTCATGTTACAATCTCTTCCAATCGGTAAATCTGTTAATCATCCACATAGTCACATAGAAGACCAGTTCTAAGATTTCTAAGTGAATTCACCAACTTCAGTTAGTTTCTAATCATTTCACCATGTTTCACTCAGTTTCTTCAGCATTCTGGTCATCCTCAGGCACCAACGCCGAGTTCAGGTCCGCAATATTCAGGTCCCATGCGTTCCAATCTTGCCGTGAGATCTCCGCCTGGGACTATCAGGGTCAACCACTGACTGCTGTTGAATAGTGATTAGTGCATCAAAAGTGTGAATAGTCATATTCCAACATCACCTCTTTTGATGCACAAATCATTCTTCAACAGTTTTGACACACCAAGATCTGAAAAGAGTGCTTTTTTGCAATTTGACCAAAAAAGCGATCTTCACACACAAAAACAGGCTGGTTAATCGGGTCAACCGCCCAAAGATGAGGAAATAGAAGGACCCTGGAGATATGCACCAAGATTGAAAGCTCAAAAAAAATCTTCAGGGCCACACCCTTCAGGTTCAAAAATATGGTATTCATCAATTTTTGTCAACTGTCTATCAATCCTCTATTTTCAATTTTATCGTTTTATTTTGTAAATTATTTATCAATCATCCATTTCAAAAGTATCAATGTTCTTGTGCGTTTATCGATGTCCTAGCAAAACCTACCGTTTTCCGTTGTGTTCTATCACAAATTGGTAAAAATCAGCTGTTTTCCTTGGTTTTCATCAATTGTTCCTTCAGATTTGGTAAAAATTTGGCTGGAAACTTGCTATGTTCTATTGTGTTCCAGTCAAAATTGGTGAAAATCCATTGTTTTCCTTGATTTTCACCACTTTTGTTGCTCAAATCTTCGATTTTGGTAGGAAATCGATGAAAATATGATTAAAAAAATGATAATCACAATTGATAACAGATTGATAAACAATTGATACAGTAAATAACCTATTTGCTGATTTCCAGTCTTTGGCTCCCAAAAGATCTCATAATGCTCTGCATCAAAGCCCTAGCAACCTGGTTTCACATCAAAACAGCATTTACAAATGAATCTTCGTCCTCCCCAAAAAACGGTCCGATAGGTGACCCATCCCCACATTTCAAGTACCGGGTCGCAGGAGCCAGTTCCGCGCCGATGGTTTGCATCAACCTGGCCATGAGGATCGGACGAACATCTGATTCGTTGGACTGTGATGAGATGTGATTATCTAACACGATACCCACATGATTGGATTCTCAAATGACTAGAAATGATTAGAACCTAGGTCCCACCTTCCTCGGTCAAGCGCACATGCAGGGCTTGCATCAACTGTTGGGTTCACAGCAACGTCAAAAGGTGAAAAGCTCAGTGAGTATTGCCCAGGCCCATCCCTCGCCATTCGCATCCAAAATCAACCGTTCGAAATTCAAAATATCTGAAGAAACCCGCCCACAGCGGCAATGGATTAAGGAACAACAGCAACATCCTCTCGAATGCACCAAGGCCTCATGATTCCAATGCCGCCGCCGCCACCACCACCACCACCAGCATCAGCATCATCATCATCATCATCATCATCATCACTTTCCCTGCAACTTTTTTCTCATGGCCCAGAACCCAACACAACCAGTGGGGCGGACATGTCGTGCTCCATCTCCTCCAGGTCCAATTGGCCGGCCTCAGCTCACTGAATGGGCCATACAACGGAAGTCATCAAAAAAAAACAAGTGTCCATTTGTAGGAATAATCGGCCTAAGGAATATAGATATTGTTTTTTCTATTGAAACATATTGAAAAATCCAACCAAACATCCCTTCAAATACAGTATCTACAGTATCTTACATTATCTTCAAAACATTGGGCCAAGACACTGGTCGAGGTAAGGTGAGCCGATGCCGTACAGCTGCGTACCTGAAAACATCAAGGTAGTTTCAAATCACCCGCAGGATCCTGCAGCCTAAGACCGTCCTAAGACCCCTCCAGTTTTTCGCGCGACCGATTTCCATGACGATTTCTGGGCTCACGTGGCATAGTCTTGACAGAAGGCCGCAGGGCCATTGCCTTGATGCTACCGGCCAGCTGCATCTTGGAAAGTGGCTTGTAACTCATATCACTAGGGTTCATCCCATCTATAGCTGACTTGTTATATGCTCACTACCCACCTTATTGGGCTGCGCATGGCTTCCACACCTCACTTGGGTCTGTCTGAACATAGGCTACCCTAGCTTCTATGATGCTTCAAAACCCCATTTTCCCACATGTTCCATATGATCTCATCTCCCACCCAGCCCTGGGGCTCCAAAACCCAACTGCTCAAATTCGTCCACAGGTCGCTTGGCATTGGCGATGATGGTCAGCAGATCCAGCTTCTCTAAAACCTGAGGCGGTTGGGATGGGTTTTATGGGTAGAATGCCCTGGTGAGTTTACTCCAGGAACTTGGGATATGGGCCCAGCATGGCCCAATAATTCTGGTCTTTAGCAACCTAGGTGTCGGGAGACGTATCGATGTCTCACTAACATTTTCTGCAATGCCCGAAGGAGCAAGCCAAGTGGCAACCAGTTGCCACCCTCCAATCTTAAGGCTGAACGGTTCCCTTCATGCCATTCTGGTGCTTTTATCAATCTAGGGGGACTCCATAAAGCACTGTTTCAGCCGCCTGGTGACTTGCCTCAGACACCATCAACTGCAAGTTATAGTAGTTATAAATAGTTAAATATATATAGTTATAGTTTTAAAGGTCAAAGTGGCTCCTTTTGACCCTGTTTTTGGGATATTTCTGGGCACCAAAACTGGACTCCAACTGCAAACTCCCCACCTTGGCCAAAAGCTCTACTTCACGGGAGAAACGACTCCTGTGGTCATCCTGGCAGAAGTTTCCCCGGTGGAAAATGATATGTTTTCATTTGGATGTTCTCGTGTGTTCATAAGTCATATTATGTCATATTGATTAAGTCTATATCTACAATAATATTCATGAATTAATCTATCTTTACAATCATGAATGATCTTCATGAGTAGTTTTTCTCACTAATATTATGTTCATACATCTGTTTCTACACTATAACATATATTAGTGTAACCGAGGACGGAAATATATATCGATTGATACATCCAACTCCCCATCCATTCCCATCCATTCCCATCCATTCCCAGCAATTCCCAATGGCCTTGGCCTCCAATCCGATCTCTTGGCGCCACTGCTGGTTACTGTAGTCCTTCACGAAATAAATGGCCATCTGCTCGACGGAATCGAAGATCTGGATGGCCGTCGAGTGCACCTCAAGGGATCCAACCATGGTCAAATTGTCATTGATTCAATTGATCATAAAAGTGATCATCTGTTATTATCCATGTTCTTTGGTTCATTTTGCGTCACTCTTCATTCGGCATTGTCCATTAGTGACATTATGTCAGATAATTTGGATCTTTGCACAAAACACTCAGGCCAGCAAATCGCAGCATATCGTCTCTGAGGCGTCTCACGATTTCCAACAAGTCTTCCATGGGCGATAATACCTAAGCTGGAGGTCTTGGAGATGCCGGCAACCGTTGGCTCACCAGCTGTATGCTGCTTCATTTTCCCGCTTGAAATCCACGAATTTTGATCTTTGGAGATGCGCGAAAACTGAGTTACCCTAAACCAACGGATCACCACTGCTGATCCGACCATCTTTCCGACGTTCTTTTTGGCGCTTCCAGTGTTCCAGCCAGAAGACGGTATGTGACACCGCTGATGAGACACAAGCAGCCGCAACCTGGATGGAGGTCAAAACACATGGCTGCTCCCAACCCAGGTAGAAGGGGAAACTGGGAAAATTGGGACGCAAAAAATGACCCATCTCTCCATTTTGGCTATGACCCAGAAGAGCTTGGAGCAAGCCTGGAAAACGGCCAAAACTTGACAAAGCTGGTAGCTTCATGGACCCTATGGCCATATAGCCTTGATTTCCGATATATGCAGGTGAAAAGGACTAATATCCTGGGGGGACAACTCGCAATTTCTGGTGCCACAAAGCAACAAAATACTGGATGGCGAGTTTCTCAAATGCTTATTTTAATTTTGGTACTGACTGGTGACTGGTTTGGAACCCATCCTGCCAATTTTTTCGCGCCTCAACCTCTAGTTTGTCGGCCCATATCACTTTTGGACCTTGACCGCTAAGTGTCTTCCGTGCTGGGGCCAACACCAACATTGTGAAGATAACTCCGATCATCACGAAGACCTTACGGGGATGATCCGTGAAGAAACGTGCCCGAGATCCCTGGCTATCTTGAGACTGTCATGCCGTTGTCTGTGACAGCGAGAAAGGCCCACAATTGTTGCATCCAAGCTTCATTCAGAATGGCTTCTGTGAGCTTCGGAGCCCTCAGCAGGTTCGAGCTGGCTGCACCCTCCCAGTTTTCGAGGTTTCCACCAGGCGCCTGAAGTTGAACTTCACGGTGGTGTCCTCTTTGGCGATGACCAAAACATCTTCAAGCCTCATCGGAGCCTCAGGAGAGGGTTTTTTTTAGTTACAAGCGAACCAACATCTGGATCAGTCCATTATTACTCTAGTATTTTTTTCTAGTTGATATTCTCATGGTATGAGGTAATGTCCAAATTCATGGCCAATACCTCCATCTTGAGCTGCGTTTTTCCCCAGTTTTTGAGAAATCTTGTTGGTGAATTTAAGCCATCAAAATGGGAAAACCACTCTGTTCCAAGATCTGCCGTGGCTTTATAATGACCTGCCTATGGATCAACACCTTGGTTCCCTAGACCTCAGTCTGAGCGCAAGGCACGAGCATTCTGCAGTTCCTGCCGCGTTCCGTACAATATCCCAATTGTGTTTGATGGTGAATCGGCACGCATCAACTAGGTAAACAACACTACTTTGCTTACTAGGGCATATACTATAATAATCACTACTAGCATGATCATTCCTACTCCTATTATATATATATACTATTATCACTACTGCAATTTGGTGTGGCCTTTCCTCCTGTTTTACACCTTTTCATGGCCCTGAACCTCTCTGGACCATCCTGTATCCCGCCTGAATCACCTGGGTGTTGTTGGTGAAATGGTAGATGACTTGGAATGGAAAATAGCTGTAGACCTCAGCATTTCTGGTGTAGCAAAGTGCGCTTGTGAAACAAATGTTGATATGTCTGACAAAGAAACAAAAAACGGGAAGGTATTCCGTGAATCTTCCACATCGCCCAACCATTCCGGGTATCATCTCCAACAAGGAGAAGTAATGTTGAAGCTACCCATTTCACCGATGTGCAAATTGACTTTCCAAGGAAGTTCAAATACCCTTCGGCATCAAACGGCTTTCAGGCTGCTGACAACAAATGGTTGGTGGCTTCAGCTCATCTGAAAACTACAAGTCAACTGGGATCATCATTCGGGTTAGGATGCAAAACAAAAAATATTCCATTCCGCAACCACCATCCAAACAGGAACCATAGAAGTGAATTCAGTGAATTCGAATGGTTTTTATCCCCATTTTTGCTGGTTAGAAACCATTCGAATGGTTAGATCAAGTTAGATCCCCCTGATGTCTTCGGTTCTTCCTGAGTTTCGAACGTCATAGAAGCGCCTCATGTCCTCCACCACCTGAGAAACATCCTCCGGATAGGTCCTGGCTACGGTACGATGGGACCCTGTGATCGAACGGTGAGAAATGGTGAGACACCTTTGCACTTAAAGACATTCGGATGTACTGATATTATGATATTGTATACTGTATACCCCACTTTTATCTTCCATAGTCTTCTGTAGTCTCTTTGAGGCATCCTTCTCTCCCAGAAGCACCCATCCCCATCTGCCAGAGCAAACTAAGCCAGAAGGGAAAACATCAAGCCCAAAGGCAGGAATTCAGATAAGGTACTTTGCCATCCAATGGATGTGTGTTGTCCAGGTATCCAAGGAAAAGTCATCCCTGGGCGGCTTTGCAGTACGGCACTGCTTGAACTCCCAGCAAATGGGACACTGACTCATGATTGCACATGATTGCAGGTGCATCTCATGTCTTGTTGACTTAGTTTGACTTGTGAACCCAAAGATAGTTCTCATTTTTTTTTGGATCACCCCACATCCCGAAAAAACTTCATGGGGGATCAAAAGTACGCCCCAAAATTAAAATGGGATGGTTTTTGGAATTTTGGGATTCCCAATTTTCCACCACTCGACCGCCTCATGGTCTGAGGCCCAAACGGAGGCCAGGTAAAGAAGTCCATCACAGGCAGAATCAAAACCAGGACGATAATCAGCAGAGCCACCTGGGGATTCAAAGCTATCATTCTGGCCGCTTGAAAAGATGTTTATATGATTTATATATATAGTATATTTTCTAGACGGTGACGAGCCACTTGTTAGATAATGAAAAAGTAGAACCGATCGGGATCGTCATTGTGATGCGAATTTACTGGATGGAAAACAAGCATGTTTTCACACCGACCACTACAATAGATAGGGTAATGTGACAATCAAAATAGGGATCCAGTATATTTTTGTCAAATGGTGATGAGGATTCAATGTACTTGAACCAGAATAAAGAACATTTACCCGCAACAATGGAAATGGTATTTCACACTCACCACACCGGTTATTTATCGGTATATCCAATGAAAATGATGGTGTCACTGAAAAGCCTCGGGTGAATCCACCGGTTGATACTCCACTTTTGGAGGGGTTACCCAGTGGCCGGGAGTATGGTTCCTTCGTGTCGGTAAACCCCCAATCAGTTTGGAATTACAAATGGCTTGAGGTTTCCAGCCCCCGACACTTCGAATTCAGGGTCAATCACAAGTAGCCCTCAATTGATATGTATGTATGCATACATGTGTATATATAGACAATATATATATAATAGGTAAATATATATATATATATTACATTGCATTGCATTGCATTACATTAATATTAAGAATAGCATTTACGTTTACGTTTACATTTACATTTACATTATTTACATACATACATGATTGCTGTCCATCATGCAAATCCCTTCTGGTTGGTTCAAGTACACAATAACCAGGGCTTTTAATGTCCAGCTCTAGAGATTTTGCACATCACCAAAAGAGAGAGTTGGTGGAGATTGCATCCCCAATGCTTGGGTGAAATGGGACAGTTCACCATCGCCCTCATCCGGCCTTCACGGACAAGTTCGACATGAGCTCCTGCCGAGCATTCAGAAGGGTCAGCAGCTCACAACTTGGATCCCATTGATAGGTGAGTGTGTTGATTTTCAGACAAACTCAGGTGGACTTTATTGAGTTCGGGCTCCCTTAAGTATGAAGCACGAAGAAGATGATGCATTGACGAGAATGTCCTACCCCTGGGCTTTCATCCACTGAGCCGCTGGCTGCCGAAATGCCTTTGGCCGGACCCCGTCCACCATTGGCTCCTCCACAGAAAGACTGGAGCAGCACTAAAAACAAACAAAAACAAAAGCCAACTCACATATTGGATGCTTTTGCGGCTCAGCTCGCAAACAACAATCCAAGGACCTCGAAACAGGGACATTTGATCAGATCTCTGAAAATCAAAAAAAAACTCAAATCCTCATGGTCTGGATTTCAGCATAGATTTAGCAGGGAAACCAGTTGAGGCTCAGTTGAGGCATCAATGGTCCATGTTCCTTCCATCAACTAGGCACGGCGCAGACTAACTTCTCCTTCGCCCTCCTTTCCCGAGCCAGGAAAGAAGCGCAGCAGCTTCCCCAACCTGGCCGGCTTGGGGTGGCCGGGGGAAATCATCATGCCACCTATATAGATTAGCCAACCAAAATGGGGATGTATGATCAGGAAAAACGTAAATTTACAGAGATTGCAACACAGACCGAATATCTTGGTAGTCTTCCCATGAATTGTTGATTGGTGAAATATGAAATACCACCGTTTGGTTTTTGAGAACGCTAAACGCTCACCAACAATCCTCACAAAAGCAGAAGTTCGCTGATCAACTCTCCCAACTCTTTGCTCAATGGGTCAACAAGTCAAACAACCACTCCCCCAAGAGAATGTCAATTCTTTTATATAATCCCCATAGAAATCTCTCCATTGAAAAGAAACATGAAAAACACCTTATAGAAATATATTGAATGTCGGAAAGCCAATGATAACCTACCATTTGGGGATGGTTTATACATGTTTGTACCATGATTTTGGAGATGGCTTATTGATGCTTATTGTTGGGTTAAAAAAACACGTTGCGCCTGGAAAGTCTCACCGCGCGTGCGCTCAGCTTCGCGAACTTGGTCACCCGTGCCAGGCCCGAGCCCTGGCTTATCACTGATGGGCCCATGGGTAGGAAACGTGCACAATCTTTGTGTATGTTACACGATGTGTATATTTACAGAATGTTACACGATCATACACCTAATTTGTGCCGTAGATACTGATACATAAATTACATATAAATCGTGTGTGGTCGTGGGCTAAGACTTCTTTCGTATGAAATTTGGAAGATGTCCAAAGATTCATCTGCTCCACCCCCGATCCTCAAAGATGTCCACAAAGTTGTCCGCCACCAGGGAGTGGTCCCAGGGCACCGAAAGTATCCCCACAATGTCCGTCCAGAAAGGATACCTGGAGCGGCTGGGAAAGCCATGGTAAAGCCATGGAGAGCCCACCGGGAGAACCGGGGATCCCCGGGGCACTTGTTGACGTATCGATCTCCATGAGCCACGACATTGGCTATGAACTCCAAGACCTTGGACGGAGGAAAACCATCTTGGGAGTCCTTGGGAGTCCTTGGGAGTCCTGTGATTTTTGGCTTCACCAAACTTTAGGGCTGCAGTGCAGAAAAGAAGGATCTCTGATGGTGTTCAGCAGCAACAACGGTTTCACGAAGTAGCAGTAGCATCAACACCAACAAATGAAGAAAATCGACCGAAAATCAACTGCCAAAAACACAACCATAGCAACCAATCTGTGTTTATTGTTGCCATGAATTCTTCCCATGGAACCCCCCCCGAACAGGGCTCCAGCAAAAATCACCAAGATCATCACCAGAGCATTGTCCAAGCCGCCGTCACCCTGCATGGCCTTGGCGATTGGCAAATGGAAAAGAAAGAAATGGAGATGTGATGTATGTTATATACAATAATCCTATAGTATAGCCTGTATATATATATATATATATATATTACATATACTGAACCTGAAAAATAGATCAATGAATAAATCAAAAAGTCAGCATCTGCATCAGTAAATATGCTATGTCATAATATAAACGTCAATCCATAGGGGGCATGGAATGGGAGCTGATGCCAGGTCACATGGGTAGTAGAACACTTGTTGCTGAAAAATCCACATCTTGATCCAGTCAATCACAAGTCAACTCCCGAACTCCCTCTGTTTCAGGCAAGTGCGCGAAACGCAACCTAAACCCCAAGATCTGCCACGGTTGATCTTGGATCACAGTGACCAAAATGTGCATCCCCAGTTTGCAGCGTGCAGTGCCCCAAGGAAGCGTGGAGGTGTTTTTAAGGTTTCAACGTCCATTCCCATCTCACGTTCAACTTCCATTTTTGTCTCAGGGGGTTGGTCCCTTCCAAACTAGGCGTACAAGTGCAGCCAAGGGACCAGAATGACCCAAAAATCTGGAAGGAACAAAGCCAGAACCAGATTTGTGGTCAACGTGGCCTGCCACAGTTTGGCTGGCTGGGGTTGGGAGCAGGGTGCTGGTATGTGCTGGTCATATTTGGAAGCCAATTGGGCATGGGTTGTATGTTAAAACCAGGGATCCCTGGGATTGTTTGGTGCTGGAAATCTGGAAATGTGTATTTCATCAATTTCATCTATGGTTTCCATGGCTGCCCATATGGTTTAGCCGTGCGATCCCTGTGATCCCGGCGCCATGATGTTCCCAACGCCTGAACCACGGGATTCTCCAGAATGGCTTGCACCTGGCGACTTGCTCAAAGAAGTACCCTCCAATAATGGCAGCGGAAAATCCACCATTGATAGATGTTTTTCCCCATTGATCTTCCCAAAAGAGGAGAGAAACTCTGATGATTGGAAAACCACCCAACAACCAGAGCAGTACTTCATTACTTCATGGCTTTTTCCAGCTCCAAAACGTGTTCCCGAAAAAAAACGTCACTTCTCCCGCCCGAGCCTGGTAGCGACAGAGCTGCATGCCATCAGTGCCCCGCTGGGGGCTGATCCCCATGTCTTTGATGACAATCTCCTTTAGCTGGGCTGAGATGACGTTGTCCACCTCCTCAGATGACTTCAGGGATATATTGCAGGGAAGTTACCAAAAAGAATGGTATCCTTGGATCATCAAAGATGGCTAGTTGGGAAAGCCCCGAACTAAATGATTGTTTTTGATGGGAGAGTCATCGAAGAAAAACTTTGGATTGACAGCCAGCCATGTTGGCCATGTTTGATTACCGGAGGGCACCCCAAAAAGCTTTCCAATCCAGCCAAACGAAAAGATCCAGTTCCCTTTTGCAGTTTATCACGAAGTGATTGGGGTCCAAACCCTATCCATAGACCCACTGAAGAAATTTCAAGAACCCATTTGCAACTTCAAAACCTTCTCAGAGGCCTTCAAAACTTGCGCAGGCTCACTTGGGTTTGTCTGACAACAGCTTATCACCATATGTTCTATTAAGATAGCATAGGACCTAAGATAGCAATTGAATTCAATGTGGGTAAAACAATGTCATAAACCACCAATTTGGGAATGGTAACCATACCACCTATAAAAATGGTGATTTGGGGGATGGTTTATGATTGTTTAACCCACAGTAATGCAATTTCTTCGTATCCCCCATATTCCTAAGTACAGGGCCACCCATCTTCCAGCCGGGCCTCATCCTTCCTTGACTCCCAGCAGCCGCTGATGAGCCACTGGCAGAGCATAGGACAGTCAATTGGAAATGGATTGAAAGTACGTTGAAGAAGAGATTCGGTTTCATTCTATGTTGAGCTATGGGGGGAAAAAAAAACATGTTCAACTGCGAGTCGGATTGATGTTGCTTCAGATCGTCGTTCATCACGGAAGCTATCCAAAAACGAAGGGGTTCACGGACAAAAAACTGACTGGGGAAGTCCCAATTCGGCAACCTGAGTGTCAAGCATGCGGTCAGTCCGACCTTTTTCAACATGTTTGACTGTCAACGTCAACCTGTGTGGGGGACATTGAGGTGGAAGTTTGACCCCTCCTGCGGCAGCAGAAAAGATCGATACACCCGAGGGGAACTCAACTCTTGCCAAACGGCCGAGGCGAATTCGGGAGTGCAAACAGATGACGGCTCACACCATCTCAACTGCTGCAAATATGACATTGAGATGCACAAACGTCTCCAGGCTGAAAAATATCTGAAGACCTGAATTCTTGAATTACTGGTGACCAGGCCACTGGATCGATGTTTCTTCTCATCTTTGTACTGGGCCCAAGCCCTGAAGCTTTCAGCGCAACCCGGAGAACGTCGATTCATCAGTTTCTCCATCCGACCCATGTGTTCCATGCGAAGCCTGGCCCTCTCCGCAATTTGCGCCGAGTGCTTCGCTGTTCGAAGGTGCCACCGCAGGAAGCACTGTCTCACCTCCTCCAGGCGGCTGGCGCTGGAGCGGCCAACGAACTCCAGCAGCCTCTCTGCCACTTCGCTGCCGGCCAGGCGGCTGGCTTGCAGCTGCCCGGATTTCAGTTCTTGCTGCTCAGTTTGCAGGAGAAGCTCTGAGTGAAGTTTCCTTTTGCTTTAAAGGTGCCAAATAAAAATAAGAAAATGCCAGAAATGAGGATGTTTCACAGGGAGAATAGGAAAAAAAAATCGTCCCAAAATGGGCGATGCACTTCAAAATTGACATGGACAAATTGCGAAAATTATCATTCAGCATTGGATGGAATGGGTTTCCCAAGTTTTAAACAATTTCGTACAGACCGAAATCAAATCATCCGTTCCTCCAAACAAAAACAAAGTGGGGAACATTGTATGGTTCTTAAAAAGTATTTATACATGTCCAAAACCTCTGTCAAAAAGCACTATAATTATATCCCTTTCAGTGGTAAAATCTTTTTAAGTCATATGTACATTGCCATCAATTTGCGGGCTATCTCCAGTGACCCCATTTTTCAAATCGAAAAACTTCTGTGCATAGCCAGAGTTTCCCCAGCATCTGACGCAACTCCGCATTCTCCTCCCGCAGCTCTTGGCATTGCTGCACCTGTTCGCGTAACTCCTCCAGTTCCGCCCTGACCTCGTCGCGCTCCGCCTGTATGGCGGCCTCCTGGTGGGTTCGGCATGTTTTAGCCATGCAAAAAAAATGGTGTTATCTGGTATTAGTTGGGAAAAGGTTATTCAACCCAAGTTCAACTAACAAAAATGACACACTTCCATTGGTTAGCCTCCAGTGGGGCAAAGAAAAATCATGGGGATATTCATCAAAGTTGTCTCAACTGCTGCGGATTCCATCGAATTGAGAAACCAATTCAAATCTCAAAACCCACCACTGCTTTGTCTCTCTGTCGCTTTGGAGATGTGAACCACTGAGGTGGTAAATATGTTCACCAGCGTGTCTCACAAATTTCATGGGCCCATGGTCCGTCCAACTGGAACAGCTCACGCACCCACTGCTCCAACTTCTCACAGCCTGAAAACGCTCTGATATCTTCCCGCCATGTGGGTTTGTTTGAAAATAAGGTACCCCAAAAATTGGACTGTTGATCATCATGATGTGTTCATTTTAAGACACAACCATCTCTATCCCAAGGGTCCTGCTGCCGCGCCCGGTTTTCTGCCTCCCAAGCCACTTGCCGCAGCATCTCCAAGTCCTCCCGCGAACTTTGCGCGGGGGCCTGGGCATCCCTGCACGGGGAGCTGCCAAAAAGAGCTTCCACATCCTGGAGACTTGGCCAAAGAGTTTCTACATTGGCAAGAAAAAACGGGGGTCAGCAAAATATTGGAGAGAAGATCCCACCATCATGACCATCATAATCGTCATCGTCGTCATCACCGCCACCATCATCACCATCATCATCATCATCGTCATCGTCGTCATCACCGTCACCATCATCACCATCATCATCATCATCGTCGTCGTCGTCATCGTCCCCGTCATCACCGCCACCATCATCACCATCATCATCATCATCACCATCGTCATCGTCATCGTCGTCATCACCGCCACCATCATCA
>Ga0126342_10001626_pt1 | contig 32399 bp, 33 predicted proteins | sample Cyp1metagenome_FD_92528 | JGI IMG/M metagenome (GOLD analysis project Ga0126342, IMG submission 92528) | Coral microbial communities from Lord Howe Island, Old Settlement Bay, Australia - Cyphastrea 1 metagenome | ecosystem: Host-associated > Invertebrates > Cnidaria > Coral ...
CCACAAAACCTCAGACCCCAAGATTTTCATCTCACACATCCCTCTTTTGAACTTTGCCGGAGCAGCTCTCCATATTACACCACGCATGTGTGCCAACCCTGAACCAACGTTCCAAAGATACACCACAAAAGCTCAGACCCTAAGATTTTCATCTCACACATCCCTGTTTCGAACTTTGCCGGAACAACCCGGAACAGATTACACCACTCATGTGTGCCAACCCATCCTGAACCAACGTTCCAAAGACACACCACAAAACCTCAGACCCCAAAATTTTCATCTCACAGATCCCTCTTTTGAACTTTGCCGGAGCAGCTCTTCACACCACGCATGTGTGCCAACCCTGAACCAACGCTCCAAAGATACACCACAAAACCTCAGACCCTCAGATTTTCATCTCACACCTGTTTTGAACTTTGTCGAAGCAGCTCTCCATGTTACACCACGCATGTGAGCCAACCCATCCTGAACCAACGTCCCAAGACACACTACAAACTTCAGATCCGAAAATTTTCATCTCACATTCCTGTTCTGAACTTTGCCGGAACAACCCGGAACAGATTACACCACGCATGTGTGCCAACCCTGAACCAACGTTCCAAAGATACACCACAAAACCTCAGACCCCAAAATTTTCATCTCACACATCCCTCTTTTGAACTTTGCCGGATTAGCTCTCCATATTACACCACGCATGTGTGCCAACCCATCCTGAACCAACGTTCCAAGATACACCACAAACGACTAATGACTCAATTTTGCAAACCCATCCTCATCCAACCTCCCAAGATACACCTCTCAAAATTTCAATGTTCACCGTATCGGTGGCAAAAATGTCGAGCCTTGCAAGAAGACACGGTCAGTAAGCTTCAGTGGCTTAAACTACCTGCGCCCAACGTATTGCAAAAATGCTCTCAAGAGGCGTTCCCTCGGCTAAAATCCTTTGGCTTCATGGTTTATTTAAAATCAAAATTCTAAAATATGTAAAAAGGGACCAAAAGCTAAAAAGCTGAAGCCTAACTAACATTCTCTCGGCTAAATCTGGCTGAAATCTGGCTAAAAAAACAAGCTCCAGCCGCCTAGTTTCAGCCAGGAGCCCCAAACGGGGATCGACATGTTGGAACCTGGCCTGAGATTTTCTCAGCCGTTCCAGCTCTGAATGCAGCTGTCTGGTGGAAATGCAGCATTGCGCTAGGACGTGCTTTGAACTGAAGCTGGGCATATTTATCTCGCTTCCACCCTTGAAGGTCGAACCGCCAATGCTTCCAAGCACCTGCAGGTGGCCGTAGGTGGCCGTGGTATGGTGATGGCCATCATATCTATCGTGCATCATGGGAAATCTGGAGGAACACCAAAAGTGATCTCACCCCAAATCCCTGTGCGCCTTTGGCTTCTTTACAGCAGCTTTAGTTCCAGGCGACTGGTTGATGGCTGCCAGTGCTTCCTTGAAGATCTCTTGTGCAGGGAAGGGCTGTTTTCGCGCCTCATAGGCGTTGGCCAACAACACGGCGGCCTCTGAGCACTGCCCCAAGTCCGCGGCGCTCAACTCGCGCAATATTCGCACGGCCTCGCTGTGATTTCCCTCCTCCATAGCAATCCTGGCCTTGGTCACCGCCAAATCCCGCAGAGTTCGACCATCACCATAGACCTTGGCGTGACGTTCAGCCTCCTTGGTCAATGTACAGGCCATCCACAACTCAGCATGATGGAGGCATTCCTTACTCAGCTCGGCCCAAACTTGGTAGGCATACAACTCCCCCAGGCCCCAGGGGGCAGCCACTTTTCGAGATGACAACTGGCCATTCGTCTCCACCTGCGAAGAAACTTCTGCTTGGTGGCGCCTATCATGGATGAGTCTATAAATAATATCCATTTCAGATATAAAACAATCCCAAATCAGTTCGTACAACCCATTAACATCAATTCAGCCTCATTTCTGCTTAACTTCCACATACTTCCACCATATTTGTTGGTGAATCTCCCCCTCTTGCTGCTATGCACCAGGAATTTTGGCCGCTGACCTGGATATTGATCCAGGCTGGATCCAAATCTTCCGCGCCCTTGCGCCCTGCGCGCTTGCTGCGAACCTGCTCCAGTTCCTGTGCGGCCGGTGATGGTTGGATGGTGAGTACTTGTTTTCCTACCGATAATAGTGGTGACATGTGGTGACTCTTATCGATAATAGTGCTTCTTGGATGAATTCAGATCACACTCGTGGTGAATACACCGCAACTTAAATCAAGTCAACAGTCTAGAACTTCAGAACCACTCAGGAGAGCACCCCCCCATACATTGTTTTGATCTATTCTCAGTCAAATCAAAATAAGTTGAAATCATGACAACTTATATGTTTATATGTATTGTAACATAGTCAATCATCATCATCATCATCATCATCATCATCATCTCCATCTCACAATTCATAATGATCATTTTTATAATAATTCTGCTTGATACCCATATTCACAATATATCCCATGTGATACCAATGTGATCCCGTCGTTGTGCCTCCTTAAAGGAATCGAAGGTCTCCGGGATCTGCTGCAATTCCTTGGCCGTCTCCTCCCGCAACTGTCCATAGGCCTGGCGCAAGCGGCACTCCCCAGCCATCCGCGCCAGGCGCAGCTTGGCGGTGCAGGCGACCGCTTCCTTCACGGGGCTCGGGAAGGCGTTGGCCAACTGGAAATGCAGCGCCAAAATCGGCAGCGCGAAGATGTGATAGCCATGTTCCTCCAGATCATCCTCCAAACGCAGCAGGGTGAAGAAAGACACTGCGGGGCGGCTGAAGACTTCGGGATGGCCCACCCAGGTGCAGGTGCTACTCCAAACGAAGCCGTTCTCTTCAGCTCGTTTGAAGACTTCGGTCAGGAGGGGTGACTGCCAGGACCAGTTTTCCACTGAGGCCCAGTCGGCCAAGCGCAAAGGCAGTCCGAAGATTGGGATCAATTGGATCGGCTCTTTCTCTTCCTGTCACCCACCATTTTTTGACTTGACATATCTTAGCATTAGACATCATTCACCTAAGTGCAAGTTGCAGCAGTGCAACTATGTGCAACTGTAACCCCCAATCACTGGGGTTAGAAGCGAGCAACAAAGGGCGGCTATACACTTATTCAGTTATAAGTTATACCACAAAATTTAAAGTCATATATGACCATGACATACTATGACATAGACTATATCATCCATACATGATCCATTAATATGAAGCATACATAGATCCTGCACCAACAAAAACTGCTATTTTGGCATGGCCTTTTTGGTGAGCTTGGTAAGCTCACCATCAAGCTTGGCATCTTCAGCTTCAGCTTCTGGCTCCTGGCAGACGAAGCCCCAAGTCTGGCTTTGACTTGGATGATTTCAATGGATTGGGTCATGGCTACCCCCCATTTTAAGAAACCTCCAGTTAGACTTCTGGATATTTCTGGATCTTCTGGGACCCAGGAAACATCCTGAGGACATTTCGCACGTAAGGCATTTTTTGACGTGCCAAGACTAAGAAACTGAGACTCCTTGCGGCTCAAACTTGGCTGACTGCCATCCCAAACTATCAGGTTGTGGTTTAGCTCTTCACAAGGCTGATATGTTTACTTCTGATGGGTTCATGATTATAACTTTCACCTTACCCATAAATCCCTGATCACTGCATTGATTGAACATCTACAGGAAACCATGTTTTTTTTTACGCACACATCTATAGATATAAGATGATATAAGGGTAACAACAATGGGTTTCCCCACACATTTCCCGTCATCCAATTCTCCGAAACAAGAGGCCAATTCTGCGAAATATAATACTGTAAGAGGGCCACTAGTTCTCGCTCCTTGATGATCTTATTGTGAAGCTCTTGAGCAAAGCCATTGGCCAACCTAACGGATGACTGGGGGATGCGCCACAATGATCCAACATGGCCATTTTGGGACATATGAATAGCCCGTTTTTGGAAAACACATGGAAACACTGTTCTTTTATGGGAAATATGTTCTTTTCATACTGGGAATCATTAATTCCATCTGGGAAGGTGACTGAACATGATGATAAACCGTTGGATTCGGGTTAGCACCACCTGTGGCTGAAAGGCCACTCTATGTGTCCTGGAGGGATCAAAACCCTGGCAGAGTCTGCACAAACCAGCAGGTAGATTGTGCGAACTTGTCCACAAAACATACATACGTAATATAATATAATGCTAGAACACATTAGAATGTGTTAGATTCTATTCTCACACCAACAGAACGTACATAATCAGTCAGTGACAATCATGTATTATCAAGTATCTAATCTACACTTTACATCACTTTACTTATCTTCACAGGGTAATTGTGTTGTTCTTTTTTGATCATCGTTACCCATTGCTACCAGTATGTCCATCCCCTGGTGACCTCATGGCTCATGGCCACCAAGCCACTCCAGCGACGACTCGAAGAAGCGGAAGGCGAAGTGCGACGCCGCTTGCAGCGCGGTGTGAACTTCGCGACCCTGCAACAACTGAGCCTCACATCGAACATCATCGAACTGTTTGAACATGTTGGCGAAACATGGCCAAACCATGCAAACAGCCTAAATCCACTGGACACTGATGATATCTGATGATTGTTGTTTATGAATGTTTATGATATTCCCACTAAAGTGGAGCCATATGAAGTCGTCGACTGGGTTCCAATGTCAAATTCTATGGGGTATCAACTCTGAGAATCCATGAGAAATCGCTTGCCTTTGACAGAAAAATAGGGTACTCGGGTACGCCTGAGACCCGTTGTTTAATATTTGTTTATCATGTTCATCGTCAAACTCATTCAAACTCCTCATTAAAGCAGCCATTTGATCATTTTGCTATACTCCATCTCTGGATAACTCTGGCCAAACTGCGAAACTCCTCGCGAACCGGCGGTGCCTTCATCGTTTGGATTCGACACAAGGACTCGAAGTTGTGAGCGAAAAGCTCGTATTCCATTTCGTCATCTTCGTCCTCCACCGCCATTAAGGCAAAGGTTTAAAAAACATGTGGTGTTGGTGGAAGAACATGTGCCATGATGGTTTTGATGATGATGATGATGATGATGGCCTTCCACTCCGTACAGGTTCGCAGGCCAATCCCATCCTCTCAACATGCCTTTCAGCAAACCAGGAAATCATGACATTCAATCTCTCTATACTCTCTATATCTCTCTATTCTCAATGTATGTTCTGGATCTTAATATATCTTAATCAAATCTTAATCAACTTTAATCCTTCCTTCCTGCACGACGTGTTCCGAAACGTCTCCTGCTTCTGCTGCTTCCGATTCTTGGCTAGGACACTCTCGGAGACGCGACTTCCAGCGCGTGATCCTGCCAAGCTGCTGGGACAAAATGGATCCAAATGGATTCAAATGGGATGTTGGTTATAGTGATATATAGTGATGGTATCATTGCCAAACATGTTGTCAATGTTGTCATCTATCTTCGCCCGAGAAAATCAATTCCAGACCTTGTGAATCCTTACACATCCTTACCTTCCCATTTTCATCGAACAATTTTGGGCCCATGTCAAGGCCCATCGAACGTCTCCTGCTCGGGAACCGGCTCTCGAACCCGCGCGAGAACCAGCTCGGGAACCAGCGCGCGAACCCTTAGAGCTTTTTCCAGCTCTGGAGCCACCCATGGAACTTTTCCCACAGGCACTTCGGCTAGCGCTTCCCTTCCTGACATGCTGAAGGGCAGAAAAAAAGAGACGAAAATGTGGGGGGAATGGAATGTTCTAATGAAAGACATGGGAGATTTGGGGATGATTCCTGTAAAAAAGATCTTTAGATCCATAGTAACCATAGTATTGTTGTTGATCAATAATGGGCATGTGATTTGTCCAATTTGCGAGGTAACCGTGATTAACACCCCAAAGACTGAGCTTGCCCAGCTTCTTTTTGCCTCCCTTCTTATTCTTAGACATCCGGCTGCTTTGACTTCCAGCTTTGCTGCCAGCACCAGATTTTCGGCTTCCAGCTTTGCTTCCTGCCATACTCCCAGCGCGGGAGCTCCCCATTCGACTACCCGAGCGGCTGCCTTTCTTGCTGCCAAAATTGGATTGACTCTTGTCCCAATCAGATGGAGCCACTGAACTTCCACCATCATCACTGTCATGATCTGCTCGATCTCCCACCCCGCTGTAGTAGCGCGCATCGCCACCCTCCTCTTCTTCCTCGTCTTCTGAGCCTTCTTCAATCTCCAACAGCAAATCCGACGCAGCTCCCAGTTGTTCCAGGGCATTGGAGATTGGGAAACCACTCCTCAACAGCCAATCTGCAAACTGCATCCGCACCTCAACGACCTCTGGCTGCATGGCAGCCTGTAGGACGTTCATGGCTTTGCTGAATGCTGTAATTTGATCCTTCAGCTGGGAGGATGCTCCAACCAAAACTAACCAAATGTTGGCCTGTGCTTTCGCTTGACTCTCCTGCAGGGCACTGAGATGCTTGGATTTGGATGGACCAGATCAGAGGGGTGTTAAAAACATGTACTCTGGTCAGCTGGGGTTGGGCAAACCCATGATTGCCTGACATCCAATTTCCAGTTCTTTGCCTCACCGTACAAGGAACTTTCATGGGCCAAAACCTCATGCACCAAAGATAAGTGGCAACCACAAATAATTATGTGTGGCCAAGCCATTTCAGACTGGTCGCTACAAATGATTCCCCCATGCAATGCCACATGAAATTTGTTGCCAGGCCAGCAGAACCATGAATGTAACCACCATCCAAACTCAGAAGATGAAGAGTCATCTACGTATCTTACCTCTCTCTCGGCGAATTTTGGAGGTATGAACAGCTAGCAGCATGTAACATCATGTAACAGCTACATCAGCCCAGTTTTTGGCGTCACGGCACCTTCATCTTGCCCATGGCCACAGTGACATTCTTGCCCTGGTGGCTAAGTGCCAACATGCGAAGTGCCCAGAGGCGTCGGTGGCTTTCGGCTGGGACTGCGAGGAAGGCATCTTTCAACATCTCGTGGATGTCATCCCATTGTTCCTGATCTGCATAGCAGTCCTCAGCGGCACTGGCACATTTAGTGGCTTCATCTGGCGCATGCTGAAGAATTGTAGAATTTGAAGTCCAATATCTAATGCATATGAGGGGCCAAGAAGGGATTTAGGCGCTCAAATTTTTAGTCTAGCCGGTTTTGCAACCGCCATATTCGCATTGAACAACACCGGCAACTCCCCCTACCCAGTTGGAAGCAAACCATCAACTCATCTCCGACTCCACGAGTTGCACCAGTCCGGTATGAAATTTGGTCTGAGCTACATAGAGGGCGGCATAGAGTTCAGCAAAGAAAAATGGATCCTCTTCGTACTCGACCGCCTTGGCAGCTGGTGAAACAGCTCCAACACAAGCGACACATCTTGGAATCGAAATCCGGGAGCTGCGATACCAAGCACCCCGGCAGCCAGTGCCCTTGCTGCCTTTGAGAACGGCTCAACCAGCCTCCGCAGGATCAAAGATCAGTGGAGGCCACGTGCCATCCGCACTGTTGCTTTCAGAGCTGCAGCACCGAATTACATCAAATTACAAGGTTTTCTTTATCATTAATTTAATGTTATTTATCTATAGTCTATACTATATACTATAAAACACTCAGAAAGTTTTTAGTGTGGCTCTTTGCATTCTGCCCATCACTGGACTTCGTATAGCAGACCCTATGCCAAGGGGCAAGGCGCGTGTCTCCGCTGAGTCCATGAAGGGTAAGGCCACATTCCAAAGTGCACTAGCGCCAAAACTTGCAAGGGCCTTAAAACAGATAGAGAAGGGGAAACACTGGGAAACACGAGACTCTTTGCATCTAAAATTGCGCTTTCTTGATTTTCAAAGTGCAAACTAATCATTTCTGAAGACAAAACCAACTTGCGCGATAATTCTTAGCCACTCAGAATGCAAAGAACCTCCCTTCTTGATAAGGATCTGATATGGTTTGATTCAAGTCAAGGCCGTCGTCCAGCGTCATATCTGTTCATATCTTTTCCCGATCTACTTTTCGGGGCATTTTCAGTCAAGATGCAAGATTGCTAGTTGCGATGGCGTAGTCGCAGCAACGCTCGAACTGTTCGACTGACATGCGCCTGACACGGCTTTGATATGCTTTGAGGTAGATTGGTCGGCCACAAACACCAACAGGAAACAGTCTTTAAACAAAGTGGAAACCCCAGCAACAAATTTACTGTACCGTTTCAACATGTTTCAATGGTGTTCAGTCTGCTACGAAATGGCATATCATGGTCGTTGGAAAGGGTGTTAAGTGTTAAAACGAAACTAAAGGTGTGAGAACTTGATATTCAGCTAGACTCAGCCTCAGCTTGGCCAGGCTCTCTTTCTCCTGCCACTGTCTTGGAGGGTCAGGAAATATCAGGAACAACACAGGTTTGAACTGTTTGAACATCACCAAAACTTGGGACATTCCCAGGTGGTCTCCAGGTGGTCTCCTGTTCCAATGGGTTGATCAACGATGCAAAGACCTCTCCGCAAAGGGCATGGCATGCCCCGCGCCATCTCAACCGCTCCTCCAAGGCGTACCTGGAAGATATTGGAAGATTGTCCCGATTTAAAGGGACACAGTGTACAGGACAACATGTTTTTTTAAAGTACCAGACAGTGAATATGCAGACATAGCACAAGATTTCTCTGGAGATCAAACAGGTCAAGAGCTTGAAGGTTTCAACATGTTTCATCAGTTTGTGCAATCAGAAAAGTGGCTGTTGCAATCAGATATGGCTCAAAAACTGGCCACCAATGGGTAGACCATGTAGACCCAGTAAAAATCCTTAAACATCAATGTCCAACAGACCTTGACCACAAAATGCTCCCACTTTTTCTGGGTGATTTTGTGGGAGAACCATTTTTCCCAGCCAGTACCCAACCGGGCCCAGCGCGGCACTTGGGGATGGGTGAATCCACTTTCCCCAGGCCCTGGATGCTGCACATCAAGGCGTACTTGGCACCTGGCGCACCAAAAAAATTGGATTTTTTTTACCTGGATAGATGGATGGAGAGTTGAGCTAACCAGACATTTGGGTACATTTGGGGATTTCAAAAAGATGGATACAGTGTCTGATTTTAAAGATTACATACTGTATGAGAATATTAATGAGATGTGTATGGTTTTATCCCAAGACTTGGCATACAACACATTTATAGAACTGCTCAATAGCACTGTCTAGTGCGTTTCACCTGAAACACTATTTATTTCAATTTATTTCATATGTATTTCATTGTATTTTCATATATATGTTCATATGATTTTCGTTGTCTTGGCTCCTTGGCGTCTCTGGGTCGCTCACCAATGCTTGGATTCATTGGTGGCAACAAGCACTGTCTGCCCAACCTGACACTCGGAGGCAGCCAGAGTGGGAAACCTGGAATGCTGATTTTGAAATTACGATACGTGGTGCCCTCCAACACCCTCTCTCCCTTTGTATATATATATATACATAGCAAATAGTATAATAGTATGGATATATATGGATGACTTCACAACTTGATCTTGCCGCGGCCCAAATTGGCCGCCAACGCCAACTGTGATGGCCTGGCCTTGTCCAAAGCTCCAGCCACAAGGTGAGTTTTCCCTGCCGATCTCAGATCTTCTTAGATCATCGAAAATGGACAGTTGAGATCATCTCAGACCGGATCGTGGCCTCGTCATTGTCTGGTGGCTTCCACTTTCCAAGCGAGGCCACTGCCTCAAGGTACCCAAAGAACCACGGACTTAAGGATCGATATACAAGTACTTCAGATATACTTCAGATATACTTCAAATATACTTCAAATATACTTCAAGTATACTTCAAAGCAATGCTTCACAGATCTGTTTTATATGTTTTACATGTTTGTTCAGAAAGCTTCAGGACATGTGTTACATTACGTTCCAACGCTGGGGTCAGTTGCCTGATCCACCAACTTCCTGGCTTCTTCTCCATCCTCACCGGGTGGCTTTCACATTCAAATTGCGAATGTTCAATGGTTTCAATGGTTTGGCGGAGTTGTAAATCCTCCATATCCTCCATATCCTCCATTTCCGTGTATGTTTCTCGTATGTTTCTCATATGTTTCCATACTTCTGTCCATTTCAATATCTCAAGAACGCTCTTCAGCCCTGTGGCCCTGCCGGTCCTTCGCCTCGGGCATGCTCATCACCGCGGCCATGATGTTGACTCTCAAAGCCTGAAAAACACGAAACGGAACAGCAAGAACTGCTACACATCAAGCCGCTTTAGGGTTGCCGAATCAAGACTGCTTAGAGTTGTTTGGCTCACATCTCACACCTGCATTTTCGATCGCAGACTTCATAGCTCTGGGCAATCTACTGTCAGCCTTTTGCTGCAAAGTGTATTAATACTCCTCCAACCATGAAGACGCACTCACCTTCTGTTCTGACAGGAAACTTGAGACACGCTCAGGTACTTCTGCCGCTTCTGCCGGTACTTCTGCCAGTACTTCTGCCGCTTCTGCTTCGTGGTTTCTGTCAGATTTTTCAGGACTACTAAAATCTGATGGTGGAACTGACAGTGGAATCAATGGTGGATAAAGACCACCTCCATTGGCTGCATCTGCAACATCACCATCTGCGATCTCTGCGGCATCTGCTCTCAAGAAGTTCTCCTCCACCTCACTCTGGGACTTTGACATGGCCGACAGAATCAACTGTTTGGTCCGTTCCACCAAATTCACAATCTTTTCCGTGACGTCAGGACCCATACCCAGAGACAGAGACCCTGACCATGAGGGCGACATGGCCTTCTCTAGCACGAACAAAGCCAACTTCGCAGCACGTTGACGTGTCTTCTTGCGACTGCTGACGCCTATGGCCCAAAGGCCTTCGCCTCCGTCGCGCTTGACATAGACCACGTGCGGTAGGTTGCCGCCGCCGTTCAGTTCTTTCCAGGGGCTTCGGACCGGATATTTCCAATCTTTCATGTATTCCTTGGAGCTGACTTGCAGTCCCCAAAAAATAACACATGATTTCATATTTGCTTGAATTTTCCAATATTTTCCATGTGGAAAATAACAAAAATATACAAAAATCATCAGCAAAGCCAAGATTCCACTTCTCCAAGGTTCCAACCACTACAGAGACTTAGAGCCGACTGCAGCAGTTTATCTTTCTCTGCACCATACATGGCTAAGACCGGACGCCGTTCTCCATCACAGTCCACCGCCAACACTGCCAATTCAGGTGAAGTATGGTCTGTACTCCAACCACTGGGCCAGTCTGGGATGTTGGTACCATTGGTACCATTGGTACCTTGGTATCCTTTTCCAGAATCTCCAGCATCATTTGACCCGGCCATCTCCGATTTTGGCTGGGAACCGAATGTAAAGGGCTCATCAATTTCTATGCAGAAATCGCCAGGGACTACCCCTGGAGCAAAAATTGGCTGAAATTGGCCGTTGTCACAAGTGAAAGAAACGGAAAGCTCCGGATTGTTGCGGAGAAAAGCTTTCGACTTTTTTGGAAAGCGCCAATCATCTTGCAGGTTTGACAAGTCGGCAGCAGTTACGTAAAATGCCTCATATTCGATGGCCAGGGTGATAGTGTCGACAAATCCTGGATTGTACGCTTTCATGCAAAGGAAGTGTCCCATTTGTATGTTCATCTCCGACTCATAAGTCTGTTCAATCTCATTTCTGATGTCCCGGTGAGTCATGACAATGACGTGCAAGCCAAGATCCTGAAAGGTCCTAATTGCCCTGCACAACTGAAGAATCTTCTTTGTCCGGTCAGGGTCTTTTGGCTCGACTTTGCTATACGTTGGTGTTCCAAGGGGTCCGACGGTTTCTGCGTCGAGTACCACAACCGACACCCTGTGCAGTTGCACATCCATGGGTCTAAACGGTTGTCAGCTATCTAAAAGCATTAAAACATACTCTTCAATGGTGTCTAATTACATGTACTGAATCTCGAGCCGCACAAGTCACAACAGGATATCATATATGTAACAATTAACCATGATTAACAATGTATATATTGATTATAGTACATAAAAACATGTCAATGTGTGTGTATGTACATGGAGCACAATATCTCTGCACGATACTATATCTAATAATACATAATATACAGTCGTCCTGGAGAAGAGATTATACCTTGAAAATTTCAATACACACAATTCCTTAAATGGGAATAGGTTTGCATATCAGTATACATAACACATACACAGAGAAGAATTCATAGATGTATATTATCGATGTATACAATGTAATACATGTAGATCAATGGTTTGCAGATCAGTGTCCGACCGAACATTGAAACTGTGCGAAGCGTGACAAGAGCTGCTCCCGCCACTGCACCTCCAAATCTGATTCTGCACTCTCTGGTGGTCCTTGCAGTCAAAACATTTCAGGGTTCAAGTGGTGAACAACTTCAAACTTCTTGGTATCTCTGAAGAATCTCACATGCTCAACTTCATCTGGACTCATAGCTATCTATATCCATCTATCTATCCATCCAATCCATCCCTATCTATACAATTCGATAGAGACGTTATATGTATGATTCCTGTATCCACAAGTCCAAGTCCCAAGTCGTCCTTTTTGGCCTGTCGCTGCCTGATGGAGGTGCTTGCCGTGGTTGGAAAGCCAAGGGAAACACACATATGAATATTATATACGTATGTATATTAATTTATATTACATATACTATATATATATGTATGTATATGTATATGTATATGTATATGTATATGTATATATATAATCACTATATATATATTATAATATATCTACACAATAATATTGGAACAATTTGAATAGTAACACTAATAACTTTAAAGGACACAGCAATGATGAACAATGATAGAATAAGAATGATGGAACCAGTGGTAATAGTGTTGTTTCCCCTACAACCATAGTCATTTATATGGAACATTCTGAAACAAACATGGAACACAACCACTAGTGACAATTTGGAAACAATTTGGTGCTGAAAAAAAAGGGGCCAGGAACATACAGCTCGGAGCTACAGTGCCGCCTGGGTCTTCGACTGCGCAACATCAGGTGGCTTCTCATTCTCCTACATGGGAGCCGCGCTTTGCCGACAGCGACTGAACCAACACAAAATCTTGAGACGAAAAATGGAAAAAAAAAACACATACCAAACCTCTCAAGGAAGACACAAATTTAGGATTACTATATGACTTGCTATGAATTACTATGATTTACTATGAATTACTCTGAAAATATGCTGGCATGTGCAGTCATCATGTGTCCAAATGATCCAAATAAACAAATAACCAGTCCTTGCATACCTGCACCACACGTGCCATGATCTCCTTCCGCTCACAGGGTCCCAACCGCTTCCTAGGGCCATGATGGGCCATCAACCATGACACGACCTATACATGACCTATACATGACCTATATCATCCCATACCAATCTATACGTATTGAGTCTAAACTCTACATCCAATGCACCTTGGATTCTCCCTGCTCTATCAGTTAAAGATCTTCAATTTCACCCCGCGGAAACTTAATCTTCACAACTCGCCGAGTGACAAGGTCGGGAGATTGGCGGTACCGAGTGCTTCCAAACTTTCCACTGCCACGCTGGCACTGAATTCGCCTCAGATGTCATCATTGCCAGCTTCTGGATTTGCGAAATACTTGTTACCCATTTGATCCCATAATATCCCATATATATATTACATGTATACATATGTATACATATTTTATTTTTTTCATACATCGGTATGTTGATATTGTTGATGTATAAGCCTTGCTCACAATTTTTGAGGAATGCTGCATGTCACCAAGTGGCTGTCTGGCACAGCAGGTGGACCAGTAGGATACTTCTGGAGCTCGTTGAATGCGTCTCTCTGCTCCTGGCAGAACGTGCGAATACCAAGCAACTCTTGAGGTTCATCAGTGGACTTATCTGAAAACAGGCTACCCCTGTTAAGCCCAATGGACTAAGCAACCTTTTCACTATAAAATAGATGCATGTTTTTTGATATGCTTGGGGTATACTCCATTTTCATACAACCCATATATCCTACCATCAGTCTTTCCAACTTCACATGTTGTTTCATATTTTGTTGACACATGCGGGTTTGGTTTACATACATCCCGTTCGAAGCATGCGGTACTAGTTTCATGAAATAAACAAAAATTGCATCTATATATGCACCTCCTGGCGCTTATCAAGAGAATTGATACAAATTTCCAACTAGTCCGAAATCACCATCGAAAATCCAAAAAAAGTATTGGAAAACCAAAAAGCACGTTTTCAAACATCAAATAAGACATGTTTCCTAAGTTATATATAAGTTCAATACATGTTATTTTTAAACCAAAGCCAAAACAACTTAGAAAATTTATAAAATCATAATAAGTCAACTAACTAAACTATAAAACTTATATCTTATATCTTTGATAACTTCGACATGTCAAAGTTCCATCAGGATAGTGCTATGCACTCGTATTGTTCAAAAACCAGAGTCTTAGGCCAATCGAATTGGCTCGTTCGATGCTCCCAGGCTCAAGTTTGTGCTAATCCACCCTTGGGGGCCGTGCTGGCAGCAGAGGCATCTTGGTCCAGCTCGTTCAGCAAAACAAACTCTGCAAATCCCGGAAAATCCAGCAACTCGCCCTCGTCATTGACGAAATTGCTCAACTCTTCGATCAACAGCTCGTCCACTTCGTCCGAATTCAAAATGCCGGATGCCAGATTCTGCAACTTGCGTTTTTTTGCAGTGCTGACCATGGCCTTGGTTTTGCTGCCGGACGCTTCCCCATAGGCATTGCCTTCCTTTTGGGAAGGACTTTCGGTCCTGGTACTGGCGTGTCTGCTTCTTCATTTTCCAAAGCTCCTCCTCCACGCGGAATGAAAGCTCCAGCCGAAATTGCCTTCATTGACTTCGTCATTGTGTGAGCGACTTGCTGCACTTCAATGACACGATCAAGAGTGGATCGCTGCGCAGATTGGACCTCACATTGAAGCGTGCATCCACGTATCCCATGACGCGATCCTCCAGGCCTTGGATGAGGTGGGCTACATCTCCAGACCCCATCTGCGAAGGAGGAAGGAGTGAGCGATTCATGAGCTCAGCGTAGACGTGGTGAGCAAGATGGTCTTGACCAGCACATGCATTGCGCATGACATCGATCACTGACTTGACCTGACGGCCAGTCATGCTGTCCCCGAAGAGGCACATCAACACCTCTCCAAATTCATTCATGCTCTGCGGCTGCGGGTAAGAGGCCAACGCGTCAAAGGCCTCATGCTCCTCGAAAATACCCATGAGAGTCGACATCGCTTGTTGGTCCAGTCCTTGCGGTGCCCCTTCTGGCTCATCTCGAGAGGCTTCCGCGGGCGTCAACGATGACTTCTTGATCGCATCGTCGAGCTTGACAATGCTCGTAGAGCCAGTCATTGCCCGGTCAAGACTGAGCTCTGAGATCCAATTATCTTCCCCTGTAAGAAAGGCACGCACGTTATCATGCAAGTTTGCCAAATTCGGTTTCAGGGTATAGGCACCAATGTACTCCCTGGCGACCAATCGATGGTGCTTGTCGTTTCCTCCCTTGAAGGCCAACCCCGTGAAACGGATTTCTGACCGTGCGTCGAGAGGGAGCTTGGTGTCAATCAGAAAGCCACTGAATTCCGTGAGCCCTAGGTATTCGGCCAAATCCTCAGGACGTTTCTGGCGAACCATACCTGTGATGCTGTCACGGGACAACATGAAAGCCAAATTTCGTTGATCTTCGGGAGCTCCCAGGGCCATCCCTAACGCCGCAGTGTACTGAGAGGAGTCTTTGCGATCCAACCACTCAGGCGCAACCTTGCCAACGGTCTCGGCCTTCGTATCGGTCTTGGGCTTCCATTGGGCCATCTTGCATCAATGTGCGTTCACAAGCGTCTTGCTTTGAGATCTGAGTATACTTCGACTATGAAACTTAAAAACAACTTAAAGAACATACAACTACTTAAAACATACTTACTTACACATAAAAATATAAATACTTTGCAAGTTAATTATAACTTTGCCATCCAAAACCCGACTACCAAGTAGATCGGAGGCCACCTGCGGTTGCAACTATGATCACGTGGTCAGGGTTTTTTCTTCGGATTTCAATCGATTTCCCATTAAAGTACCCCTAGGGTAGAGGACTCATCTGCGCACATGAAAGTGACTCACCTGCAGCATAGCCCCATGAATTTGATGCAAAAAGTTGATAAACTATGATTAAAACTATTGGATAAACTGGGGTAGCCTATTCTCAAACAACCACACGTTTTTTTCGATATGAAAAGAATTGAAAAGATATGTGCCTGACAAGATCCACCATGTCTTACAATCTTAATTGGATGTAGCGTTTCACAATGGCCCCACCTCACAATGAGCAACTTCAAAGTGCAGCTGAACTCGCAAAGGGATCAAGCGATTCGATTGCATCTCCTCTAACAGTTCCAAACATTTCCTGAGGCCATGATCGGCAGGGCACATGTCATTGCACACGGGGATAGAATATGATACAATATGATGTATACATACATACAGTTACATACATTATATGTATATATATATAACATTGAATAACATACTGAGGTATCACCAATAATCAGCAATCACAGGTGTATGATTTATGGATTCACCAATGAGTTATTCCTTGAAATGGCCATCTTGATGGGAAGAAATCTGGCGCACCAATCCCTCTGGGGCGCACTCCCCAACATTGCCCATGCTCGAGTCCAAAAGTATTCAATGTATTTCAATGTATTGATGTTCATCCATTCTAATCATACAGATTATACATATTTATACATCTAGTATCATCGAGTGATAAATCCTCTGTAATTAAATGGGACAACCCCCCCCAAGAAACCACCATAAACCTGATGATCCTGATGTTTTCAAGAGATTTGTCAAGTCTCTGCAAGGCCTTGTGAACTCGGAATCGATTCTGATCACACATGAGCTCACGCGAGATGTTCCACATCACAACAGCACATTCTTCCACCAAGTCATCGGCTTCAATCCTGCTGACTCCGGAATTGAAAAATAACTAGCTGCTTCTATTACCCTCTGGTTATGACTAACATAGCTATTGAAAATCACCATTTTTTCATGGGAAAATCCACTATTCATGGTGATTTTCGCTACGTTAGTCATTACCAGAGGGTATCGAATACTATCAGAAATCGATCAGAATCCAGTGATTGAGAAAATTTGAGAAAGCCTCAGGAGGCGGCATCAAAACGCTGGTACCAAAAAGCTGGTTCCCCGCTGTACACACCAAAACATCTTCGAGTCCTGTAGGTACTGCAGTTGCTATAGGTCATTATAGATTAGTACAGGATATTGTAGGTATTCAATGGTATTCATACACCCATCAAGCAATAGATAGCAGTAGTTCCATGGAAAATGGAGACTCCGCAAGTGCTCCCACGTCCACGTCAACGTCCTCTTGGCAATCATGATACACTGCTCCAGCAGTTTGATGGAGCGAAGCCGCGTCTCCACTTCGCGCTCTTCTTGTGCTTCGGCCGAGAGCAACATTTTGGAGGTGGGATCCTCCTTCTTCACCTCAGAACTAGAAATAGCACCAAAACATCAGCACCGCAGTGGGACATAGTGACATAGTGGAACCATGGAGAATCAAGTTGGATAATTACATTTGGATACCAAGATATAAAAAAACAACATGTCCCCATGATTGTGTTTTGCATGTTGTTCTTGTTTTCGGAATCTTGGAATTGAACGATGATGCTGTCTTGACATCCAGATCATCCACCCTCTTCCCCTCATCGGCCCATCACCTCAATACAAGTGAGCAAGTTGCTGTACAAGCGTGCCACACTTCACACTCGGCCTTTGACAGGTCCAAAAGGATGCGTCCACGGCCCTCGGGCATTTGGAACTTTTCCAAGCGACAAATCATGCAGAGCGCCAAGGGCCACTGTTTTGCAACCTCAAACGACAAGCTACGCTGCAGCTACATTAAATGCCCCTTTTTGCCCGAATGTAGCGCCAAGTGCACATCAGGAGGTTCATGGAGGTTCCAATTGTCAATCTTCAGAATGTCATGTGTATTGAAGTCTAGTTTTGAAAGTTTACAACGCACGACCTATGATGCGCTTACAGTTTGCCACGTCATTTCACGAGGGCATGGCAGATTTATTCCTCATCCATGCCCATCTGGAAAACAATACTGGGACTGTGAAGTTGGATACAGCTGGCACGCTGGCACCCGCTTCTCAGCTTTCGGATCCTTGCGGCCATGGTACCACGGTGGCTCTCAATGCCAGAGCTAAGTCGACCAACATCTGAGGCTTGACCTTGCCTGAATCATGGTCATTGCCGAGTCATTGCCATTGCCATGACGTGTTCTGCAGCTAGAGCTTCGGTATCGCCATGTCTTGACACAACATCTCTGGTCCATCATTGATATGAAACCAACATCAATATCATCAATATCATCAAGGTTTTTGACACCAAACATCAATCAAACATCAATCAACCTCATCTATATATCAAATATGCACTATCAAACATCAATCAATATCATCATATATCATCTATATTTTTGACTAACCATGACCTGATGGTCAACTATGGTCAACTCTGCCAAGATGCCACGAACAAATTGGCCGCCGTCCGGTCGGGGTGCCCTGGGATCCGTGCTGAAGGAGTCCCGTGCCGCACGGAGATCGAAGTCAGCATCGATGGTACTCCAGGCCTTGATCAGCTCCTGAACCATGACTGGGGGGGCCATTTATAAATCAACGGGTATATAATACAGTACATACATTCATATATTATACATATATATATAGATTACATATAATTTATTAATATATATATATCGTAAACATCCATAAAGCCAATATTGGGATATATTGGGAAGGGTTTCTTGGTTTAGCTGAGCTCATGAGAAACAATGTGCAATGATGGCACATGATGGAACTTGATCATCTGCCAATTTAAGTGTTCAACTCAATGGATCTCAATGGCACAATCACTCCATCCAAGCGGAGACTTTGTCTCCTCTGCTGCGGCCTCTGGCGCGGTTCCACCATTAAATACGAAAAGAGCTGCGCCCAAGACTGTGCTCCCGCTGCCCTTCACAATGTCATCCTTTACTTTGCCTCCACGTGTGCTGGTAAAAACCAAGCCATGTCCAATGCAAAATTTTCGGCACGCTTCCCTTTTAGCAAACTTAGCAGGGTCCAGGTTTAAAGTCTCTGAGGCCAACATATCATAACAGTCATAACATATGGCAGTGTGTCAAAACCTGGTACCCCTAGTGAACATCAAAATAGCTGGTAAATGGATGTTCATCCCACTAAAAATGGTATTAATAGGTATTGATCCATACCCATATCACGCAAGCTACTCCATCTCTAAACAGACCCCATGCTCCACGCTCATCCCCCGCCCAGTACACCTGGCGCTTTTCGATTGAAATACGCCCTGGCATTCCACACCAGCTGTCGAAGTCGGGTATTCCTCTCAGCCATTGCTGGATCCTGTGGTTCTTTCATCATCTCATCCAACAGTTGCCCTGCTTCATCTGCTTTTTTTTGCGCATCAGCATCTCTTCCTGCATCTTCTAAGCCAAATGCCAAGTTCAAAGTAAGCTCCACAAGCCATGGGATATCAATGGTCACTGGGATGGCAGCACCACCTGGTGCCCCTTTCCCTGTGGGTTTCCCCCCGCCCCCGCTGCCAGCGGCGCGCACAGCACGCAGGGCATCCAGGATCTGGGTGGCCTCGTTGATGATGTGACGCTGCCAGCCGCTCCAACACATGGGTCGCGCCACGCTCCAAAAGACCAGGGAGGCGTTGTAAATTAGGAAACCATAACCTTATAACGGAGTCATAAAGGAGTCATAACATGTGAGATCCTGCAAGTCATGAAATGTCATGGAAAGATATGGAAAGTGTGTCGAGTCACTTTACTCTCACAAAATTGAGAATATGAGACATTGTGAGACTAATTATATAAAGTTGAAGAGAACATCTCAACACAAATCACATCCTATACGAAACCGCCAGTGGCTTGACTGCTGGCTGAGGCGCGACTATCATTTTGTGCCCAACCCGTCTCATTGGCCATGGCGAGTGCCTCATTTTCGCTGGGTGTTTGGAACCCAATGGACAGCATTGGCATCTTTTCATCTCTTTTCATCTCTTTTCTGGGGACAATTTTTGATCTTTTGGGTGAGATTATTCTTTGCCAAAGTATCTCTTTCGCCTTTCAACACCGCATGCTGGATCCGCCCAGCTCTAGCCTTCATCAGGTAATGCCGTAGAGCATACTGAAGCTGCCTCAAGGGAGATGGAACTGCCTCTGAATAGCATGGATAGCTGGTTTCGAAAAGATGCAGAAATGAAGGCTCTGAAGATCCTCTGAGCCGTACATCACAGGCATGGCATGAATGAATTCAGAGCAGTTTGAACGTAGCGCCGTAACACTCCTATTTCAGCTGTTGCTTTGGACCATCATGAGCCCAAGCCCAAGTCCTATGCCGATCGTAGTACCAGTAATTTGTTAGTCTTTCCCAAACTGTTTGACCCTCCATGCCATGCTTTCAAAGTGGGCCTCATGCCAAGATGTGCCAAGAAACTGGAGAAGATGATGGCCCTTTAGCCGATGCCGTTCCCCCAAGCGAGCTTGGCACAAACATCGCACCAGCAAGGAACGAACCATGAACCTCAAAGAAACTCATCGTTTTCAAGGATCTATATGGATTTGTGGTGTAATCGATGATTCATGATGATTGATGTTTCCTCATGAACTCTTCCGAAGGTTGAGTAGATTCAAGATAATTTAAGTATAGTCATTTCTTCACAGCAGTCCTAAACGCTGCACATTGAAGCCATGGAGCTGGTCCACTTCACATCCAAGGCGATCGTAGAGCTCCAGAGCTCGTTCAGCTTGGGTATCGTGACCACCCAGGTCCTTGAAAAACCACGATGCGCCGAAAACTGGACAGGGGATGGCGATCAGTTGATACTTCAGATTATGCAAGATACACTGTTAAGTTTAGGAGTTTAGGACTCATTTAATATACTTTTATGATAATTATAATTATATACGTATATAATTATATATATATATTATAATATGCAGGATCATGTGATATTATACGGTACCGATTACCGTATGATATTATTTGATGTCACTTGAGATACTGAAAACCTTCTTGTGCATTCTTATGCATCATTGATGTGATTCAAATTGATTCTATATTATTATTAGATATCGTGAAGCGTTCCGCAACCCAAGTTGGGCAACCTGGACATGACAAGCTCCGGTCAAGCATCCGATGCGGCTTCTGCAAAGATTACAAGAAGCTCTGGGGAAAAGTCTTCTCCTGTGATCTGTGCAGGAAAGACCAATGACCCATTTTTTGGCTCTGGCGTGGCGCTTGCACCAGAATCACAAAGAAACTATCATTACCCGATTAATTACCCAAGTTGCTTAATTCTGCTACTAAACCGTTTAGTTATTTTAATTAACCATCCAATCTCACCAAACAAGTGGCGCAACAATTTGGATGCGTCTGAGAATCTGATATATTTTACATAGTTTATCGTCATTCCTACACTGAAATAGCCAACGGCCATTTCGGCGGCTCTCCTGTGAAACGACTGGCATTACCCTGGATCAGCGCAAAGGCATCGTTCACCAGCTGGCTGGCCCTAGGGATCCGCATCGCTCTCACGCGACTGGATTACTGTGTTCTGAACGATGAGTTACATATACGTATTTTCTCTATGAAGATTCTATGATTTCTATGAATATTCTATGATTTATGGCGATTTGCAATGATACTTTGGCAAGCCAAGACAAACTAGGGTCTAGTAAATACATGTAAATACCTTGATTCCAGCCTGTTGAATCAGCATCAAAACATCTCAGGAACAAGTGTTAGCGCAAGAGTAAACGTTCCTTCTCGGCTCACATGACTGCAAAGGCAGATTGTCATCGTCAAAATTGTGTCCTAAGAATTGGATAGAAGTGGACAGTGTCCAGGTGCTACAAAATGATCCATTTCATCCAAGTTCCGCACATCTAGTCTCAAAATGTCTCAAAATGTCAAATCAATGGCCATTTGGAATATCCCCACAAAATATGGTCAGAAATATGGTACTAGCGCACCTCCATAAATTGGATCCATTTAGGATCTCCCATTGATCAAATGTTGACCCACCGAGAGACCCCCATCTTGACCCCTCGAGATCACTGAGCTCGCCGACTGAGTTGGTTCACCTGCTCTTTGCGCCTCGTAGATCAAGCGTCTGAGGTGAAAATCCGTTGAGGCCATGCCTGCGCTCGTATCCTTTGTGGTGATGGCAGCTACAAGTGCTGAAATAAGTTGAGGATAGTAGTATATGATACTGTAGTTGAATATAGTTGATGGGTAACTAAAGCATACTCAAACCATATCTGGGCAACTTAGTTAGTTTTTAAACTGAAACACATGCTGAAATTCTCAAACAAGTGCTGAAAGTCATGCCACAATTTGTCATTGGGACGTATCATTCAAAGCATCCTTAGAAGGCGCTGTCATGTGCTGCCGTGTACCCGCCTCCTCTTGCAAATACCTGGCGTTGAAAGTTGGAGGCTATGAGGTCAAACTACTTGCTGCTGCAAACATGGAAGAGAACAGATATAATTTCACGTTTTACTGGGCTTGTCTGAGCATGGGGTAAAACTTTAAAACCACCATCGATAGCTTCCTTTTTAAATGGATCCAAATGGCCATCGATAATGACTCGTGATGATCTCAGCGAAAGGCTGAAGCTCCAGCTGTTGGCTGTGAAGTCAGTTGAGCAGCTCAACATTTTTGGGACTTGGGAACCACTCAGCTGGGCTTCTTTTCGGGTTATGGGTCAAAATTGCGAAAATTGGGTACTCCCCAAAAAGAGGATGAACACTACTAACCAATATGTGATTGAACTGCTCGAGATATTAAGATCCCTAACCTGCGATTCTTTCCTGGAACATCCTCGAACCAAAGACCTGAACTCTGAACAGCGTTTGGTACCTCAAATTCGATCTGCGCTTTGCGCAAGATGTAGCATCACAGCTAAACTCTGAATGTCGCTTTGAAGCTTGGCAGTGCTAGAGCTAGGTGAGCAATCTCCAAAACCCTAGGGTTCTAGGTTCACGGAAAGGACATCCACAAATTTGGGAAGGTCCCATCGCTTACCGTGTGTATTTAACAATTTCCATCAATTTCCATAAACCAATGTCCGTCCAATACATAGTATTGCGGGGTTTTTGCATGTTTTTGCGGTGGCTCAGGTAGATCCAAGCGTTTTATCTGTGAGTAAACTTGCCTGTCTGTTTTGGAGATGTCCCTTCATTCATGCCTGTTTTTTGTTCAGCTGCATGTCGAAACATATTGAACCGAAACTCTTCGAGACGATCATTTTTCGAAGCTGAAAAGCCTCTGGCGTCATTGGATGCGTCATTGGATTACAGTCATAGTGGCGTGTCCATGTGAGTCCTACTATGTCCTACTCACAGCGATTGCATTTTGACATATTTTGACCATATCTGTCAGAATCTGCCGCGCTTCACTTTTCTCGACTTCTCTATCTATTGCGGCGTTTGCTGTGCAGATTTATATCCTGTTCCACGGCTGCTCAAGGCCGTAGCACGCTCACGAATCCTTATCCCAAAACTGCAAAAGATTTCAAAAGCCAGCGATTCGATCATGTCGTCGGCCTGTGTACGGCCCAACACTCTGAGAAAAGTCCTCAAAACATCTTGACAAAACTCGCAACACGAGAAAAAACTGTGATGATCAGTGGACAACTGAGTCAGAGTGCTTAAGGTAGCCATAGGTCCGTCCTGGTATGGACGGTATGGTTCTGCTAGGGAACCAACATGCAGTGAATTTTGCTGTTGCCAAGGCAACTTCCAAAGCAAAGACGATTCGTTTTGGAAAAACTCACCCGCCCCTTGGCAAAGCTCTGGTCTTGGTGTCAGACGTGTCAGAGTTTGTTTGTAGACTCTGCCGCGCAATAAAGTGCAAATCCGACTTGTACGGTATTCGCGTGGTAAATGCAAAGAAGTGTTGCGCACTCCGAAAGCTGAGGCTCCTATCCCTCAAGAAAGTGCGGCAATGAATTCCTGCTGTACAAGGCATTGCACTCACTCTTGGAGTTTGGCTGCCATGAATATCATGAATTCATGCAAGGGAACTCCCGCTCCCCTAGTTCCACGATGTTCGACAATGTTCTACAGGTTTTAAAGAACCAGAACTTCGATCACAACGATCTGTGAAATTCTGTGAGGTGAGCACGAGTTATGGTCCATGGAGTCTCCTTGACACATCATTTCATTCCTATCATTCCTATCATTCCTGACTACGCTTCACGCCATCTTCACAAGAAGCTTCAGCTAAGCTTCAGCTCAGCTTTACGCTAGCAATTTGAGCAGCTAGGCTTAGTAAAGCTGGGGGGCGTCCCGATGCTAACATCGACGGCGATCTCTGTGCACTGTGTGCAATCGCTTGACAGAAAGGCACCGGGAGCGAAGCGGTGATGAGCCAGTGTTGTTAACATGTTTAATGCTATGGGCAAAAGGGGAAAACAAACGGTTTTCTCTATCTTATAGCGGTGCGTTGTAGTGTAGTATGATGTAGTATGATGTAGTATGATGTAGTATGGGTGCGTATAACCGTATAGTGGTCTTTGCCATTTTCAGAAACGTTGTCTGCCCTGATTGTTGGACATCACCGAGCAATCAGGAAGCAGATTGCAGTTCCTGGCTACAAGTTACCAGCTCAGCCTCTCAAGGCTTCTGTCCACTGTCTGCATGGGTGGAGCCACCAAACTCTCGAATCAAAATTGTCACATCATCGATCATCATCATATATTCTGACATATTCTGACATATTCTGATGAACATATGATGAACATTGCATTACAATCATTTCCAATCAACATACTCATCCTTTGATATCCTGATAGTATCATAGGTTGCATTGGTCGTATGATCTATGAATGTGATTGAATTTCTGCAAACAAAAAAACGACGCATTCAACTCAATATGTCCTGACAATCCATGACCTTTTTTCTAGATTCTCAAGTAACTCTTCATTAATTTATATTCATTTCGATCTGAAGATATCTGAAGCATTGGAGTTCGATCATCACTATCATCACTCATGGATTCATGGATTGGATCGAGCTGAGTGGCATTGCATGGCCTTCAAGTCCGATCAGCCCAGCTGGCCGAAGCTCGGAGCAGTGGAGCCGGAGCCGGAGCACATCGATTTGGCTGAGCCCTGCCTGGCGCGACCGGATAAACCGTTGCGACCGTTGGGTCATCCGATAGGAAAATCGATAGGAAACCAATAGAAACCCATGGGTGTTGATATGTTTTTCTATGTTTATAGCATTCAAAAATCCGATGCTTTCCAGCGGATCTTCCGTTAAATTGGGGAACTTTTTGATGTTTGGCAACAGTTCGGGCTCTGACGTGCATATCATGAAAACCTGACATCACTCCACGAAAAAAACAAGTTCCATTGGACCAAGCTCCCTGGAAAATCGGATGATAGATTCAACAACAACATCAACATCAACAAGAATAGTACCAAGAATGATCAATACCAACAATAGTCAATGAATAGTCTTATAAAATCTTGTAAACTAATACTATTGTGACCAAACAATGCGTACTCCCCGGGACTGAAGTTAATTTTTCACCGCGGGAGAGCCTCGCGGGATGCCTTTCAGAGAGAATCAACCTCAAGCAGCATTGGGGCAAAGAATCAAGATTAATCAATCTGGCAAATTTTCTCGGCCAAACAAATTCCATGTTGTTTTCATTCCACAGGACTGCGAAACACGTTACATGATGGCACTCCAAAGGAAAACTCACTGAATATTCCAAGACCCCAAGAGAGTGCAGTGGTCAACACAAATTCAAAATAAGAATCAGTTGAGTCTTGAGGTAGGTTCATACTGATTCATACTGTATCACATCATCTAGTCATAAGACGGGTCATAGGATGTCATAGGAGGTTTTCCGGGTTTTCCGCTTTTCCTGTGTTTTTTTTTTTTCTGCCCTGGAACCGAAACCAAGGCACCGTAGTAGGACTTGTTTCTCACGAGGCTTGGCTCAAAAGATCGATGTGGGTGTCTCCTTGGCGCACTGTGAACTGTGAGATTGTTGGAAGGGAAAACCTAAGATGTCAAAATATGAATGCGAAGAATAGCAGCTATAGCAATAGGATAGCAATAGCTGCGACGACTTTCATAGGTTTGTGCCACCTTCCGAATCCAATGGATCCAAGTTGGGCATATCCAGATATCTCAGATTCACAGTCGTCACCATGTATCACTGGGCTCAAAATTGCACCAACGGCTGGGCAATCCATCCCTAAAACCCACAGGCCCGGACATATCGACAGAGGTCCGGGGCTTCGCCTTGCACGGAAGTTGGCAAACGGATGAAAATCAGAGTTTCAACTTCAATATGGTGTATATTGATGTATATTGATGAATATTGATGTGTATTGATGTATATTGATGTATATTGATGTATATTGATGTGTAATTGATGTGTATTGATGTATCAGTATATTGATGTATATTGATGTGTATTGATGTGTATTGATGTATATTGATGTGTATTGATGTATATTGATGTGTATATATTGATGTGTATATATTGATGTGTATATATTCATGTGTATATTTTGATGTGTATATTTTGATGTGTATATTTTGATGTGTATATTTTGATGTGTATATATTGATGTGTATATATTGATGTGTACATATTGATGTGTATATATTGATGTATATATTGCATATCAATCATTCCTCTTGAAACCAAACTGGTGCAAACCATTTATTCATATTGAACACGATCACCTAAGTAAGCTAAAATGACCAGCGTTTGACCCAGCGGTTTCCAGTGGGGTGCCTTCAAAGAGTGCTGTCCTCTGGCGCGAGCGCGGCTTCCTGCGACCACCATCTTCTTGTAGAGGTCCTCCAAAGGGCTGATACCATGCTTTTTTCTGGGCGTGCTGGAAACTTCAAGGGGAGAAAAACAGTGCAGTGGCGCGTTTTCTGATGGGTTAGGATGGGTTAGGTTGGAAACAATGCTGATATTAGTGTGTGCAGAACTGGGATGTAGCTGGCATTATCTAAATTCATGGGCGTTGATTCAACTGTCTGTTACTAGTACCAGGTAAGCGCCAGTGATGAATCAATGGTCAGGTCTCATCTCGGCGAAGTCAGCTGAAAGCACTAAGTCTGCCGCAGCTGGAACGGCCGTCATCTTGTCGATGTGAATCTGCCACGTGGGGGTTGTGTGATGACAGTGGTCTCTGTAGGATATGTCAGCTGTTCTTGATCCTCACAGTAGAATTTGCTAGTGAGACCCAACCAAAACATTACCACACAGCCTGGTATATGATCAAATCATACTTAAACATATGCCATACGTAGTTACGTAATTAGTACTGCATTGAGCAATCAACGACTTCAGTGACCCATCAGTGACCCATCAGTGACCTAAACTCTGGGATCTTTTCACCCCACGCGGGGTCCATCGGGGTCCCCTGGTTCGGTCACCTCCTGGACCTGACTCGTCTTGGTGCATCTAGGGTTAGGCGGCGGATCTTTCACCTTGAGATCAACGCCAATGACCTGCTAAGCACTGCTATCTGCCACCATCTGCTATTAGTTGGCATCAAAAAAAATGGTGAAGATCAAGTGACCTGCAACTTCAGTTGACAAATTCATGGCAAATCTTCAGGTTTTTGGACTCCTCTTGAAACTGCGAACTAGCTAAATGTGCAACTCCTCAGGGCACAAACTCAGTTGCCCACACATTTCTGCGGAGTGTACGCTGTGGCCTCGCTATGCAACCCTGGAAAGGCCTCACCTTATATCGAATAAACATGAATAAACATGGGGTTCTCAGCATGGGAAGAAAACACCATGCGTATCATGACTCAAACATGATATTATGGAATAACCTACACCCTTCTGGTGTGCTGAGGTCTGTCTATCAGAAGACCCTCGATGTCGCCTCGTGCAAAGGGCGCTTGCAGTTGCATAACTTCGCCTTAGGATTTGCATCAGGCTGTGGCATGATTTTCACTGGGTGAATCCGGGTGACCTATGGTTACCTCCTTCCTGTGGCACAGAAATACGCAGAGTACCCAGTGCAAATATATGACATGAGGTTGCCCAAAAATTGAAGCCAACAAATCCCTACAAATCATATACCAATCCCATGGTCAAGCTCCAGGCAAACCATGCGCTGACGAACCTCAGAAACAAAGCAAGGTCACTAGAGCGGGTCATACCAGTTTGTTGGGATTGTTGGGAGTGGTTATCACCCAATATAGGAATAACAACTATCACAACTGCACAACTCCAAGTTCCTTTTGCATCAAGGGGACGATGAGAAAGCCATTCGCTGCTATCTCGATGGCCTCCTACCAACAACTCTCCGCCCAAATGCACGAAATAATAAACTATACAAGCACTTTGGAGCCAAAATGTTAACGCCAATGCCCATTGTTGTCAATGAACATGTAAAAACTTGCGCATTTATCCGCCGACCTGCCCCCCACCCTGCTAAAGAAAAATCTACAAAACTGCCTCAAGTTTGCTGGCATCTAAACATGGACAGCGACCTTTTTTGACTCCAGCTGAGATTAATGAAAAAACATAAAAAAACAATACAATTCAAATCATGCAAACATGTTTCCGTGAACATCTATGTTCCCCCATGGCAACAAAACGACCCATAAGAACCTGCAATTCCACCCCATCCATGACGCTTCCCTCTTCACATTCTTCACCACCCATGGCACGTCAATTTTTTCGCTGGGACGTGGGTTCCCAAATCAGAGACAATTAGACCTGTTTCTTCTCGTGGACAACCGGTCGGAGTCCCGCGAAGAGCATGAGATTACTTTTCTGGCCGAGCCAAGAGTCGCAACTTTTACATACCGTTTACCCAGTATAATGGAGTGGCAACTAGGTTGTCCAGAAAATGGCCGTCCAATGATTCATTGATGCAGCCGATGACGTATTCTCATATGCAATGATTTATGATTATGATGACATCTTATGACCATTGTCGTAGTCGTTACATGTCGTTACTACGACCAATTTATGACATAATAATGATTGCAATTTCAAACGAAGGAACAATGGCTCAGCCTGCATTTGCACGGCTTGAAATCGATCCGCTGCATGATTTGTTCGCGTGTGCCAGTGTCACTGTGGCTGTGAGCAGGATGTCTTGGTGCTTCATGATGCTTCGGAATTCCGAAGTGTCACAGTTTTATATGTTTTATGCAAGCCTCACTACAATCTGGGCACTGGTTTTGCGGAATCCTGTCTCAGCATTGGACCATGTCTCAGGACTCATGCACCGTCCCACCCAATCACAGTGCCGGACAGCCTAGAAGTCACGCCGGCTTTGGACGTTTCTTCCACTCGTCGTGCTATGTCGTGCTATGTACACCGCCTGAGGTCCGAACATCATGCGTTCCATCCCACTAACCAGCCCTCAAATAAGTGGCTCCAAATAGTGTATAGTATAGTAATGTATAGTATAATATAGTATATGGTTGTAAGTTACAAGTTAAAATGTATCATTCATAGTAAGTCCAAGTATGAACGGTACTATTATATCTATATAATATATTATAATATTATCATATATCATCCCACTTCCTTCAACTGCAGAGTGTTTCAGAATCCGAGTTCGACATTTACTCTGCATCGATGTTGCCAGTGCCTGGAAGCACTTGAGGTCACTCGAGAGCCTTCTCCCTGCAGACAGATTCGAGGTCACCAAGCGAAGTCATCATAAGTCATCCACAAAACTGCCTAATGAAATTTGCAATACCCGATCTCTACACTATCTATACATATACTTTACCATGTCGACATTATTTTTCATAATAATGTTCAAATTTTTTTATATATTATATATAATCACCACAGTTCTAAGGAGGGGGGACGTACCCAAAATGTAAGCTACATTTTTCAAGGTGTTTTGAGGGGGGCCCTTGAAAATGTAAGCTTACATTTTGAAGGTATTTTGAGGATCCTCCCCACAAAAACGGCACCTGGGGGACGTTCAGCAACCAATTTTACATTTAATCAAGGGGGGTAACCAAAAATGTAGCTTAATTTTGGTATGGTCCCCCCCTAAAAAGTGTCCTTAAAGGGCTGGTGATTACACAGTTTCTTCTGTCACTTCCCAAGTGGTCGTGGAATGTGGAGATCCCAGATCAAGCCTGCAACAACAAGGCATGGACGTAAAGAAGGCCTGGAAAACGGACAGCTGCGGCAAGTCATCGGAATGGTATCCGAATAGCAATGTGGTGTGCGAAAAAAACACCAGTCGACATGTCGTTGACATATATTGACATGAACATGGGGTGAGGAAACGATGGGAAACCATCCATACCAAGGCCGCTACTCCAATGCCTTCCAGCATCTCCTGGCGAACACACACACACACAGAACCACAGCGTAAGGAATAGATAGAAAATGAATGAAAACGATGGAAACAAACAGCTCCAGAAACCTTCAAAAAGTCTGCTGGACCATCCCCGAAAGCAGTTGTGGAAAACCGAGCACTGACCCACTTCCGTCCTGCAGCATCCGCAAGAAACCCTGACAGCACAAGATCATCATTGTTCGGGTGGGGGTGATTGGATGATTCCGTGATCACTGAAGCACTTCTGAATCTTATGATCATGTCAGTATCATCTTGGTCGTGTCATTGAATTGATGAAACTGAACTCGTTTAAAAATGTATTGAAATGTGATGAACGGTTGAAAGCCCATGAAATGTATGAAATGGTATGACTACTGTGATCCAGCACTCGCAACACTTCATGACGCACGTGGCCCGGTCATGGGGGGGTCCCAAAATCTTTTGGAACCCCAGTGGAACCCTGAACTGCAATGGCCTGCATGTAATTATTCAGATGAAGAATCATGAAGGATCCAAATGAATCAAGAGATGGACTTCAATCCATGAATCCACACGAGATCCCATTCCCACCAGGACCCCCTGGCCATTGGCCATTCCCGGTCCCGGCACCTTGGGTTTCGGCCTCCAAGTGTCGAAGGCCTTTCGAAGGAGAGAGATCTCCTCAAGACCATCCAGCCCTGTGGTACAGAACCTCCAGGTCCTGATGGCGGCCTGCCAGGTCTCCTTATCGTGGCGTACCTCGATTTCATCTATTTCAACCCATGGGCACTTTGTGCTGGGTTTTTTGTTGAGGATGGGGTCGTATTTCATGATTTCACCGAAGCGAACCTTCTTGTTGCCCACAAGCTTTCGCTTGATGGAGTCCAAGATCTTCTTTCGCATGCCCGGCAACATGATACCGAGACCCGACAAAAACGTGTCGGTCACAGTGTGGAGGCCGCCCTGTTTCACCACCTCCTCAAGGCCTGACTGGAACCGAGCGCCGAGTTTCTCCCTCTTAGCCCACTCTGCGAGCTCCTCCACGTCGCAGCAGTCCTGCAGTTCAAGGATGTTCAAGGATGTTCAAGGCAAACTGCAAGACGAGATGTGAACCTTTCCTGAATTTAATTTATGTATTGTGGTAGTGTTTTGTGGTGTTTAGATATACATCTCCCTCGGCCTGCACATAGTCTCGATGTTTTCAAAAGTGTTCTTTTCACATGAAATTATTTTATATTATTTTATTATAGGTTTATTATTTTGATGTGTTTTATACTTCTATTTCTGGAATTATCATTGTTTCTCATCGTTTTACTTATCTCATCTTGGATCTTTGCACGTAAGCGACAAACAGCAGAGGGAAAGAAAACCTGGGGGCCACACAATGATCACAATGGGAAACAGCAAAAGAAGACCTCCAAACACACCACAGATCCCGAGGCTACCAGGTAAGGTTAAACATGGTACTAGACTGTGCCCACAGAGAAATGTCCACCGAAAGAATGGGAAAAGTTGGAAAAGATGTCATGTATATACCAATATATACCAGGTGTACATATTATAGTTTTACCAATACGTATATTATCAATAACAGTTACAATGCTCCCCCCAAAAGCCAATCTCTCATACGGCAGCTCGTCCTCTAAACCCTCAGGCCAAGCATCCTATGGGTTCAACAGGATGAATTCGTGTCAAGTCCAAATGGTTTCACATGTTCAATCTTGAATACATGTGTCTCCTTTGTCGTGCTTTTGTTTATGAATTTGGTACACGCAAGCCGCCAATAACACCCCTTGAGCATCTTGTGTCTGAGTGAAAGCAAAAGAAATGCGGGAGAATGCAAGACATCAATCCAATCCCCAGGTCTGTTTGGTCATACTGAACAGAAAGATTGCTATGATTGCTGAACATCAGCAGTGGAAAATGGAAAAAAATGCAACGAC
>Ga0126342_10001627_pt1 | contig 32393 bp, 30 predicted proteins | sample Cyp1metagenome_FD_92528 | JGI IMG/M metagenome (GOLD analysis project Ga0126342, IMG submission 92528) | Coral microbial communities from Lord Howe Island, Old Settlement Bay, Australia - Cyphastrea 1 metagenome | ecosystem: Host-associated > Invertebrates > Cnidaria > Coral ...
ACCAACAACAACAACCACCACCACCAACAACAACAACAACAACCAACAACCAACAACCAACAACCAACAACCAACAACAAACAACCACCACCAACAACAACAACCACCACCACCAACAACAACAACAACCAACAACCAACAACCAACAACAAACAACAGGTATTCGAACATTGCTGGGAAATCCCCAATAAACGTGCACAACTCGATGGGAAAGTCATCGAACTAAATGGTGGATTTCCCAGCCGTGGTTGATAAAAACAGAGGGTATTGCCTGAGGCATTCCCCAACTTGTGGATTGATGATGATTGAATGGCCATTAATAGTGGATTTTCCCATTAAAAATGGTGATTTTCCATAGCTATGTTAGTTTACCAGAGGGTAGATCTTGGAGATCTCCAAGATATTCCATTAGCAATTTTTTGAAGCAACGACCTGGGGCAAACCCATCACCAAGGGTTTCTTCAAGCAACATATTAAAATCTTCATGAAACCATGGTAAAACCATTCACATAAAAACAATGGGTTTCCCTGGATTTTCCCTCAAACGACTTCTGCCGAAGCCGCCAATCAATTCATACTCGGAAATATATTAGGATAATTGGATATATTTGGATGTTTTAACCCCATATACAGTATCCTACAGTAATTTTATGTAATTTTGCCCTAAAACATTCTTAAACCAGCTTCAAACCAGGTGGGTATAGGTCAATGTCAAATTGTTCCATGACCCAAAAAATGACCAGCATTTTTCGGAGCCTGCAGTCCCCTCTCCTTAGACGACGCCAGCCTCATGAGAGGCGCTCTTCACAGTGAGGCCGTTGACTTCTTCACGGAGCTTCAAGATGTCCTGCGACGTGCCAAATTTCTCCGGCCGCGCAGTGGCTGAAGATGCTGAAGTGAAGGGTGTACAAAACCACCCAATAAATGGACTTGGTTCGTTGCGGCCAAAAAATCGGTTTTCCACCATCAAAGATTGGGATTTGACGACTGAGTCAACCAGAAAATGATGGATATCGGATGATAGCGGTGTCTATGGAAATGATATTCTTTACACACAACTCATGGGGTGGTTTTGGGGACGTGCAATAATTGGCTAGGTGGGTATGTCTGGAGATGGGGAAATTCACCAAAAAAAATCCGGTCTAAGCCATCTGCGGCTGTGATTCATCCCCCCAAGCCATCGAAGCCAAGCCCATCATTCGTTGCGAGGTCGGCCGGCAGTTTTTTTTCCCAGAAATCATCCAATCTGGGAGATTGACCAGCAAAACAATGATCTGTACAATGTATAAGCAAGTCAAACATTGGGAAATCCATCAACACAGGGGTGTTGAACCACCAACCTATGTTTCGGGGCTCTTTGAGGTTCTCCTAGACATGTGTTTTTCTAACACCTGTAAAAGAAACATATTTGAGCAGCATAAAAAGACTGACCTTACTTTACTCCATCACGAAATAAATGCCGCAGTGGGAGTTCTTATTCCTGTACAGCTCAAGATAGATTCATTGACAATTGACCAACCAAACCCAAGTTTTGCAAGCCCTGGGCCCAGCATGTCGCCTCATTTCATGGGCAATATGGGAATGGCTTGGCAAAATCATTCACGCCCAGAGCATCAGAACAGGATACTTGGAGAACAAAAGCATAGAATGCATAGAATTTGAATGAATTTAATGTTATTTGTTGTTTGGATACCAAACCCAGATGGTCAATATGATGTGGAAACTTTAACACCACCAGCATGGAGCATCTGCGGCCCAGCGGCGCGCTTGTGTTCTCCCAAACCGCCTTGCACACCACTCATGCGCCTCGGTTGGTTGTTTCGCCACCCAAAAAACAGCGAATTGACGTGTTTTGAAGGGACGATTTACGGGACACTTCTATGGAAACCTCCATATTGGGGGAGAAGCCACGGTTTCCGGAGAAGTTCAAATTGAATCAATTGATGTGGGCCATATCACCATCTCAGAGTCGTCATGCTATCAGTGCCATGACGATGCCAGGTCATGATCGAATGATGACTTATGATGATGTTCTCTTGTAATTGTTGATGTAATTCTGACCAGTTTGCATAACCTTATGGTTTTATTCTTGGCTAACAGGTCTCTATGATTATGATGGCTTCTGATGATTCCTTGCAAAGAGTTGGAAGCCTGGAAGCAAAAAATGACCGCTGACTCTTTCGACTTTGCTGTAGATTCCCCAAGATGACCAATCATGGGAGAATGATCTTCTAATCTGTTAGGTTTTGAGGGGTTTCCCCTTAAATTTTCAAACCAACCAATGTTGGAGGTTTCCCAACAAAAGGGGAAAAAGCCACCCCAAATCATCCCATTTCTTGGATTTGTCCATGGTTTTTCCACTATAAAACATCAATTTTTGGGCGTATCCCTAGGAAACCCCCCATTGCCGCCCCGCGCGATGCGGCGATGCGCAGTCACCACAGTCACCAGGCATCCCGACAGGTCCAATGCACCGAGGCGGCGGGAAGCTTCGGCGCTGCGCAGTTCAGCCTGTCAATCTGGGGCCCCAATTGTTATACGTTGCTTTGTAAACCAATTAATATCAATTAATTAACTATAATTAACTTATAATTAAGTTGCTATTTCAGGAAAGTTTATAGTAAGTTGCTATGATAATTAACTTAATTAACCTATAGAAATTACAAGTTGCTATTTCAGGAACTTTAATTCACTTAGAAACTTTATAGTATGATATGAGTTTTTCATCAATGGCCATTTCAGGAACCTAAATTGGAGGTACCATACATTGAGATAATATAATGTACAGTAAGTTTTGGCGGATTTGGTGGGGGGGAACACAGGGAGGGGGGGTACCTTAACAGACTCATGATATAAGTATCACATACATATACAGTAAGTTGTTATTAACTGTCATTATAGTTGTACAGGTATCATATATATATATATATATATACATGTATCATATATACAAGAATCATATACCAGAGCTATTGGAGTTATAAGCCAACTTAGCTATCTAGGGGGCCCCACATTGTACGTGATGATACACATGTCATGTGCATGTATGTATTAATATGGGATACAAATGGATACATACATAATGTGCGTATATATAAATATATACACATATATATATAAGAAATGAAATATGGGATTAATGGGCTTGTCTGCAAATTGGATACCACCAAATCCCATCCTTATCGAAATGCTGTCTATTGAAAACGCATTCTTCAGACACATGTATACGATATCGCAAAGACATTCATAATTGCTGTAGATAGATAGCTGCTGTCTGAGGGACGGTGCTCGCATCCCAGCATTTTCATGAGATGTTTTCTCTGAACAGAATTAATTCCAATGGAAACTGTGAATCAAACATGAGACTTTTGGATGTTTTCGCGTATATTTCACTGTTTCTCTAATATAATTAGTTTATGCAAATAACGAGTATATAATTTAGAACTGACGCCTCTCAAAAATTGAGACAACTCACCAACCATTATTAGATAAATATTGGAAATATAAATTACAACATTTCACCAGCCTAAAAAGGCCAAGTGCAGATATATAATCTTATATACCAGACCACCCGTCATCTCTCACGGCATCTTCCTCGGACCAGGCACCTGCTGTTCGACAGCGCCAATCTTCTCAAATGCCTCTTGCCTTTGACGGCAGTGCGCGTCGTGCGCGTCGTGCGGCTTGTCATAATGTCATAGCATCCGCTACTCACGTGGACAACCCAGTGCCATCAAACCTCCCAACTGGGAATAATTTATACAACCTATTTCTGGACATGGAATGCTAAAAATGGCTGGGTTTTGCTGCATGAGATCATGAAATATAATATAATATATAATATAATATAATATAATGACGTTACATTCAGTTATCAACATGTTGGCTGGTTCTATAATTTGGATCGATACGGGCAAAAACTGGGGACTTGGCCACACTGTGCCCTGGATTGTAAACCATTCAATTTAGTGTATCTGCAGGACGCGGCCGTTTCAAACGATATGCAAGTTGGTTCAAAAAACATGTTATAAACGGTTTAACGGTTTGACTGTAAATGAGCTTCATAACGGATAGATATATATATATATATATATATCGGCTACAATTATCTACAGTAATAATATGGTAAGCCCAGTAACAAACCATTTGGGGGTGGCTTACACAATCCAATTATGGGGTCATATTCAGGATGGTTTCCAAGTGGGTTGACAGCCATGGAAAATAGATGCAAATGGACCATTTACAGATGATTTACTATCTGAATTCCCGTTTCAAATGGTGGTTTTCGATAGTAAACTGCTTGATTGCTCAGAGGGTAATCTCAATATATCTTCATTGCTCAATTAAGATCCTGTGGTTTATAAATCCCAAATCCAGATGGTTTTGTAACATTGTATAAGGGTCATCTGTTCGGTGCGCCGTCACCGTTCGGTCCACTAGGCCGTTGGCTGCTTCTGGCGGATGTCGTTCTTGAGACGTGCCTGGCGAAGATATGGTCAGATCACCATCTTAACGTTTGGGATGGTATAGGTAATACCTGCAGCCCCTGGGGGCTCAAATTTCATTAATGATTAATACGTAATACTTCATAGTTAATGAATGAAGTTGTATAAGTTATACTTAATAGTTAATGAATGGGATTCCTCATAACGGGTATACAGTGTATTAACTATCAACCCTTACAGTATTTATGTGGGATGACCATCCCCTTCATGGTGGGATATCCATACATACTCTCCATATCCATATCATATCATCATCATATGTGCTATGTTCAAAACATGGTATACGTGGTGTGGTCATCCATTCGATAATTGGAATAGGCTATCAAAATCCCGATTAGAAAAGTGATGGAACATAGTATGATCATTTAATGATCCCTCTATCGACCATGGCACATAACATCTATCTGGCTGAATATGGCAGAAACTTGCGGCCATCGGGGATGATTCCCCGAATCGCCATTCCAGTGATGTCATAGTGAGGTGAAATCATTCATCCCATCATCTGCCATGAAAAAACATACCACAAAAACAATACACAACATATCCCCAGTATACCACCATATGCATCCATATGTTTATATGTGTTAAATCATGTTCAATCCATTTAAAGCCCTTTGTGGTGACCATGGTGAAATTTGTTGTAACATAGAGTGACATTAATATTGAAATACAATCAATTAACTATATATTCTCCAACTATACATCATAATATTATCATATATTGTTGTACATCATAATATAATCATATGTTGTTGGATTAACATCATATTATATTATGATTATACCCTGGTTTATAATGATTATAATATACCATAATATAATCATATTATAATATAATCACAATTCTCCAACTATACCCTGGTTTAATGGCCAGGCCGACCATCGCTCGCTGCAAGTCCACCAAAAACCCCGCCTCCGTGTCGGCCACGTTGCGCTCCAGGTCGCTGCGTACCACGGCCACCTCAGGACGTGGGGTGAAACCCCGGGGGAAACTCGGAAGCTTCGGACATTGGGACACTATAAATATGGTGGGTTAATGATGGTTAATAAATGTTAATAATATCCTATGGTTATATTATAGATATTATCCTAAAATTATGATGGTTAATTATGGTTGTATCATGTTGTATCGAAGTAGGATTGGGTAGATAGGAAAGAATTATGTGGGGGGTTCCATAAATGGTGGTACCCAAAATAGATTGTATAATCTTGTATATAATGGGACATCCTGTTCAAATGGATGAATTGGGGGTACCCCTATTTCAGGAAACCTTCATGTAAAACAATATGGGAATGGATCAAGACGTCTCAAAACCAAACATTAGACGAGTTTGGGTAGCCCTTGAAAGATCTAAAATCCACTAGCCCCAATCATCACAACCATGGATATCACGGATGAAAAAACAATGAAACATTTTGAAACCACCAACAAGAGCAACATGGAAACCTGATGTAACCTGAACCATGCCCAACTCCACCAGAAATTGGGTGTACAAACCCCAAGGAGGTTCATTATTGGCTTATATTGGCTTTACATGGCTTTACTACATTATTGGATGAGGAAAAGGATGGTCATCAAAGCCAAGAACTCAGAAGTCCCCCAAATTCACACCTCGTTGAAGCAGTCGCTCAAGGAGTTCTGTGTGGTGTGAAGACTCTCTTGCGTGGCAGCCAGGTCCTGATTGACTGGCAAGAAATGATGATTGGAGCAACAAAGCTGGCAAATGGGTGAAGTTACCCTCTGGTTATTCAACATAGCCATGGAAAATGGCCCATTTATAGATGTTAAATAACCAGATGGTAAGCAACAATAAATGTGGAATTTACATGATGTTACGAACATGCATTGAGCTAAAAAACCCTTCACCAGCAAACTTGAGGGATATGCCCTGTGGCAATCAACCATGCTTGGTTGGAAAGTCCCCATTGTTCACTCAGGAAATCATCCATCAAATATGTAAGTTTAGATCATTTTCAATTGTCAGGTCTGATCACCAGAGGCTACCTACATTCAGTTGTTTCATGTTGGAGACCAATGGCCCAATGGCTATGGCTGGTTCGATCCGGTACTTGAAAACCGCTTTGCCACTTCAAAATACGAATCTTATCCAATTGATGTTGGAAAATACCCATGGCTATCCATGAATCCATTTCTGGCATTGGACTGTCATATTATGGGGAGTTCCCGAAGATCTCGATTCGTGGGTCGTCCCGTTGATAGATATTAAACAAAACGCTTTCGAAGCACTTGCGATGCGGATGATCCTCCAAGTAGTGTCAAACCACCAGCTGTTGATGCTTCAACTGGTTGGTGGTGCAATAACCAGCTTGAAAAATATAAAAGTCAATGGGAAGGATGACATCCCATATATGAAATGGAAAATAAAAGTCATGTTCCAAACCACCAACCAGTTCAATTATTGAATTTATCATCATTTATCCTCAGATCCCACCCTCCAACTGTTGGTGATGCTCCTTGTTGGTGAAATCAATACGTCCATTCAACGCATTCACCGCTTGGTCGGTGTCGCTGGTGATCTTGGCCTTGGACTCCTGTGGAATGTAACATACCATCGAGGTGAGTTACCATGGATTTTTCACCAGAGAAAAGGTGGATATTAAGCCAGTCAAAGGGAGTGTAGATGGGGACTTACAAAAAGGTGGAAATTGAGTCGGAAGAAATTGTGGGTTTAGTCTGATGAAGCCAGGAAAAGGGGAATTTGGCCGATTTAGGATGATTTATGAACAAGCACCCTGTAGTGCTTTGAGATTTTCTGAGGTGTTGAAACCCCGAAAATAACCAGCCCCAAGTAGTGTCTGGGTGTTTGGAGCAATAGAGCCATACGGCCATAGGGGTAACAAAAAAAGGGGATTCAACCAACATTCAACCAACAATTTTCCACGAATTCGAGCAACAGGAGGACAAATGATAGGGTATACCCATGTATACCCAATACAACGACCAGTGACAGTGATGATATAACAGATATATATATATGTATATATATATATGTATATATATACACACCACATTATATAACCAACATTAACCAACCATCATGGATATCTATTGTTTTTCAAGATCAATGGATATCTATCATCTATGGGATAATCCATAGATTCTATGGGATATCCCTAACGTGCAAAGAATTTATCATCATTATTTTGTCATCTATTTTCATCATCTATTAATCATCATTAATAATCATATAATCATCACTAATAATCATCTATTAATGATAGGTATACCCATGTTTACCCAATAATCCATCATATAATCATAATCATCATACAATCATCTATGGTTTTTCATTGATTAGTATCCATTACTGTATAACCAATTATAGATAATACCAATATTCTTATATAATGATATGTGTAATCAATGGATATGTCGATGGTTTTTCACTGTTGATGACCTCCGTAGCCGTCTCCTCCAGATTGGTTTCCACCGCGGTGATGTCATGACGAACCGTGGCCAAGATTTCATCCACCTGGGGACAGAAACCGTGGCAGGGATGAGAATTGGAGGTCGTTAAATTATGGCTTATGATGGCTTATAGAACTTTTATATACAATACATGGTATATCAATGTATAATATGATGGTATAACGTTAACGTGGTATAACTTATCTGACTTATCTACAACTAGTACATGATGATACATGATGTAGATCTACGACCTGAAGTCGAATTTCTTGCAGTGAAGCAATTGGGATCCCATTTTGGGTTCAATTTTCTCGCATCCAACTGGGTGGATGAAAAATGTCCTGCCTTGCGACGACGTGCGTCCACATCCAGACGAAGGGAGGAGACCATGTCACGCACCTGGCCAGGGAATGAATACATCAGAAATGAAGCCCTTCTTTCGGTGGGGGACATGATTTGCACTGCAAATCTGTGAATTTGGGATGAAGCACCGCCACGGGCCCAACAAATCAACGAGTGCGAGGCAAAACGAGACCGTCCATGCCTTTCCGGGAGTTCAAACCGGCTGAAGATGAAAAACCATCGGTATCATCGTCTCATTTGCTGGGAAAATGACAGGATCATACCCTCTGGTAAACTAACATAACTATGGAAAATCATAAATTATCTAATAGAAATAATAGAATAAGTAACTTTGATCAATCCTTCCACTCCTCCTGCCCTTGCTTTGTAGCGCATCCGCGGCACCGTTTTGATGCCAGCATCCAAGTCGTCGTTGGCTTCTTTCCAGGCCACATTGTCCACCTGCAGGGCACTTTTCAGGACTTTTCGGCATCTTTTTCAGGGAGTTGGTATAATGGTACATAAAGATGGTGGGAATAATGGTATTTATATAATGGTATAATGGTATATAATAATGGTATATAATTGTATATAATGGTATATAATGAAGTAGTCATATTCCAATGGTGGAAATATAAACGGTGTACAATATGTTCTATGTTTATGTTCTAATATAATCTAATACTGTATGTTCCATCTTTTTATTGGGAAGCATTTTCCAAATAAGTGGCGGAAGTGTTTTGGAACCCCCAGACAAGATCCTGGGACCAGAGCATGTCCAAGTGCCTCATGTTGTGCGGGCAATTCTTCAGGTTGTCACATCTTTAGGGCTGTACCAACTTTACTGTCATCAAACATGGTTTGTTGGAAAATAGCCTATGTTTGGATGATGTCCCCATTATTTCCCATAAAATCGCCTATGTTTGGATAATTTCCCCATTAAAGCCTCCATTTACTTCAGGGATTTCAACGGGATTTCCCAGCGTCATCGCCATGAGCTGCGTGCCTTCGTGTCCAGCTTGGTGTTCATCTCGTTCTTGAGGTTGATGATATCCTGGCAATTTTTCGCACCGATTGGAAGTGGAAAAATGGGATGAAAAATGGGTAGAAAGTCACAAGGATGAAACCTAGTAAAAAGTCATAAAGCATCTGAAAAAAACACAGTTGGATTGCAAATTTAATCTATGATTGCAGTTGGTATCTGACTTCGGTGATAATCACAAAATATACAAAATGCATGACTGCACTTGGGTGTGTCCGAACATTCCTCTGCTTTTGATTAACAAGGCGACCGCTTTAGGCACCAGCGCATGAGAGGCCCAAAAATAAGTTTCGCAAAAAGCGCAAAACATTAAAAAAAAAACAAATTGAATTTAGAAAAGCAAGCACTAAATCAGTCAACCCATTCTTGGTTGGACACACTCGAAAACTTCAAAACAACATTTACAAAACACACTCTCCACCCCTTGCCCACCACCCCATGGAAGTCCTCGGTCAAGTTCTCCTCCTTCTCTTGCATTTGCTGCAAGGTGTTGGACACATCCTCCATCCAACTGTCGTGGTTCTTCAGGGCTTCCTGCCGCAGCTGACCGGCATCTTATCCGTCTTATCATCGATGATCCTATGGTCATCAATGGGGGCTGTCCCCAAAGCCAAGGTCCAAAAAGGTCATACTAGGGCTCATAGAGTTTGAAACATATTTACGGCTGGTACAGTACGAAGGTGGAACTTGGGTTCTGAAATGTTCTGAATGGGTCCGAAACAAGTGATTGCTGTAAAGGGAATTAGCAGTAAGGCCACATAGGTAGGGAAACACGTTTACAGCTGAGAAACGCGATTTTTTTCAACTTAGGAACACCTGCCGTTGAATACCAGCAAAGCATCATCTCATCAGGACTTTGACAAATGGGGGTCCCCATCATCCAGTTGTCATGGATGACCATGACTTAGTGACTTGAAACCAATATTGAAACAACCAAACGGTAACAACTGCGGATCCCCCATTTTTCTCACTTTATCATATCCATTTATCGTGGATTTCCCTTGATATCCTATCTTTTCCCATGATTTTCGCATGAAAACCATCCCTTTTCCCACGGCCATAACCAGATGGACGTCCCCTTTTCCGATCGGGTAACCTGGATGTCCCCGATGTCCAAACGCATGGTGGAGATTTCCGCCGTCATTGTCGCCTGGCCCGGCTACAACAATGGCGTGAGGCAATTCTGATTTGGATGAAATCAAGGGAAGAATATGGGGGGTTCCATAGTTGGATCCCTAATAGCTGGCTGAGAATTTATAATGGAAGATCGGAAGATCCTAGAATTGATGATTTAGGGCTACACCCCATTTTAGGAAACCTCCATATGGAAGAAACTCGATCTCACCAAGCAAAGCTGTGTTTTTTGAACCATGAATCTAAACTGACCATGGACAACAGCCGCTGCCATGTGGAAAAAAAGGTACGCCTCATTCACCATCATTTGACGGAGAACAGTGAGGTCATTGCAATTTTTCCATATGATCTTGCGTTATATCCCATAGTATCAATGGCCATTTCAGGAACCTAAATTGGAGGTACTAGTACCTACCATATATAAGGTCTATGTAAGGGCTATGTAAGGGGATATACCCATATATACCCACTAAATATGGTCTTATATGGTACTAAGTTAGTACCTCCATTTTAGGATCCTGGAGATCTCCCATTGATATCCCCACTATATCCACCATGTTGATTGGTGAAATCCCCCATGGAAATGGCCCACCATCGCCTCCACACGTTGACGGCTGGTGATGATCGAATGGGTGGCATCAACACGGGCCTAGGGAAGCAGCACGGACAGAAAGGACAGCAAACTTCGGTTGAGTTGAAGGTTTCCAACATTTGGGATTTGTTTAATACAGAGAAACTTGTTTTCCAATTTTTCCATGTGAATACCAACAGGATTCGAATGCGGAAATTTCTGGCAGCCATCGATTGCCATGGTTTAACCATCCAACATGGGGACTTTTGGACAGCAACATGGGATGGTTCAATGTCTTGGCGATTTTTTGAACAGCAACATGGGCAGCTGGCTATGACCAACGCTATAATTATTGATGTAGTCAGTGTAGTCCCTGGGGAAAAAAATTGTGGACCTGGACCTGGATATGTAATCAAACCCATGAAATATTATGAAATGTCCTGGACATTTCTTGAGCGACCAGTCACCAGCAGGTTGGTTGACCGCAGAAGGCAGCACCACGCGATTCATATTGGCTTGGAATGGTTAGAAAATATACGGTGCTGCAGGTGCTGCCCATTGCATCTGAAACGTAACCCCTCTGTCAAATCAGGTGAAACTTCCATGGCGGAACTCAACTCAAGTAGAATTAGACAAAATCAATTTGTATCATTGACAAATCTGAATGGCACGCATGACTTCAAGCAAGTGTCAGTGAGGCTTCCACTTTAGGATGGGATGCAAGATAGGATGCAATATTGTTGGATGCCTAAAACCCCTGTGACAACTATTAAAAGCTGACATCGAACGTAAAAAGAATAGTAAGAAAAGCAACGTCCCACGTGAAAATCAGCTTCCCATGCCATTTTGGGGAGCCTCTGAATTTCAGGAGGGTACTAAATACTTGCTGGCTCTTGCCAGTGGCTTACTTCACCCAGCGGGAAGTAATGTCCAGTCAATTATATAAATGGAACTGACATGTCTCCACGAACTCAATTCCTGGGAGCCACCGCCCCATTCCAATCATTCCATCCCAAGGGTGTTCAACAACCCAACCATTTTGACAGTACCCAACGCGCCAAACGCAGCGGGATTTCCACGAGGACCTGACTCGCATCTCATCCAAGTCCACATTCACGGCATCCATGGCAGCAGTGAAGTCCTGCAGACAAAACCAATCCCACATCCCATAGGGATGGTGATGGAACCAATCTATACCAGATCTAACCTCAAAAACACGCACAAAAAAACATCTTGTACACAAAAAACATCCTTCAATCCACGAAGAAATGTCCTCCATGTCACGCTCGCAGGCCAGGACGATGCGGCGGATATGGTTCACTTCGCCCTTATTGTTGCCTGAGGCTGCCACCGGCCACCGGGCCTGGGGGACACCTGGAAGACACCATCATTTCCTGTATTTCAAAGCTCCGTTCTGGTGCGACAATTCTGGTGGTTGAGCCACTCATTCCAAACCTGTCACCTGGGAGTCATCAACAAACCTCCAGGTTTTGGGATGGAAATGATCGAAAAGGCGAGATCTCAAAGTTTGACAAAACCCACCAGGAACCTGCTGCGGCCCCAAAAAAAGACAACCCGTCTCACAGTTTGCAGAGCGGCCAAGGAGGTCTTTCAATTCGCCCACGTCGTACTTCAGTTGGTCCAAATCCTGACCCGGCACCATTGGCGGTGATCATGCTTGGGAGGCAGGGGACCAAACATGACCGGTTGCCTCCAAAGAAAGACTCAAACCATGACCAAAAAAAATATGACTCAAGAATTGGATGGATTTGCAGACCTTTCCAAATGACCAAAAAAATTGGGAGGTATTGCATTGAGAGCACCCATCACGGGTTTCAATCCCTAATTGTGATGGTCTATTGTGATAGCCGATACCATGCATTTTTGCTAGTTACAGCATCATGTTTAATATATCTTCATGTATCCTGATGGTATTCCCCCCTGAAAAAAAGATGGGTGGTTTCATCCCCAGCCATCGTATCATTTTGAAATCGACAAAGTTCGACAATTTAGACTTAGACTCTCATTAATTTTGTTGGTTAAATGCTATGAACCCTACATTCCTATCATAAATCAACTAAAGTTTAGATACCCCTAGATATATCCAATGATACCATATGATACCACATTTTTTCTAGTTAAACCCAATGTTTTTCCCCAGTTTTATCCCAATCTTTCCTACTAAAACCCAGCTATTTATCTCCATGTTTCCTAGAAAAACACGGTGTTTCCAAGTTTTCTCCCACTTTTTCCTGGTGAATTCATAGGGTCCCAGGCTGGTCCGGTCGGGAAATCCCCATGGATCCATCGCACGACGGCGCACCTCGGCCATGGTATCCAGGCCAGCCGCACCGCCCGCACCGTCCACGGGCTTCGTGGAGCTGGCTCCGCGGTTCACGTGGCTCAGCTTTTTGTCCTCAGCACGGGGATACAACGGGGGTGATGGGTGAATAGACTGGTTAGTACTGGTTAATGTATGTTAATGTATGTTAATGTGCTTAATGTGATTATGATGACTTACTAATAAGAAATGCTTAATCATGGATAATCATGCTCAATTATGATTATGCTCATTTACCAATGGGTACTATAGTATGAATGGATAATCACGGTTGCCAATGGTTCTGAATGGTTCCGAATGGTTCAGGGTCTATGAAGGTTTCAAGCTTGGAGATACCAGCTCCTAAAGTAATCAGGTGTAAGATCAGGATATGGCCAAGAAAGACCCGGTGAGGGGCCAGTGCACATCAGTGAGTGAACTTGGAGACTGGATGATGATGCAAACGCCGCTTGACCTTTGATGGGGCACGTTTAAGGGCACCATAATGCACCATATCTTCAGAAGTATTCATATCCGATTCCCACCACGCCATCCATCGCCATATAACAGAAGACATCAAGCAAAGGCCCCTTACATCAGAGATTGTTTTGTTTTTCATGCTGGGTGGGGAGCCATAATTGTGGATTCTTTTCCTAGGGGGTTGGGATTAGATAGATTTGAACAGATCAAGGGAAGAAAAAACGATGCAAATCGGCAAATCTTCTGACTATGGCTCAAAACGGTACCAGTGGACCATGGACCATAATGTTGCGGTATGCTGCCCCAAAGTGGCAGGAGCACAAAAATATTGTTCACTGGTCTTTCCGGTTACAAGCCTGAAAAGGTCAGGGACATCAAGGATATCATAACACATGCACATTAATTATATATATAATATGATATATATATATGTATATACGTACATTATATATATATGTATTATATTGTATATGTATGTATATGTACAATGCATTACATATTATGAACATGTTGAAACTGCCCAAAACCTTTTTGACCCGCTGAAAACCGTCCCGAGTCCCCGGGCGAAATCCGTCTGCAGATTGGAGAGTTGCGCCGTGATCTGTGACTCAAAGTCCTGCAACCTGGTGGCCACCTGGAGGAGCTTCAGCACTGGAAAAGGTGGGGTTCCAACCATGAAATAGGGCGCTTTAACCATGAAATATGGGCTTTTGCCATTCAAATCCAATAAATATAGGGCGTTCACCGTGAAATATATAAATATTGGTTTTTATTGTTTTTTTTTGGATACCTTCAGCATGAAATACCAGTTTTCACCATAAGCTTCACCTCATTGGGTTAGTTCACCGCCGTGAAGTCACTGGACATTACCCCCGCATCAAGTGAGGTGAAGTCAATAACCCACTTACTCGGGTGAACCACCAAGTGGCGTTTCCAGAATTTAATGATATATATATATATATATATTATAATATATTATATTATATATATGTGATATTAATTGATATTATATGATATTATATGATATTATATGATTATATATGCTGGGATGGGTGGAAACCTATTGTTACCATATTTGGAGGAATAACCATCCAGTAGCATATAATGAGAATATTAAAAGTTGGACTTGAACCGGTCATTGGACTTTGTCCAAAATGGTGGATTTACCCCATCTTCTGCGAATGGTTTGATCGTGGCGGCTCTTGGATACCCTGCACAGCACACTGCTCTCGTCTCTGAGAAAATTTGTAGCTTGGTCTGGCATAAGTCCCCATCACCTCCCCTAAAAGATCCTAAAAGCAAGTCCCCCCCAAAAAAAAACAAAAACATCACCGCCCCTAGAATTACAAACCCCCAAAATGCCCTAAAGTCACCTTCCCTAAACTCATCTGTCATAAAATCACTTTCCGCAAAAAATATATGCCGCACAACAACCTCTCCGAGAATCACCTTCCCTAAAACTCACCTCCCCTGAAACGCCGTAAAATCACGTCCCCTGAAATCATCCTAAAATCAATGTCCCCAAAATCAAAAAAAATCACCGACTAAAATCATATCCCTTAAAATCAGCTCCCAATCAACATTTTTCTGCTATAATGTCGGGTGGTTTTGAAATAAAACACAGGTGCCCAATTTTACACAGTATGTGGATTACATATCATGCGTGACCTGAAAAAGAACCTGGAACTTCTTGGGTTTACAAAATCAGCGGTCACCATCAATCGACAGGGTGGTGGAACCACACATGGCTCTTGTCATGTATTGGATTCGAACAACTCAGCAACAACCACTGGTGCCCTGGAAAATACTGAGTGGAAAAATGAATATCCAAGCTAAAAATTGGGACTCTCTGCCAAGGCAGCTTTGCGTCAAAAAGAAAGCGGATTGACATGACATTTGTGTCCATTCATACTGTACCCCATTTATGATGAAGTCTAGCTGATTGATTGGTTCAACCCAACGACGACACAAAATAGACTGGCGTCCCATATTAAACATGAAGCAACCCCGGTAATCAACCTTCTGTTAGATCTGTTTGATCTGTTAGCAGCTCTCCCAAAAAACAACGGCACAACTTCCATCAGAAAAACCAAAAAACCGAGCGCCACCCACCTTCTTCATGACTTGCGCATCACTGCCCGCTTTGCGTTGGGCACTAGCATCATCTCGCGCGACACAAGTGGGATCCACTGGGTGCGTCAACCAACAACTGGGAGGTGGACCTGGCGTGGGTTCCTTCGGTACCCTACAAACACCATGTTGCAAACATGGGCTGCAAAACCAGTGCCTAGCTGAGCAAATTGTCATTTTTAAATCATCTCGGCCGTTGTGGTAAGGTGAGGCCGGCCAGGTTGCTATGAGAGTTTGTCTAAAAAAATCTAAAAAACTGATGGTTTATCGTCATTTGTCCCATTTAATTGCCATATATAATATATAAATTGCATGATACTAACGATTTTCAGGTCGTCATTCTCATTCCCAGTCGCCATTCTCGCTCCCCAGTCGTCCACCTGTCTCCAGGGCGGCCAAGCGCTTCTCCAGCTCTGCCAATTTCGCCTTGGGGGGTCATCCATGGCAATCCCATGGAAATTCCCTACCTGTCTCCATGGTTTCGTTTGTGGGGTGTGTAATATTAGGGAGAAGGGATTACCCATGGGACGATGAACACACATCTTTTCTAGTACCCTCCGGGAATCAAACATGGCAATGGAAAATTCCATGAAATACACCACAAATGGGGATATAAAATGATTTGAATGTGAACATCATCCTGGGATTTTTCAGCAAGCCAAGTTTGATTACCAAAGGGTAGGGAAAAACAAAGCCATGGATATCCACCAATCAAACCAAGCTTTGCAGAGTTTCTCCCAGCTCCATCCTGAGTTTCGGACTTCAACTTCAGCCATCACTTCGCTTTCAACACTTCGCAACACTTCACCCGCTCGGTGATGCAACGCACAGAGGTGAGCTCGACTGCTTCGCGGCTGCAGATCAGCTGGGAAATGACGCGCTGCACCAAGCTGAATTAATCCTCGTCTCACTCACTTTCACTTACAATTTACAATGGTGACTAGCAACCACACAGTACATATACATGTAGCATATCATAATTAATATGCATGCTGCTTTTCATGGATCACTCTAGCAGTGGGCCAGAGCTAGTAGCTGCGTAGCTCTTTTCAGTGAGAGGTCCACTACAGTCTGACAAAATCTTCGCTCGAACCATAGTTACCATAGGTGCCTGCGATTAATTAGTGGTTCAGAACGCCTCCAAAACTATCCATTTTGCTCCCAGCACAGAAAACATCCCAAACGGAGATAAGCTGCTTTTTTTGAGAGGGATGTCAAATATGTTCCTCACCAAAACTAGCGAGAATTAACCAAAATTCATCAACCATTCTCCAGTTGCATTACCCAGCGAAACTGCACTCTGTCAGTTGAAAAGGCACTATGATTAGCCAGAAATCTTCCTCTCTAGTCCTTGCAGGTTAGCTTGGCAGATTTTTTTTCCAATGGTTTCAACTGCCAAGCCAGGGATTGCCAAACTATGACATGGATGTTTCACCATAAATCCTGAAGCATTGCTTGGAAGCTATGTCGGGGGAAAATAGGTGGGCATCCGATCTCTTAGAATTTGTGGATGGTTGATCACCCACTTTCAAGATCTTTCAGGCCCCCATTTTCTAGACATTGATGCCCAGCGATTTTTGCAATTCATAGTCCCAAAACCTCCTTGTATATAAATGTGTCATATTGTCTGAGTGGGAAGGTATTTGGCCACTTCTGTCCTGACCAATGGAAAGCGGATTCACAGGATGGGATGTCGGTTGACATTCCCGGAATGGGAATGAATATGTTAGAAACTCCCCGTGAGTCTGGAAGATCCTGGGAGGATACAACCATTGCCAAAAAGAGGCTTGGGCCCTACCAGGTTGAGAATTTGAGGAACCCCTTCCCCCTTGGCTGCTCAAAAACTTAGATTCGTATGCAGCACAATGGGGTTGTACTCAAACTTTGGATGGTCATAGAGTAAATGCGAAATGAGCTTCGCAGGTCCTTCAATTGATACACACCCAGTTAAAACGATTTCGAGATGTCTTTCTCAGAAATCCCCATTTTGCTTCGAATCCAGCCAAGGGGTGAGGTATCCCTTGGGTTATCTATCACAGCAATCGAAAAATATCCAACCAAATTTCCCCGAGTGCTTTACCAGCTGCCAGTTTGGCTAGTTAGGCTAGTTCTGCCAGTTCTGCAACACCACTCTGTTGTCTCAAAAAAACTGTTTGAGTTTCTCTGAAACTGAGGGTACCCCCTAAATCCAGTGCCCACGGTTGAAAACATCATTTTGCCAAAAAAAAACATGGCCATCATTTGGGGGGCAAAAAAAGCCCAAGCCCCGGAGACATCGCCATTCCACCCTTTTTTGCCGTAAACAACGCCACCGTTTCGAGGCAGACTTTCGGTTTCTTGTGGACCCTTTGGTTCCTGCCTCGAGACTTCTCCGCAGATGGGCGCGGCAGGCGGGGTGGAGGGGCCCCGGTTTTTGGAGCCAGTGGATTGGTTGATGTTCTACGCATGAAAAAAAGGAAACCCACATAGTTTATGAAAACACCCCATCGTTTCTTTCAGATTCACTAATTTCAGGAATGCATATATATATATATATGTATAAAATACTCATATAATACATATATATATATATATATGTATACAATTGTATACATATGTCTATGATAGTGAAAGCTGATTGAAATTGTTTGAAAATCATTGAAAACCGTGCAGCTCAAGGAAACTTGCTGAGCCATGGACTGCTGGCCTCGGAAGACGATCTCTTGGATTGGAGATGGCCAAGTCATGTCATGCGACCGTATGATAAATACATTACATCTACAAACCATGCATTCATACAATAAACGAAACATATCATTACATATCTATATATATATACATATATATATATGTGTGTGTGTGTCATGTCATATCGTATCATATCGTATCGTATTGCATCGTACCGTATCATATTGCATCATATTACATTATATTGCATTATATTGAATTATATTGCATTATATTGTATTGTATTTATATTGTCTTATATAGTATTATATTGTATTATATCGGATTATACATGTACATATGTATATATATATAATTGTCTTATATTGTACTCTACATATGTATATATATATATTCTTGTATTAAATTGTATTATATATATATATTATAGTATAGTTTAACATGCATGTAAGGGCGCATTTCCTGTGGACCAAACTCTTCAATGACCATCTTGGGTCAGCAATAAAAAGAGACCATGATGATCCACTCTTCCACTGGTTGCGGAATTAAGAGAAACATTGCATTTGTTTGGTATTTTTTGGTTATGGTATTCACATGTATTAACCATCCACAGTGCAAGATGAAACTGGAAAAACAACAGCGGCCTAAACACTCCTTTAACATGATCCAAGATATCTAAGTCTTCCCTCAGATACAGTATCTTCAAGTGACATCCATTTCTGGTTTGTATCCCTTGATTACCCAACATGTTGTCTAATTTTACTATGTTTTGCTGTTGTTAAACCCATGTAGGGTATGTAGGGTTTTAGGATGTTTTAGGCGCTCTTGCAAATTGGCACATGATCTTGGCTTTGCTGGCGCTGCCCACATGCGCAATTCAGCCCGGAGACTGCCATCCGGGCTAGTCGGTGAGATGGAGGACTGCCGATAGGTGAAACGGGGCAGGGCGACAAAAAAGATTCGCTCTGCAAATTGTGAACTCATGCCACCTCAACTGTGCTCCCAAGCATGGCATGCTAAATCTTCACTACCGGGGCTGGAGAGGATCCCTTAAATCAGGAAGACATTTTATCGGATTTTTGTCGTGTCTCTGGTGTGTGGTGTAGTGCCCAGGACGGACAAAGCCGCCCCCAGGCTGTTTGGCTGGTTGGTTGTTTGGACCATCTCCACGTCTCACCTGCGCTGCGTCGGTGTTCCCGACGCGGGAAGACGACTCAGTCGCGCAAGAGCTTATAGACCTTACTGCAGAGATTGGGGCAAACAAGGTCCAGAAGAGAAGTTGCCGCCATGAGCATCACATCGGGCCCCCAGACAGCTGCCCAGTGCTTCATCTTTAATTCCCCGGGGAGCCACCTTTCGATCTCCTTGCCATGAGGGTTGTGGAACAGGCAAATAGAAATACAATACATATATAGTATACCACACATAAAATATAGTGTTTAAATACAAAATACATCACATATTGCATAAATCATATATCGTATGCGATTATATGTACGGTACAATGTTGAATCTAGACTATATGATATATAACACATATATTATATAATCTAAAAAATATTTAGTATATAGAAAATATGATATATGTATATATATATATAATTGAGAAGGGGAACACGAAAGGTAGGTGATCAAGAAAGGGAAACAAAACCTCCGTGTAATAAAAACTGACTGTGTAAAAACGTGCTGTGTGCACAAGTTTCTGTGTGTAATATTGTTTTTTCTGTGTAAAGGCATCTGTGTGTAAAAGTGCCTGTGAAAAAAATGTTGTGCATAAAAACTTCTGTGAATACAGGTTTCTGTGCGGAAAAAAATGTGTGTGTGTGTGTAAAAGTTGGTCTGGGTAAAGGTTCTGCGTGTAAAAATTTCTTTGTGCAGTCTGTGTGGACAAGTTTTTTGTGTCAAATTTTTCCCGTGTTAAAGTCTCGTTGCGCAAAAATTGTTCTGTGCAAAGGTTTCTCTGTGTAAAAGGTTTTGTGTGTAAAAGCGCCTGTGTGCCTTTATTTATGCGTGCAAAAACATCTTTGTGCAAAACATCGGTGTGTAATTTTTTTTGTGTATTTCTTTTGCGTAAAAACCTCTGTGTGTAAAGGCATCTGCGCGTAAAAACTTATCTGTGCACAAACCTCTCTGTGAAAGAATATTTGCACATAAAAACTGATCTGTGTAAAGGTGTCTGTGCGTCGTCTGTTTGTAGAAGCGTATCGGTGCAAAATGCGTCACCACAGCAAAATCACAAAAAACATCAAAAAACAATGAAACAAATGAATCCAAATTCAAACGTTTGCTGTCGTTACGGTGTTGATGATGGCGGTGCAAGCCGTCATTTTGGCTGTGCTAAGCCAATTTCTCAAAAAACCTTCCGGACAACACATGCCGCAAATTCTTTTTTTTGGGCGCCTCACAGGCCAAAAACCACGGTATTGTTACTGGTGTTGTTGTTGTTGTTGTTCTTGTTCTTGTTCTTGTTATTGTTCTTGTTCTTGTTCTTGTTCTTGTTGTTGTTGTTGTTGTTGTTGTTGTTTTTGCTGCTGCTGCTGCTGCTGCTGCTGTTGTTGTTGTTGTTGTTCTGGTTCTGGTTCTTGTTTTTGTTCTTGTTGTTCTTGTTGTTCTCGCTGTTCTTCTTGATCTTCTTGTTCTCTTGATTTTCTTGTTTTTCTTGTTCTTCTTGTTCTCTTTGTTCTTCTTGTTCTTGTTTTTGTTGTTCTTGTTCTTGTTCTTGTGTTTGTTGTGGTTCTGCTCTTGTTCTTTTTCTTGTTCTTGCTTTTGTTCTTGTTCGTGTTCTTGTTCTTGTTGTTACCCCTGCAGTTTTTGTCTCAGTCTCGTAATGGCCGAAAATCGTCAAATAGTTGGTGTTTTCGCATTTTTGTGAAACTCTCCGAGCCAAAAAAACACCGTAAATACCGGTGTTTTTGCGCCTCGGAAGCCAAAAACCACGGCATGTACGATGTTTTTTGCTTCTGGTAGCCAAAACCACACTATTTGGAATGTTTTTGGACAGCACCAAGGTACCGGGTTGAAAGTGAAACGTAATATTGCGCCCGGCGCTTTCATGGACGATGACCCACGCGACCTGAGTCTGCATGGAGGGGTCAACTCAATTGCTCGGTCAGACAATTTTCTGCCTGCGAAGCATGTTGACTGAGTCGGCTGCCTCGTTGAAATGGCGTCGCAAGGCCGTTTGGATCGACCTTCTGCCTTGTTCACACCAAGCTCTGGGAGCGCAAGTTTTTGGCGGTGAAGTATACAAATCGGGAAGGCGCAGGATGAGGCTATTGAGGTTGCGGCCCACAATCACGGTACAGGTCTCGCCGTTGATCGCATTTGTCGCTCGAACGGTGTTCCGGAAGTACCTCGAGTAACCAGCGATTTGCGAGCAAAAACACTGGTATTCGCGCAGTTTTCGGCATGTTGCAAGAAGTGATCTTTCGATGCAAAGATCACAAAACCCATTGCGTGAAGTCTGAGGTTGTCCTTCTGTTTGCTCTTCAATATGTGGCGGCGGTGGAAACATGAGGGCGCAAGATGGCGCAAGCCTAACTGCCGTGCAATGGGCCCATCTTCGGCGACAGATGCCCCTACACAGGACCAAGTTGCGCATGCTAAGCGCAACTTGCGTCCCCCAAGTTGCGCCATGTTGGACCCTTCACCGCCATCATGCCTTTGGAAAGGTACGTCATGTCATCGTCGGGATAACACCTCTCTTCTGCCAAAAATCATATAGGCAAGGGGTGCCTGGTCTGGCATGCGGCGGTAGAAGGCCAATCTCTTTGGCAAATTTCCAGCCTGCGCGCGAGGTTAGGCTGCCCCTTCTATCGGGAACTTTTTCCATCAGCGGACAAAAACTTGTGGACCCGCAACATTTTTTGCTTGCTTTATTTGGACCTGCCCTGCCTACATCTTTGGCCAGGCCAAGGCACAAACCGGCTTGGGGTACGCAAGAGAACCATTAGCGTCCTGGATGGACGGGTAAGCCCGGAGGACGTTGACAGCTTGGAGCTAAAGTAAGTTTTCCCATCCTTCGTTATTCAAAGCACAGGCACTATCGGATATACCGCTGCCCAAGCACGCTCCCTGCAACTATACCAGCAGCAAAAACTTCTAGGCCTGGAGGGCAAGCCTTAAAGGAGCTTGGGGAAACAGCCAAGGCATACGTGCGTATGCCCCTTGCTTATGGGGCGCGGCAGCCAACAGGGCCCATGCCGATGGTGACTCCGTCAAAGGCTTCTTCGCGTAGAAGATTTGGCCAGTTTCTCTTCCACCTACGGCAACCAACCGCGGCCGCTCCTAGGCCCTGCCTTGAGAAGGGTCTCCCTTCGAGTTATCCCGCTGTTCTCTTGTCGAAGACTTCTCTGTCGACCTCGGTTGCGCGGCGACATGGCCAGTTCTGTGTGGAAGCGATGCGTGCTTGGTCCCGGCCTTCTGTTTCATGCGGCTGAGCTTTTCCTTGCTGATATTCTTGTCCAAGGCCGCCCGTGGCAGGATTTCTTCACAGCAATGCTGAGATGCAACGATGTTCTTGCATTTGGTGGTGCCCTGAATGCCTATACTAAAGCAAAGCAATCAACAATATTGTGCGACCAAGATTGTTGATGAAGGGGTGTCACCACATAAGCCCTACAAAATGATGGGGTGCAGAATGCGCACCAAGTGCACCACGAATTGTTCAGCTTCCATCGATAATTCTATATTATATCTTCAAGGATATCCTGCATAGATCTGCATAGCAATTCAAGCCTTACACGGTCTTACAAAGTGCCTGGATGACTTGTGCAAAAAACACAGCACATCAGACCATCCTGGCAACACACTCCCATTTTGTAAGCCAATGCATGAGGCTTGATGCAACAGCCAAAAATCCCTGCCCAAATTTGGCGCGCATATCGTTTTTCGAGAATAGCACCAACTCCCTACAAAATGACCCCTTAATCAACAAAGTGATTCCTTACAAAATGAATGGCCCAACCCAGCCAAGTTTTCAAACTGCATTTTGAGATTTCTACATGATAGTGCTTTTATGCCTAAATCATCTATTTTGCTGCTCTTACAATATGACAAGGTGCATGCAACTCCCTACAAAATTTCCTGTGAAATGGGCCTTGAAGCCTTTCAAATTAGTACATGCTACAAAATGGCTGGCCCAGGTAAAGTGATTTCCTACAAAATGGCCCTAAAAATCGGGCGTATATGGGCCTTTAGGCCAACCAATCCATAGGGGGAATTTCAACGGGGATTCAAATATATATATATATATACACACTGTATATATATATACACACTGTATATATATACTGTATACATTCAGCATGTAATATACTGCATGAATATATCTACATACATTTATATACATGTACATTTACATTTAGAGGTACATTTACATGTACAGTGATATTCACATTCACATACATTTACATTACATTTACATTTACATTCATTTACATTATGTTTACACTACCTTTACAGTACAATTACAGTACATTTACATTGCATTACATTAAAATATATTCAAATTACATTTGCATTACAGTATATACATTTAAATAGTTATACAATTTATAAACATTGGATTACATTAGATTGTATTACATTACTCTACAAAATTACACCTATTACACATATTACACAATATATCAATATCCACAATATATATATACATACCATACAAATAGATACAGATTCACATATGTTTCACATATGTTCTTTGACCTATCCCTTTGCTTTCTGGGCCCAGAAAAAATGTGGAAGACATTGACTTCACCAGTCGCTGTCCTCGAAGATCTCATCGTTGATCTCTAACACATCTCGAATGCCATTAAGAGTCGGCAGTATCTCCTGGCTCAACAGGTTGGATGATCTTTGAGACTCCGAGGAAAGAATATCTTGATGCTGCATGATTATCAAACAGGACCTTCAAATAGCTCAGGGGTGTAATTAGTAGTAACTCTTTGCTACTTTTTGCTACTCTTTACTTTACTTTTTCTACCCATCCCCAACTGCCAGCACCCCAAGGAGCAAGGGATGTTGCCAACTTAACATCAACCCCGGAGTAGTCTGTTCAACACCTCAGAGAAAAAGGCGTGAAAAATCATAGTTCTTGACCCAAGGAGATTTACCCACGTTTCATACCTTTCAAAATAGAAGGACCCCTGCCAGGACCCCTGCAACAAAAAGTGGAAAGTGGTTCCACGCATCCCCGCCTCAAAAATGTGTGTGTGCGTGTGTTTGCTTTACCCTCTGGTAATCAAACATGGCAAAGAAAAATCCCCCATTTAGTTCAATGAATTCCCAGTTACAGTAAATTCATAATGCCCATTTAGTGCTGGGGCTTCCCATCAATCGCAATGTTTGATGAGAGCGCAGCCATTCCATGGTTTCAAACTCTTTAACATCTTCCATTTTTTCTACAGTTTTTCAGATATGGAGGTGTCCTAAGTCAGATACCCCATTTATCATTCATTACATTTTCGGATTCTCCATGATTTTCCATTAAGCATCCAGATATTGGGGTACCCCCATAGAAACCCCCATGGAATTGGCCATGCCTGGCCGAAAAAACGGCCAACCCCGGTCCCGGGTCCCCCGGCATAGTCCACACCGATGTACGTCTCAGTGAGCCGCGTCTCGCCGAAGCTGCCCAGCCTCACCAACAGGCCATAGTCCCAAAGAGTTCATAGTTTTAAACTATAGTACTGTATATAACTAGTAATGTATATCATAGAACTAGAGTTCTAGTCAACAGTTAAGAATTGTTTATTGGCATTGACAGGTTAAAATTATTCATAATTCATTGTGATTTCATGGGTTTTCCCCTATGAAAAATGGTGATTTAATGGGATATAAGCTTTAACTATTAATAGTTTAAAAGTTAACTATTGATAGAACTACCATTTGACCCAGTAGCCATTAATATGATTAGTTTCCCTAGGGTAAACTAGCATAGATGTGGAAAAGCCATGGTGAAACCCTACTGTAGGAGTTGTTTTCTACAAATGGTCGGTTTTCCACATCTATGTTATGGTTAACAGTTTATATCAATGGTACGGTACATACAGTAGTTAATAGTTGATACTCCCATATCATAGTTCATCGTAACATTGTAACAATAATACAGTATGTAATGTTAAAATAAGTAATACATGTTAATACTAATGGCTACTGGGTCAATGGTAAACCACTATTAACTGTGAACTATTATATAACTATTAACTGTTGAGTATCAACTATTAACCAATCATATAGGCCCAATAACAGTGTAGTAATCACAATTATGATAATTGCATATAGTAGTATACGATATGTCTACCTATTATATATCTGATTATCATGTGAAGATGGTATATACTAAGATACAAACCTTGGCAGTTGTCAGGTCTTTACCCAGTAATTATTGCAGAAGTACCAAGATATATTCATCTGCCGTAAACATTATATAGCCATCCCCAAGGACTCCACCCTTGATTCATCCCCCCAGCGCCGGTAACCATCAATAATTGTGGTTTCTCCAACAACTCTATGGAGGTTTCCGAAGTCATGGGGGGCCCCCCATTTCAAGAAACCTCCATCCCATATATGTTGGAAATCCAAGAATGAAGCCCTGCTTGAACTGGGTGAACTAAGTTCTTTCTTGGGGGCACCACATTTCAAAGAATTGCTTACAATTCATACAGTAGAATCTATGGCTTTTAAAGTCTTCAATCTTGGAGTCTTGACCCGCCTCAAGAAGTGTTTGGTTTATAAACCATCATATAATCCGCCAAACAGATAAAGCCCCAATTACTTAATTATGGGTTTGTTCAAAAAGGATTACCCCATTCCATCCCCTGGATAGTCTCTTGAAAAATGGCTACAAATTGATGGTATGCCTCATTTTCAGACAAACCCACATCATCTGATTACTTCTATCACCATACATCAAATGACATATTCCCATTATATTCGCATCATATACCCATTGCAGCTATGCGCAAATCATGGCACTTGCAAACCTGAAATACGTTCATCTGAGGATAATTAAATATCCCTTGATAACCATCATTTTCGTTGACTCAATGTGGTGACATCGTTGTATGTACTTTACTCTCATCAGTTATATTGCAGTATGTCAAATGAAATATCCCCCTTGCACTCCCAACATATCCCCATTATATCTCCATTTCTGTTGGTGTGTCCAGAAACAGATAAAATAGGTGTCACCTCAATTTTCGATCATTTGCAAATGAATAATAGGGTGCCTCTATTTTGAGTGATTAACCATCAGGTTTCCCCAAAAAATGTAATTTTGAGATATTTTGCGGGTATGCTGCATTTTCAGCAAACCCAACTGGCCAACTCTATCGTGTGCTTGGGAAACTCGTGCGTCTCAGTAGGTCAGTGGCTCCACATTTTACAACCATAGCTCACGGCTCCCTCCATTCACCGGATAGAACTTGGGGCAAGAAAATGATGGACATGACATTCCCATCATATCCCCATCATATCCCCATCAAATCGCCATTGCATCTCCATTGTGTCCCTATTATGTCCATATAAATCCTTCTACATCCCTATTGTGTTTGCTTAACACCCCAACTGGCCAGATCCGGGGTCCAAGGTGCAGGTCAACGAACTGATCTGGGAGTTTCTCCTTCACATCCAGCAGTTTCTGTTTCAGGTCAGCCGGCAACTCTTCCTTGTACCTGCGAAAATTCCCGGAATGGTCGTGGTCAGTTTACATGACGGAAGACGAGAGAAAATGAGAAACGTATGATTAAAACCTGTTCACTATATTTTCACCATATGTTCACCAATGACCTTTTCGGGGTAGCCTGTTTTCATGCTAGCTTTCAATCCTTAAAACCTCGGCCAACCAAAATTTTGACCAGCTTCTCGGGCAGAACCAAGGGCACCAAATTAAATGTCTCCAAGAAGCATATATGGTATATATACATATATATATATATATTATCATACTGTACATCATTTTATAATCATCTGGGTACATTTGCCCAATGATGTGTGGTAGTTGAAGAAGTAACGAAGTGACACCCATGGTGCAGAAAGGAGGTCGAGAGAATTGATGTCTCAACCAGCAGTACTGGGGGGTGCAGTTGGGGTGATTTTCGTGTGTATAACTATGACACTAACCCCCATAATGCCATAAGTTCCCATCTGGGGCCCCTATAATTCTTATGAAATAGATTCATATATCATATTATCCCAAAAAAAAGCTGGAACTGCACCCCCAAACTATGTGTATATATATATATAAATAAATATAATTATATATATAATATAATATAATATAATATTATATTATATATATATTATGTAATACATACCATAGTCGTGGCTACGCGTATTTCGCACCGAACTTGTCCGAGAGGCTTGGGATCCATGCAATCCACGGGATCCTGCGAGGTCACTGTCGCTGGCATCAAATGGTTTTTCCCTAGAAAAAATGATGGAAACCATGGATATAATATCCCATAGGATCCATGTATGCTATATATGGTAACATTTACCATCAATATACCCCAAATGTTAGCATATATACCATACATGGATCCTATGGGTATGGCAGGTATGGAAACATTGATGTTTTTTCCGTATAAATGATGCATATTATACAATGAAACCATGGATATCATCTTATCTTCTTAATATACTTTACATGGTTTTCATAATATTTTTAGATGTATATTATAAAAGATGAGGCAGGCTCTAGAATGTAGTCATAATATGTCATAATCAAATCTTGGTAAGGGAAAGGGGGTATTGTGTTCGAGATGTCCCCTACTCTTTTCAAGCCACATTAGCAAAAAAAATGCCGCGAACGCCCCATCTAAATTTACATGACGACAATTTAGAGCCCGGCTCATATCATTATGGAATTCTGAACCTAATGATAATAACTAAAATCTCTATTCACTATTCACTATCCTGGATTTCCATGTATAAATATAATAAGACACACGTGCTGATATAATCTTATGCACTTTGTATATACACACATATTTACCCTGTTCAGGCCCTGTTCAGCCCTTTTCTGGGTACCTAACCAGTCAGCCAGGTGGACATTGATCATCTGAAAAGTTCAACGCGTCCGCACGGAGCATCCAAAAAGGGGGATAAAATTGCAATCTTTGCTGACTTGATCTGCGTTGACTTGGGGCTGGTTCGGAAAACATATCTATTTGCCCAGTCATGTTGTTCGATCTTTGAAAAATGATTAAAAATTGTTGCAGCAATGGGGATATGTTCTTGGATAATCATGGGGATTTAATGGATGAACAATGGCAAATTCCATCCAGAACTCGAACTCCTCGAGTCCGGATACGTCCCGATCTCTCCTGCCTTGTTCACAATCTGTTTCAGGACCTTCACGAAGGAGTCTACATGCCAAAGATGCCTTGGATACCGATCAAAGCAGATGGGGATCTCGGAAATGTACTCAGCTACTGGTGAGGGGTTTACCGTTAGCCAACTGAGGGATAAATAATCATTCCCAAGAGTAATGGAATAGAAACGATAATTGAAACTGCTAACCACATAAATGTGCAACTGTATGAATATAATATATATATATATACACGTATATATACACATAAATTTATATATGCATGCGTAATCATATGTATAGATATATACTGGATATGCAGCAATCATGTGTATATCAAACAAACTGCCACTCCGCCTTAGCTGCCGGGTGACACATCTTTCTGCGCAGTCGTGGGCATGAAGCTTTCAGGAGCTGCGACGGCGTTTCAAGGGGAGGTTGAAAGACGGTGCCAAGAATCAAGACTTGAGCGGTTCTTATGAAGCAACAATCAACTTGAGAGGGTTTTATGAACCAATAATTACAGTAAGACTTCAGAGGTTTTTAGAGGGCAAAAATGGTTGCTGAGAGCAAAACAATCCATTGAAAGTGGGGTTTTGTGTAAGAAATTATGGGCCGTTTCAAGTGGATTTCACCTGGGAATGGTATATGTAAGATGGTATAAAAATATAAATTATCCGCAATTGAGATACAACCCTCTTGTCATAATGAATAAGTTTCTACATGTTGAGACCTCCAATACGTGGGGATCGTTCATGGCGGGTTCCACATTGCCACTTGGATAAGTGTATCCCAGTTTGTAAGTTGTTTATAACATTTTATAACCGATATCATATCTTAATAGAAGTGGATATGCTCCATAATTAAGATCATTTTATAGCCCATATCATTTTATAACCCATATCATAACCCATGTAATTATTGTATCTCTGGGGCATGTGATCATTCTTACCCTCTGGATAGTTCGAAACATGGCATAGTTCGATGATTCTCCCAGCGAGAAAAACCTCCATTTACTCGATGTCCCAGCTAGCCATCTTTGATGAAACCTATGATTCCCCACTTGGATATGGTTGGCTATCGCCCCATTATATCCATTATATCAACATGATATCCTCATGTCACCTAGTTAGAAACCAATGTTCAAGTGATGACACCGAAGGCCGATGCACACCGAAGGCCCGAGGTCCAAACTCTCAGCGAGCACGCTTTGCATGTAATCGCTCAGGAGCATCTCACCTTTACAGAGCTCATGGGGGACGCTGAGAAGACACATTGCATGATTTATATCGCCCAAAAAAACGCGCAAATTTTTGACAACATGGCAATATCTGGTATATGATTTAACCAACAACACACATACTCGAAGCGAAAACACACATGTGGTAGATCCAATTCCCAGTTGGGGTTTATTCTTGAGTGTCCGCAAAGATGTGATATCATATGGAAAAAAAACACATATATATATATATATAGCATCATACGTCCTACGTATATAATATACGCATATACTGTATCATATACGTATTTATTATGTCACATGTATGATATCATACGTATGTTGCATAATGTATATCACATATGTATGTTGTCATATATATATACATAGATATAGATAGATATAGATATAGAAATAAAAATAGATATAGATGATGTAGATATATATATATACATATGTATATATAAAGATACATATAGATATGTGTGTATATATATAAATATATTATAATATAGATAGATATTAGATATAGATATTAGATATAGATATAGAGATAGATATAGAGATAGAGATACAGATAAGATAGACAAGATAGACAAGATAGATAAGATAGATAAGATAGATAAGATAGATAAGATAGATAAGGTAGATAAGATAGATAAGATAGATAAGATAGATAAGATAGATAAGATAGATCAGATAGATCAGATAGATCAGATAGATCAGATAGATAAGATAGATAAGATAGATAAGATAGATCAGATAGATCAGATAGATCAGATAGATCAGATAGATCAGATAGAGAAGATAGAGAAGATAGAGAAGATAGAGAAGATAGATAAGAAAGAAAGAAAGAAAGAAAGAAAGATAGATAGATAGATAGATAGATAGCTAGATACATAGATAGATAGATAGATAGATTAGATTAGATTAGATTAGATTAGATTAGCTTAGATTAGATTAGATTAGATTAGAATAGATAGATAGATAGATAGATAGATTACATTGCTTTACCATGTCATAAATGGATATCAATGGTTTCATATCACCCCAAACCACCCCCAAAAATCGCTGCCGGCGCCTGACTTCTCCGTACCCAGACTGCTACCAGACTTCAGGATGAAAGCGATGGACATCTGCACCTAGCCATGCTGCTGGCCCCGCTGCTGGTTTCGTGGGAAAATCTGAAAATGTCGATGGTTTTGGAGATCTGAAGCAACATGATGTTGGGGGTTCACGGAAATGGTCGTGAAGAGCCCTGTAGGATTTTTTATGTGAATCCAAAAGTCCTGACGTAGATCTCATATTCTTACACAGTTTTCACCTTTATTGGAAAATAACCAAGACCTCTCATCTTCCAATGACGAATAGGTATGGGTCTAAAAATTGTGGCACCTGGTCTGCAATACACTCCACACAAAGAATCATGAAGGCAGGTACCCCACATGTGGTTGTAGTCCTTTTGCGTTCCATCCCACTTTTCATGATTTTGACGATCATGAGATATCATGAGCGCAAATCTATGCAAATCTGAACCACCTATGGCCTATGGCTAACTTCCTATGGCTAACTTCAAATATCCCACAACAACAAAGCAATCTTGCCAATAGTGATGAAGCCCAAAAATCTATCCATTTGTAATCATTGTAATACTTCGTAGATCATCTCACACCGGATTTCTCCCAAATTTTGGATTTCCATGGGGTTTCCTATGGATTTCCTATGAGCGACCCATCCAAGCCCCGTTTTCAAACGCCTTCTGCAGGCAGGCATTCGCCAAGGCAGGTGATGGAATCTCCAGCTTCAGGCGGTCGATGGTGTCGGGCAACAGCTCCCGCTGATTGATCACCTGTGTTAGGAATACGACCGCAGTTTACATTGTTTCACTCTGTATATATATATAAATCGATATTATATATATATATAAACAAAGCATATATTATATAATACATTAAAAAAAAAACTATATAATATAATATAATATAATATAATATTATATTATATAATATAATATAATATAATATAATATATAATATAATATAATATATCATATAATATAATATAATATATCATATAATATAATATAATATCTAATGTAATATAATATTTAAAAAAAACTATATAATATAATATAATAAAACATAATGTAATATAATATAATATAATATAATAAAAAAAATATATAAAATAAAATAATATAGTATAATACATAAAATATAATATAATATACTATAAGAT
>Ga0126342_10001628_pt1 | contig 32387 bp, 34 predicted proteins | sample Cyp1metagenome_FD_92528 | JGI IMG/M metagenome (GOLD analysis project Ga0126342, IMG submission 92528) | Coral microbial communities from Lord Howe Island, Old Settlement Bay, Australia - Cyphastrea 1 metagenome | ecosystem: Host-associated > Invertebrates > Cnidaria > Coral ...
GTTTAAGCGATGGCTTTTAAGGGCTGGCAAGTGGCCTTGGAAAGCTAAGAAGGAGAAGTTCCACACCTGCGGTGGTCCCAGGCGCCGCCCCTGCCTTGGCCAAGGCCGGGGTCGGCGGATATTTCTTTTGTTTGATGAGGGTTGCATTGAAGAGGTAAGATATTCTCGGCTTGATGAGATACCTTACAGGTGTTGCGACCACATGTCTTCGGCTCACAGGTTTATGCCCCTGTAGTCCAGTTTTGTTTTTTTTCGCTTATCAAACTCTTCCGCGGCCACCGGACTGCGCCACGTGTTTTTTTCTGGAGCTTGGAACGAAGACTCCTTTCAACGTCAAAACAGGACCCGTGCCATGTCCGGGTGGAGCGGAGGTGGTTGGAATGGTGGTGGTTGGAAGGGCGGCGGTGGCGGTTGGAGCAATGACAACTGGCGCGATGGCGGTGGTGGTGGTGGCAACTGGCGCGATGACAACAAAGGTGGTGGCGGTCGTAAAGGCGACCGTGGCAACAACGGCAAGGGGGGTGGTGGCGGCAAGGGGGGTGGTGGCAAGGCTGACAGTGGCCCCCCACCTGCTGCCCGAGGGCCGGGGGAAGCCTTGAAACCCGGTGAAAGTATCCGATTGAACACCAACGACTGTGAATCTGGACTCAAATTGATGGGTGGTACTGGCAGTGGCACAAGAGAACGAGCTCAGAGAAAAGCAGATAGTGGTACCTGGGCTGAAAGAATTTTCGAGATTTGTGCGTGATTCGCTGGGTTAACCTTGTTTAGGTATGTTTTAGTTGGTTTTTTGGGCAAGGATTGTGATACCCAGAGTGAAATGCCGCTGAAGAAATCCATGATTAACCTCCTCAAACAGGGGGTTCAGCATCTTCCCCATTGAATCAAGGCACACAGTGGGCCGGCGTCCGGGCCGATTGCGGCGTGGCGGCTGAAGGGCTCTGGGCCTTCTGCGTGTGGAACGAGACCGGTGGCAACCTGCGCATCGGTTGGTCCATGGAGAACTCCAAGTTGGCCCTGGGAACTGTGCCTTGGAAAATGGAGACTTACCCTTTGGTAATTTAACATAACCATAGGAAAACCATAGGAAAATGGTGGTTTAATGGGATTTAATGGGATATAACCTCTGGTAATTTAACATAGCTATTGAAAATGACCATTTATAGTGGATTTTCCCATTGAAAATGGTGATGTCCATAGCTATGTTAAATTACCAGAGGGTAACCGAGACTTAACCAACAAAAATGGGTATTTCATGGGATTTCGACACTGCTGATTCATGATAGCTAAGTTGGTGCTTTTATAACTCCAATTTCACTTCATGGTAGATCTCAATCGAACTAGTTACAAACTGATTTATGATTTGTGATTTATAAACATCAATAAACATCAATAAACATCAATAAACATACCAATAAACATACCAATAAACATACCAATAGTTACCTGGGGCACCACCTTCTTTTCGGAGGTTTATTTTGGATGGTGCTGATCCCGAGGATCGATTCTCCTGGGGATTTGGCGGCACTGCCACGAAGAGTCACGCGGGAAACTTCGAGAAGTTTGGTCAAACCTTCGGCAAGGACGGCGAAAAACATCGAGCCAAACCACTTGGGGATCCATCAAAACACCATAAAACATGGGCAAAACAGAGCCATGGGTCAACTTGATCAGAAAAGCTGGCTTAGTCATGGGATATTTCATGGTAAAAGAATCTATAGATATCTATAAATGGGGGATATGTCATGGATATAACTCACCAACAATCTGGATATACCTCCGTTGATGGGTTGATTGGTGGCTAATCAACGGATCACCGTTGGTTGAAAAAAACCATGAGTACTCTACGCGTAACTCTACATTTATATCTCCCTTTCATGAACCATTAATTGTAGTTACCCTCTGGTAAACTAACATAACTATGGAAAATCACCATTTTTTATGGGTAAATCCACTATAAATGGACATTTCCAATAGCTTTTTGATGCTTTTTGTATGTTTACCGGAGGGTATAAAAGCACCAACTTAGCTATCATAAATCAGCAGTGTCGAAATCCCATGAAATCACAATGTTTCGACTGGTGAAACATTATTGTTTTTTTCGGGGGCCTCACCGTGAATGGCTGACCCCCTGGTGGCACCCGGTTCAAAAAAAAACAGGGCTTTACAAAGCCGCTAAAAAACATCAGCAAAAGCCATCATTCACCCAAAATTCATCAATCAGCCATCATATGCCATCATGAAATCCCATTAAATCCCATTTAAATCCCATTAAATCCCATTCATATGATCAAATGACTATTCCATTAAATCCCATTGAAGAATCCCCATTGTTGATGCTAAAAAATCATGGTGAAAATTTACCAGCAGCCAGCGCTCCCGTCACCAAAAAGGATGATGCCATCACCTGCTGTGTCGACCTGGAAAGAAGGGCCATCCTCTACTTCAAAAATGGCCGCGAGATTCCGGGTTCCTGGGCGCAATGGCATGGCTAAAATACCATTAAAATTGGGTGTGTGAAAAATGTTACATGCAATAAAATATTGCTATACTATAATATGAATGATTCTTTATCGAATTATAACATGCTAAAACCTGGTGTTTTCGGGTCATCGTTTCATGGGAATAAGTCAAGCATGGTTATACTGAGTTATACCCCCCTGTAACTTGGAATATCTTTAAAAAAAAGTGGCAAAAAGGATGGTGAAATATGTCTACTTCACTATTGTTTAGAGGATTTAAACCATCAAAGATGGGGTTCACTCACCATCCCCGGTTCACCCCTGAGCCGTGAACATTTGGCAATGTGGAATACGAAGCGAACACCCAAGGGATATAACCTTGACATGATGTTGAAAAATGTGGTCCATACTACTCAGTTTCATGTCCGTATGATTCGTATGTTAATCCTGCCCTCAACAGGGACGTCAACTGGAAGGTGCGTCGACTTGAAGGGTCGAGGCAGTCTTGTTGGATATCAAGAGCTAAAAACCGTCCTTCCATGTGTGTGTTGTTGCGGAACATGAAGAGTGTCCAAGGCGATTGCTTCACGTTCGGCAAAGAGCTATCAGGCGCGTTCGGGGTGTCCAAATGCGTGAAGCTGTTAGATCCTAAATCTGTGGAAGTGCAAGCAAGAAATTATGGGAATGCCCAGAAATAGATGTGGAAATGGAATGAAATGGACCACTGAGTCACTGTGCACGTGCATCTTCCAACTCAGCCATAACTTGCAATAACTTGCCACAACTTACCCTGGGGTAAACTAGATGTGGAAAAAAACCATGGAAAACCCCTTTTCAAATCCGGAAGATCTACATTTCAAACGCACCTTTTCCACACTTTTCCACATGTGACACGCTGTGTGCGCCAGGCGTGCCGTTGTTTCCCCATGTCTACACCAAAGAGGCCACCTTCTCCATCTCCTTCGATGGATCCGGTGGAGCTCCTCCATTGTCTGGAGGCGAAATGCCACCGGAAGAGTTTTGTGAAGTTCATCACCAAAAATGGTGAAATAACAGGGGATGGTTTATGAAATTGGTGAAATGATCCATCATATTATCCATTTATGATGGTTTATATGATATTATCCTAATGTTTGTTGAAATTGTTTTACCGACATTGATTTAACAAACAGATAAAACTGCTGTTTTATTGGGATGTTTCATGGGAAATCCCTTGCAACTGGAGGTTATTGTCCATAATATATGGGATGTCATCCTTCCCATTGACGAACTCCATGATTTTTCAAGATGGGCACAAAACGCACCACCAACCAGATGACTTGTTGCTTTACCAACACAAAGATTTCACACACAGATTAAAAACTGCGCAGTTTTATTGGGATTTTTTTCATGGGATCATGGGGATGTGATGGCATAATGGAAATGTTCCAAAACCCCAACTGGGACTCCAAGGTGGCGAACTGAACGGAAATTTGCCTTGCTGGAGGTGAAAAATCAGCTATAGTTATATCATATCTGAGAAAAATTAGGTTTATTGGGATGGTGAAATGATCCATGATATCTGAGAAAATCATAGAAAATCACCATTTTGAATGAGGTGTTTCCATTGCCACATTACTGGAGGCTAACTGTATGTAACTCTAAAAAACATGGGCAAGTTTCTGTTACTGGTATCATCTTGGATTATGATGTAATCACTTTTTTGGCCGGTTTTCATGGTTTCCTCATTTTGTTTTGTTCCTGGTCAGTTGCTGTAAACTTGCAAAAAGTACTTGGACAATCTTAGAAATATTGACAGCTTCCCCCACCATATGTTGGTTGTTCTGCAGCCCAATGTATCCATTGATTGTTGACTCTACATCCCCTCGAAACTGCCCATATAAATTGCTAGCTCCCCATCTTTGTTGCTTACTCCATCATCCATCCCAATTCTTCCGTTACATCCCATGAATATCCCATTCTACCATCATGTTTCTTGTTTAAATCCCCATAGTTTGATGGTTAAATCACCCAAAAAACACCATTAGTACCATGTCATATCCCATAAAAAACCCCATCTTGGATGGTTTCCCCATATCTATTCATGCTATACATCAAGATAAGCCAGTATATTCCCATGACATCCTCACTTTTGTTGCTAAAATCCCATAAAAATCATGGATTTGTTCTAGCTTAAGTCACCATTTTCCTATGGGTTTTCTATGGTTTCCTATGGGTTTTCTATGGTTTTTCTATGGTTTTCTATCCCCATGCCATGACCATTGTCGTCCCAACGGCTTGTCCCATGGTCACGGCCAGGCTTCAAGTGGATCGCCGAGGCCCAGTTGGTGCCGCACCCCACGCGCATCTCGGGCGCCGGGCCCAGCGTCACCGAACCCGCCGCCGATGCCGGCGGCGACGCGGGGCCCAAGTTTGTGTTGACGCCCTACGGTTGGCGCACGGTGGAACAAGCCGGGGGACTCACCCAGGTGGGGATTTTTTGACAAAAAAAAAATGGCCCGAGTGAAAAACACAACCAGTTATTTTTGTAGCAACAAGTCGGCCCATTTATAGAATCTATGGGTTCCCATAGAAATAACCAGTTATAACTAATACATGGCCTTAACTGTGGAAAATGATGGATGGAGATGGGAAAATATATGGGGATGATGGATGATCGGGATTTTTAGATGGGTCAGAAAGAACTCCTTGAACTCCTTGAGAAGGGTGGAAAAGATGTGGAACAATTTTTGTGAGGATGACGGGGATGTCCATTTTTGGGAACTTCGAATCAACCCATATATGATCTAACCATATCTAACCCATGATACTTATAGGGACTTATAGGGAAAATATGGGATCTAACCCATCAAGAATGGGCATTTGTGTATGGAGATCATTTTGATGAAGCATCAACTATGGGGAAAATTCACAAAAAACATCGACCTGGAGGATCTAACAAAAAGGTGAATCGTCCGGACTGATTAAAACAGGTGAAGTAACGGACTGGCGATTAAGCACTTAATGATCTGGTTGGTGGTTTGGAACATGTTTTATTTTCCATTTCATATATGGGATGTCATCTGAAACCCATTGACTTTCACTCCATGATTTTTCAAGATGGGCACAAAACGCACCACCAAGCAGTGATCCATGGGACCATCCAAGTGAAGATTGATTGGAAGATATGGGGCTTCATCATGAATATTTGGGAATTAACCGGATTAACCATCAGGTTTACTAAGCGGGATGATGTGGCTCATGGAAACGATGGGTAGGATGAGGATGAGGATGAGGATGATGGGTTTTTTTTGTGCTGAAAAATGGCAAGATGGAGCAATTTGGGGGGCTTTTGAGTGGAATGGTGGATTTATTTTTGGTGAAGCAAGAAACATGGGGATTTGATCAACAAGAATGAGATTCAAGCAACAAAAATGGGTGCTGGATGGATGGTGACGTGGATGGTAGGGAGCTACATTCAGTCAGATGCAGATGCTGAGATTCATGGCAGGAATGGCGAAGCTCGCTGGATGCCTACGTGAGACACTTCACTTCCAGCTTGGAGTTGGAATACGAAGCCGAAAGACAGGCGGTGCTCGAAAAGGTCCAGAAGAGAAGCACTCGGCAGCTGCAGGTGGGATCACGATGATCAGTATGCAGGCGAAGTAACGTGTATGCCATGTGGCAATGCAATGTATGCAGTTGGGGTTTCCCCGGTCACTTGCTCGGCGCCAGGATGAGGGCATTGGCGTTGCCGGCCACTTGGATACACCTGGGTCTGTGGAATGTTCATTCCAGTCAGAAAAATTCCCGAAAAAAATGGGGGATTTTCGGAATGTTCCATGTGGATTCCGAAAATATTGGATTCAAATGGATGGAATCCGGAAGGGATCCCATCCCTTCTCCAGACATTCTCCGATCCATGAATTCTCCGAGGATTGTCCGCTGAGTTTGATGCCGTCTATGGCCGTGTGACCCTGTGGCCCGATGGCTGGCGCATGCCATACCTCTCGGAGACTGGGATGGAAAGATCGGCCCACTGCGACCTTGCCATGCCAATTTCATGGGGAACATATTGATTCACCAATGATGAACCATTGATTCCGTGGTGAAGCCATAAAAATCGCGTTTTATTGGGATTGAATGGAAAATCTGGGGATGTGAACGCTCGGAGTTCAACAGCCCTCTTTTGTGTTATTCAACTTGGCAAACGGAAATCCCTCCTCCGTAAACTGGAGGTTTACCCTCTGGTAAACTAACATAACTATGGAAAATCACCATGTTTAATGGGAAAATCCACTATTTCTATGGCCATGTTCAATAGCTATTTTGACATAACCAGAGGGTAGTTCGCAAAGTCATCAAGTCATCGAACTGGAGAGTCCAGCAAGCCATGGTCCGGAGGGTACCCTTTCAGAGCCCATGCCATCCGTTGAAACCGGATCCTTTTCAGATGGCCCCCTTGGCCATCAATGGGGCCCCATGATGTGATGTTTTCACGTTGGCTAAAAAGCCCAAGAACTATGTAACTATACTTATGTAGTTGTATCATATAATATCATGTTATATATACCCTCTGGTAATTTAAAATAGCTATTGAAAATGGCCAGTTATAGTGGATTTTCCCATTAGAAATGGTGATTTCCATAGTTATGTTAGTTTACCGGAGGGTATGTGTATATATATACCATAAACCACGTTTATTCAGCCACTGAATTTTTAGGCGTGTCGGTTCACGCGATCGCTCGCTCGACAACGGGGGCCCCGTGATCTGTGAGATTTTTTGGTGCCCAAAAACTCTTCGTTCCCCTGGGATTATCCCGAGAAACCTATTGAAACTGACGAAAAGATGTGGCTTGGGCCAGGTGGGTTTCCCCACTGGGAAAAATATGGAACAATGGGCTTCAAGTAATTTATATTTTTTATTTTTGATATATCAATGATTTTATCAGTGATATGTTTTTTTTCACGAACTGACTCCAGTAAATTAGCATTGATCCTTCCATAAGTTCGGGGTTGGAAGATTAGTTTCCACTAAAAAAATGCTTTTTTCAGGGTCTATGATCATTTACTGGAGTAACCAGTTCTAAAATCATTGATATCACAATCCGTCATGGTGACGTTATCAACATGTCCCCATATTATTTCCCATTAAAATAGACATAGATTGGGGTGTTTCTATGTGTGTCTCCATTAAAAACAAGCAAACCCCATCGGGTGTTCAAATTTGTTCATGGTTGATAATAGTTAATAACCATCAATATCATCAATGGCAAGTATATTAATTTATCTATATCTATAGGAGATAATATTAATAAGTACATCAACATATAGTACAGATACCATCAATAAATGATCATTTATATATTAATAACCATCGATCTATACTAAATGAGATACATATCATCAATTATCATGAATTATCATGATACATATCTATACATATCATGATACATATCTATACTATATTATCTATACTATTACCCTCTGGTTTTTTAACATAGCCATGGAAAATCACCATTTTTAAGTTCGGTAAACCCATCTATAAATGGGCCATTTTCCATGGCTATGTAACAAATAAACAGAGGGTAGATTATTTATAGATGAACTAGCCATTCAAACTGGTGATGTTCCCCACGATTCCGATGAAACCTGTCCATTTAAACCAATCCATTGAATTAACATTTTTTTTGGTTCTCCAGGAGATCAAGTTCGGCCGCGCGGTTTTGCTCAGCACCGTGGACGGCGGCGTTGACCTCGAGGTGGGGAATTTGTGAAAACTGGGCGATTCACCGAGAAAATCACGGGGAAAATGGGAAAATCCTATGGAAAACATGGGGAAAACATATGAGAAAAGTTATTTTTTACGGGAAAATGTAGGAAATCATATGGGAAAAGCCATTTTTTACGAGAAAATGTGGGAAAACATCTGGGAAAAGCCTGAAAATGATAGAGTGTGATAGCATTTGTGTAAGAAATCATGGGCAAATCATCGAACTTTGGGGATGCACTTGGATACTACAAAGGACATAACCAACAATCGTAATTGTGACTGGTATATACCCTCTGGTAATTTAACATAACTATAGAAAATCACCATTTCTAGTGGATTTTCCCATGAAAAATTGTGATTTTCCATAGTTATGTTAGTTTACCAGAGGGTATTCAAGGAAAGATCGTGAAATATGGTCAGCCAGATATATTTGATTGATTCAGACCCACATATTGGTGAAATTCCTGTTGAATCTATCTTCATAAACCAATCTTCACCTTGATTTTTATGGTGAAGATAGGTTTAATGGGGATTGAACCCATTTGGGGATATAATGGGGGTATAATTGGTATAGAATGGGACAAATCACCAACAACTCACTTTTTTGGTCCTAAAAATGCTACCCGACATGGGTCCATTTCGATGTGGAACTGGTGGATCAAGCCATCACAGGATGAGATTTCACCGCTTCCAGGATCCCAAGAAAACCATCTCGGCGGAGGTCGAAAGCAACTCACTTCGCAGTGGAAACGGGTTCCCTCATGGCTGGTGAGTCGCTGCTGGATGGTTTCGAAAATATGAACTGTAAAGCATCAGAATAGCCCGATGTTTGGAAAACCTCCATAGTTCTTCTGCGCTTGATTTTTAAAGAAAGCAGTAGAAATGGTACCCTCTGGTAATTTACTGTAACATAACTATAGAAAATCACCGTTTCTAGTGGATTTTCCCATCAAAAATTGTGATTTTCCATAGTTATGTTAGTTTACCAGAAATGGTAAAGCATCGCATCTTTCAACGGTGCAACACACCGCCAGAGGTATCCGCGACAACACCATGATTTTGAGCACCCCATACGAGCGCCTGCCCTCCACCGGAGGAAAGGATCTGCCACTCGGCGACGTGGGGAGTTGATCGGGTGAGAGATTACTTCTATCGACTCTTCTATGCGATTTAATGGGATTTTGTGGAATTATATCACGGGATAGATAGATTGGATTGGATTGGATTGGACTAGACTAGACTAGACTAGACAGATAGATAGATAGATAAAGTGGGATCTCCGTACCTATGGATGTGCTCACCCATGGGTAGATTTTTTGGGCAGCTGGCTCAATCACAAACCATTTCCGGAGCCAGTTTTTTTCTTTTGAGCATAATGTGAAAAATCACAATTTTGCTGTGTCTGAACTTCATATTGGTGGGTGAAATTCCCATGTTTGATTCGATTCCGAATGTGGAAGGAAGAGTTTTCCCTGTCATTGCCCTTGGAATTGATTCTATCTTTCCGGCTGCAACGATGGTGAAGTTCCAAGTCGGACCACGATGGTCGTGGATGATTGGCGATCAACATGCCCGTTTTTTCGTTGGTAGCTCCCCTGCAATAAATGAATATAGATATGGAAAATTCACGATTTGTAGATCATTTCCCCACTTGTTGGTTTGTAAACTCGTCTCACTATGAGTATATCCATTATAAACCCAATGAAACTAGTGCCCCACAGCAACTTACTTATCTTGGGGTCCCTTCCTGTAGTTATGCCCAGGTATGTGCTGTCCACGTAGCTTAAATCCAGAATTTTGATGCTGAACCCAGGTGGACACCAAAATTGATGAAGTCCCCAGGTCTTTGGTGGTTTAACATCAACCCCCTAGAAAAAACTTATCTAAACTATGGATATATAGTTAACTCATCTATGGATGTATACATATATAATCATATATTAACATCATATATTAACATCATTTTACTCATATATAGATAGACTATCATATATTACCATCATATATTAACTATGGATATATAACTCATCTATGGTTGCCCAGTCTTCAGCATAGCATTTTCAAAAGCTCCAGGTACCGTGTGGATTTGGGTCCCAACATCGTGGCCAACAAGCGCATCGACCGCATGCTGGACGAGCTCCAACGATGTCTGGGTGTGGATCAAGCAGCGAACCCACGGGTGCCCGGGCAGTGGCTTAGCCGGGGCGGTGGAAAAATGGTGAAATTTTAAGCCATGAAAATGGAGGAAAAAATGGAGGAAAATGGCGGTTTGTGGGGATTTCAGATGTTTTCCTAAAGTGAGATGTGGAGGTTTGAAGCCATGATTTCATGGAGGTTTTGCGAACATCAATGTGGATTTTGGGGATAGCCATTTGTGGAAAAGGAAAATGGAGATTTCAGCCATGGAAATTGGGATTCAACCAGCCAGATACTTGCATTCTACCGCTTCGACACATGTAGAGTGTTCAACCGGCACCCATAAAAGTAGGAAATTAGTACAAATGAGTCAAAAAAAAACGGACCCATTTAAATTGGTGGGTCTTACTTGTCAAAAAAAGTGGTTAATTCGTCAACAGGCGGGCACTGGTCAAGAATCATAAAGGTGGATGGCTTTTGGTATTTCTTCAAAAATCCAAACTATGTTCAAGTGGATCGAACATGAACATAAACACCAATTGGAATGGAACATGAGCCAAACATTGACCAAATGGTGCAGTCTTTCTATCTATCTTTTGGATGGAATGTGGGTTGGCACTTGGATGCAGGGTTGTTCCATCTTTCCTATGCAGTTGCTTCTGGGCAATATCCACCTCTGTATTTCCACAGTTCGGTGACATTTCTGTGTAGAGTACAGGTGTGCCATGCAGCATTTGACACTGAACACACAAGAGGAGACAGAGCATTTCGTCATATTCTCTGGGGCTCGTGCTCCGTTTCAGTTTAGGATTCTAGGCTCACACCCGTCATGTGGCAATCGAATGCTGCGCAGTTTCTTGGCTCATCGTCACGTGGACCAGCCGTTACGTGGACCAGTCCGTTTCGTGTTGGTTAGATGCCTTCGGGCGTGATGGAGAGCCACGGAGACAACGTGGAGACATCGGAGAAAACGGAAACGGTGTTGCCCGTAGCGTTTTTCTCCAAGGAATCCACCGGCTCCAAATCCAGGGAGAAGAAACGCAAGAAACAGAAGAAACAGAAGACCTCGGATGCCAAGGTGACGACAGCCACGACAGCCACGTCAGGTTTCGGAGATCCTGCACTCATCAAGTCGCTCTCACTGGAAGTCGCACGACCAAGTGTCCATCGTCAGGTTCAACGCACAGTGCGAGGTGCCGCGTAGTTGTGTTCGGTGAGGCCAACTGACGCAGAGAGATTTAGGTTGGCCGAACGAAAGCGTTTAAAAGTTTAAAGTTTAAAATATTTTAAAATATTATGACGGGGGATGGCTCAGTTATGCTCAGCATGTGTGGCAAAACTCATTGATCACTAGATACCACTAGTTTGGCTGGGTGACCAGTTGATGACGGATAAACTAGGCCATTCCCATTGAAGCCGCCGTGATTTGCAATCCAAGAACCACAAATGGATGCTTGGTGATACTTTGCAATGATTGGCAGTCTCTTGAGTTCCCAACCAGTTGCGGACCACTTCCTGGTACAGAGAAAAGAACCGGCTGCCGTGGAGACTTTTGCTTATACACTTGGCATGGTGCGCACAGCCGCTATAGCCAAATTAATCTGGAATCTAGATGTGGATGGCGCTGATGGTCCCCAAATCTCCAGAATTGATCAGGATTCCGTTCTTAACATCCCAATTCAGGTAAAAAAGACTGATACCATATGATACCATGGACCGTGACCGTTCATCTAGTTTTATCATGTTTTATCCACCAAGTTGCCTTACCGGCCTTGCCAATCATGGGCTCCAGGATTCCATTCAGAAGTTGAACTACAACGCGAACCTCTGCGGCTTGCTGCTCCCCGGCGCCCCCTTGGCCGATGCCTTGTACGCAGACATCGGCGAGTCCAGTGCCAGCGCGGCGAAGTGGGACCCCATGACGCGAGCTGCGCCCAATCCCAAGGCGGACATCAGCAGGGCTGCCAAGGACGGGGGAAACGCCGGAAACGAGGATTTTGAGGTTTTTTAGGTCATGTGGAGATTCGAAAAGGGATTGGTTTTTGGTGATGTGGGAAAATGAGCATTTTATGGAGATTATGTGGGAGTCTGATGAGGATTATTGGAGAATTATATGGGAAAATGCTGATAGGGGGATATGATGGGGGTTATATGTGGAAAATGAAAGACCCAAACTGATGAAAAGGGATTAGAACAATCAAATGGTGACAAAAATGGTGTTAAGATGGGAGAGCCATTGAAAATACCCTGTGGATCTAACAATTAATATGGAAATCCATCAAAGCTCGCTGGACAAGGACAGCTCTGGCTACTGCCAGCCACGGGTATCTACAACTGCTACAACCGACCCTTTGGTAATCAATTTTGGCAACGGGAAACCCTCCAGTTACGATTTTACGGAGGTTTGGATAGGAAAATCATCGAACTGGGGGAAAACATTTTCTCAGTAGCTGAATTCTCCATGTTTTCTCAGGAGAAGGACATTGGAGCAGAGAAGTACAGCGCTGTGAGTCACCTGGACGGGTGGAGTCCACAATGGGTGAGCCTGTGAAAACACATGGGAATCCCATCAACATGTTTTTCCATTGTTTGGAACCACAAGAAACAGAAAGGTTCTGAGGAAATTGCTAGAGTTTGGCATGAAGAAATTGCCAGTGCTTGAGCTCCCATGTCGAATGTCGACCTCAGGTGATATTCATAGCAGTAAGACCTTGAACGAATCGCAGCAAAGTGCGTGCGACATGGTGCTGGAACAGAGGAGGCCTCAGCACATGGCAATTTTTCCGATCTGGGGAGGGAGTAGGGAGATCATGGGAGATCAAAAGATTCGACCTGTGAAAATGCGGCTTTTGTCAGACAGAAACAGTGAAAAGATGTGTGAAGGCAAAAAAAATGCATTACTAGCAGTATTTCAAGCAGAATTGGACATAAGATTTGTTGGTAGAGTTTTCTCATCCGATTTATCCAAAGTTGTTTCAAGACGAATAGCACGGACCATGTCAGTGCAAGTCATCCATCTGACAAATGGCCGACCAAACGAATAGAGCTTTTCTAAACCAAATTTTTGGCCCAATTTTACAATTCATCGCCATTATATAGATATGATTCAGATATGATATAATATGATATAATCCCATATATCCACAACAATGCGATTTTTCTTCCACGGGGTCTTCCCAAGAAACCCCAATTCGATTTTTTTCGCCCAGGCGTTTCAGCTTGATCCAGGGGCCTCCGGGCACGGGTAAAACCACCACGGCTGCAGCCATCATTTGCGGTTGGCTGAAGAGCAACCGGGGCCCCGTGTTGGCGTCTGCCTTCAGCAACAAGGGATGTGACAACATCGCGTCTTTCGGTGAAGAAAATGGGAGATGGAAAACGTTTAGTATGGAAACCATTGGAAACGCCTAGAGTTGTGTAGGGTTTTGATGATTTTCGGATGAGAAATAGTGATGTGTTGGGGTTCCATTTTGGTTTCATGGGTGAAGCTGCAAAAAGGTGAGTAGGAGAAGCAGTCAAAATGGCGAAGTTTTACACCGGAAAGCTCTTTTTGTTGGTGACCATGGTTTACTATAGACTTTCCATTGACTTTCCAAACCAATCCATTGACAAATTGGATCTTCTAAGCTCTTGAGATCTCCGATGGTGATCGAGGCAACAGCTGCATGGATTCGGAGTTCGCGTGCTGCGAATGGGTCTATGCTCGGCCAAAGAGCCCTACTCATTGGAACCTTGGTGTGGGAGAGATCACGAGGTAAACAAGTAAACTAAGTACACCAACTGCGCCACAGGGGGGTTGTCAACTTAGCTACTTTTGGGGATTGTGAACTTTGTGAACTACCTCATATCATGGGCCATTCGGATGGTCGGGCGGGGTTTGGTTTTGCAATGTGGCGCTGCCACACGGGGTACCCAGAAATGATGAAAACAATGGGTATGTGGGAAAAAAGAACAGTATTCGACCCCAGAAAGGCAATCATCATGAAGTGGTTACATTGATTCCCAAAGTGGTCTCCATTCTGCTCGCAGGAAACTCGTCTGGAGGAGTGCGGCATGAGAAGAGGGGACAAGGGAATGAAGGTGCCGGACCGACGGCTGGGCAGGACTGGGGTCATGTTAGCTATTAGAGATGGTGAGTTCACCCCCAAGAGTTTGGATGTAAACTATGGTTGCAGAAATATGTATACATATAATATGTATTTATATATATTATATTATATTATATTATTTTATATTATTTTATATTATTTTATATTATATCTATTATATATCTATTATATATCTATTATATATATATGTAATATATATATATATATATATATGTGTTTCCCGACAAAAAGGCTACCCTCCGGTGTCATCGAACATTGGGAAAGCCATTTTGTGAAAGCCCTCATTTTGTGGATCCGTATCCGCCGTATCCGTAGGCGGTGCTGGAGAACATCGATGTGGTCTGTGCCACCTGCATCGGATGTGGCATGGGTCCTTTGGATTCCCGCACCTTTCCCTTCATCGTCATCGATGAAGCAGCTCAGGCGCGCATGGTCGGGCTGAGTCGATGTTTACAAAGATGGTGCTGTAAAATCCAAGATATGGCAGGTTACCCTCTGGTAAACATACAAAAAGCTATTGAAAATGGCCATTCATAGTGGATTTACCCAGTAAAAATGGTGATTTTCCGTAGTTTTTTGTATGTTTACCAGAGGGTATTCCATCCATTTAGAGAAATCTTTGAGATCAGAATGGGTTCGCCTGGAAAGGGATATTCAACAGTCCAATGGTTGTTCGTCATGTTCACCATTTGGGTGGTATACACCTTTTTTTGGACAAAATTAAAACCCTATGGTTGGTTAGTTACATCTCAAATATCCCCACAAAACATCCCCATTTCTCCCCATGAAGTATAGTTATCTCCTTCGTTATATCTACCATAAACCATAGTTAATTCAGCCACAGAAATATCTCAACTGAACGCGATTTCGAGGGGGGCCCATTATTTACAGAGAATGGTCCATCAAATCCCCGTGGAAATCCCCATCGAACTCGCAGGTCATCGAGCCTGCCGTAATTCTGCCGCTGGGCAAAGGAGCTGTGCAAGCCGCGCCTTGGCGCCGCCATTGATATCTGATGGGATGATAAATATCTGGTTGGTGGTTTCAAACATATATGGGATAATCCTTCCCATTAACTAATATTTTTCAAAATGATTAAAAAACAACCAACCAGATATCCATTGATATTCCATGATATTCTTGATTTTACAGATCACGAAACATTCTTATTACCCTCTGATAAACAAATATAGCTATTGAGAATGGCAATTTATAGTTGATTTACCCATTAAAAATTGTGATTTTCCATAGTTATGTTAGTTTACCAGAGGGTAATGTGAGTATAGCAAGAATATTCAGCACCAGTATTTGATGGTTTATACCACCCATGTATGGTAAAATTGGGGCTGGTTTACTATTGCTTTACCAACATGATTTGGGATCCAGTATAATGATATTGCAGGTTTAATGATATCGAACATTTCTGGATGGTGTGTTAAGTGGATTATCCCAATAATAGCGGTGCTGAACCAACAAAAACATGGGCATGTGGTGGGATCTAATCATCTAATGGAAGTTAACCATCAACATTAGGGACTTACCCCTATGGGAACATCAGGGGGATCAGCTGATGGTGGTAAGCGGTGGTCACGGGGCATTGGGATATGATATGGGGATCAACCAACAAGATGATGAGTGATTTTTCATGGGTAGAACTTGGATGATTTTTACAGTTGAATTATCATGACATCATATTGAGGCCGGAAATGAGCTAGCTCTCAAACATACCCTCCAATCAAACATGGCAATCGTTAAAATCCCTGATTCAGCGAGTTCTTTTTTCCTAGCTATAAACCTCGATTTATTTTATTATACTGAAGGGGATTTTCCATGGCCATCTTTGATGACACCAGAGGCCAAAAATCCATTGATATTCCATCAGCATTCCATATCCCATTCGAATATTCCATGATATTCCCATGAAATATCCCTATTATACCAAATATCAACCATGATTACTATTGTACATTATTTCGATCCCATTAATTTCCTATATTTATGGCGTCGTTTTGGACCGTGTCTTCCCCAGCAGGTGATGGTGGGAGATCAGTGTCAGCTGCCAGCAACGGTGTTGAGCCAGGAAGCCCAAACGAAAGGTTTGGACATCTCCATGTTCGACCGCAGCTTGGTGATCCTGGGATGGGGAGCTGGAAGGGTTTCATGAGAGAATCCTCAAATGTGGAAGTTGGCAATGTGACAGACTACACAACTTAAACTTTGGAGCATCGCCAAGGACTGCTGTCGATGGGCATGGAATACACCCTCCTCACCGACCAGTACCGCTCCTTGGCAAACTGCACAGGATGTCTCTGGATGTTGCCCTGGAAGGCTCCCAGAAATGATCTGTTTGATCATTCTTGGTGCAGCATCCATGGTTTCTGCTGATGAAAATCCTCGTATTGGTGAGTAAAATTCGCAGCTGCTTCAGAATCACCCATTCAGCAAGATAGCCATATTTCTATTGGATTACACGGTTCCCTTGGATAAACCACTGAAGTGTTCCATTGTTCACAGAGGCTCAGTAGCATTTCTGGAATCAAAGACACGGAGCCAACGCCTGGAAAAAACACCCTCATCACTCATCGGCAATTTTCGAAAGATGACTTGGTTGGAATATGTTGGAATGATATCGTGTAATTAACATGATATGATTGCAAATATAAATGTCATAGGGAACATAGATATATCAATACTGATCAGATCAACATATTAGTATATTCATCCCCATCATGGTTCATGATATTTACAAGCCATCTATCTATCTATCTACCTATCTATCTATCTACCTATCTATCTATCTATCTATCTTTCTATCTATCTATCTATCTATCCATATATATATTATCCCATCATGTTTTTTTACAAGCCATATACCCTGTGGTTATTTAACGTAGCTATGGGAAATCACCATGTTTGCTAAATCATCATGTTTATCATCTATTTCTATGGGCCATGGTTTCCATATGGCTTTATGTTAAATAACCAGAGGGTAACTATTAACCATTAACCACATAGTGGTGCCCCATAGATAGCTAAGTTGGTTTATAACTGCAATAAGTAGGACTTATGGTAGACATATCTATAGTTGATGGGGGTTATAAACTAACTTATAACTGGGGGGTACCACATTGCATAGATTAACCATAGATTAACCATAGATTCTCCATAGGTTAACCATAGGGTGTTCCCAGGAATGCATCCCTCCATCAGCGCCTTCCCATCCTGGCGCTTCTACCGTGGGGAGCTGAAAAACGCCGTGACCGACGCGGATCGGCCCATGCCCCAAGGCCGGGCCATGGTGAAGAGATGGGAGAATACCATAGGGATATGCCAGCAATATGGGATTTTTCATATGATTTCATCAACTAGGGATGATAATTACTTATGATCTACAGATCGAGAAGATGAGAAGATATGCGGGTGTTTTATGGGATTTCATCAAGAATAAGTACTGTTTTGATGAGAGAAAGTGGCATTTGTTCAGCACGAATGGTGATTGATTTCAAGGGATGTTTTGTGGGGAAAAACCATCTATAAATCGGGGGGGATTGTCTCATATCTGATGGGGATACTGGGGATGAAGCACAAAACTGGATGCAATGGATATATGGGGGGTATATTTTACAGGATAACTGACCTAAAGGATTGTAAAAATTGAGAGTGAAGGATCATAGGATCCAAGAAAGGATGGTTGGATGTTTTACTACCCTCTGGTAATTTGTTACATAGCTATTGAAAACGGCCATAGAAATAGTGAGTTTCCCATTTAAAAAAAAAAATGGTGATTTTCCATAGCTATGTGAACGTTTACCAGAGGGTATATCCTATTAAATCCCATTAAACCACCATTTTCCTATGGTTTTCCTGGAGATGTGGCGTTCCAAACATGAGAAAACCCAGCCAGAAAACCAGCCAGGTTTGCCGTTCCGATCCTCGCTGGTCTTCCTCCATGTGGATGCCATTGAAAGCTCAGGCCGCTCGATGGTCACCTTCCATTGTGAACGACCCGAGGTCAACGTTTCTACCGTCTGCGAAGTGGAAAATCACTATTTTCATAGGTAAATCAACATATATAAATCAACTTAGTAACTATTTCTATGGGTCATTTTCAATAGCTATGTAACAAATTACCAGAGGGTACTTGTAGTTGTTGTAGTGCTGTTTCAAAAACTCACCCAGCTGTGGTAGAAATTCGAAAAACCCCTCGACACCACCAGGTGGAGCATCCAAAAAGAACGAAGGTGAGGCCGACTGTGCAGCCTGGATCGTGGAACTTGGGCTGCACGATGATCGACTGCTGTCGGATCACTGCCACACTGGAATTATGGATGCAGATGTGAATTATACAATTGATATGTATATATATATATATGTATATACATAGATATATATATATATGTATATATATATATTCCCAACCTCTGTGAGATACTTGCTGAAGTCCCTTGAAGTCCCTCCATGGTAAAGTCTGGAACCCTCTTGAATGGTTTGAGTGGATCTAGAATTGAAATTGATGGATGTGGGTCTCAGATGCATAGGGCCCCAAAAATTGTTGCTTGTCCTCCCTGGAAATCATCCATGGTGGCCATGGTGGCCATGGTGGCTGCTCAGGAACAGGTGATGCAATCTGGTATCCGACCAGAGAGCATTGGCATCATCTCGCCCTATGGGGCTCAGGTGGGGAGCCGCAACGGACATCAACGGACGTCAACCGGTCACCATGGCACAGGTGAAGTTGATCCAACGAAGCTTGCCCTACAACGCGCAGATGTCCGTGCAAGTGAGCACCGTCGATGCGTTCCAAGGTCGCGTGGCTCAGAATTTGGTCCGTTGGTCCCAGGGAAGGGACATGCCGTTATCAAAAGGGGGGGGTTACCCCATTTTACGGCCAAGATACCCGGAAAAATGCAGGAAAACGATGATCAACTATGATCAACTACCAAATTTGAGGTACCTGATTCTGATATGCCATGGTCATGCTAAGGGACTCAACCATCCAATTTTGTGAGTGCACCATTTTCACCAGTAAAGAGTCGCTTAACCTAACCAAATGATGACATGTATCGACAAGATTTTCTTCAGCCACATGTGGAATGATCATCCCCAATCATGTCTTCCAGATGTTTCACCATTTTTTCACACAGGTGGCCAAGAACGAAAGGCGCCATCCATGAAGCACTTGTCACATCCATACCATTCATCAGATCGCCCGATCCATTAACCATCACGGAGATCCATTAAGAAAAGCAATGATTCCCACGGTATCCAGCCATCGCCGAAAAATCCCTTCGATTTCCCGTATGGTTCAAGTCCCAAAGGTATCCAAAGGTCATCAAAACATCACCACCGTGATCACATCCATCACATCCATTGGATTTCTCCGGCGGAGGCAGCGAGCGCGAGGTGATCATTCTGAGTTTGGTCCGCGCCAACCGCCGCGGCGACGTAGGCTTCGTGGCGGACTGGCGGCGGCTGAACGTGGCACTGAGCCGCGCACGGCGGCTCTGTGTGGTGGTGGGCTGCCCGGCGTCAACGTTGCTGCCGTTGTGTTGGAGGATTCAGCCCATGGGGAAAATAGGGTTGATAAATGTTGGGAACCTAATAACCAAGTGAGCACATAGGTGAATATAGGTGAATAACCAACAAGAAAGGGAGGTCTACCCATAAAAGCTATCAAAGCTTCTTGAGTTCGTAACATGAATGGGGAAGTGATGATGAACCATCTGTTTGTTTGGTCCAGGATGAACAAGAAAAGCAGATTAGTAGTCAGCGGGTCCCCAAAATGGTAGCAATGAGCCACCTATCAGTGGCTTCCTCATCCTGGGTTGATGCTTTCAGAGGTTGGAACTAGCTTCTGGTCCAGGAAGGGGACTGGTGCTACAACCCATTTTTGGGTGAGACGCGTCGATCCCAAAAACTTGCAATGATCTATATTTTCCAGGTGAGAGACCAACGCTCTAAGTTCACCATTGCGAGGATGTTTGCAGTTCCTCATGTGTTTCACAAACTCAAGTGATCGAAAATTTGCTACAAGAAATGTTCACCACCAAATGGTTTTTCGACCGAGGTAACATTCCCACCTGGCTCAGTTCGCAGAGCGCCTTGATCCGCGACTGGTTGGGCTTCCACCAAGTGGGCAAAGCCGACGTGCGCGCCTTCCGAGGATGGGGCTGGGGTGGTGACTTAAGTCAGTTACGGTACTTGGAAGTTTCCTCAATCATGAGGGGTAGCCCTAAATCATCCATTTTCTCATAGGATTTTCCATTGTAAGCCATCCAACTATTGGGGCACCCCCATGACTATGGAAACCACCACTGGATAGAACTGGATGGGGATACTTCTGAGCCCCCCAGCGGGTGCAGTTCCATGATATCACCACATAAACTGGGAATGAGATGGGCAACCCCATTGTACACCTTATAGCCATTTATAACCTTGTATAAGCTAAATACACAATATATTTACACCTTATATTTATATGAATCAATATGACCAGGTGAAAATCTTATTAAAGATCTTGCTGGCTTTGACATCCTTCAACAGGCTATGTGACAGATCTGCCTATGGACGTGGCGGCCAAGGCACCATCGGGTATGTTTTGAGGTGATGTTTTATTTTCCCAATGGGAAATCTATCATTTGGAATTCATGGCTGGGGAATCTATCGGGAATATGTTGATGTTTTTTGAGCCCCTTAAGCAAATCCAAATATTGGTGAAATCCACATCAAACAATCCATAAAGGTGATGTAATATGGATATCACTAGCCAACAACATGGTTGGGTGTGTGTGTGTGTGAAAATGAAGTGGCCTTCAGCAATCAAACATGGCTGGGAAATCAATCTCCCTTAAGTGCAAGTTTGTAGCAGGGTTTTTATCATCGAACAAATTTAGGGATGTCCAAGAAAGCTATATTTGATGACACCGAAGGCTAGATGTATTAGGAGTTGAAGACATATTAGCTCGATTGCTTTTCTGTGGATCTTCTTAATTGCTTGGGCATTGTTCAAAGAAACAAAATTGGCTTCCAGCAGCCGCTAGCCACCATTTGCGATGAGTTCATCCTAATCATTCCATGGGTGGTTTATCCCTGTTGAATGAAAAACAACTTTCAGCTTGTTTTGGTGGTGAAAAATCTACCGCCATCCCCAAAATTTGTTCACCACATAAAACCAGCAAGTTTTCCCCATTTCGATCGTTTTTCCCAGCCCATCATTGATTGCCATCCCCATCCCCATCATCCCCATCCACCATCCCAGGTCAACGCGCTGCGTCAAGACTTCCTCACCACCAACCCGGCGCCCGCCAAGCTCTCGCGCGCCGAGAAGGCGGCGCGTAACGTCTCGGCGGCCGGGAAGAAGGCGCGGGAGATCACGCAGGCCCTGGAGGATGCCATCAAGGCAGAGGATGAAGCTGTGCCTCGGATGGGATGATGGTGAAATGATGGGATTTGATGATCCCTTAAAAAATCCCTTTAAAAAGAGAAGAGATCTAAGGATGTGGTGGATTGGGATTTGATGATGGTTTTATGACGGTTTGATGGGAACTTGTATGGGAACTTGTATGGGAACTTGTATGGGAACTTGTGGGATTTTATGGTTGGGAAGACCGGGGATGAACTGGATTATCTCAATAATGGGGATTCACCAACGAAAAACAAAGGGCACAAGATGGCTTCATGGGAAAAATCATGGGCATTGTTCATGATTGATGGGGATTTACCCTCTGGTAAACCAACAGTTTGCTATGGAAAACCACCATCTTTAACAGGTAAATCAACTATAAATAGGCCATGTTCAATAGCTATGTTAGTTTACCAGAGGGTACTGCTCTAGTGGGGAATCAGAAGGTTGGGATTTCTGGGGATTTTGACCAAAATCCATGGGGACTACACTGGTTTTTTTTTACACATCAACAACCTTGGATGACGGGATGGTCGGGATATGGACGAATATGGGAGAAGATCTACCAATCTGGTGATATGGATGGATTTTTTCAGCAACCAGGTGGATTTTCTGCGATTGATGGAGATGGAATGATGTATGGAATGATGTACCCTCTGGTAAACATACAAAAAGCTATGAAAAATGGCCATTTATAGTTGATATACCCATTAAAAATGGTGATTTTCCATAATTATGTGAAAGTTTACCAGAGGATAATGGGAATATCTAGTGATTCATGGGAATATTATGAAAAAATCACCAACATGATGAGAATATCATGGGATATGTATGGAATATTTGAGTGTGTCAATCATGCACCTGTTGCACCTGGATGTTGGACGGAGCGTAATCGAACAGCTGGATGTAAGTCGTGCTGAGTGGCTGGACATCAGGTGCTGAAGAGCGTCATCTCTCAGGCTCGGGGTGATGCCATGTGGGGCACTGCCTACATTGTTTGCGGATGTTGTGAAAGATAGCCAATGATCACTAAAAATCGAATGTCATCATTCGTTGGCAAATCAAATTATTACTAATTAGCACGATGTTTTACTATTGGACCGGGTTTCTTTTTGAACAGGTCGGTGTTTTTGGAACTGGTTTGAAGAAGTTTCACTATTTGAAGGACCTTACTACTCATTTACTCATGTACACAGTTGGCTCATCACGTTTCCAAAGTTGGGAAACCTGACGACCTCCACTGTGATGGACAACACATCCGTTTGCCATCCCCCTAACATCACCAAGCATGGCGGCGATGTCACCATCTTGGAAAGTCATAGTTTGCACCTGCCACTTATGATTTCTCCAGCATAACATGTTCCTCCATCACTTCAGATCATTTCCAATGAAAAATAGATATAAAAAAATTGGTCTTTTACCAGACGCATTTTGTCCCATCGAGATGATGGTGGCTGCCACGGGTCAGATTTGGTGACATGGAGTCTCACCATCTTGAAATGACTGCCTAGTTGGGAGGGTCCCAAGGAAAAATCGACAGGGCACTGAATGCCCCATTCAACCACACATGATCTACACGTATCATCCATCTGTAGTTATTACACTTAACCATTATCAACCTGTTTATGTGTTTTATGTGTAACATCAATTTTTATGTCATCCCCACATTTCAACCACAAAATGGCCGTCAGATTTTTTCAACTTCCCATTTCATGGCCATCGACGAAGGCCAAGGAGGCGGGTATCGAGAAGTCCATCATCGACGAGGCGGAGACCACCTTGGAGTCCCTGTCGGCCTCGAAGAAGTTGCAGCAGGCCATGAAGAGCCGAGACCCCACCGCCTTGGTGCAGGCGCGATGGGAAGATGGGATGACCAACCAGATGGATTTATTAAGGGAATTCCCTGGGAAGATGGACCATGGTTTTTTGCCATCTGAATCATCATATAACCATTTTTTGATATCACCATTATATGTTTATATAATTATATATATACCTTATATACCCATAGGGATTATATATATATACCCATGATATACATTGAAGCCTCGGGATACCTTTATGATTCGCTGCCAGGCCATCATCCAAGCCAAGATGACGGGAGTGGACGACGACGCTGGCCCCATAGTGATGTGAACACCATGAAATAACTAACTATACTATAGTAAACCATAGAAACTAACTATCATAGACCATAGTTAAATCTAACTACCTATACTATAGTAACTTAAACCATAACTATGAACCATGAAATAAACATAACTATGTTTTTTCCTTATCCCCATGATAAAGCCCAATAAACCATGATAAACCCTGCTACTATAGTTATAGTTATAGATAAACCCCAATAATTATAGAAAACGTTGTTTTTTGCCACTTTTTGCGTTTTCGCGATTCTTGAAAAACAACGGTTCTTAATGTTTTCTTCGTTTTTGCATGCTCAGGTATTTTCAACAGACACAGGCCTAACTGGCCGTCTTAACTTATATCTGCCATAAACCATAGTTAATTAAACCACTTATAAGGCAACTGCACGCGACTTCGACTAAAAACCCCATCCTGCAGGGTTTTTGGGGATTTAACCAACGCTTAAAATGGTGGTATACTGGGGATCTAATGGGAATATGTTCCTGGAATAGTGATGGAATTACCCTCTGGTAAACTTTCACATAACTATGGAAAATCACCATTTTATAGCTGAGAAAATCCACTATTTCTATGGCAATTTTCAATAGCAAACTGTTAGTTTACCAGAGGGTATTCATGGTCATACGCTCTGGTAATGAAACATGGCTAGCTGGGAAATCCCCTATAAAGCAATATGCCAATAGCTTCAAAAGGATATGGGAAGATGGTTCAACAGCAAAACTCTGACAGTCCTATGTCACCAACCTCCCTGGCCCCCTAAGGACAAGATCGACAAAGCAGAGGCGGCACTTCTTCCCAAGCACACTTAACAAGAAAAACAGCTCATCATCCCAATCATCCCAATTGTTTTCAACAATCATCCCATCACTTTCTCCAACTTTCTCAATTTTTCTTGAAAATCTCCACCTGTGCCAGGCCTTGATGAACGAGTTGGTGGTTCCCTCCGAGGAGCACGGCCGCTCCTTCTACGCGCCTGCGCCCAAGGCCGCGGAGAAGGCCGAGGAAGTGGAGGCTTGGAGCTGGATGGGATGAGTTTGTTGGTCCACCCATTTTGTGAGAAAGATGGAAAAAGCCAAGAAATAAATGGACAGATTGAAAATGCGTGGGGAGAATAGATCCTTTTTCATGAAGATCTTTGAATTCTTATTTGAAATCTAGCTTCCCATCACTTGCATCACCGCCTGATCTGGCGCCCCCCCTAAGGAGAAGCCAAAGAAGAAGCCCAAGGGAAAGAGCTGGGCGGGGCTGTTGAACACTGGCCCAAAATATGCTGGCCGCCATCGCAACGATGATGAGGCTGGGGGACCAGTGGTTGAGGACCTGGGATAGATTGAATGTCACAACCATGTACCCGTTGATATTTCAGGTTTGAGGGAAACTTGGAAGTAAAACGGGATAGATGTCTTACCAGAATCAGGTGTTCTTTTTGGATGTTCATTTTAAAAGTTCGGATGGTTAATGAATAACCCATCCTTTCTAGGTTTCATTTGGGCACCACTCCTATCTTGCGATACATCCTGCGGCTTGATCCGCAGGATGAGCCGTCGCCACCACCACCAGAGCCTGAGAAGATCGAAGAAAAAGCGCCAGAGGTCGAAGAACCCAAGGGCAAGGGCAAAGGTGAGAGGCTTGGCTTTGGCATCCCAATGTGGTTAATACTGCTTAATAGTGTTTAATAGTGATTAATACTGCTTAATAGTGTTTAATAGTGATTAATAGTGATTAATAGTGTTTAATAGTGATTAATAGTGATTAATAGTGATTAATAGTGTTTAATAGTGATTAATAGTGATTAATACTGTTTAATAGTGATTAATAGTGATTACCCTCTGGTAAACAAACAGTTTGCTATTGAAAATTGCCATTTATAGTTGATATACCCATTAAAAATGGTGATTTTCCATAGTTATGTGAAAGTTTGCCAGAGGATAATGGGAATGTCTAGTGATTAATGGGAATATCACCAACATGATGGGAATATCATGGGATATGATGGGAATATCGCGACTGGTCAACTGGTGGATCGACCATGTTCGTCCTACAAAAATTGGATACCGGGGAGAAAAACTGAATTGGATCCACCAAACAGACCATACACCAATATGTTTTTTCTAATTACCCTCTGGTTATGACTAACAGTTTGCCATGGTATAGATGGCCCATAGAAATAGATGGTTTACCTATTGGAAATGGTGATTGTCCATGGCTATGTTAAATAACCAGATGGTAATTGCATCCATGTACTGACAATCATTTGGTCCCTTCACTTGTCGACCCGATTGCCTTATCACCTGACATTCCACCCGTCCTGCAATGCTCGAAGCAAATTCAGAGATTGATTCGAGGCCGATCTGAATCACAAATTCAATCGTCACAATTAGCAAATCATCCCATATGTGCTCCCAAATTTCACCCGCACTTACTCATTCAAATGAAATATCACAAGTTTCATCTTTCCAAGACAACTCCGCCATGTCTTCCCCTTAACTCCCGTTTTAAGCCCCAGGAAGGGCAAAGGCAAGGGCAAGGGCAAATCGGAACCGGAGAAACCGTACCTCCTGGTGGACCCGGATCTGGGTGCTGGGGTGGAGCTGACCCCGACCTGCTGGGGGATGCACGTGGATCTGGTGGAAGAGAAGCCCGGGCAGCCGCACCTCACGGCGGGCTGTACCATTACGGCCATTGATGGACACAACCTGCTGGGATTGGCCAATGAGGATCCGAAGTTAAGTTGGATGTTTTCATGGGACATATGGAGATCATTTGCGATGGAGAAATAGATATATATATATATATATATATTTAAGATTATACGGACGTTAGGGATTAGATGGGATGGAGGGAAGAATGGAAGCAATTGGAGGTGTGAAAATGGATGGAGATGGGTTGTGGATGGGAGGAAGCAGTGCTTTTGTTGTTGGTTACGGCTGGTACGAGACATTTGTTGGTATTTCTCACGAAGCAAGGTTTGAAACTAAACTTCGGACGTTAAGCTTCTGTCGATTCGGGTATCAATAGCCCTGAGCCTGCACATGGGAGTGACTCAACATTCAACCACCATCCATTTCCATTCCTATCTCACCAGACTTCAAACTTCACAACTTCAATTTCCAGAAATCCCTACCCCATATCATCCCATCATATCCCCCATGAAAATTCGCCACGTTTAGGACGCCGTGGCGGACACCTTTGGGGAACACTTCAAGAACCAGGCGCTCATCGACGTAGACCCTGCCACCTTCGAGACCCTGGAACTGCCACATGAGGCGTCCACCTGGCCGCTGAGCTTCCACGACGACTTGGAGCAGTTGGCCAATAAGTGCCCGCCCTGGCCCGCCCTGGGATGGGGGTTAGTGCCCTGTTATGATGCGATGGAGAAAATCATGGCAATATATGGCAATATTACATCATATAACATCATATAACATCGTATTACCAATATCTACCTAGTTCTAGCTATCTATGTATGTACATATATGATCATATATCTATATATGTGTGTCCAGTTGCAGCTTGGGATAGGTGGATTGGGGTAGATGGGTGGATTGGTAGCATAAAACTTATGAAAAATAGGGATCTAGTTGTTGGAGGTTGGGGAGGTATAGCCAGGATGGGAGAGATTCCCGGTCTAAATAGCACATGCTACCATTTCGGGTAATTCGATCAGCCGAGCATCATGTTAGCGTTTATGATGTGCTTCAACATCAAATGTAATATCTCTGATTGGGAATCATGAGTTTAGCGTTCGATATCGGTTTTGGGGGCCGTTTGAAAGCCAGTTGACATCATAGTTGACCAATAGATCCTTAGAATATGGGACTCGGTGCTGATCCTGGGCCATTTTCTCAGGTTTGCCATCGACTGCAGCATCTCCAAGCTGGGCCACTTGGCCCACTTTTCGACGGTGAGAATGGAGAGTTATAAATCTCAAGCCTCCCTTGATACATGTTGGATACTAGTTATATCACCCTTGAGTCAGTACATAAATCATAGATATCACCCTTGAGTCAGTACATAAATCATAGATATCACCCTTGAGTCAGTACATAAATCATATATATATATCACCCTTGAGTCAATACATAAATCATACATGTTGATATACCCAAAGTTGGTTTCTTATTTGTAAAACGGACAGTTCATTTCAACACGCCGCCTCCAGGTCTCGAGTTGGCGGGCCCGTCGGTGGCCATGGAACCGGCCAAGATGGAAATGCAGCAGCTGCTGGAGTTCTACCTGAAAGGTGGGACCAACGCTGGGATCATCCCAACTTAGGTCCCAATCCCAATTCCACATTAAAAAAACACCAAGTTCTTCATAGTCTCGAAAAACAGTCTATATATACCCATAGATGTATAATAATGTATTTATCTATGGAAAGTTACATATATAGACAAACAGGATTGGATTGGAATAAAGTAGCGTAGAATAGCTAGATACATCCAATATTTCAAAAAATCTAGAATAGATTATTAGAATCTATCCAATTGATCATTGAATAGATATCCACACAGCTGGGGTTGATATCATCCAAAAGCACAACATCATCCTCTATTTAAAAAGATCTAGAATAGAATAATAGAATATCTTTAGAATATTTATTAGATCATCCTCTTTAATCTAGAATATTAATAGAATATCTTTAGAATACCTAATAAAACCACCATATCATCCATCCACAGCACAGGTCAATCTGCGGAGCAGCAGCAGATCGAAGTGGATCAGGAGGCGATGAAGATGGCCATCCGTGCCCTGGAGCGGTGACAGCGGTGAAATGGAAAAAATCGGGAGTTCACCATCAAAGATAGGGCTTTTAGATGGACTTTAGATGGGTTTTAGATGGGGTTTGGATGGGTTTTAGATGGGTTTTGTATGGGTTTTAGATGGGTTTATTGAGATTCTAGCGGATTTCAGTGGGATTTCAATGGGATTCAACATTCTTAAATTGAAGTGGTCACTAACCTGATCAACTGGATGATCCGACCAGTTTGACCGCTGCCATCACATGGGCGCGCCCTCCAGGTCACAACCAAGAGCGACAGCAGCGCGAAGCCGCAGAATGGGCGGCCTGGCAAGCCTATGTGCTGCAGATGCAGGAGCCCTTGCGCAGCCCTTGCGCAAGGTGAACTGGATGATAACTGGATCATATCCCCTCGTGGAAACTGAGTATGGGGTTACAAGCAATTTATTCCTCCATCTCAGGACAACGACTGGCTCAATTCCAACTTGCATGACCCCAAGTATCGTAGCGTTTGGATTAGGGAGTTGGATGCGAGCCATTGAGAATAGCATTGGTGATTGCTCTTTTCTGGGCGGTTATACTACCTAATTTTTCCAGTGGATGATATCCCAATAACGGCAGTGTGAATTCCGTAAAACCACCTGTGGCTGATGGTTAAATCCCATCGAATCCCCTAGAAATTCCCCATGATGATCCCCCCTTTTACCCCCTTTTGTGCTGACAGGAGACCTACACAGCGTATGCGATAGCTGCACAGCAAGCTTACGAGCAACAGGCTGAGCAACATGTTCCATGCGATGTTCAAACATGTATAATATGGGGATGAAGCCATTTTTGTGGGGCACTGTAATCATCCAACAGGGGAATCCCAAAAAAAACCATCCAGTACAAAGGGACGACGACAGAGGGTTTTGAACAATGCTCAGATGGTGTCAGGACTTCAAGGGTTTCAGCTGGTTTTTAAAGGTCCTTGGCCAAACCGAATTCAAAACACAGCTGAAATCCTGCAGGTGATGCAGCAGATGGCAATGCAACAACAGGCCATGATGCAGATGCAGCAACAGACGCCTGGTGATGGATCCTGAGGGCTTTAAACAACAGGTAGCTGGGGATATAGAGATGGATGATGGGGATAGTTCAAGAAGCCATACATTGCCATATATAATGGTTATTAATGGTTGAGATCGCTGGAAGCTTTAATGATCAATTTGATGATGCTTCAACGACAGGACCAACTTTGGAGGTTAACGTTCAATCTATAGGAGCTACCAGGGGGTGTTTGCCATGCCGGGTTTGGCAAACAGAAAATTCTTCACATCACATGGGGATTTCACCCAAATTCGAAGTCGAGCTGCAAACATGGGGACGTCAACAAGAATTCGTCCACAACACCAGTGGGTTCGGAAAACCTTGGTTGACATCACAATCAAAAACGATAACTTCCACGAGTCCTTGGCTGCCAAAGCAATGGTCCCAGCGCTGGTTGTGGTGAATTCATATCACAATCCGCTCACCACAGTGTTTGCTACGCCGAAAAGCTGCAAAGTTCCCTGCAATTCTCCGCAGAACCCACTTAGGTCCATGTATCAAGCACCGCAGATAATGGGCCAAATGGGCCAAATGGGCCAAATGGGCCAGATGGGGCAGATGGGACAGATGGGGCAGATGGGCATGCAAATGGGCATGGGCCAGATGGCTCCTATGCAAAGCCCTTGGGTGATGTACTACAATCAGCAAGGACAGCCCTACTACTACAATGAGCAAACAGGCGGCTGTACTTTGTAGCATTGCGGTTTCCCAGCTGTTTTTCCACGAGTGCAGATGGAAATTTGTGTATCTGAATCTGTGTTTTCCAACTGTTTCCAAGCGTTTCCCAGCTTTCTCATGTTGTGCTACACGACAGCCATTCCACCTTCGTTGAAACACTGTAAGATTTCTCCAAGTCCCAGATACCTACCGGACCCTTTCACGGTTGCAACACTCTCCGGAGTTGAGAGTCGAAACATGTGAACCCCTCAATTTGGTCCAAGTTTGTCCATCTCCCATACAAACAGCATCAAACAGCCTTTCAGGTGGGAAATTATTGGGGTTTGTGTGAGAATGGGCGGTGCCCATGAACAGCTACTTTACTACGGAAAAAAAAAAACTATTGACCATCAAATTTGGCCACGCACTATTTTCACATCCTGGCAGGTGAACAAGTGTGGCAACTTCCGCCGGGTGCCACCTGCAGCCGGCAGGGCAATGCTGGTGGATACAACATGTATGGCCAGGGGATGAATCAGATGTGGGGCAACCAGATGGGCAACCAGATGCAACAAATGCCATATGGCTACCAGCAGACCTGGTATGGCTAGAGATATCTGGAAGAGTTCAGAGGGCTTGTCTTTCAAAGCACACGCGGCGCTCGCGTGCGCAGCCCACCGTGTTCTACACAGCTTGTGCTGACGCGAGACGCGAGCTTTGGGTTCAGACGTTTGGTGATTCAGTTGCGAAGGGGAATGTGATCTCCACAATTGCTTGAATGACTAGACTACTCATTTCAATGGAAACTTCGATTCTTAGGAAATATGAACTTAGAACGAAACGGAGTAGTGTTTGAACCTTGCCTTGGCCATATGTACATCACATGTCCCCTGAACAACTGATGAGCCAGTTTCCAGCGACGCGCGCACATTGTGTAGTTGTATATATTTTAACCGACAAACTCCCTGACACCGCATAAGATGGTTTTGAAAAAATTGAAAACAATTGAAAAATCCATAAAACAAGCTATCCATCAATGATCCTGGCGACACTTTCGGCGACACTTGCGACACTTTGATGGATAGCTTGATCCCCTTCGCCTCTCCCTGGCTCCATTGGATCAAGCTGAATCGATCTGCAGAAACCGGTGCTTCAAATGGAAAGGTGTGACCTGGGTGACCTGGGATTCCGATTCCAAATGTATAGAAGGCCCAATAAAAGATCAGATTCAGAAAGTCAACACTCAAAAAGATCACCGTTTCTCTATCATGGGCTCCTACATCTCGCATGGCCGTGCAACGCCTCCAACGTGCCCGGTGGTAACTCAGCAGGAGAAGTCTCAATGACAACCAGGTGGCAATAGTAAACCATTTCCAAATTTACCATGGATGGTATAAAACATCAAAATATAATTTATGAAATATTTGGATATTCAAATCTTACGATAAATATTGTGCAGAGGATGTTCAAGAAATCGATTTGTTTGGGTGTTTTTAAGTTCTTCATATTTGGCAACAGCAAGATGTCAGCTATGTATGACCCTCAAAAAAACATGCTGCCGAGGTTTGGTACAACCGGGTGAGGCTTTGCTTTGGGGTGAGCGCAGTGATCCTAACCTGTTCGGTGCCCTAGACTTTTGCGGTGCCGTTGTACAGAAACTTGATCTTGGGCATTTTTTGTTTGCACAGTTTTGAAGAGTTTGGGCATCGATCTGGGAAAATAGTAGAAAATAAGCTTCGATCGGGTTTTTCAAACGGTTTTTCCCAGATATTCACGTCGCTTCGCGACGGCAACCGCCCGCACCGCATCGTTGGGCAGCCGCTCGTAACTGCCAATGATGTCGGCCATTGAGACCAAAATCATCCGAAAGTACTGATTGTCGGGAAAAAAA